>Ga0068855_100010490_pt1 | contig 11175 bp, 10 predicted proteins | sample KBSCornC52_FD_66592 | JGI IMG/M metagenome (GOLD analysis project Ga0068855, IMG submission 66592) | Corn rhizosphere microbial communities from Kellogg Biological Station, Michigan, USA - KBS Corn C5-2 | ecosystem: Host-associated > Plants > Roots > Rhizosphere > Soil ... | reverse complement strand
GGGCGCCGTCTCCGCGCCGATGCCGCCCGTGGGACAGAAGCTGAGGCCTGCCAGAGGGGCTCCCGCCGCCTTCAGCCAGCCAATGCCGCCCGAGGTGTCGGCCGGAAAGAACTTCAGCAATCGAAACCCCTGCTCCCTCAGGGCCATGGCCTCGGAGACCGTCTGGACGCCCGGCAGGAAGGCCATTCCCCTGGCCGCCACCGCCCGGGCCAGTTCCGGCGTGCAACCGGGGCTCACGCCGAACCGGGCGCCAGCCCGCTGGGCCGCCGCAAGCTGGGCGGCATCCAGCACGGTGCCTGCGCCGACGATGGCCTCGGGCACCTCGCCGGCGATCGCTTTCAGGGCCTCCAGGGCGCTGTCGGTCCGCAGCGTGATCTCGAGCACCGGCAGACCGCCCGCGACCAGGGCGCGGGCGAGCGGCACCGCGTCCGCCAACCGCTCGATGGTCAGAACCGGGATGACCGGCGCCCGCGCGGCGATCTCGGCGATCAGCACCGTCAGACGCTCCAGCCGCCGTCGATGACGTTGACGGTGCCCGTGGTGAACGAGGACTCGTCGCTCGCCAGGTAGACCGCCAGCGCCGAGATCTCCTCCGCCGAGCCGAAGCGGCCCGTCGGCTGGCGCTGCAGGAAGAATTGGCGGGCGTCGGCGCCGCCGCCCAGTCCCGAGATGCGCTCGTCGAGCGACGGCGTCTGCACAGTGCCGGGACAGATCGCGTTGCAGCGGATGCCCTTGCTCACATAGTCGACGGCCACCGACTTGGTGAGACCGACGACGGCGGCCTTGGTCGTACCGTAGACGAAGCGTAATGCCGCGCCCTTCACTGAAGAGGCCGCCGACGACATGTTGACGATCGAGCCGCCGCCCTTGGCCAGCATGCCCGGCAGGAACGCCTGGATCGTCCAGAACATGCTGCGGACGTTGAGATTGAAGCCGAACTGCCACTGCTCGTCCGTCGCCTCCAGCACGGTGCCGTGATGGACGAAGCCCGCGCAGTTGAACAGCACATCGGCTGTGCCGACGTCCCTGGCGAAAGCGCCGATCGCGGCCTTGTCGAGCACGTCGAGCTTGCGGACCTCGATGCCTGCCACGCCGCCCAGCGCCTCGAGCTTGCCGGCGTCGAGATCCGTCGCCCAGACCGCAGCGCCCTCGCGCGCGAAGGCGCGGGCCGTGGCCGCGCCGATTCCCTGTCCCGCCGCCGTGACGACGCACACTTTGCCCTTCAGACGCATGATCTCCCCGCCTCTACTTGCTCGAGCCGCGTTCCTTGTAGAACTTTTCGGCGCCGGGATGGAGTGGAATGCCGATGCCCACCAGCGCGCTCGCGAGGCGGATCACCCGGCCCTTCACATGGCCGGAGTCCAGCAGCTTGCGGGTGTTCGAGTTCCACAACGCCGCCGTCACCTGGTAGATCAGCGCTTCGGGCTGCTTGATGGATGTCAGCCATAGCGCATGCACGCTCACGGTCTTCACGCGGCTCACGCCCTTGTAGGCCTCGTCGGGAATCTCGTCGGCCGTCAGGAATCCGTATTGCTTGATCAGGCGGTCGACCTCCGGCCCCTCGATCGGCACAAGGTCGATGCCGATCGTGGTGGCGAGATCGACGATCGAACTCTGCGGCCAGCCGCTGACGCTGAAGAACGCGTCGATCGTCCCGTCCTTCAGGGCGTCCGCCACATGCTGCGCCGGCAGGTACTGCGGCTTCAGATCCCGTTCGGCGACGCCGTAGGCGGCGAGGATCAATCGCGCGTCGACCAGGGTGCCCGATCCGGGCTCGTCGAGCGACACGCGCTTGCCCTTGAGGTCGCGCACTGAATTGATGCCCGATCCCTTGCGCACCACGAGGTGCAGGCTCTCGGGAAAGAGATTGGCGATCGCCCGCAGGCTGTCGACCCTGGGGCGCCCTTCATAGACGCCGGTGCCGCTGTAGGCCCAGTAGGCGATGTCGGACTGCACGAAGCCCGACTGCGCCGATCCGGCGGCGATGGCCGCCACGTTGGCGACCGAGCCGTTCGAGGCGACCGACGTAGCGACCAGCCCGGGCACGCCGCAGGAGCCGCCCTCGTCGCACAGCCGCGACCCCGGCGGGTTGGAAATCGCGTTGGCGATCAGGCCGCCGATCGGGAAATAGGTGCCGACCGTGCCCCCGGTCAGGATGCGGAAGAACGTGATGTCCTCCGCCCGCGACGGGATGGCGGCGAGGTTGCTGGCAAAACCGGCGGCGCCCGCGAGGCCCGCGGCGAAGGAGCGGCGGCCCAGCATCAGTTGACGCCGACGACGCGGCTCAGCGTCGGGCCGATCTCGGCGTGGACGACCATGTCGGCATCGCCGTCCTGGTCGGTCGGCTCGCGATTGACGATCACCAGCTTGGCGCCCTTGCGCTTGGCGATCTTGGGGAAGCCCGCCGCCGGATAGACCACCAGCGAGCTTCCGAGGACGATGAACAGGTCGCACCCCATCGTCTCGTCCTGGGCCCGTGCCATCTGGATCTCGGGCATGGCCTGGCCGAAGGAGATGGTCGCCGTCTTCACGATGCCGTCGCACTTGCTGCAAACGGGCAGCGTACCCTTGCCCTGGAAGGCTTTCTTGATCGGCCCGAGCTCATAGCGCTGGCCGCAATCGAGACAGGTGGCATAGGTCGTGTTGCCGTGCAGCTCGATGATCCTGGAGTCAGGCACGCCCGACCGCTGGTGCAGCCCGTCGATGTTCTGGGTGATGATCGCGCTCATCTTGCCCTGCTCGACCAGCTTGGCCAGCGCACGATGGCCGGCGTTGGGCTCGGCCTTCACCATGGTCTCGTCGGTCGCGAACTTGCGGCGCCAGGCCTCGCGCCGCATCTCCTCCGACGACATGAAGTCGTCGAAGTAGATCGGCTGGTACTTGGTCCAGATACCGCCCGGCGAGCGGAAGTCTGGAATGCCCGATTCGGTCGAGATGCCGGCGCCGGTGAAGGCGACCATGCGTCTGGCTCCGGCGATCAGCTCGTGCAGCCGTTCAGTGTCGTCCATGGCGCGCTCCAGGTCATGGCCTAGGATAGCCAGCGTTTGCGCCGTTTGTAATGCTTGGTGTCGCGATAAGATTTCCGCGCGCCGCCCTCATTCAGCCCCAAATAGAATTCCTTGATGTCGGAATTCTCGCGCAGTTGGGCGGCGGTGCCCTCGAGCACGATGCGGCCGTTCTCCATCACGTAGCCATGCTCGGCGATGGCCAGCGCCAAGGTGGCGTTCTGCTCGACCAGCAGGACCGACAGCTTCTCCTTCTTCACCAGCCGTTCGACGATGCCGAAGATCTCCTCGACCAGCATGGGCGCCAGGCCGAGCGACGGCTCGTCGAGCAGCACCACCTTGGGCCGGCTCATCAGCGCCCGGCCGATCGCCAGCATCTGTTGTTCGCCGCCCGAGAGGTAGCCCGACTGCTGGTGCCGCCGCTCCTTGAGGCGCGGGAAGTAGGAATAGACGAGCTCGATGCCCTGCTTCACCAGCGCACCGTCACGCTGGACATGGCCGCCGGCGATCAGGTTCTCCTCACAGGTGAGCTGCTCGAACACGCGGCGGCCCTCGAAGACCTGAACGAGCCCCAGCTTGGCCACCTCGTGCGCGCGCATGCCGTCGACCCGCCTGTCGCCGAGCTGGATCGTGCCCTTGGTGACTTCGCCGCGCTCGGAGCGCAGCACGCCCGAGATCGCCTTCAGGGTCGTCGTCTTGCCGGCCCCGTTCGCGCCCAGCAGCGTGGTGATCGTGCCCTCGCCAACGTCGATCGACACGCCCTTGAGGACGAGGATGACCTTGTCGTAGACGACTTCGATGTTGTTGATCGTCAGCATGAATGAAACGGGCGACGCTCCTCGCGCGATGAGTGGCGCCGCCCGCTCCCCTTTCTTCAGGACTTGGACGCGTCGGCCGCGAGCTGCTTCTGGATCACGGCGCGGAAGCCCTGGAACCAGTCCTTCGACTTGACGAGCTTGCCGCCCTTCACGCTCCAGACCTGGCACCAGCCGCCGCCTTCGTGATCAGCCGCTGTCAGCTCCATCGGCGGCACGAGGCCATCCAGGGTGAGGCCCTTGATGGATTCCATGCCCTTCTTGACCTCTTCCGGCGTCGGCACGCCGCCACCCTTGGCCTTGATGGCGTTGCGCACCGCCTCGACGTGCACCGCGGCGATGAAGACGCCGCGATTGTAGTAGACGGTCGAATCCATTTCCTTCGGCGCGGCCTTGCCTGCCGCCTTGTACATGGCCGCGATCTCCTTCAGCACCGGGAAATCCTTGCCGACGCCCGCGAACTGGATGGTGTTGTAGCCCTCGGCGACGCCCATGCCGCCGGCGGCGATGATGTCGGCCTCGGAGCCGCCCCATACGAAGGCGATGACCTTGCTCAGCGGATAGCCCTTGCCCTTCAGCTCCTTGATCGAGACCGACGGCGCCTTGCCGAACAGGTGGGTGACCACGAAGTCGGGCTTGAAGCGGCCGGTGATGTCGAGGATCTGCGCGCCCATCTCGAGGCCCGGTGCCGGAACCGCGAAGGTGCGCAGCTCGAAGCCCTCCGACTTCGCCAGATCCTCGAGGATCGGCAGCGGTTCCTTGCCCGCCGGGTTATCGTAGAAGAGATAGGCGATCTTCTTGCCCTTGAGGCTGCCGCCCAGCTTCTCCTTGGCGAACTCGATCGCCGCACCGGCCTGCGACCAGTAGCTGGCCGCGATCGGGAAGGTGTACGGGAAGCGCTTTCCATCGGCGGCATTGGCTGTGCCGAAACCCGGCGAGGTTCCGGCGATCTTGTCTTCCTCGAGCTTCTTGTTCAGCGCCGCGGTCTGCGGCGTGCCATAGAGGCCCTCGACGACCGCGCCGTCCTTCTTGAAGCGCTCGTGCGCCTCCATCGCCGGCGGCACCTTGTACTCGTTGTCGACCTCGATGACCTTGATCTTGTAGCCCTCGACGCCGCCCTTGCTGTTCACAAGATCGATGTAGTCGTGATAGCCCGGGCACAGGTAGACGCCGACGGTCGCGGTCGGTCCCGTGCGGTCGCACTGCAGTCCGAAGACCAGTTCCTTCTGCTGGGCGAAGGCCTCGCCCGCTCCAAACGCCAGGGTAGCGGTCGCGACCGCGAGCCCCAGCGTACTCTTCACGAACCTCATCATGGGTTCCTCCCTTTGCTTCGCCACACTGCGGCCCCGCTCCTAGTAGGAGAAAGGCCAGACCCGGAAATAACTCCGGATATTCCGCCACAACCGATTGAGCCCTTCGGGCTCGACGATGAGAAAGACGATGATCAGCGCGCCGAACACGGCGAGCCTGGTGCCCGATATGACGTTGGCCAGCTCGGAATCGCTGAAGAACAGCGAACCGGCGCTCTCCAGGACGACCCGCAGCAGAATCGGCAGCATGGTCACGAAGATCGCGCCGAAGATCGTTCCCAGCACCGACCCCAATCCGCCGATGATGATCATCGCCAGATAGTCGATCGAGACGATGAGCTGGAACTGCTCATAGTTCGCGATGCCGAAGTAGTAGGTGTAGAGCACGCCGCAGACGCCCGCGTAGAACGAGGAGATCGCGAAGGCGAGCAGCTTGTAGCGATAGATGTCGATGCCGATGATCTCGGCGGCGATGTCCTGGTCGCGCACGGCCACGAACGCCCGCCCGATCCGGCTGCGCATCAGGTTGAGCGTCACCACGATGGCGAGCACGGCGAAGAACAGCAGGAAGAAGTAGAGCTGCGCCTGCGACTTGAGCACGTAGCCGAACAGCGTCGGGCGGTCGATCTGGATCGAGGCCTGGGCGCCGCCCGAGATCGCCGGCACGTGGTTGATCGTCCATTCGATGATGAGCTGGCCCGCGAGCGTGGCGATCGCCAGGTAAAGCCCCTTGATGCGCAGGCTCGGCATGCCGACCAGGACGCCGATCGCCGCCGACATCAGGCCGCCCGCCGGCAGGGTCAGCCAGAACGGCAGGCCGAGGTGCACGGCGAGGTTGGCGGCAGTGTAGGCGCCGACCGACATGAAGGCGCCGTGGCCGAGCGAGATCTGGCCGGTGTAGCCAACCAGGATGTTGAGCCCGAGTGCGCCCACGATGGCGATGAAGATCAGGTTCAGGATCGAGAGCTGGTACTCGTGCAGGACGAGCGGAAGGACCACCACGAACAGGATCGCCAGCACCACCATCGTCCACTTGGCGATCGGCAGCGGATAGAGCGCCATGTCGGCGGCGTAGGTGGTCTTGAAGACTCCGGCTTCGCGATGGAACATGACTACACGCGCTCGATTCTGCGTTTGCCGAAGATGCCGTACGGCTTGACCATGAGCACCAGGATCATGAGCACGTAGGGCACGAAATCCTTGGTGCCGCCGCCGACATAGGGATCGATGTAGCCGGCCACGAGGTTCTCGACGATGCCGATGATCAGCCCGCCGACCAGCGCGCCGCCCACCGAGTCGAGGCCGCCCAGGATCACCACCGGGAAGACCTTGAGACCGACCAGGGCGAGGTGGACGTCGACGCCCAGCATGCTGCCCCACACGATGCCGCCGGCGGCCGACACGATGCCGGCCATCGCCCAGGCGAGCGCGAAGTAGCGCTCGACGTTGATCCCCATGGCCTGCGCGACCTGCTGGTTGTCGGCAACGGCGCGCATGGCCACGCCCATGCGGCTCTTCTTGAAGAACCAGCTGAAGGCCGCGAAGAAGACGATCGTCACGACGATGCCGAGCAGCTGGATCGGCGGCAGGCTGGTCGGTCCGAGGCTGATCGGGTCGTCGCCGATCGGCAGCGTCAGCGGGCGCGTCTCGCCGCCGAACACGACCGGCGCCAGGCCACGCAGCACGGCGGCGAGGCCGATGGTGGCCATGATCACCGCGACGACCGGCCGTCCCAGCAGCGGCCGCAGCACGACGCGCTCGAGGGCGAAGCCGAAGCCGATCATGATGGCGAAGGTCGCCACAAGTGCCGCGATCAGCGGTGCCCCGTCGATCGCCAGGATCGCCGAGGCGATCAGGCCCGCCATCATCACGAACTCGCCCTGGGCGAAGTTGATGGCGTCAGTCGCCTTGTAGACCAGCACGAACCCCAGCGCGATCAGCGAGTACATCATGCCGATCGAGACGCCGTTCATCAGCAGCGACAGCAGAAAGCCCAGATCCTCGCCCGTCATCGTCAGGCCGCCTTGCTCGTCGGACCGGCCGGCGCGAGGTCGTGGACCTGGATGTCGCTGGTCAAGGTCGACTTGCGGCCGTCCTCGAACGTGATCTCCATCGTGACCTCGACCTGGCGGCCGCCGTTGTAGAAGGCGTCGATGACCTTGGCGTATTTCTCGGCCACGAACTTGCGGCGGACCTTGCGCGTGCGGGTCATCTCGGCATCGTCCGCCTCGAGCTCCTTGTTGAGCAGCAGGTAGCGCTTGACCTGCTGGACGTCGGGCAAGGTGGCGTTGGCCTTGGCGATCTCCGCCGCGACCAGCGACGCGACCTCGGCCTTGCGCGAGAGGTCGAGGTAGCTGGTGTACGGCAGCCCCCTCTTCTCCGCCCAGGTGCCCACGGTCTGCATGTCGATGGCGATCATCGCCACCACCATCGGCCGCTCGTGGCCGAACGCGACCGCTTCGCGGATGTAGGGGCTGAACTTCAGCTTGTTCTCGATGTATTGCGGGGCGAATGCCGAGCCGTCGCTCAGCTTCCCGACGTCGCGGGCACGGTCGATGATGACGAGGTGCCCCTGCTTGTCGAAGAAGCCGGCGTCGCCGGTCTTCAGCCATCCGTCCTGCAGCGTCTCGCGCGTGGCTTCCTCCTGCTTGAAATAGCCGACGAAGACGTTCGGCCCCTTCAGCATCACCTCGCCACGGTCGTCGATCTTGACGTCGATGCTCGGCATTGGCCGGCCGACCGTGTTGGGGTTGGCCTCGGCATCGTCCTGGCACGAGATCAGCGCCGATGCCTCGGTGGCGCCGTAGACCTGTTTCAGGTTGACGCCGATCGAGCGGAAGAAGCGATAGGTGTCGGGGCCGAGCGGCGCGCCGCCGGTGTAGCACCAGCGCGCATTGCGCAGCCCGAGCTGGTCGCGCACCGGGCCGTAGACGAAGAACTCGCCGATCGCCATGCCGATGCGCTCGCCCAACGACAGCGGCTTGCCGTCGCCGCGCTTCAGCTCGCAGCGCTCGGCCAGACCGCGGAAATACTCGAACGTACGGCGCTTCGCGGGCGTGGCGTCACCGCTCTTCACCTGCATGACCGTGAGCATGTTCTCCCAGATGCGCGGCGGCGCCAGCATGGCGTCGGGACCGAGCTCGCGCAGGTCGCGCTGCACCGTCTCCGGACTCTCCGGGCAGGCAACGACCAGCCGGCCGGCGAGCGCCATGCCGAGCGAGAACGAGGCATCCCCGACCCAGGCCATCGGCAGGTACGACAGCCAGTTGTCACCCACCTTGACGTCGTTCACGGCGATGAAGGACTGCGCCGCCGCGATCATGTTGCGATGGCTCAGCATCACGCCCTTGGGATTGCCGGTCGTTCCCGACGTATAGGCGATCATCGCGATGTCGTCGGCCGCACCCTGGTCGAGTTCCGTCGCGTAATAGTCGGGGTGTGTCTTGCCGAATGCGCGGCCCGCCTCGAGGACGCTCTCGTACGAGACCAGGATCGGATCGTCGTAGCTCCACATGCCGCGCGGATCCTCGAAGACGATCTTGCGCAGGTTGGGCAGTTGCGCCCTGAGTGACAGGACCTTGTCGACCTGCTCCTGGTCCTCGGCCACGATCACGGAGGTCTCGGCGTGGTTGAGCACGTAGACCAGCTCCGCGGCGATCGAATCCTGGTAGACCGGCACCGATATACCGCCCAGGGCCTGTGCCGAGAGCTGGGCTGTATAGAGTTGCGGGCGATTGTCGCCGATGACGGACAGCTTGTCGCCACGCTTGAAGCCGAGCGATGCCAGGCCCAGCGCGAGGTCGCGCATCTGGTCGCGGTAGCCGGCCCAGGTGAAGGTCTGCCACACGCCGCGCGTCTTCTCGCGGATGCCGGCCGCGGCCGGGGTTTCCTCGGCATTGCGTTGCAGCAGCTTCGGCAGCGTATCGGTCCGCGGAGAGTCGAGAAGGCTCATGCGTGTCCTCCGCCCTTGCTCGTGCCGAGATAGGCTTCGATCACCTTGGGATCCTTCTGGACCTCGTCCGGCGTCCCGCTGGCCAGGCGCCGTCCGCGCTCGAGCACCACGACCTTGTCGGAAATATCCATGACGACGCCCATGTCGTGCTCGATCAGAACGACCGTGACGCCGCGCTCCTGGTTCACGTCGAGGACATAGCGCGCCATGTCTTCCTTCTCGTCCTGGTTCATGCCGCCCATCGGCTCGTCGAGCAGCAGCACCTTGGGATCGGAGGCAAGCGCGCGGCCGAGTTCGACCCGCTTGCGCAGGCCGTAGGCGAGCGCCGACGTCGGCAGCTTGCGCAGGTCCTGGAGCTTCAGGAACTCGATGATCTCCTCGACCACCTCGCGATGGGCGATGTCTTCCTTCTGCGCCATACCCCAATAGATCGCGCTGGCGAAGACGCCGGATTTCATGCGCACGTGGCGACCGAGCATCAGGTTGTCGAGCACTGTCAGGCCGCCGAAGAGCGCGATGTTCTGGAACGTACGCGCGACGCCGAGCGAAGCGATGGCGCTGGGTTTCTTCTGGGTGATGTCGGCGCCGTCGAACATGACCCGGCCGGTGTCGGGCTTGTAGAAGCCCGAAATCATATTGAGAAGCGACGTCTTTCCGGCGCCGTTGGGGCCGATGATGGAGACGATACTGCCGCGCGGCACCTCGAGCGATACGTCCTGTACGGCAGTGACCCCGCCGAACTTCTTGGACACGCCCTCGACGACGAGTTGGTTGTCGCCCTCTGGCGCATCTACGCGCCGGGCGGACGCCCCCGTCATGATTCCTCCCTATGTCGTCGTTCTTATATCATTGCGGGCATCATGCAGGGTCGCACGCGCGATGGCAACAAAGCACCCGCGCCGAGGCCTCTCTAGCGCGCGGCGCGGATCGATCGGCAGATCGTCACCATCTTGCCGATGGCATGCTCGACGAAGGCACTGACGCCGGCTTCGATCTGCCCCGCTGAGGCCGGCCGTACGGCATCGATCGCGCACGCGAGCACCTGCGCTTCGGCGGCGGCCGCGCGACGGTTGGCCGCGATTGCCCGGTCGAGTGAGCCGTCGGCCTGTGCCGGTGCAAGAGCCGCCTCCACACCCTCCAGGAATTGCGGCGCATGTGCGAGGTGGCGGTACATGCTGGCGAGAATGACCGGCTGTGGCCGGTCGCCGAACCGGTTGAGCCGCAGCACCATCGCCCATGTCTCGGGCGAGACGTCCTCTTGAGTGGCCAGCTTCGGCAGGGTTACGTCGGGCGCCGGCAGTCGCGGCCCTCCCGCGGGCCTGCCGGCGGGCACCGCCTCGCCGCGCAGCCAGGCCACGAGAGCGCCCAGCGCGAACAGATTGATGGTGTTGGAGTGATCGTAGCTCGCCAGCACATCGTCGACGCTGGCGGGCTGTGCCCCCTTCAGCGACGCGAGCTGGAGTACCGTCATCGTTGCGCGAAAGTCGACGGCCGCGCGGTCGGGCATGCCCTGCAGATAGAGCGGCTTCACCGCGGCCCATGCCCACGGCAGCGCGCCGTCGATGGTGGCGAGATGGCGCCACACGAGATTGACCACGCGCACGCCGACCGTGGCCCGGATATCCGCGAAGAGGCCTGCCGTCTCGCCCGTCGCCGAAGCCTCGGCGACGGCAGGAAACGGATCGCTCACGCGATCACCGCCCCTTGAAGACGGGTTTGCGCTTTTCCATGAAGGCGCGGCGGCCCTCGATGTAATCCGAGGAGTCGAAACACTCTTTCACCAGCCCCGTGAGGCGGGCGAAATCGGGTTTGCCGTCGAGCCGGGCCAACTCTTCGACGGTGCGCTTGGCCGCGTGCATGGTGAGCGGCGCATTCTCGCCGATCAGCTTGCAGTAGTTGTCGACATAGGAGTCGAGCTCCGCATCGGGCACGACGCGGTTGACGAGGCCCATGCCGAGCGCTTCCGGCGCACTGAAGTGGCGGGCAGTGAAGAAGATCTCCTTCGCTGCCGCCGGTCCCACCAGATCCATCAGGGTCTTGAGCCCAGCCGCGCGATAACCGAGCCCCAGACGCGCCGCCGGCACGCCGAACTT
>Ga0068855_100010489_pt1 | contig 11175 bp, 11 predicted proteins | sample KBSCornC52_FD_66592 | JGI IMG/M metagenome (GOLD analysis project Ga0068855, IMG submission 66592) | Corn rhizosphere microbial communities from Kellogg Biological Station, Michigan, USA - KBS Corn C5-2 | ecosystem: Host-associated > Plants > Roots > Rhizosphere > Soil ... | reverse complement strand
CCGCTCGTGCTGCCTTTGCAAGAGAACGGGGTTGCCTACCCCTCCGGCGCTAGCCCAACGGTCACGCTCGTCTTGCAGGGGTTGGACGGCAAGCTCGCCGCTACCCTGATCGACGACTCCGCCCGTGTCTTCTGGCTCGACGATAGCGGTGACGTGAACTACACCCCGCTGGCGGGCGAACTGCTCGCCGCCGCCAGCCCGTACCGCGCCTACGTGCGCATCTACAGCACGACCGGTAGCTACATCGACGCCCCCTCGGGCGACTGGTTCAGCATCCAGGTCGCCCCGTCCGGCTTCTAAGGAGAGTATTATGTACGATTCTGCTGCGCTTAGCGTTGCGCGTTGGGAAGGGTTCTCCCGCGTTATTAAGTACGCTGACGTGATCTCCTACCTCCACGACGACCCGTACGACGTGACGCCCATGCACCACAACGCGTTGACCCCTGCGGGGGTGATGATGCTGTGGAAGCAGGTGTCGGGCCAGGCGGGCGGCAACGAGTTCTACTCGAACGCCAACGCCTTCATCAAGGTCGGCGACTCCTCGGCGTCGGTCGTCGGCGTCGGCCAGCCCTACGATCTCCAGGGGGTCAACGTCGCCTACGCGCCGATGGACGCCGGGTACCCCGTCATTCCGGGGATCAACAGCCTGATCCCCGGCTACAGCGGCGGCAGCCCGACCGGCGTCTCCTACAACACCTGCGTCTGGCAGGCGACGTTCGGCACGGGCTTGGGCAACGGCTTCAACTGGCGGGAGATGGGGCTTGATAACGCGAGTTCGATCAGTGTGCCGCCCACCCCCACCGGCCCGACGAGCCAGACGATCCCTCCTACCCAGTCCGCGCTGCCCGGCACCGGCACCATGTTCAACCGCATCGTTGCGCCTGACCTCACCAACGGCTGGGGAAACAAGGTAGCTGGCACGATCTGGGTCGCTGTAATCGTGATCAGCATCAGCTAATGGCTCTCTCGCTCGTAAGCTACAGTATAACGCCAAATACCCTAACTAGACCGTATGGCTTGCTCGATCCTTCGCCTAATGTGGTGTCGTACAGTTTCTCTTTGGCGGGTGGCGTTGCCAACACAGTATACAATGTAGAGATTGGGTACGAGGCCGTCGGCCAACCGTTTGAGGTGTTTAGAAACATCGTCTCCGGCATCTCGGATGCGTCGGGCAATCTTAGTGTCACTACAGCAGCCGCTAGCCCCGCCTCTTTCTTGTCTGCCCCGGCGCTCAGTGTCCCCGGCACATACGACGCTATTATGATCGTTAGAGATCATCTTGGCACGTTCGTTGCCTCGTTTGGCCTGTTGGTTGCGGCCAACCAGACGCTCACCATCCCTGCTTGGGGGACGATCCAGGCGTCGATCGCAAGCCAGCAACCGCTCTACTCGCCCGGCACAACCGCCGTCACGCTCTCGGGCAGCATCGGCCCAACAAACCTCTACCAGAAGCCCACCTCCGTTTCGCTCCAGGTTTCGGTTGGGGCGACGGTGCTCCCGGCGCAGACGATCACCCTGACGGGGTCGACCGCGCCTTTCGGCTTTAGCACCGTGGTCAACATCCCCGCACAGACCGGGCTGTACTACGCCTACCTCACGGTCGGCGACGACGCGCCAACGGCGATCACGGGAAGCGGCACAAGTTATTCGACGCGTGGGCCAGCGCTTGTAGCGCAGACGACGTTCACCGTCGGCACCGTGCTTCCCAGCGATGTGACGCTCTCGTACCCCAACACCACGATCGTGCGCGGCGCTGACGGCGGGTTGACGCTCGCCAGCGATGGTAGCAGCGGCCACGGGGGGACGAAGGCGACGAGCAGCGGCCTGCCGACGGGGGCGGCGGCGTACAGCGTTAGTTGCTGGGTGCAGCCCGTCGCGCAAAGCGGCACCGCGCTGGCGGTGGGGGTGCTGGCGAACGTCAAGGGGGCGTACGGCCTCAACGTCGGCGCAGGGGCCGTGTCCCACCTGTGGGGCGGTGGCAGCAACGACCTCGTCTATACCACGTCGACGCCGTTCGATGGGGCGTGGCACCACCTCGTCGCGACCTGGGACGGCACCACGCGCGTCCTCTACCTCGATGGCGCGACCGTGGCGCAGGACACACCGACCGGCCTCTCCGTCGCCGCCACGCCACCGCTCTCCTTCCTCACCAACGGTTACCGGGGCGGTGGGCAGCGCCCGGCGATCTGGAGCCGCGCGTTAACGGGCGCTGAGGTCGCGCAGCTATACAGCAACGACCATGTCCCGCAGAGCGGCCTCGTTGGCTACTGGCCGCTCGTCGACAACGCGACGACGCTTGCCACCGACGTAAGCGGCAACGGCAACACCCTGGCCTGTGTGGGGATGCAGCTTGGCTACGATCAGCCACGCCAGGTAAAGTACCGCCCGCGCTCTAGTCTGCTGACAACGGGCGCGGGCCAGGGCGCGGCGGCGGGCGCGTCGACCGGGCTGCCGACGACGGGGGCCTACAGCTTTGCAACCTGGCTCAAGCTCAGCGCCACCAGTAACGGCACCGTGTTGAGTTGGGGGGCGTCAACGCCGACGGCGATCGGGCTGCGCGTAGCGAGCACCGCGCACGGCGACACCATCGACGGCTTGATCGCCAACCACTGTGGTTTCAGTCTGCCGTTCTCCCAGGCGACGCTGACCACCGACACGCGTTGGCATCGCGCCCTTGTGACGTTCGACGGCACAACCCGCACGCTGTACGTCGACAACAACGTCATAACAACCGATACCCCCGGCGCGCCTGCGGTCGCGTCTGGCGCGGCGATCGCCCTTGCCACACAGGGCTACTTGGGTTGGGTGCAGGGCGCGGCGATCTGGAATCGCGCGCTCACGCTCGCTGAAGTGGCCCTGGACTACAACGGGGCCAAGCCGCGCAACGGGCTGGTAGCCGCCTGGGACTGCGACGACGGGAGCGGCACAACGCTCGCGGACACGCTCGCGACGACTCCCTTGACCATCAGCGGCGGTGGCTTTAGCCGCGATGTCGTCTGGTACACGCTGTTGCGCCCCAACCTGTCCGTCGATGCGGCGGGTTGGAACCCCGCCACCGGCACGCTCCAGATGCTCGACGACAAGCACCTCGCGGTCGCCGCGATCCCCGACCCGTTGGACCTCCAGGGCCATCACATCACCGTTGAGAACCTCACGGGCTACCCGGCAGGACCGCTTGCGCTCACGGCTGTGATGACGCTTATCTCTGTGTCGTCGTACAGCAACCCGCTGACCTTGCACTTGCAGGGGTTGAACGCCGTCAGCGTGGCGGCGCAGGCGTCCTTCGGCAAGCAGGTGCAGCAGACGACGACGGCGCAGGCCGCGCTCGCCCGCCAGCAGCGCACGCTCGTGACCGCCCAGGCGGCGTTGCTGCGTCAGACCGGTGTTGCGGTGACGGCGCTGGCGAGCTTGCAGGCGTCCGCACCCCTGCTGCGCAGCGCGCAGGTGACGGCGTCGCTGCTCGGCCCGCTCTCGGCCCCCGACCAGGCGCTGTTGACGAGCGGCTACGTGCGGTTGGTTGGGCGGCTGCTCGACCCTGCGGGCCACGCCCTGGCGCGCGCGCTGCTGATGGTGCAACCAGACCTGCCCGCAGGCGCGGTGCTGCGCGACCCTACCACGGTCTACCTCCCGCAGGGCGCGACGAGCAGCGTGACGACCGCCGCCGACGGCAGCTTTACCCTGGTTTTGCCGCTGACCTCCGGCTCGATCCCGGCTGGCCTCATCTACCTCTTGCATGGCCCGTACGGCCTGCGCTACCGCTTTAGCGCGCCGACCTGGCCCGCCACCCTCGGTGGTGGCCCGCTCAACGCCGCCTGGTTGACGCCGCCGACGCGGGCGCTTACGGGGGCGATCGCCGACATCGGCGGCAACCCCCTCGTCGCTGCGGCGGTGCAGGTGCGCTTGCTGCTGCCCGCGCAGGGGGCGCTGCTGCCCGACGGCAGCCTCGTGGTCGACCGCCCCTTGACCGCGCTGACCGACGCCAACGGCGCTTGGTCGGTCAGCGTGATCGCCGGGCCGCTCGCCCCCACCAGCACGGCACCCGACGGCCTGCCCCTCAAAGCCAGCATCATCGCCCCCTATGGTATTGGACTGATCCTGTAAAGTACGTGTGCAGATTGTATACTTTGATTAAGAGAGGGCAGCGCTATGGCGATGGTAACCACCTTGAACTTGCTCACGGGACCGGTCGTGTCGGGCAACCCCACACAGACCGCGATCGGCGCGGGCACGTTCAAGTACAACCGTGAGGACACGGCGAACGGGGTCACGCCGCTGCCGATCCCCGTCTCCGCAACGGTGACCGCCTTCTCCTTTGTGAAGAGCTTCCAGCTTGTCGTCAACAACGCCAACAGTCTGACGATGACGAGCCTCGCCGTTGGTCTGACCGCGCCGCTGGCCTTCACCGGTGCCGTGCTCATGATGACGGCCGCGCACGCGTACTCCGCCTACACCCAGGCAACAACACCCCCTGCGCAGGACGGCAGCCACGGGGCGGGTGGCTCGACCGCCTGCACGATCAACGGTGCCGCCGCCTCCATGATGGTGCTGTATGGCTCGGCCACACCCTACGCGTTCAGCGTGGTCGGCTTTAGCGGTACAGGGAACGCGGGCAACCTGGTCGAGACCGTACTGGGCGTAGACGGCACCTGCACGGCGACCGGCTCCGCGACGGCGGTGACGAGTCTGACCTGGAGTTGGTCCGAAGCCTAGCGCGTGGATAGCTGGGGGTAAGGGTATGTATCAACCACATCTGCGCTGGGCCTTGGCGTATCCGACGCGTACGCTCGTCGAGCCGTTGGACTGTGATACCTCGATCTTGACGGCTCCGCTCGACGCAACGATGCTGTACGGCCTCTACCCCGACGATAGCGTGGCGCTCAGCTTCGACCTCCGCAAGGGAGGGCATACGTGGCGACCGGTCTTCTACCGGCACCGCACCCTGACGGACGGCGGCGCAACCGATGTATACCCTGTCTTTGGGCGGGTGCGCCCCTGTGGCGCGGGGCCTTGCTGGGACGTTGTGACCGTGCGCGATGGGCGCGTCGTCGCCTGTCCACCCTTCGCCGTGACGGCGGCGATCAACCTCATGTTGCGCCTCTAGATGCCACTGTTACTCTTCGACACTACCTACTATCCCCCGGCGACGCCTGGCCCTGTCTTCGCGACGACGCTGGTGTACGGGCGCGTGCTCAACCCCGATGGCAGCCCCGCCCCCCGCGTCGTCCTCCAAGTCGCCCCCGACCTGCCCACCCGCGTCGCGCCGGGCGCGCAACACGGGATCGCTCTGGCGACACGCGCGTGCACGGTCACGACCGCCGCCGACGGCAGCTTCTCCTTCCCCGTCGCCAACACGGGGGCGGCGCTCGGCTTCCAGGTGGCCTGCCGCGTAAGCGGCCCCGGCATCCAGTACAGGTTCGTGATCATGCCGGGCTTCGCCTTCTGGTGCCTGCCCGGCGCACCGCTGGTTGCGCCGCCCACCTGGTCTAGCCCTACGACCTGCGCCGTTTCCGGCACGATCAGCACGCCGACCGGGCAGGCGTTGAGCACGCTGAGCGTTGAGTACCCCACCGGGCGGAACCCGCTGCTGGTCGACGGAAGCATCGTACGCCAGGACCCGCTCGCCGTCGCCGTCGCTAGCGACGGCAGCTTTACGACGCCTTTGCTCTATAGCTCTCTCTTCTCCCTGCCCAACGTCCGCGCGCTGGTGAAGTCGAGCGGGTTGACCCTGTACTTTGCCACACCCAGCGCTACGACCGCGCGCCTGGAAGACCACGCTCGGCTAGGGTAGCCGGGGTATAGACAAGATAGTTGGCCTTTCAGTCATTCGCACGCTAGACTCTAAGTAGAGTAGTACGCATCCAGACCTTTAGCGTACTATGAGGAGTCTACCGCGCGTGAGCGCCGAGCACAGCACGACCGTCTATAGCGCCTTCGCCTCGCTGGGTCTCCCTGCGGGCAACGCTGCGCTTGCCGGGATGGCGGGTGCCGAGGACTTCCTCTTCTTCCAGGCTCCGCTGGTCTACGAAGGCCGCAACGGCAACGGGGACATCTTTACCCGCAGCGAGTTGCAGCTTGCCTACCAGACGTTGATCGCCAACCCGCTCGACATCGACCACGAGTTCACCGTCAAGGACGCCTGCGGCAAGCTGTTCGATGCGGAGTTCCGCGTCGAGAACGGCGTGGCCTGCATCTGGATCGTCGGCGGTATCCTCGCCGACTTCGACCACGGTCTGCTCGCCAAGAAGCTCAAGCACGGCATCATCACCGGCATCTCGATGGAGTGCCTCTTCCAGCGCGGTGAACAGACGCTCGCCGGGCGCATCCTGCACGGCGTCAAGTTCATCGGCGCGGGCCTCGTTCGTACCCCGGCCGAAAGCCGCGCCCGCATCCCCCTCGACAGCCTCTCCAGCCAGCCGCTGAGCTTCGCCGCCCAGCAGCGGCGACAGGCGCTGATCACCGCTGCGGCCAACGCCGCCGCGCGTCTGGCGGTCGCCTAATGGTGCAGCCCAACTACGCAACCGGCGATCTGGCGATCCAGGCGCTCAGCGCCGACGAGATCGCGCTCATCAACGAGACGGCGCGGCAGGCGGTTGGGGGCCTCGCCCTCGGCACCGAGTACGCCGACCCCGGCTACCAGCCCGACGGCAAGCAGCGCTACCCGATCGACTCCGAGACGCATGTGCGCGCGGCCTGGTCCTACATCAACATGCCGAAGAACGCGCAGAAGTACTCGTCCGAGCAGGTCTCCAACATCAAGGCGAAGATCAAGGCGGCGGGCAAGAAGTACGACATCGAGTTCAGTGACGACAGCAACGCCTGCATCTGGCACAGCGACAACCAGGCAACCGCAGCCGAAGGCGACGGCGACATCAAGGACGCGCGCACGATCAAGAAGATGGTGCTTGCGCTCCTCAAGAGCGAAGTCGACGAGGCTGTTGCTGGCGAGAACGAGTCCTGTGACATCGAGAACCTCACGCTCGCCCTGCGCGGCATCGAACAGTTCATCGCCTCTGAGTCCTACGAGATCTTCATGCAGACGGTTGAGGCAAGCTCGACCGAAGCCGCCAACACCTTCAAGTGCCCGTCGTGTGGAACCAAGATCGCGCTCAAGCGCGCGATGAAGTACTCCGCCGTCACGGCCGAGGAGCAGAACATGGACCTGTCCACCGAGCAGCTTGAGGCGATCGCCGACAAGGTTGTTGCCAAGCTGAACAAGACCGCCGAGGCGCTCGCCGCCAAGGACGAGACCCCGGCCATCGTCGCCAGCGAGGGCGTAACGCTCACCGGCGAGCCGATGATCAGCGTCGCCGCCGCCGAAGCGATCGTCAAGGCCGCTGTCGAGGCAGCCGCCCGCGTGATCATGGCGGCGAAGGACGGGGTGCTCGACACCTCGACCCGCACCGACCCCTCCCCCTCGCGCCGCGACAGCGACGACAAGGGTGGCTTCGAGCTTCCGTCGGACGAGAACGGCGACACGGTCGCCCTGCCGAACGAGGGCGAGACCGACCTGACCACGTACAAGGACGGCCTGGGCAAGGCCGAGCTTGACGCCGAGGCGGGCAAGGTGCCACCGCAGTTCTTGAAGAAGGACGACAAGGACGCCGATGCTCCCCCGGCTAAGGCCGAGAAGGACCCGGAGACCCCGGAGACCGAGGGGTCCCAGGCCGACAAGAGCAACGTCCCGGACGAGCTAGGCGGGGGCAAGAACGCCGCCCCGGCGATGTCCGAGAAGATCCAGGGCGACAACCGCACCGTCATGGCCGACAAGACAGCCGCGCCCCCGGCGCAGACCCCGGACGACGGTGACGGCGACGAGGATGCGTCCGCCTCGCTCGACATGGCCCACCTCGACCTCAACAACCCGGTGCATAAGGCAGCCTGGATGGCCTCGGTGCTTGGCCAGGTGACCGGCAACTCGACCAAGGCGAACCTCGAACGCTCGACCGCCAGCCGCCTGCCCAACGTCGCCGGTGCGCTGCTCGGCGTCGCCCAGGCATCCCGCATCCCCCAGGGCCAAGTCGCGGTCGAAGGCGAAGGCGCAGCGCCACAGACCACCGATCTCAGCAGACTCTTCGCGCGTCGGTAACTCAGCATCGCGCCGGGGTACCGGCGACACGGAGGACAACTCGTCATGGCACAGACAACCATTGGTGTTCCAGCAGGCGCACAGGCCGAGCAGTTCCTGATCCTTCAGGACTACGGCATCCACGGTATCGGCGACCTCTTCGTCTGCGACACCGTTTGCAGCAGGGGTACGCTCGTGTACCTGAAGTCGGCCGGTGTCGTCAGCCCGGTCATCGCGGCCCAGGCGGTCACCACCCGCGTGATGGGTTTCATCATGCAGAACGTGGTCGCCGCAGGCGGCTTCGTCGACCTCCAGTTCGGTGAGAACGCGACCGTCTCGGTCGACCTCGTCACCGTGCAGCAGGTCGGTCAGGCGTGGGTAACCAACGTCTCCGGCTCGATCGGCGCTGGCGCGATCGTCTACCCGGCCGCAAACGGCGGCGTCTCGGCCACCCAGAGCACAGGCGCAAACCCGGTTGGCACCTGCCTCGTCGGCAACACCGGTTCGGGCGCGCCGATTCGGATGCAGTTCAACTTCCTCGGCTAAAGCGGAAGCACATTTAGGAGGACCCTACTTATCATGGCAAGCACACAGCAGCCTTACTCCCCAGAGGGCGCTCCGCTACGGCAGTCGGAGAAGTTCGAACTGTTCCAGGCAGCCGCCGCGAACCTCGGCCCCGCCCAGTTCCAGCAGCAGCTAGCGACCGCCGCGCTGATCCCGATCGTCACCGTGATGATCGAGCGCAGCTTCGCGCGCAAGACGTTCCAGGTGGACAAGATCGACGGCCCGGTCGCGGTCTACACCACCAAGCGGCGCATGAAGACCTACACGGTCGCCAAGCACGGCGCAGCGCCTGTGCAGTACTTCAACTACCCACGTCTGTACATCACACCGTTCTACATCCAGGTCCACCCGCAGATCCAGATGGCCGACCTGATGGACGCGCAGTTCGACGCGGCAGCCGACATCCTCAACGACGCCGGTCTTGAGATGGCGGTCGCCGAGGACAAGACCTTCCTCAGCCTGCTGGCAACGGCAGCGCCTGACGCGGGCACGACCACGACGAACTCCGTGCCGGTCGCGGTTGCTGGTCCACAGAACCAGGGTCTGGTGCTCTCCACCAACAACTACCGCGTCGGCACCACCAACGCGGCACCGCCAGGTGGCGCTGTTGGCGAGCCGGGCCAGCGCGACTTCCTGCTCGCCAAGGGGCTGCTGGAGTCGATCGGCTACAACGGCGACACGATCCTGATCAACCCCTACACCCTGGGGCTGCTCTCCTCGCAGCAGAGCTTCGCGTACTTCCTCAACTGGGGTAACCGCGAAGTGGCTGAGACGGGCGTCGTCACCAACCCGTGGGGGCTGCGCACGATCTGGTCGCCGCTGATCCCGAAGGCCAACATCTACATCTTCGACAACAAGGAACTCGCTCGCCTGGTCGAGCGTGAGGCGGTCACCGTCCGCCCGTCCGTCGAGGAGCTTGTGCAGAAGTGGCTGGTCTACGAGCGCATCGCGCCGTTCATCCGCAACGGCAACGCTGTGATCAACTTGAGCTATTATGTTTGATATCACCGTACTATACGGATAGACGTGTGGTCTATCCGTATAGTACGGGTGGTTCACTCCCGCCAAATCTTGTGGTTAACGACCGCACTGATGTGGGGACGAGTGACATCAAATCTTTCTGCTAGTGAGTCTTGTGTCTCGCCCGCAGAATATAGCCTGCGGATCTCGCGAGCTTTGTTCATATTTAATGTTCGATGATGGCGGCGAGGTCTCATGTTGTGGCCCCGCCCCTTCTCGAACATATCGCGGACGTTCTTCCCCTGACCCCCAGAAAATAGATGGGTCGGACGTACGCAGGGTGGATTATCGCAGTGGTGTCCAACGACAGCACCGGCAGGCAGGGGACCGTACGTCAACTCCCACGACGCACGATGTGCGTATCCTTGCCCCACCTCATCGTTGCGAAACTGTCCATACCCACTGTCCGGGTAGGTCGAAGCATCCCACAGCCAACAAGGGCCGCGCTCGGGACAACTCTCAGGAATCGGGCCATCTTTATTGACCTTTTCCCAGAACATCTCAGCGGCCGGGCGCTTCTTGGCCGCACCGCGACAGAGGTTCGAGCAGTAGATACGTTGCAGACAGGGAATCGATCGTACCTGTGCTCCGCATTGGGGGCAGTCGCTCCAGATGACCTCGACTTTCTTGGGCATCATATTCCTCCAGTACTAGTATACACTAGTAGAGGACTGTAATGACGTTGCCTTTGACGTTCACGCTCGATGACGCCACCTGGCTCGCCTCGGTGACGCGGGGGCTGGGCGATCTCAACACGATCATCGCCCGCGACGAGGTGCTCGTCTCCGCCGACGGCCTCACCTACGCCGCCCGCCGTGGCAACTGGCTCGCCAGCCCCGCCCCCGAGATCCGCGTGATGGGCGTGCTCGCGCCGCTGAGCACGCTGACGCTGGACTACCCCAACGGCACCGTGACCTTCGCCAGCAGCCAACTCGGGCAGATGGTCGTCGCCAGCTACACCGCCAACCTCTGGGACGACGCCGCGATCACCACCTTCCTCGAAGACGCCTTCTACCACGTCGAGGCGCAGCTTGCGACCAGCCTCGACGACACCCAGGTGCCGCGCGACCTCAAGCCCGCGATCACCCTGGCTGCCCGTGTGCAGGCGCTCGACGCCTTCCTCAACTCCAACCTCGACGGCTACCTCTGGAAGGCCGGGGGGATGACCGGACAGGAGATCGACCGCAGCAAGATCGGCGCGACGATCACCGCCGCGCTCTCGGCCGCGCAGAACCGGTTGGAGACGATGCTCACCTTCCTGCGCGCGCAGTACCTCGCCGAGGGGAAGAACGTCGTCCTCAACCTCGACATGGACCGCCCACCGACCCCGTGGAGCCACTTCGAAATCATCCGCTAGGACAAGGGAATGGACAACCAAACACGGACACTGGCGCGCGCTTTTCGGCAGTACACGACGCTGCCGCCGCGCCAGGACTGGGACCAGGTCGACCTCGACCCCTACCTCGACGAGATGGCCGACGCCTTGGCGGGGATCGTCCGCCAGTTCTCGACCGCGATGCTCGACC
>Ga0068855_100010488_pt1 | contig 11177 bp, 12 predicted proteins | sample KBSCornC52_FD_66592 | JGI IMG/M metagenome (GOLD analysis project Ga0068855, IMG submission 66592) | Corn rhizosphere microbial communities from Kellogg Biological Station, Michigan, USA - KBS Corn C5-2 | ecosystem: Host-associated > Plants > Roots > Rhizosphere > Soil ... | reverse complement strand
TGCGCTACACCGCGGTCGACGACTACGGCCGCCTGATCAACCCGCTGCTCACCGAGGGCCAGGTCCAGGGCGGCGTGGCCCAGGGCATCGGCCAGGCGCTGGTCGAGCACACGGTGTACGATCCGCAGTCGGGCCAGTTGCTGAGCGGTTCGCTGATGGACTACGCGATGCCGCGCGCCGGCGACCTGCCGGATTTCGACATCGCGCTGGTCGAACGGCCGACGGCGGCCAATGCGCTGGGCGTCAAGGGCTCGGGCCAGGCCGGCTGCATCTCCGCCCCGCAGACGATCATGGCCGCCGTCCTCGACGCGCTGCGTCCGGCCGGCGTCGACCATCTCGACATGCCGGCGACGCCGCACCGCATCTGGCAGGCGCTCGCCGCGGCAAGGGCGCCGCGTTGACCGAACAGGCCGCGCCGGCCGGCCAGCGCATCCTGGCGGGCATCCTCTTCATGTGCGGCGCCGGGCTTCTGTTCCCGGTGATGAGCGGCTTCGCCAAGTTCCTGGGCGAGGATTACAACACGCTGCAGATCTCGTGGGCGCGCGCCTTCGGCCACATCGTCTACATGCTGGTCTTCTTCGTGCCGAAGTTCGGGGTGCAGATGCTGCACACGCGCCGGCCGGGCACGCAGCTCTTCCGTTCGCTGATGCTGTTCATCTCGAACACCTCGAGCTTCCTGGCGATCACCTTCATCCCGCTGGCCAAGGCGGCGTCGATCACGATGATGGCGCCGTTCTTCGTCCTGCCGATCGCCTGGTTGTGGCTGGGCGAGCGCTCGACGCGCGGCCGGCTGGTGGCGATGGCCGTCGGCTTCGCCGGCGTGCTGCTGGTGATCCAGCCCGGCACCGAGCTGTTCCACTGGGCCTCGCTGCTCTCGCTGCTGAGCGGCTTCTGCTACGCCGTCTACCAGGTGGCGACGCGCCTGATCTCGACGATCGATTCGCCCGAGACCTCGGGCTTCTACAGCTCGATCGTCGGCGGCCTCGGCATGTTCCTCGTCCTGCCGTTCGTCTGGGAGACGCCCGAGAGCGCGCGCGACATCTTCTATTTCTGCAGCCTGGGCGTGCTGGGCGGCACCGGCCATTACTTCGTCGCCCGCGCGCTCACCTACGCGCCGGCCAACATCGTGGCGCCGTTCCAGTATTTCCAGCTCCTCGGCTCGGTCGTCGTCGGCTACCTGTTCTTCGGCGACTTTCCCGACCTGCTGGGCTGGGTCGGCGCCGCCGTGATCGTGGCCGGCGGCCTCTACATCGGCTGGTCGCAGACCCGCCGCCGCGCGGCCTAGTACCTCCCTCTCATCTCCTCCCCCGAGACGGGGGAGGAACTAACAAACCCTAGTGAAACAGCCGCCGCAGCTCGTGTTTGGCGGCTTCGAGCGTGCGCTTGCGGCCGGCCGACAGGTCCTTGCCGGCGCGGTTGATGTAGAACGTCAGCATCGACATGGCCGAGCGCAGGGGCGAGGCCTTGCGCCGCCGGCTGCGTTCGGCCGAGCGCTTGAGCGACAGGGCGATGTCGCGCGCGCGGCGCTTGCGGAAGACGCCGTTTTCGAGCGCGAGGGCATTGCTGTGGCGCGTCACCTTGCCCGACCATTTGCGCAGCTTGGCCCGGCTGCGCGCGCCGACGCGGCCCTGATGCGTGCCGTCATGTGTGGTTGTCGTCATGCGGGTTCAACGCCCCGCGGCCCGGGATCGTTGCCGCCTCAGTGGGTGAGGACGAAGCGCGCGAAGGGCGCCTGCCTGTCGGCGGCGAGTTTGGGGGGCGCGCCGTCGATCTTGAGGTCGATGTCGCAGGCCCTGATCGCGGGCAGGGCCGCAAAGCGGTTGAGCCCGTCGAGGTCGTCCTGGGTGAAGCCGGTCTGTCCCAGCAACTGGACGATCTCCGACGGCGCGGCCATCGGCTGCGGCTTGCCGTTGGCGGCGCGGCCGTTGCGGTAGGCCGCCTCCATCTTGGTCAGGAAGTCGCCGAACAGTTTCTGCGCCTCGGGCGTGAGCCGGTCGACGCGCTGGATGCCGTTCATCGCGAACTCGCGGCAGGCCTGGGGATCGTCGGCGCGCAGCCGCTGCGCCAGCGCGAAGCGCGCCGCCATGACGGCGATCACCGAGGCGTCGTCGGCGGCGCCCAGCATCGGGCGGATATGGTCGCGGCTCATCGCGCCCAGCGCATAGAAGCCGCGCGACGGCACGCCCGGCGCCACCGGATTGCGCAGGTCCTCCTGCAGCGCCTCGCGGATGTCCTTCTCCGAGGCGGGATTGTCCTTCAGCGCCATGCCGATCAGCGGCGTCGCGCGCAGGTCGGCCATCGCGCGCTCGAGCGGCGACAGCGGCACGCTCTCGAGCTTGATGCCATAGGCCAGGCCGCCCGACGCCAGCAGGAGAACGCCGATCACCGCGACCAGAACGACGTTGCGCTTTTGTCCTGCGATTGCCACGCCGACGCTCCCGGGCGGAACGCCCCGAATCGAAACACGGGCCGAACGCCCACGACGATACATAGGCAAAATCAGGCGGGATTGCACCCGTTCCCCGGTGGCAACGGTGTGGCAGGCGGGCCCGCGACTGCAGATTTCTGCCGTCGCGCGCGCTGCCCGCCGCCCACTGGCTGTTCGGCGCCGGGGTCGTCAGGGATGGACGATCATTCCCGTGAAGACGTAGGCCTGCAGCATCACGAGGATGCCGACCAGGCAGGCCAGCGTGATCGAGTGCTTGAACACGAAGCGCAGGATCGAGCCCTCGTGGCCGAACCAGTTGGTCGCCGTCGAGGCCACGACGATCGACTGCGCGTCGATCATCTTGCCCATGACGCCGCCCGAGGAGTTGGCCGCGGCCATCAGGTAGGGCGAGATGCCGAGCTGTTCGGCCGTGATCTTCTGCAGGCCGCCGAACAGCACGTTGGAGGCGGTGTCGGAGCCGGTCAGCGCCACGCCCAGCCAGCCCAGCAGGGTGCCGAAGAACGGATAGAGGAAGCCCGCGTGGGCGAAGGCCAGGCCCAGGGTGGCGTCGATGCCCGAGTATCGCGTGAGGGTGCCGATCGCCAGCATGGCCGCGATCGTCATCAGCGAATAGCGCACTGCGTAGATCGTCTTGCCGTAGGCCGCGATCAGGCCGCCGGGCGAGAAGCCCATCAGGAACGCCGACACGACGGCGGCGATCAACATGCCGGTGCCGGTGTAGGACAGGTAGGTGAACGAGAACACCGCGCCTTCCGGCGCCGGCTTGGCCACCACCGGCGGCACCTTGTTGATCAGGTTGTGCAGCCCGTCGACCACGTAGTTGATGGTGAAGGTCTTGTTGACGGCGAGCTTGAACCAGTCGCTGCCCCACACCAGCAGCACGACACAGACGATGATCCAGGGCAGCAGGCCCTTCCACATCTCCGCCGTCGTCACCTTGGCGGTCGACATGGTGGTGGCGGGCATCGTGCCCACCGAGTCGTCGCGGCTGCGCAGCGCCGGCGACAGCCACAGCGTCCTGGGCTGCCAGATCTTGAGGAAGCCGATCAGGCAGGCCATCGAGATCAGCGAGGCGCCGACGTCGACGATCCACGGATTGATGAAGTTCGAGATCACGAACTGCGGCACGGCGAAGGACACGCCGGTGACCAGGATGGCCGGCCAGATCTCCTTCATGCCCTTGAAGCCGGCGAAGGCCCAGATCAGCCAGAACGGCACGATCAGCGAGAAGAACGGCAGCTGGCGGCCGACCATGGCGCCCAGCAGGAAGGGATCGAGGCCGGTGACCGAGGCGAGGCCCTGGATCGGCGTGCCCAGTGCGCCGTAGGCCACGGGTGCCGTGTTGGCGATCAGGCTGAGGCCGGCGGCGGCGAGCGGCGAGAAGCCCAGCCCCATCAGCATGGCGCCGGTGACGGCGACCGGCGTGCCGAAGCCAGAGGCGCCCTCGAAGAAGGCGCCGAACGAGAAGGCGATCAGCAGGAGCTGGATGCGCCGGTCGGGCGAGACGCCGCCGATCGTGCGCTGCAGGAGCTCGAAGCTGCCTTTCTGGACCGACAGCCGGTAGAGGAAGATGACGTTGAGCACGATCCAGCCGATCGGGAAGAAGCCCGAGACCAGGCCGAGGGCCGAGGCGCGCAGGGCGAGGCCCGGCGGCATGGTGAAGCCCCAGATGGCGATGCAGATCGCCGCGACCAGCGCGATGGCGGCGGCGATGTGGGCCTTCACCTTGCCCGATGCGATCATCACCAGGAGGATCACCACCGGTATGGCGGCGACGAGAGTCGACAGCACTTCGTTGGCAAGCGGGTCGTAGACCTGATTCCACATGGTTCGTTTCCCCCGATTTTTTACTTGTCCCGATTCGATCCCCGATCGGCTGTGGGAGGCAACTGAAATTCGCGTGTGGGGAGAGCGGCCCGGGCGCCCGGCTTGCATCGGAGCGCCGCAGCCCGGCATACTGCCGACTTGCAGAGGGTGTGATGTAAGTGCCGATACAGATCGAGATTTTTCACTTCGACCGGCTGGTCGTGGGCATCGGACGCGGCGTCGTCGTGATACCGGAATACGGCAGGTTCATCGCCGACATGATCCAGGCCGGCGTCTTGCACTATCGGAAAATCATCGACGTGACGGCCGTCGAGTCGTCCGACATCGACCGCGACAAGCTGCTGGCCTTCGAGGGCAGCCTGCGGCAGTTCACCAAGACGCGCCGCGGACCGCTGGCGATCGTGGCCCACCGCGACCGCGGCGAGGTTGCCCAGGCCTTCAAGGTGATGACGTCGGCCGAGCGTCCGGTCGAGGTGTTCCGCAGCATCCACGATGCGCGCGCCTGGGTGGCGACGTTTCCCGTCGCCGACGCCATCCTCAAATTGCCCGAGACAGACACGCCCGAAGGCGACAGGGAGTGAGGCCGGCGTTGCGGGTCCCACACCCGCAACACCGGTCACTGCACGGACGTCCCAACGCGGTCATTCCCCCGAAAGCCCGCACGTCCGATTTCAACGCCCGATACTCGACACTCGTGGGCACTGCGTATATCCGAACCTGTAATTGCGTTCAAGCCGCAATTACTGGAGGAGAACGCCCATTTTGTGGGTATTCAAAGGGTGCGCCCAGGGGCTTCCAGCCCTTCCGGGCCGGTGTCCTCGTCTCCGGTCGGTCGTCCGGATCAGTTCTGCAGCCTGTACCCGATGGCTTCGAGGATCTCCCTCCAGCGGGCGAAGTCGGCGGCCATGCGCTGGCTGACCTCGGCGGACGTCGAGGTTTCGACGTCGAGGCCGAGCTCCGCCATCTTCCTGCCGATCTCCGGCTGCTTCAGCACGGCGCGCAGCTCGGTGCCCCACGCCTCGATCAGGCCAGGCGGCGTGCGCGGTGGCGCGAAGAAGGCGTACCAGCCCGGCATGTCGAGCGAGGGATAGCCGAGCTCGGCGCCGGTCGGCACGTCGGGCGCCGATGTCGCGCGCCTGGTGCCGGAGGTGACGAGCAATTTCACCTTGCCGGCGCGCTGCGGCTCGAGGAAATCGCCGAGGCTGCCGCAGCCCGCCGCGACGCGGCCGCCTTGCAGGTCGGCCACCAGCAGCGCCGCGCCGCGATAGGGCGCGGGCTCGAGCGGGATGCCGATCGCCAGGCCGGTCAGGACACCGAAGAAGTGGGGGAAGGAGCCCATCGCCGTCGTGCCGAAGCTCGTCCGGGTGGAGTTGCGCTTCAGCCACTCGACGTAATCCTTCAGCGACCCGACGCCGATCGCGGGCGAGACACAGAACGCCGTCTGTGCCGTGCCGGCCAGGGTGACCGGTGCGAGGTCGGCCAGGGGCTCGAACGGGATCGAGGCCATGGTGAGCTTCTGCGCCACCGTGGCGCTCGGCATGCAGCAGACGGTGGTGCCGTCGGGCGGGCTGTTCTTCAGCGCCGCGCCGGCGAGGGTGCCGGAGGCACCGGCCCTGGTGTCGACGACAACGTCGCGGCCGGTGCGCTGCTTCAGCGCCTCGGCCACGATCCGGGCCACCGCGTCGCTGGCGCTGCCGGCGGGAAAGCCCACCAGGATCCTGAGCGGCCGATCGGGCAGCGCGGTGTCGGCACGGGCGGCCGCGGGCGTCGCCAGGGCGGCGCCGGCCAGCGCGAGCGCCCTGCGGCGGACGATGCCGATCATTGTTTCTTCCCTTTCATTGGAGCGCGCCACTCCAGTGGCGCTCGGATCATGAGCGCCACTGGAGTGGCGCGCTCCTAGGACACCAGGCTCCAGGCGATCTCCGCGCGCTCGCGCGGGGCACGGTTCATCTTCACCGAGTCCGGATTGGACGAATTGCCCCGCAGGCCGCGGACATAGACACCTTGCGCGATCGCGGCGAGGCGGAACAGGGAGAAGGCGACGTAATAGTTCCAGTGCTCGATGCGCTCGCGGCCGGTGCGCCGGCAGTAGGCCGCGACGGTCTCCTCGCGCGTGGGCAGGCCCAGCCCGCGGAAGTCGACGGTGGCGAAGCCGTGCGGCGGGTCGGGCAGGTAGTAGCCGATGCAGTTGTAGGCCAGGTCGCACAGCGGGTGGCCGAGCGTCGACAGTTCCCAGTCGAGGACGGCCACCACGCGCGGCTCGGTCGGGTGGACGATCAGGTTGCCCAGGCGATAGTCGCCGTGGACGATCGTCGTCGGATCCTCGGCCGGAATGTTCTGCGGCAGCCAGGCGATCAGCCGGTCCATCGCCGGAATGTCCTCGGTCTTGAGCTCGGCGTACTGCCTGCTCCAGCGCGCCACCTGGCGGGCGATGTAGTGGCCGGAGCGGCCGTAGTCGGCCAGGCCCACCGTCACCGGATCGATCTTGTGCAGGCGGGCCAGCACGTCGTTCATCGAGCCGAAGATCGCCGTGCGCTCGGCCGGTGTCTGGCCGGGCATCGCGGGGTCGATCAGGATGCGGCCCTCGACGGCGTCCATCACATAGAACATCTGGCCGATGACGGCGTCGTCGGCGCACAGCAGCCGCGTCCGCGCGACCGGCACGTCGGTGCGGGCGAGCGCGCTGATCACGCGATACTCGCGGTCGACCTGGTGGGCGGAGGCCACGAGCCTGCCCGGCGGCTTCTTGCGCAGCACGAAGTCGTGGCGCGCGCCGTCGTCCATCTCGGCCGAGACGAAGAAGGTGGGATTGGAATGTCCGGAGTCGAACTGCCGGATCTGCAGGCCGCCCCGATAGCCCGCCATGTTGGCGCGCAGATAGGCGTCGAGCGCGGCCTCGCTGAAGCGGTGCCGCTCCATCACGGGAACGGTATGGGCGTAGGTCGACATGCCGGGCGGAGCCTAGGGCCTCGATCGGGCCGGCGGCAAACGCGCCGTCTTACACAGAGGAATTTCACGGCGTTCCCGGGAACATTGGCCGGCCTCTCCACGTTCTCCGCAGTCGCGAGGTGCAGTGTGGCAAATCCGGCAGAACACGACGTCAAGGACGTCCACGACGTCCAGGTCGTCCACCTGCGCGGGGGATCGGCGATCCGCCGGCCCCTGATCGTGCTGTCGATCTGCGCCGTCGGCATGATCGGCTTCCTTGCCCGGGATTTCCTCGTTCCCACCGCCGGCGCCGTCGTGCTGGCGCTGATGCTGGTTCCCGTCGCCAACACGTTCGAGCGGGCGCGCCTTCCGCCCACCCTGGCCGCCTTCGTGTCGGTCCTGCTCCTGATGACCTTGCTGGCCGGCCTGCTGGCCATCGCCATTCCGTCGATCTCGGCCTGGGCGAGCGAGGCGCCGACGCTGACGCGCACGCTGGAGCGCAAGCTGCAAGGGCTCCGCACCTCGCTGGCCTTCGTGCAGGAGCTGACCAGTCGCGTCGAACAGGCGGCGACGGCACAGCCGGCGCAGGTCGCTCAGTCCACGGAGAAGGTCGTGATGCGCGAGCGCTCGATGCTGACGGAGCTCGCCACGACGACGCCGGGCGTCGTCCTGCAGATCGGCTATGCCGGCTTCCTCGCCTTCATGCTGCTGGCGCATCGCAATTCCCAGCGCCGGCAGATCCTGCGGGTGGCGGCGAGCTTCGACACCCGCGTGCGGCTGGCCCGCGTGATGCGCGACATCAACGAGCGGGTCGGCCACTATCTTCTCTCGCTGTCGGCGATCTACTTCGCTGTGGCGGTCATCTCGACCGTGGTCCTGGCGCTGCTGGGCTTCCCCAATGCGATCGTCTGGGGCGCCTGCATGGGGCTGGCCTCGTTCGTGCCGTTCATCGGGCCGCCGATCGTCATCGGCCTGGTGGCGCTCGTGGCCCTGCTGAGTTTCGACGACTGGACGAGGATCGTCGCCGCACCGGTGGCGCTCATCGTCATCCACTTCGCCGAATCGCAGTACATCACGCCCACTTTCGTCAGCCGGCGCTGCGCGCTCAACACGGTGGCGGTGTTCGTGACCATCGCCCTGCTGGGCTGGATGTGGGGGGCGATCGGCGCGATCGTGGCCGTGCCGCTGCTGATCCTGATCAGCACGATCGCGGCCCATCTGCCGTCGCTGCGCTGGCTCGAGGTGCTGCTGGCGGACGACCGGCCGATCAGCGAGCGGATCGTGCGCCCGCCGCTGGCCTCGGTGAAACCGCGGCCGGTGAAGGCCGCGCCGGCTCAGCGGCGCCGGCGCGCGGCGGCGAAGTAGAAGAGGCCGCCGACGATGGCGTAGAAGCCGCCGATCGCGGACCAGGCTTCGGCCGAGTCCATGTGGCGCTCCATCACGGTGAGGGCGGCGTGGCTGAAGCAGAAGATGCCCACGACGGCAGCGACGCCCGCCGCCATGGTGAGCGCCACGCGTGTCGAGGCCGCGGTCGCGGCATCCTTGACCGCCCGTGCCGCCGTGGAGGCCGCCGCGAGGCGCAGAAGGGGGCCGATCACTGTGGCGAGGCTTTCCGGGCCCGCTTGAGGCCTGGTCGATTTGGCGGTCGCGGGCTTACGACCGACGACAAAGCAACCCCGCGAGGAAGCCGATACCGACCACTGCCGCCAGGGTCGTGAGCGGCCGTTCCTTGACCGTCTTGATCAGGGTGTCGGCCGCCGCGTCGCGGGCTTCCGTGGCCTTCTCGAGGGCGGAGTCCGCCATGTCCCTGGCGTGGTCGGTCTGCTCGTCGATGAATGCCGTGGCGGCCTCGATCGCATCGTCGATGGCGGCGCGGCTCTTGCTCTGAACGGCCGAAATCGCGCCGTTCACGCCATCGGACGCATCGGCTTCCATGGCCGACGACAGCTTCTTGAGCTGGGACTTCAGGACGCCGATCTCCTTGACCAGGTCCTTGCTGCTGCGTTGCGTCCGGCTCAGGCCATTGGCGCGCATGATCGTTCTCCCGGGCTGCTGGAGTGAATCTCTGCGCAATCAACGTCAGCCGGGTGGAAAGGTTTCAGCCGTCCCAGACGTTTTGGGGCATCGGCAGCTTGGCGAAATCCGCATCGACCAGGGGCCGATGGTGGCTGACGCCTTCCTTCTCCAGCAGCATCATGTACTGGCGCACATGCTGGCCGGAGTGCCACGTCGTCCGCTCGAGCAGCTCGTGCAGGGTCTGCGGACCGTAATAGGTGTCGAGGGTCTTGGCGGCGCCGTGGTCGTTCTTCGCCCACCAGTCGAGGTAGCGCTGGCGGACCTGCGTGCCGTAGGCCACCAGTGTGGCGGCGTCGGCATCGGCGGCGGGTTCCTCGCGGAACATGGTCTGCACCAGGGTCGTGCCCTCGTTGGTGCCGATGAAGGCGTCGATCACGCGGAACAGGTGGAACGCCAGCGTGCGATAGCTGCGCGGCCGGCCGGGCACGAAGGTGCCAAGGCGGTCGTGCGGCATCAGCGGGATCAGCTCGAGCGCGGCGTCCATGAACTTGGACACGCGGGCGTGGAGCTGGTCGACGGAGAGCTGCGGGCCGCCGTCCTCGTTCAGGCCGATGAAGTCGATGATCTGCTGGGTGTTCTGGCCGAAGATGTACTTGTCGCCGCGCGACAGCACCGGGACGGTGCGCAGGCCGAGCTTCTGCAGCTGGGCCATCCCGTCGCCTTCAAGAACATTCACTGAAACGAATTCGATCCCACGGACCGATAGAAACTCTTTGAGTCTCAGACAGCTGGTTCAACCAGGCTGCCAGAAGACCTTGAACGGTTCGCTCATCGCGTTCCTCCAGAACAGAAGGCGAGTCTACTCCAGGATGCTCTCGCGCAACAAGGGATGATGCGCGCAGCGCATTCCGCCGCCGACGCGAATCGGCCCGTCAAACGGCAACGGAATGATATCCATGCGCCGTTTGCGCAGCTCCGCGATCACGCGCGCATTGTCGCTGTCGACGATCATGCGGCCTTCCTCGAGGATCAGGCCGTTGGTCGCCAGGCGATTGGCTTCGTCCTTGGTGACGACGACGGCGTCCCAGCCGCGTAGCGACATGGGCAGTCCGTCGATCAGCTTCTCCGGACACCAGACCAGCAGGCCGGGCCTGATCAGCGCGAGCGCGCAGTCGAGGTGCAAGACGTCGGACTTCAGCGCCACCGGGATCACGCGGTAGCGCGTGCCGAGCAACGCCTGCAGCCAGTCGATGCCCGCCATGTCGGAGGCACAGCCGGACATGCCGACGTAGACCTCATGGCCGTTGAGCAGCGTGTCGCCGCCTTCGAGGAACGGCCCGTCGACGCCGTTCAGCCAGCCCAGCGGCACGCTCGACCATTTTGCGCCGCGTTCGTACGCGACCTTCTGGATGTGTGCCCTCAATCCGAAGCGTTCGCGCTGGCGGCACTGGAGGCGCAGCGAGCCTTCGATCACGTGGTCGCCGACCACGATCATCGGGTCGCGCACGTAGAGCTGCGCACCCTGGGCTTTGGGTGCGAGGAAGGTGCGCTCCGGGCCCTGCAGTCGATCCGGTCGATGCACGGTGACGCCCTCGCGCCCTACGCGCTCGGCCAGGGCATCCACCTGGCGCTCCATGATCTTCGCCCACTCGGGATCGAGATCGACCAGGCGTTGGCCGGCGTGCTTGCGGCTGAACTCCGCCTCTTCCGGCAGCTGCCAGCGCATCGACTCTTCGTGGAAGATCACGAAGTCTTCCGCCGGGGAGATGCCGATCACGACCTCGCGCAACTTGCCCCACTCGTGGTGGGCGCCGAATCGCATCGCCATGCTCAGGCTTTCTTGTGACAGACGACGCAGATCTTGTTGCCGTCGGGATCGCGCAAATACGCGCCGTAGTAGTTGGGGTGATAGTGCGCGCGCAGGCCGGGCGCACCTTCGTCCGTGCCGCCCGCCGCG
>Ga0068855_100010482_pt1 | contig 11182 bp, 9 predicted proteins | sample KBSCornC52_FD_66592 | JGI IMG/M metagenome (GOLD analysis project Ga0068855, IMG submission 66592) | Corn rhizosphere microbial communities from Kellogg Biological Station, Michigan, USA - KBS Corn C5-2 | ecosystem: Host-associated > Plants > Roots > Rhizosphere > Soil ... | reverse complement strand
GCCGCCCCGGCCGACGCGGCCCTGCTGGTGGAACTCGAGGCTGCCCGCACGGGTGGCGCGCCCGCCGCACCCGAGCCCGAGCCGAGTCCCGCAGCCGAGCCGGAAGCGGCCGAAGCCGCACCGGCGGTGGAAGAAGATGACCTCGGGCTCGACCTCGACGACATGCTCAACGACCTGCTCGGCGGCGCGTCCTCGGGTCCGGCGGAAGCGGAACCCAGCTGGCTGCTCCACCTGCGCCCGCACGGCGCGTCCATGGCCAGCGGCAGCGAACCGCTGCTGGCGCTGCGCGAGCTGGCGCGGCGCGGCGGCGAATGCACCGCCTGCAGCACGGCGCGCGTCCCGCCGCTCGACAGCTTCAACATCGCCGAAGGCTACCTCGACTGGACCTTCGCCATGCCCGGTGCCGTGAGCCAGGACGTGGTCGGCGAGGTGTTCGACTTCAACGCCAACGAGTTCGACATCGCGATCGGCGACGAGGGCCTGCCTCCCGCGGCTCCCGCGCCGCAGGCCGCCACGATCGCTCCGCCAGAACCCGCGCCCGTCCCTGCGGCAAAGGTTGCGCTTGCTGTCGTGGAGCCGAGCGCGCCGGCCCCCGAGGCTGCCGCGCCGGCGCCCGCTGCCGCCGCGCCGTCCGCACCGGCCGCTGCGGCAGCGGCCACCCAGTCGATCCGCATCGACCTCGCCAAGCTCGACCGTCTGATCGATTCGGTCGGCGAGCTGGTCATCGCCCAGGCGATGATGGCCCAGCGGCTCGGCGGCGAGGGCATTGCCGCCAGCGAGGAACTGGGCCTGCTCGAATCGCTGACCCGCGACATCCAGGAAAACGCCATGTCGATCCGCGCCCAGCCGATCGGCTCGGTGTTCAGCCGGGTCCCGCGGATCCTGCGCGAACTGGCCGCCTCGACCGGCAAGCACGTCCGCCTCGAGGTGATCGGCGAGGGCACCGAGCTCGACAAGACCGTGATCGAACGGCTGGGCGAGCCGCTCACCCACCTCATCCGCAACGCGGTCGACCACGGCATCGAAAGCGCCGAGGAGCGGATCGCCGCGGGCAAGAACCCGGAAGGCACGCTCACCCTCTCCGCCGAGCAGCGTTCTGGCCGGATCCGCATCCGCATCGCCGACGACGGCAAGGGGATCGACTGCGACCGCGTGCTCGCCAAGGCGATCGAGAAGGGGCTCGTCGCCCCCGATGCCCAGCTCTCGCGCGAGGAGATCGAGAACCTGATCTTCGCCCCCGGCTTCTCCACCGCCGCAACGGTGTCCAACGTCTCCGGCCGCGGGGTCGGCATGGACGTGGTGCGCCAGAACGTGAAGGACCTCGGCGGGCGGATCACCATCGAGACCGAGCCCGGCAAGGGCACGAGCTTCATCCTCACCCTGCCGCTGACCCTGGCCATTTCCGACGGCATGATCATCGCCGTGGGCGACCAGACGCTGGTGGTGCCGCTGGCCCACGTCGTCGAAAGCCTCCGCCCCGACGCGGCCGAGGTCCAGGACATGGGCGCAGACCGGCAGATGCTCAACGTGCGCGGGCGGTTCATCCCGGTCATCCCGGTGGGCAAGGCGATCGGCGCCTCGGGCTGCTGCGCCACGCCGGACAAGGGCGTTCTGATCGTGGTCGACAGCGAAGTGGCCGGCCAGGCCGCGCTGCTGGTCGACGACATCTCCGACCAGCGCCAGTTCGTGATCAAGAGCCTCGATGCGAACTATCGCTCCGTGACCGGGGTTGCCGGCGCGACGATCCTCGGCGACGGCCGGGTCGCCCTGATCCTCGACGTCGACGGGCTGGTCGGCGCCACCCTGCGGGCTCCGGCCAGGCTGGCGGCATGACCCTGAGCGCCAACCTCGACCTGGCCGGCGGGCTGCCGGGCGTCAGCCCGGGGATCTACAGCGCCACCGATTTCCACGCCGTGGCGGAGATCGTCTACGGCGAGGCCGGGATCGTGCTGGCCGAGGGCAAGGCCATGCTGGTCTATTCGCGGCTGGCCCCGCTCGTCCGCAAGGCCGGCTGCGGCACCTTCGCCAACTTCATCGCCAAGGTCCGCGAAGACGAGGCCGAACGCTACCGGATGGTCGCGGCGCTGACCACCAACCACACCTTCTTCTACCGCGAGTCCCACCACTTCGAGCACTTTGCCGAGGTCGTGCGGCCCGGGCTCGTGCGCAATCTCGGACAGCGCCAGCCGGTGCGGATCTGGTCGGCGGGCTGCTCGAGCGGCGAGGAAACCTGGTCGCTGGTGCTGACCCTGCTCGGCCCGGATCGCCGCGCGGGCCTCGACCTCGCGCGCCACGACCTGCGCGTGCTGGCGAGCGACATCGCCGACCACGCGCTCGCCAAGGCCGAAGCGGCGACCTACCCCGCGCGCGACATGGCGCCGGTGCCCGAGGCCCTGCGCGAGGCCTGGACCCGCCCCTCGGGCGACAATCTCACGGTCGCCGACGAAGCGCGCGCCTTCGTCCGCTTCCGCTACCTCAATCTCCAGGGAGACTGGCCGATATCGGGCCGCTTCCAGGTGATCTTCTGCCGCAACGTAATGATATACTTTGATAATCCGACGAAAGAACGGCTGGTCGCACGATTTGCAAATGCACTCGAGCCGGGCGGGCATCTCTACATCGGCCATTCGGAACGGGTAACCGGTCCGGCCGCTGCGCTGCTCGATCCGGTGGGCCCCACCATCTATCGAAGGAACAGCGCATGATCCGCGTCCTGATTATCGACGATTCCGCCACCATGCGGGCCATCCTGATGTCGCGCCTCTCCGCCGAAGCCGACATCTCCGTGATCGGCACGGCCGCCAATGCGGCGGAAGGGCGCGAGCTGATCAAGAGGTTCAATCCCGACGTCGTCACGCTCGACATCGAGATGCCCGGGATGAACGGGCTCGACTTTCTCGAGAAGATCATGACCTTGCGGCCGACCCCGGTGATCATTGTCTCGGGCTCGACCCAGGAAGGCAACGAGATCACGGCCCGTGCGCTCGCGCTCGGCGCGGTCGATTGCTACGCCAAGTCCGACCGGACCGGCATGCTCCAGCTCGACGACAACGGCCGGCTCGCCAACCTCGTGCGCGAGGCGGCGCAGGTGCGGTTCAACAACCGCTGGCCGGTCTCGCCCAAGGTGGTCGCCGCGACCAAGCGCTCCGCCATTACCAGCGACACCCGGCTGATCGCGATCGGCTCCTCCACCGGCGGGGTCGAGGCGCTGCAGGTGCTGCTCAAGGACTTCCCCGACAACTGCCCGCCGACCGTGATCGTGCAGCACGTCAATCCCCGGTTCGCCCCGGCGATCGCCCGCACGCTCGACATGGCAAGCCCGGCCAAGGTGCTCCTCGCCGAGCCCGACATGCCGCTGCGCGACGGCCACATCTACCTCGCCCCCGGCGGCGACCGCCACCTCACCCTGGGCGGAAGCGCCTCCTACTATGCGCGGCTGCGCGCCGGGGATCCGATTTCCGGCCACGTGCCCAGCGTCGATGCGCTGTTCCATTCGGTGGCCGAGACGGTCGGCCGCCGCGCGGTGGGCGTCCTGCTCACCGGCATGGGCAGCGACGGGGCCAAGGGCCTCCTCGCCATGGCCGAGGCCGGCGCCCAGACCATCGCCCAGGACGAGGCGACCTGCACCGTCTTCGGCATGCCGCGCGCCGCCATCTCGCTGGGCGCGGCCGGCATCGTCGCGCCGATCGACCGGATCGCCCAGCACGTGCTGAGAATGGCCGCCTGATGATCGCAACCGCGCCTTCTTCCGACCTGCCGTCCGGCCCCTTCCCCGGCTCGGGGATGAACCGGATCACGGTCCTGCAAGGGCAGGCCCGGGTGAGCGGGCGCGTGGACGACGAGCTGACCACGATCCTCGGGTCCTGCGTCGCCACCTGCCTGTTCGATCCGGTCGCGAAGATCGGCGGCATGAACCATTTCCTCCTGCCCGAGCCGCCCGACAGCCACGACCCGGCGAAGGTCGACGTCCATTACGGCGTCTACCTGATGGAAATCCTGATCAACGACATGCTGCGCCTCGGCGCCAGCAAGTCGCAGCTCAAGGCCCACCTCTACGGCGGGGCCAACCTGCGCGCCGGGATGGCGCCGATCGGCACGGCCAATGCTCGTTTCGCCCGCGCCTTCCTCGATCAGGAGCACATTCCGGTGATGCGCGAGGACCTCGGCGGCAATTGCGCCCGGCGCATCGAGTTTCGCCCCGCCACCGGCAAGGTGCGTTGCCGCGTGGTCGAAAACCGTCTCGCCAGCGAGACCACCCCTGCCCCACGGCCGACCCGCAGCGGCGGCGATGTCGAACTTTTCTGACGAAAGCGAGAGAAGACCCATGCTCCAGCCCATCCGCATCCTGACGGTTGACGACAGCGCCAGCATGCGCGCGCTGCTGCGCCATGCGCTGACCGGCCAAGGCTTCGACGTGGTCCAGGCCGAAGACGGCATGGCCGCGCTCGAATGGCTTGCCGGCAACGAGGTCGACGTGGTGATCACCGACATCAACATGCCGCGGCTCGACGGCTTCGGCCTGATCGAGCAGCTGCGCTGCGGCACCCGCCACCGCGACCGCCCGATCCTCGTCCTCTCCACCGAGAGCTCGGACGAGAAGAAGCTGCGCGCCCGTGCCGCCGGGGCGACCGGGTGGATCGTCAAGCCGTTCGACCCCGAAAAGCTCGTCGCCGCCGTGCGGCGCGTGACCCACTGATCTCACCCCATCTCAACAGGAAGGCGCCACCATGCCCCGCGAATTGATCACGTTCGAAGTCGAAGGCCAGCTGTTCGGCCTCGATGTCATGGCCATCCGCGAGATCCGCGCGTGGACCCCGGTCACCCGCCTGCCGGCCGTGCCGAAGTACGTCGCCGGCGTCGTCAACCTGCGCGGCACGGTCCTGCCGGTGGTCGACCTTGCCGCCCGGCTCGGCTGGCCGGCGACGGAGGCGACCGCGCGCCACGCGATCATCGTGACCCAGGCCGGGGCCCAGGTGCGCGGGCTGATCGTCGATTCGGTCAGCGACATCGTCGCCATCGCCGACAATGCCCTGCAGCCGCCCCCGGCGACCTCGGGCGACAGTGTCGTCGGCTTCCTCGAAGGCCTCGCCACCCACGACGAGCGCATGATCATGGTCCTCGACCTCAAGGCGCTCAACGCCGACGAGGCGGCGCTGGAAGCGGCATGAACCGCACCGGCCATCCGACGGGTCCCGTCTACTCGCTGGCCGGCGCGGTCTTCGTGCCGGCCGATCCGCGCCCGAATGACACCCATCTCAAGGAGATGGCGGCCATGCTCGGCGAGATCAGCACCCAACTCGAGAAGCTGGGTAAGGTGCTGTGCCACGACGCCGAGTTCGTGGACCGCCACGTCCACGCGCTCCAGGCGATCGACCTGATCGCGCAGAAGCAGCGCGCCCTGGCCAGCGTCCTCGGCGCGGAATGTCCCGCCACCGCGCTCGACGGGGTGGGGCTGGAAGAGATCGTGACCCGCTTCAAGACCCTGGCCGCCAAGATCGGCTGACCGGCAGGGCGCCGGGGCAGCGCCCCCGCCCGCTTAATTACGCGAGCGCGGCAATCCGCCGCGCTCTTTTGCGTTTCCGGACCTTGTGCAGAGACCAGCCTCCCGCTCGCGGAAGGCAGGGGTGAGCGCTCCGACTGCGAGCCAGTTCCCGCCGTCGCTGTCGCGCCGCGATGCGGCTCCTCGCGAGGCTACGACTGCAGAGATGTCCCCACTCAAGAGCCAGTTTGCCCCGGCTGTCCTGCGGCCGGGCGTGGCACGAAAAAGGCCCACGCTGCGAGGGGCAGCGCGGGCCGGGGAGAACCGCTTTGAGGCGGTTAGAAGTCGGACCAGTCGTGCCTTTCGTCGGGCTCCTTCAGCGCCAGGACGCCATGCTGCGGGGGCGCCTTGGCCCGCACCGTGGGGCGTGGGGCGGCGGCCCGGCCGGGGCGGATCGGGGCGACGGTGGCCGACGCGGGCGCGGCGCGGCGGCCGTCGGTCAGGCGGAAGCGCGCGACCAATTCAGCCAGCCGCCCGGCCTCGGTGGCGAGGCTGCGCGCCGCGGCCGTGGCTTCCTCGACCATGGCCGCGTTCTGCTGGGTGACGAGATCCATCTCGCGGACCGCGCCGTTGACATGGCCCAGGCCGACCGACTGCTCGTCGGCCCGCGTCGCGATCGAGGTGACGAGGTCGACCACCTCGCGCACTCGCGCCACGATGCTGTCGAAGGCCGTGCCCGAGCGGCCGACGAGGGATGCGCCCTGGCCAACCTGTTCGGTGCTGGTGCCGATCAGCTGCTTGATGTCGCGCGCGGCGTCGGCCGAGCGCTGGGCAAGGGCGCGCACTTCGGTGGCGACCACGGCGAAGCCCTTGCCGGCCTCGCCGGCGCGCGCTGCCTCGACCCCGGCGTTGAGCGCCAGCAGGTTGGTCTGGAAGGCGATGCCGTCGATCACGTCGACGATCTTGCCGATCTCGGCCGAGCTCTTCTGGATGCCCTCCATGGCGCGGACCGCATCGAGCACGACCGCCGCGCCCTCGATCGCCTCGTCGCGCGATTGCTCGACCGCGCCGCGCGCCCCGCTCGCCTCCTTGGCGCCGCTGGCGATGCCGGTGGTGAGGCCGTCGAGCGCGGCGGCGGTTTCCTCGAGCGTGGCGGCCTGGCTTTCCGTGCGGCGGGCGAGGTCATCGGATGCGGACTGGATTTCGAGCGACCCGGTCTTGATCGCGTCGGAGGCCTCGGCCACTTCCTGGAGCGCGGCAGTGATGTGCTCGCGCATGTTCTCGAAATCGACCTCGATGCGCGCGAATTCCGGCGGCAGCCCTTCGAGCGTGGTCGCAAAATCGCCTTCCGCAAGCCGCGACAGGGCATCGCCAAGCTTGTCGATCACGGCCGTGCGCCGCTCCTCTTCGGCGTGGAAATAGGAGGAGAGCGCGACGGTCATGTCATAGAGTGACATCTTGACGAGCGTGGCGACCACCCCGGCCGTGCGGGCCCGGCCAAAGGCAGGCGGCGCGCTTTCGATGATCCCCGAGATGACCTCGGCGAGGATGGTGGCATAGCCGCCAATATACCACTGCGGCTCCAGCCCGATCCGGGCGTGGACAAGGCCGATGGTGTGGGCGCGCTGGAGGTAGGCTTCACCGGGCTTGCCGCCGAACAGGTGGCGCCAATGCTCCAGCTGCTTCGACTTCGCGCCGTCCATCGCGCTGCGCGAGGAGAAGTGGCGCGCGGTTTCGGAGGTGGCGGCGATCTTCTGGTAGAAGCGGCCGAGGGCGTCCTGAGCATAGCGCTCGATCGCCGCGGCAATCTTGGGCAGGCGCTCCCAGTCGCGCTGGCCGAGTTCGTAGAAGGTCATGTCGGGCGCCGGGGCGGCCGGGGCTGCTGATGGAGTGGGCTTCATTTGCGATCCTCTCGCCGCGACCCATTCGCGGCCATGATCGGAAATATGCACAGCCGGTCTATGAAAAGCGTGGCCGCCACATCGCGGAGAAACCCTCACGAGAAGCGAAATTAAGGTAATATTTTCAGACATCTGAGTCCGCCCTCCGGGGCGGAGCGACAGGCCTGGGCGTCCGACGCCACCTCCGATCCGGGGTCCGGGGCCCACCTTTCCGCGTTCCAAACCGGCACAGTCCCGAAATGACCGGTGAATGGGCGGGAACGTCGGTTGAAACCGGGAGTCTAGCGGCGGTATCGGCGGGAAGTCATGTCGCAGACAGCCAACCTCAATGCCCGGATCATCGAGTCCCTCTATGTCGAGGGGCTGATGCTGTCCGACGAGGTGCGCGCGGCGTTCGATCCCTCGCGGTGGACAGGTGCGGGCACGATCTCAGCCGCCGAGTCGACCATGGCGGTGGCCCTGTCCTGCGAGGCCCTGCGCACGACGACCCGGATGATGCATGCCGTCGCCTGGCTGCTCAACCACCGCGCCTACCTGCGCGGCGAGATCAGCGAGTTCCAGATGCGCCGCCACGGCCGTATCGCCGGCAACCTGCCCCCGTCCGAAGGCGGTCGCCTCGGCCTGCTGGCGCCCGAGCTGCAGGACCTGATCCGCGCGACCGAGCGCTTCTATGCCCGTCTCGTCCGGCTCGACAGCGGCTGGCGCGAGCGGACCGCCCCGAGCCGCGGCGCCCCGGCGATCCAGCGGCTGCGCGAACGGCTGGGCCAAGCCGCGCGCTAGCGGGCAGGCGCCGGTCTATCTCGACAGACGGCGTTCCACTCTCCATATCCCGGCCATGGAATTTCCGTCCCAGCCCTGGCCCGTGGGCCAAGCCGAGCAGCTCGAGCCACTGGTGCGGCGCGTGCTGGCGCCCAACTACGGGCCCTTCACCTATACCGGGACCGAGACCTACCTGGTCGGCGCCTCGGGCGCCTTGGCGGTGATCGATCCGGGACCGGATGATCCGGCGCACGTGCAGGCCCTGCTCGACCTGATCGGCGACAGCCCGGTCGCGGCGATCTGCTGCACCCATACCCATCGCGACCACTCGCCCGCCGCCGCCCCGCTCGCCGCGGCCACCGGCGCGCCGATCGTCGGCTGCGCCCCCCTGGTGCTCGACACCGCCGGCCCGCGCAGCGACGCGCCGTTCGATCCGACCTATGCCCCCGACCGCGTGCTCGCCGATGGCGAGAGCATTTCCGGTCCCGACTGGACGCTGACCGCCGTCGCCACGCCGGGCCACACCTCCAACCACCTGTGCTTTGCCCTGGACGATAGCGGCGCCCTGTTCACCGGCGACCACGTGATGGGCTGGTCGACCAGCGTGATCGTCCCGCCCGACGGCGACATGGCCGCCTACATGGCCAGCCTCGACAAGCTCTATGCCCGCGACGACCGGGTCTACTACCCGGCGCATGGACCCCAGGTGGACAAGCCCAGGCAACTGGTGCGCGGCATGATCGGCCACCGCCGCCAGCGCGAGCGCCAGATCGTCAAGCTGCTCGGTCAGGGCGAAGCCCGGATCGTCGACATGGTCCCGCGGATGTATAAGGGCGTCGACGAACGGCTCCACGCCGCGGCGGGGATGTCGGTCCTCGCCCATCTGGTCGAACTGGAGCAGCGCGGCACGGTGACCCGGCGTGAGGACATCTGGGTGCTGATCGAGGCCTGAGCAGCGTCTCAACCAAACGAAAAAGCCCGCCGTTTCCGGCGGGCTTTTCTTTTGGCCAAGCTCGGCCGCCGCGGATCAGGCGGCGAGCTTGCGCAACACGTATTGCAGGATGCCGCCGTTCATGAAGTACTCGACCTCGTTGGCGGTATCGATGCGGCACAGGGCGGTGAAGGTGAACTTGGAGCCGTCCTTGCGGGTGACCTCGACTTCGACGTCCTGGCGCGGCTTCAGCCCGGCGACACCCTTGATCGTGAAGGCATCGTCGCCGCACAGGCCCAGGGTGTGGCGGCTCTCGCCCTCCTTGAACTGCAGCGGCAGCACGCCCATGCCGACGAGGTTCGAGCGGTGGATGCGCTCGAAGCTTTCGACGATCACCGCGCGGACGCCAAGCAGGTTGGTGCCCTTGGCCGCCCAGTCACGGCTGGAGCCGGTGCCGTACTCGGTCCCGGCGATGACAACCATCGGCGTGCCGGCGGCCTTGTGCTTCTCGGCCACGTCGTAGACCGGGAGGACTTCCTCGCCGTAGCGGCTCATGCCGCCCTCGATGCCGGGGACCATCTCGTTCTTGATGCGGATGTTGGCGAAGGTGCCGCGCATCATCACTTCGTGGTGGCCGCGGCGCGCACCGTAGGAGTTGAAGTCGGCCTTGGCGACCTGGTGCTCCATCAGCCACTTGCCCGCCGGGCTGTCGGCCTTGATCGAGCCGGCCGGGGAGATGTGGTCGGTGGTGATCGAATCGCCGAGGATCAGCAGGGGCTTGGCCTCGATGATGTCGGAGACCGGCGCCGGGGTCATCTCCATGCCCTCGAAGTAAGGCGGGTTGGCGATGTAGGTGCTGCCGGCGCGCCACGAGTAGGTTTCCGAGCCCGTGACGTTGATCGCCTGCCAGTGCGCATCGCCCTTGTAGACGTCGGCGTAGCGGGCCTGGAACATGGCGCGGTCCATGCAGCCGGCCATGGTGGTGTAGACTTCCTCGTTGGTCGGCCAGATGTCCTTGAGGTAGACGTCCTTGCCGTCCTTCGACTGGCCGATCGGGGTCGAGACGAAGTCCTCGACCACCGTGCCCTTGAGCGCATAGGCGACCACCAAGGGCGGGCTGGCGAGGAAGTTGGCGCGCACGTCGGGCGAAACGCGGCCCTCGAAGTTGCGGTTGCCCGAGATCACCGCCGCGGCGACGAGGCCGTGCTCGTTGATCGCCTTGGAGATCGGCTCGGCCAGCGGGCCGGAGTTGCCGATGCAGGTGGTGCAGCCGTAGCCGACGAGGTTGAAGCCGATGTTGTCGAGGTGCTGCTGGAGGCCGGCCTTGTTGAGGTAGTCGGTGACGACCTGCGAGCCGGGGGCGAGCGAGGTCTTGACCCAGGGCTTGGGCTTGAGGCCCAGCTCATCGGCCTTCTTGGCGACGAGGCCCGCGGCGACCAGCACGCCCGGGTTCGAGGTGTTGGTGCAGGAGGTGATCGCGGCGATGGTCACGTCGCCGTCACCGATGGTGAAGTCCTTGCCCTCGACCGGAACGCGCTCGTAGGTCTTCTTGTAGGTCTGCGCCATGTCGGCGTTGAACACGTCGTCGACCTCGGGGAGCGAGACGCGGTCCTGCGGGCGCTTAGGGCCGGCGAGGCTGGGGACGACCGTGGAGAGGTCCAGCTCGAGCGTCGAGGTGAAGACCGGCTCGACCGCGGGATCGATCCAGAAGCCCTGCTCCTTGGCATAGGCTTCGACCAGGGCGATCTGGCTTTCCTCGCGGCCGGTGAGGCGCAGGTAGTCGAGCGTCTTGTCGTCGATGCCGAAGAAGCCGCAGGTCGCGCCGTATTCCGGGGCCATGTTGGCCAGCGTCGCGCGGTCGGCGAGGGTCAGGCCAGCAAGGCCGGGGCCGTAGTATTCCACGAAGCGGCCGACCACGCCGTGCTTGCGCAGCATGTTGGTGCAGGTCAGCACGAGGTCGGTGGCGGTGACGCCTTCCTGCAGCTCGCCGGTGAAGCGGAAGCCGACGACCTCGGGGATCAGCATCGAAACCGGCTGGCCGAGCATGGCCGCCTCGGCCTCGATCCCGCCGACGCCCCAGCCGAGCACGCCGAGGCCGTTGACCATGGTCGT
>Ga0068855_100010480_pt1 | contig 11183 bp, 9 predicted proteins | sample KBSCornC52_FD_66592 | JGI IMG/M metagenome (GOLD analysis project Ga0068855, IMG submission 66592) | Corn rhizosphere microbial communities from Kellogg Biological Station, Michigan, USA - KBS Corn C5-2 | ecosystem: Host-associated > Plants > Roots > Rhizosphere > Soil ... | reverse complement strand
GCATGGATCGTCACTCGTTTGCGTGAAGCCGGCGCCGTGATTTTCGGCAAGACCGTCACTACCGAATTCGCCTGGCGCGACCCCGGCGCCACCGTCAATCCCTGGAACGCGGCACACAGCCCGGGCGGCTCGTCGAGCGGCTCGGCTGCTGCAGTGGGCGCCGGCATCGTCGACATTGCACTCGGCACGCAAACCGTCGGCTCCGTGATCCGGCCCGCGTCCTATTGCGGCGCGGTGGGCTACAAGCCGACGTATGGACTGATTCCAACCGAGGGCGTGCATGCGCTGGCGCCGACACTGGACCACCTCGGCTTCATTACCTCGGATTTCCGCTGGGCGGCAATCTGCCATGAAGTGGTGATCAAGGGCCGCGCGTTCGACGCCGGCCTGTCGGCCTCGTTCGTGCAAGGCGTCAAGCCGCGCAAGATCGGCGTCTACCGGTCCTCGCAATGGGCGCAGGTCGAGCCCGAAGTGCAGCAGAACTTTGACGCCGTGGTGCGTCGCCTTGAGGCGCATGGCGTGGAATGCGTGGAGGCCGGCCTCGGCCCCGATATCCGCGAGCTGCTGGCGTTGACCAACGGCGTGCTGGCTTATGAAGCACACAAGGCCATTCATGACGACATCAAGGACGCCGGCGACCTGGCCGGCCCTTACACGCGCGAACTGGTCTCGCGCGGCGCCTCGGTCAGCGATGCCGATTACGCCACGCTGATCGCGCGCGTGGAGCAGTTGCGCGCCGGCCGCGACGGTCTGCTGGATGGACTGGACGCCATCATGACGATCACCTCGCCGACCACCGCACTCAAGGGACTGGAAAAAACCGGCGACGCTTCGTTTTGCGCGCCGGCAACCCTGCTCGGCCTGCCGGCGGTGACGACGCCGTCGGGCGTGTCGATGGACTTCCTGCCGTTCGGCGTGCAATTGATCGGACGCGCCGACGGCGATCTGGCGCTGCTGCAAACCGGCCAATGGCTGAGCACCATCCTGCCCCGGCTGAAAGGACCCGCAGTGGCGGTGCCGGTGGCCTGAGTTCGCGAACGGGCAAGGCGGACGGAGCACGGCTGCAAAGCCGTCCACCGCCTGCCGCCCGCCGGTGAAACTCTTCTATATAATTCGCGGATGCCGAAAGCCTTTAAAACAATCGAACAATACGTGCTCAGCCTGCTGAGGACCGACATATTGTCCGGAAAATATCAGCCCGGAGACAAACTGCGGCAAGACGAGGTGGCACGGCGTTTCGAGGTCAGCACGACACCGGTGCGGGAAGCCTTCCGCGGCTTGCGTTCGGAAGGCCTGGTGTCGATCGACGCCAACAAGGGCGTGGTGGTGAAGGGCCTCACCGTCAAGGACGTCGCCGAAATCTACGAGTTGCGCATCGCGCTCGAACCGCTGTTGGCAAAGAAGGCGGTCGACTCCATCGCGGCCGAAGCGCTGCATGCCGCGCAAGAGATCCACGCCGAGATGTGCACCTCGACCGATCCGCACCGCTGGTCGGCGCTGAATCGCGAGTTCCATCTGAAACTGATGGTGAGCGAAGAGGACACGCGACTCTATGAGATCGTCAAGAACCTGCTGGTGGTGGCGGAGCCGTATGTGTCGCTATCGATTTTCATCCACCCGCAGATCCAGCAGGCCGACAACGATGAACACGCCATGATCCTCGAGGGCTACCAAAAGAAGAACGGCAAGCGCGTCGAGAAGATCGTCCGGCAGCATCTGGAACAGACGCTCGCGGCAATCCAGGATTCGGTCAACGCGCAGGAACTGCGCCGCCTCAATACCTCCGCCGCATGAGGGCAAGCGCCCGCCTGCGGCGCATTCAGCAAGTCCGTCAAATAGTCAGTCAATAAGTCAGCGTCACCACCCTGGTTTGCGGAACGGTTTGCGCAGCCGATGCCGTTGCCGATGCAGCAGCTTCAGCCGTTCCGGGTCCTGCGTCATCCGACGGGTTGCCGCGTATCAGTTGCTCCGAGCGGACCGGGGCGACGCCCTCACTGCAACTGCTGTCAGCGTCGCTACCGCGCGCGGGAAAGCGAATGATGCAACGCGTCAGCACCATCGCCGACACAGCCATGCTGCCGGTCGCGGTGGCCGCCGACAACGCCCCTGCGATCAGCAAGGCGCACGCCGCCAGTGCGGAGATGGTCAGGATCTTGATGGCTTTGCGCAGGGTGTTGCGACGATGATGCAGACGCGCCGCGCCGGCGCCGAGGCCGCCCTGCTCGGCGCGCCACCATGCTTCATCTGGGGTGACGGCTTCGTCGCAGGCGCGCTTGCACAGGAACAGGAATTCGTCGCAGCCGCGCCATTCCTTGTCGACGCGACTTTCCACCAGATAAAGACGCAGCACGAAAATAGCCGCTGCCGCGATCAGGACAAATACCGCCAGGCAGGCTCCCAGCCACGGGAAATAAGCTGTCACTTCATGAATCAATTCCGATTCTCCAAACGCTGATGATGGCGCGGTAGTGCTGACGTAATCATGCGGGGCGCCGATGACAACATCGTAGCGATCCTTGACCGCGCGCCCTATAGGAGAATTTCTTATTGTTGCCAGGCAAGCAATGGCATTTTGCTCTTCATTCGTGAGCAATCCGCTGACAGCGGCGGGTATGTCGGCCCACAACGGGATGCGCATTGCGCCGATAGAATCGGCATCGGCTTGCAGGCAAGATGGTTTCTCGCCAACGGATCTACGGTCAAGTCCGCCGGCGTCTTCCAACGACCGGATCACGAGGAGAATTACATGTCCAATCAACAAAACGACGGTAAGCAACAACAACCCGGCCAGGCTCAGCAAAACCAGGCGCAAAAGGGTCAGGCACAGCAAGACCAGCAAAATCGCGGCCAGGGCCAACAATCGGGCCAAGGTCAGAATGCAGGCCAGCAACAGGCTGGCAGCGACAAGGGTTCGCGCAACCAGCAAGACCAGAACAATGCCAATTCCGGCCGTCAGCAAGGCAGCGCCGACGATGCGGGCAACTCCAGCATCACGCAGGGTGGCGGACGTTCGCACGAACAAGCCAACCAGCCGCAGAACAAGCAGCAAGACCAGCAGGGTTCGCGCCAGGGCCAGCAAGCCGGTTCCAGCGACCAGAACAAGCAGCAAGGCAATAACCAAAGTGGTTCCGGCTCCAAGCAGAGCTGATGCACTGATGTAAAAATAGTTTTGTGGGTTCAGGCCGCCTTCGGGCGGCCTTTTTATTGGGTGGCGGCGAAAAGGCGTTAAAAAGTCTAGCCGCGAAACCAGAACATCCGCAGCAACCACACTGCGCCGATGCCGATCATGGCAACCACGCCGGCGGCGATGGCGACGGGCGCTTTCGAGCGATGCTGACCATCCATGGTGCTCTCCTGTGATACTGCGATGAGTCGGTCTCGAATGGCGAGACGTCCATGTTTTCACGATAGCGCCCGCAGCGGCCGGCGTCAGTCGGCGCATCGCTGTTATTGCAGTAAGACCCGCAGGCAATGCGCCGGCACGGATGACGTCGCTATCAGGTCTCGTCCGACTTCAAACTGCGTGATCGGCCTATTACCTTGAACGGCGCGCTGCGCGAAGATGAAACCTGTCCCCTTTTTGTACAGAGGCATCATGGTTTCCACCGCAACAACTGTTCTCGCCCGTACCGCACCTGCGCAAAACGAAGCGACGCACGCGTCCAGCTCAGTTCTCTACCGTGCCTTGTCCATGCCCAAACCATCGCGAATGGCGCGCGAAGACGGCGCCCGCTATCTGCAGGCACAACTGGAACTGGCGCAGGACTTGCCCTGCGACATGCCGGATTCGCCCGACGATTTGCAGGCATGGGTGAGCGGGCGCGTGGCGAGCGTGGGCCGGGAATACGCCGACTATCTGGCCGCGCGCAAGGACGGCGCGCCGCGCCGTTATTTCCCGACGCGCTCGCATGCGCTCAATTTCATCCGCGCGGTAGCGCCCACCAAGCTGGTCGACGGTTCCTGGCTGTACGGCACGCTGGCGTACTGGGAAGACCCGGACTTCCGCCCGCTGATCCTGACTTATCTGGAAGAACTCGGCGACGGCGATCCCGCCATGAACCACGTCACGCTCTACAAAAACCTGCTGGCCACGCACGATTGCGATGACTGGGGAAATCTGTCCGACGAGCATTTCGTGCAAGGCGCAATCCAGCTTGCGCTGGGCTACCAGACGGAACGCTTCCTGCCGGAAGTCATCGGCTACAACCTGGGCTACGAGCAACTGCCGCTGCATTTGCTGATCAGCGCCTATGAACTCAACGAGCTCGGCATCGACCCGTATTACTTCACTCTGCACGTGACCATCGACAATGCATCCACCGGCCACGCCCACAAGGCAGCGCAGGCTGTGGCTGACATCGCCGCACGGCAGGACGATCCCGCCGCGTTTTACCGGCGCGTGCGCGACGGCTATCGCCTCAACGATCTCGGCATGAGCACCAATGCGGTCATTGCCGGCTTCGATCCCGAGCGTGCGCTGATCGCCGTATTGCAGGACAAGGCCGCAGTCGGCCGCAACATGCATTCGGATTACTGCCGGTTCGCCGGCAAGACCGTCAATGAATGGCTGGACAATCCGGAAGACGCCGGCCGCTTCCTGCACGAACTGGAACGCGCCGGCTGGATCAAGCGCGGCAGCGATCCGCAGGAAAGCCGCTTTTGGCGGCTCATCAGCGGCGCGGGGGCGGAGATGTTCGGCGTCTTCAGTCCGCGTGAAGAGCAACTGTTGCGCGACTGGATCACGCGCGCCGACGGCAACAGCCGCGGCATGACTTACCGTGCAGCTGCACGGGTACGGGCCACGCGCGAGGCTGTGAACGGCCGTACCGGCATCCGTCTTGTCGGCGCAGACCAGGCAACGAGCAATGATCCGACAGCCCTGATCACTGCGCTGTCTCCCGGCGCACATCACTCGGCGCAAGGACTGCAGGCGACACGTACGTTCAGCGCCGCGCTGCGCGGCTGATTGTTTTCAGGGCGGTCGCGGATAAGCAAACACACGATCATCGGTGCAGACGAACAGTTGTTCGTCCTGCTTTCCGCTGATCTCATAGCCGCCGGTAAATGCACCGAATGCAGGCAGCGTGGCTTGCCCCGTCCCAAACGCAAAACACGGCAGCCGCAATGCATCGCGGCCAACCGCCAGCCGCACGACAGGATGGACATGTCCGGCCAGCACATATGCACCGGTCCATTCTTGCGGGTGATGACACAAGGCTAGCGGCCCCACCTGCCATGGCTCATCGACAACGTCCACCGCAAGCTGCGACGGTGGATCGCCGGCGTGGAGATCGTGATTGCCGCGCACGAGCGTCAACTTCAAATCCGGATGATGCTCGCGCCAGCGTTGCAACGCCATCAGCGTCGCAGGAGCGCGCGCAGTCCTGGCGTGCAGGAAGTCGCCGAGGAAGACGATGTGCCCGACCTCGTGTGTAGCGATCAGCGCGTCCAGCGCATCGAGGTTGGCGCGGGTGGTGCCGTGCGGCACCGGAATGCCGCCCGCGCGAAAGGCGGCCGCCTTGCCGAAATGGATGTCCGCCACGATCAGCATCTTGCGTGCGCGCCACAGCAAGGCGCGTTGTGGCAGCAGGCTCAGTTGTTCGCCGAGCACGGCAATGTCCAGCGCACCATTGTCTCTTTCTGCCGTCATCGCGCGGCCGCCTTTTCCAGTTCCTGCAGCATGCGCGCCACGCGGTCGCTGAGTTTTTCCGTCGACAGCTTTTCACGGAAGCGCTCCACCATCAGCGGAAACCCGAACGGCGTTGCGCGGGTGATTCTGCAGACCTGCAGGCTGCGGCCGCGCAATTCTTCCAGCGTCTCGCGCAGGCGCTGCAATTCCAGTTCCTGCTCCAGCACTTCGGTCTGCGCCTGCGTCAGCAGCAGGTTGCCGGCGTCGTGCTTGCGGAACACTTCAAAGAACAGGCTGGCCGACGCCTGCAGCTGGCGTGTGCTCTTCGGCTGGCCGGGAAAACCCTGGAACACCAGCCCGGAGATGCGCGCGATTTCACGGAAGCGACGCTGTGTCAGTTCGGTGGCGTTGAGACTGGCGATGACGTCTTGCAGCAAATGTTCGGACGAGAACAAAGCGCCGCCCATATCGGAGGCAGGAAAGATTTCAGCGAGGTCGACCGGCGTCGCGCTCAGCAATTCAAAACCATAATCGTTGACCGCAATCGAAAACGTTGCCGCGCGCCGTTGCGCCAGCCGATAGGAAATCAATGCGGCCAGACCCACATGCACCAGCCGTCCCGCGAAGGGGTAAAAAAACAAATGATGGCCTTCGCGGCTGTGCAGATGCTCGACCACCAGCTTGCGAGCGGTGGGCAACGCCGACCATTGCTGCTGCAAGGCCAGCAAGGGTTTCACCGCCTGCATTTCGGGACCGGAATAATCGTCATGCGCGGCCTCCTCCAGGCAATCAAGCACCGCATGCGCCAGTGTCGACGACAGCGGCATGCGTCCACCCTGCCAACGCGGCACCGCGCCGGAACCGCTGGTGGCGCGGCGCACATAGGCGGTCATCTCGTGCACACGCACAAACTCCAGCATGCGGCCGCCGAACAGGAAACGGTCGCCCGCGCGCAGGCGCGCGATGAAGCCCTCCTCGATGGTGCCGATGCGCGCGCCGCGCAGGTATTGCACCTGCATGCTGGCGTCGGAGACGATGGTGCCGATACTCATGCGGTGACGCCGCGCAATGGCCGCATCGGGGACACGATACACGCCGTCAGCGTCGGGCACCACGCGTTGATACTCCGGATAAGCAATCAGGCTCTGGCCGCCGCGCGCGACGAAGTCCAGCGCCCATTGCCACTGGTCGGGACGCAGCGCGCGATAGGAATATGCAGTCCGCACCTCGTCGAACAATTCCTGCGATCGAAAGCCGCCGCCCAGTGCAATCGTCACCAGATGCTGGACCAGCACATCGAGCGGCGTGTCCGGCACCGGGCGCTGTTCCACCTGGCCGGCGGCAACCGCATGGCGCGCGCCGGCGGCTTCCAGCAATTCCAGCGTATTGGTCGGCACCAGCGTCACGCGCGACACGCGTCCGGGCGAGTGGCCGCTGCGGCCGGCGCGTTGCAGCAGCCGCGCCACGCCGCGCGCGCTGCCGATCTGCAGCACCCGCTCGACCGGCGCGAAGTCGACGCCGAGGTCGAGGCTGGACGTGCAGACCACCGCCTTGAGTTGCCCGTTCTTGATCGCCAGCTCCACCCATTCACGCACTTCGCGATCGAGCGAGCCGTGATGCAGCGCGATCAGGCCGGCCCAGTCGGGCCGCGCCGCCAGCAGGTTCTGGTACCACAGCTCGGCCTGCGAACGGGTGTTGGTGAACACCAGCGTGCTGGCGTGGCGGTCGATTTCCGCCGCCACCGCCGGCAGCATCTGCAGGCCGAGATGGCCGGCCCAGGCGAAGCGCGAGGGATGCTCCGGAATCAGGGTATCGACCACGATCTTCTTGCGTGTTTTGCCCTGCACCAGGACGCCGCGGTCGACGCCGAGCAAGGCGTCCTTCGACTGCTGCAGGTTGCCCAGCGTAGCCGACAAGCCCCACACCATCAGGTCGGGCCGCCAGCGGCGCAGACGCGCCAGCGCCAGTTGCGTCTGCACGCCGCGCTTGCTGCCCATGAGCTCGTGCCATTCGTCGACGATGATGGCGTCGAGCTTGCCGAAGCGCGCCGCCGCATCGTCCTGGCTCAGCAGCAGCGACAGGCTTTCGGGCGTGGTGATCAGGGTGCTCGGCAAGCTGCGCAGCTGGCGCGCGCGTTCGCTGCCGGTGGTGTCGCCGGTACGGCTGCCGATGGTCCACGTCGGCAGCAAGGCGGTGAGTGGCGCTTCCAGTGCGCGTGCGGTGTCGGCCGCGAGCGCGCGCATCGGCGTGATCCAGAGGATGCGCAGGCCGGTCTGGTTGATTGCCTTGGGGCGCTTTGTGCTGGTTAATGGAGCGGCGATGGCAGGCAAAGGACCGGCCTTGGCCAGCGCCGGCACGGCATGTTGCAATGCTGCAAACCAGACCGCGTAGGTCTTGCCGGATCCGGTGCTCGCATGCAGCAGGCCCGACTCGCCGCGCACGGCGGCTTGCCAGGTGTCGCGCTGGAAGGCGAAGATCTTCCAGCCCTGCGCAGCGAACCAGCGCTCCACCGGCGTGCTGCGTGATCTCGCGGCGACGTGTGGGACATCGCCGCCACTGTCCTCAGTCCGTGCGCGCAGCATGCTGTCCTTCCGCTTCACTGAGCAAGGCTTGCAAGGTCGACAGGCTGTCGGCCTCGGCGATCGGTTTGTCGTCGCGGATGCGCAGGATGCGCGGGAAGCGCACTGCGATGCCGGCCTTGTGACGCGGCGAGGCGGCGATGCCTTCGAAGCCGATTTCAAACACCATGCTGGGCTTGACGCTGCGCACCGGGCCGAACTTCTCGACGGTGCTGCTGCGGATGATGCGGTCGACACGCGCGATCTCGGCGTCGGTCAATCCGGAATAGGCCTTGGCAAACGGCACCAGCCGGCGTTCTCCGGATGCGTCTTCGGCGTCCCACACGGCGAAGGTGTAGTCGGTGTACAGCGAAGCGCGCCGGCCATGGCCGGCCTGTGCGTAAATCAGCACGGCGTCGACCGAGTAGGGATCGATCTTCCACTTCCACCAGGTGCCGACGTTCTTGGTGCGGCCGATGCCGTAGTGCGCCGACTTCGCCTTGAGCATCATGCCTTCGACGCCGCGGGCGCGCGAGCTTTCACGCAGCGTCGCCAGCGCGCTCCAGTCGGCGGCGTCAGCGAGGTCGATCACCGGTGCCAAAGTGAGCGCCGGAATATTTTCAGCGAGCTTTTCCAGCAACGCGCGCCGTTCCTGCTGCGGTCTGCCGCGCAGGTCCACACCGTCTAGTTCGAGCAGGTCGTAGGCAATCAATGCCGCCGGTAACTCAGCCAGCATTTTTGCCGACAGCGTTTTTCGGCCGATGCGCTTTTGCAGATCGGCGAACGGCGCAATTACGCCATTGCTCCCCTCGCCGCGCCGGATCACGATTTCGCCGTCGATGACCACGCCCTCCGGCAGCGGCAGCTGCGCCAGTTCCGGAAAACGTTCGGTGATCAGCTCTTCGCCGCGCGACCATAACCAACTGCATCCTTCCCGGTGCACCAGTTGCGCGCGGATGCCGTCGTACTTCCATTCGACCTGCCAGTCGCCGAGTTCGCCCAGCGTGGCCGGATCGGCCAGCAAGGGATGCGCCAGGAAGAATGGATAAGGCTGGCCGCCGCGACGCTGGCGATCTGCCTCGGACGGCGGCGCGATCAGCTCGGCGAAACCTTCTGCGGTGGGCCGCGTGCTGCGGTCAGTCCAGCCGACCAAACGCTGCGCAATCGTGTTGGCATCGACCTCGGCAACCACGGCCAATGCACGCGTGACCAGCAGCTTCGAGACACCGACACGGAAGCCGCCGCCGATCAGTTTGCTGAGCAGGAAGCGGCCTTGCCAGTCGAGTACATCCCAATACGAAAACAATGCCGTACGGATGGTTTCGGCGTCGGCGCCGCGCAAGGGCGCGATGCGTTCCGTCATCCACAGGTTGAGACCCAGATCGTCCTCGCGCGTCGCCGGCGGCAGCACGTGGGCAATGGTTTCGGCAAGGTCGCCGACCGCGTGATAGCACTCGTCAAACAGCCATTCGTCGAGCTGCGCGTATTGCATCGCGCAGTGGCGCAGCAGCTTGGTTGGCACTGCCTGGCGCGGTTTGCCGCCGGCCAGGAAATACACCGCCCAGGCCGCATCGGCAGCGTCGGCGCGGCGGAAGTAAGCTTGCAGCGCCTCCAGCTTGCGGTTGGTCGCCGTAGTGGCGTCGAGCTCGGCGTACAGGTGGGCGAAGTCACGCATGATCGGGTTGCCCTTCTGCAGATTCTGCAGATGCCGGCGCATCTTTATCAGTCTCAGCCTCTTCCTCGCCGCCATATTCGGTATCGAAGGCGCCGGCGTCGAGGCCGTTCTGTTGCAGCCAGCGCACCATGATCGGAATCTGCCCATGCGTGACGATGATGCGTGGCGCTCCAGTGGCGGTAATGGCGCTGAGCAGCCCGGGCCAGTCGGCGTGATCGGACAGGATGAAACCGCGATCAACGCCGCGTCGCCGGCGCGATCCGCGCAGGCGCATCCAGCCGCTGGCGAAGGCGTCGCTGTAGTCGCCGAAGCGACGCATCCATGGCGACCCGGCGGCTGACGGCGGCGCCAGCACCAGCGCCTGCCGCAACACGGATTTGTCTTCCACCTCACTGACCGCCAGCGTCGGCGGCAAGGCCACGCCGGCTTCTCGGTAGAGCGCATTGAGCGGCGTCACCGCGCCGTGGCAGACGATGCTGCCAATGGCGGGATCGAGGCCGTGCAAGATGCGCTGGGCCTTGCCGAAGGCGTAGCAGAACAGCACGCTGGTGCGCCCCTCCTCTGCATTGCGACGCCACCAGGCGTTGATGTCGTCGAAGATTTCCGCCTGCGGCTGCCAGCGGTAGATCGGCATGCCGAAGGTTGATTCGGTAATGAAGGTGTCGCAGCGCACGCTCTCGAACGGCGCGCAGGTGCCGTCTTCCTCCAGCTTGTAATCGCCCGAGGCGACCCAGACTTCGCCGCGGTATTCCATGCGCAGCTGCGCCGAGCCGAGTACGTGGCCGGCCGGGTGCAGCGACAACGCCACACCGTTATGGGTGATCGATTCGCCGTAGCGCAAGGCGTCGAGACGGATCTCACCGAGACGCGCACGCAAGATGCCGGCGCCGTCGGCCGTGGCCAGGTAGTGGCCGTGGCCGGTGCGCGCGTGGTCGGCGTGGGCATGCGTGATCACCGCGCGCTCCACCGGACGCCACGGGTCAATATAGAAATCACCGGGAACGCAGTACAAGCCTTCCTTGCGCACTACGACCATGTCGCTCATGCCACTCCGCAAAGGATGATGGAAAGCTTCTACTGTAATCAGGACGCAACACATGCGCTGTCAGCGGATGCCCGCTTGTCGCGTCGGCCACCCTCTGGTCTGCCGCAAATCCTACGAAAGGTGACGAGATCGTCCTATGGTTGGCGGCCGCTGCTCTGGTTACATTTGCTCTCGTGACAAGAACACTCTCGAGGAGAAAAACATGATTAATAGTAGCCTGCATGCACATGCAGTTGGTGGGGACGACAGCGTCGCGTCCGGCGTCTCGTGGGGAGC
>Ga0068855_100010478_pt1 | contig 11183 bp, 12 predicted proteins | sample KBSCornC52_FD_66592 | JGI IMG/M metagenome (GOLD analysis project Ga0068855, IMG submission 66592) | Corn rhizosphere microbial communities from Kellogg Biological Station, Michigan, USA - KBS Corn C5-2 | ecosystem: Host-associated > Plants > Roots > Rhizosphere > Soil ... | reverse complement strand
CTGGATTGGGTGTCCTATGGCCCTGTCTACGTGGGCGGCAACGCGCCGCTCTCAGTGACCGTGCCGCCGACAAACGCGCCGCAACTCTACTTCCGATTGCACGTCACGTATTAACGAATGTGCGCATCTGGACAATTGATCCGGAGCGCCGGTCTCCGACCCGGCGCGAAAAAACAAATGCATAAACGGGCCGGCCCGGAGATCGGCTCCCGGATGCATTCATTAGTTATCCCTAAATTCTTTCGGCGATCACTGTAGGTAAATTCCTCCATTACGCATTGGGCGCATGCTGTTAAACTATTGCATGCGCCCTTTCGTTTTCATCAACGTCGCCACCACGGCAGACGGCAAGCTCGCTCCCGCAAACCGTAAATTCGTTCCCTTCGGCACCAAACGCGACCTGGATTTGCTTTACGAAACCCGCGCCAAAGCCGACGCCGTCCTGATGGGCGCCCGCACCGTGGACAGCGCGCCGGGTCATTACGGGCCCGGGCCGGCAAAATATCGCCGCCTGCGAATCAAGCGCGGATTGCCGGAGTACAATTTGCGCGTCATCGTCAGTGGCCGTGGCACGCTGAATCCGAAAGCCGATATTTTCCGTTACCGCTTTTCACCCATCATCGTGCTGACCTCCGCTCGCGCGTCCGTCCGGAACCTCAAACGATTGCGCGCCGTGGCCGATGACGTGGAAATTTTCGGCGATGATGAAATGGATTTCCGCGCGGCGTTCGAATGGCTCCGCAAGAAGTGGCAGGTCAAAAATCTGCTTTGCGAAGGCGGCGGTGAATTGAACACGGCGCTGATTCGCCAGAATCTCGTCGACGAGATTTATCTCACGCTCTGCCCGCTGGTCTTCGGTGGCCGCAATGCGCCGACCATGGCGGATGGCATCGGTGTTGAGGACGTCCAAGAAGCCACGCGCCTGCAAATCAAAACCATGAAACGGGTCGGCCAGGAAATCTTCATCGTCTACCGCGTCCAACACCGGAAGTGATGATCCACGTCCTGAAGGAGCGCGGACTTCAGTCCGCTTCACCGCGACACTTCTGGTGGCGTCGCGATTCCACATGCGTTGACTCTGTCACATTCAAGCGACCTGAAGGTCCCGCTCCTAATTCACGCCGATTTTTCAGCACCCCGCCGCGTCCGCAACGCAGCAATTCGCTCGAGATTGATGAGCAGCTTCACGAGCGAAACCGAACTGTCGAGATCCACCGGCTTGGCAATATACGCGCTGGTGCCAAGATCGTACGCGCGCCGGATGTCGCTCTCCAAATGTGAATACGAAAGCGTGATCACCAGCGGGAACGTCGACGTGGCGTTTTTTTGAATCCAGGCCAGCACGTCGAAGCCATTCAAACGCGGCATGTTCAAATCGAGCAGCACGAGCAGCGGCATCGGATATTGTTTGCGGTCCCTAAATTTGCCTTCACCGGAGAGATAGCGAATCGCTTCCCCGCCATCGCACGCCGACATCAGGCCGCACGGCGCTTTTGCCTTCTGAAACGCCAGCCGCAGCAATTCGATATCATCGGGATTATCATCCACGACCAGCACGACGCCTCTCGCGCGCCGGCCGGTAAATTCTTTTGCGCTCATGAGCCGATCAGGGTAGCCCGCGCAAACTCCGAAAAAATGGGGTGATGCCCTAAAAAAATCCGAAGTCCGATGACCGAAATCCGAAGGCTGAAACAATCATACGCCTCCGCAGAAATCGAGACCGCTCAGGCAAAGCGATGATTTGATTTCGTTCGGCCGTCGGATTTCGCTTTTGGGTTTTTCCCTCCCCGTTTGTCAGACAAACACCTAGCCGATAATCAGCGAGCCTCTCAATGACGCCCCACAGCCGGGAGGCCATGTTGCCAGCGTGAAAGTTAGCAAAAGCAAAGTGATTTTACCCATCGGCCGGGCGGCACACGTCGCCTTTCAAATTGAAGCGATGCGCGCGGAATGTTGTGCCGCAGCTCGCCTGCTCGCGAACGAAGCACCGTTGAACGAAGAAGAACTCGAAGAATGCGCCTCGCTCGATGATGCCCTGGCGCAAGCGCAGCGGATTTTGAAATCCACCGTGGCCGGGGTGATGATCTCTCGCCTCAAACGCCGCAGCCGCATCAGTTAAACGCTGAAATTTTCGCGACCTTGGATTGAGTCGAAAATCGTCCGACATTCTGAAGGTGCGACACAGTTTGACCCTCCCCATGAACCGTAGGACAGGCATCTTGCCTGTCTCCATATTTTCTGCCCAGTGTTCAGGAGTTCAATGCGGGAGGGCCCGGGTGAGCGGGAAGGAAACGTAAATTCACAAACTCATTTCCTGTTCGGAAATTCGTTTCGGCAGCCGCATCAGTTAGTGCTGCACCTGCGCCAACGCCGACTGTGACGGCAGCGAAGTGGTGTCCTGCCCGCGCGCTTGAATCAACAAGGTCAAAAACAGAATCACGTGCGCGGCGAGGACGGCGAAGAAAATCTTCTTGAAGCGTTCGCGCCGGTTGATTTGAGGATTGCCGCTCAGGGCAACGGAAGCCGAAAATGGATTTGTGACATTCAAATGTGTCTTTCCCGAGCCAAGGCAGTCCGCGCCCTATGCGCGGCCAGCGCCGAAATTCTGAAACCACGAGTTACTCAATCCGCCAACAACAGGCGCACCAGCGCCATCGCCACCGCCACGAACCCCACCAGCAGGGCGGCGTGACGGAGTTGCAGCACCGCGACCGCCCGGAAGGCGTGCACGGGTGCAATCTGGGACGTGAAGTAGTCGAGAGCTTTCCGATCTTCTTCTTTGGCTGCTACTTTCATGGCAGTCATTTAGCATAGCCCGGGCCAACTCAAAATTTCGCGCGAATCCTCAGGAATAAGAACCCGGCGTCTCGTTTGAAGACACAACCGTCCTCGATAAAAACGCGGCGGCCGAACGGTCAAAAAACCGTCCGGCCGCAGGCAGAAAACCGTCGTTTTTCTACTGGTTTAACGTGGAAGATTGCCCCTGTTGCTCACCGGATTCGGGGCCATCACCCACCCCGCCCTCCGCCGGTTGCTCACGCGGACCGATCGATGACATGCGCGCCCCTGACTCATACAATTCATCCGATAAGCGAGCCAGCGCCGTCTGCACTTTCTGTGCGTTTTGCGAGGCGTTATCCGCTAAAGTTTTTACCGATCGAATGCCTCCCACGGTCAGGTCCGTGCTCAACGCGGTGCGGATATCTTGAAGATACGAAATGAGCGGTTCGATCACCGATTGGTTTTCACGATAACGGTCGTTCACTGTATTGAATTCATCGCTCACCTGTGTCTTTCGAGACACGCTCTGGTCGCGCACCGCCTCGTATTTGATTGCCGCGGTTTCCTTGTCCCAGTTCTCAAAAAAGTCCGCGCTCTTTTTCTTGGCGACTTCGGCGGATTTCTCCGCGTCTTTAGAAGCCGCGACCAGGCGATCCAGCGAATGGCTGTAACGGGCAAACTGCGGGCGTAAATCCGGCCCGGGATTGTTGATCAGGTTGTCCAGACTCGCCACGGCGGCATCAATGGCTCCGCTCTCGGCCCGAATCTCCAGCGCGGCTCGATGGAGACTGGCGCTGGCGGCGTCGCCCTGCCGATAAGCTCTGGACGCGCAACCGCACATGACCAGGGCCACCGCGGTGCAAACGGATATCTGAGAAACGCGCGCGAGCGCGTGCCGATTGAATGATACTTTAGTTGGCATGATCGAATTGTTTACGAAACGGGAATTATCGACCATGGGGTCATTGTCTCTCAGTCCGTTACCCCACCCGATTTGACATGCATGATATAAAGGTCTTGAAGGAGGGCGACAAAGGGCAAATGAAGGCGGCGAACGAACGAATCCCAGCAATGTAGCGCAGGCGTCCTCGCCTGCGAGTTCCGGCAGCGTCCCGCTGCCAGGAAAAGACGCTGAACAATCCAATGCACTTTCCACGTTACAACGGCAGCATGGTGAAAAGCATGCGGGACTCCAAATATGCGCTGGCTTTGCGCAAGCAACCAACCATCGGTGCAGTGCACCTGCTGGCGGAAGTGGCCTGCGCTGGACTAAAGCCCGAGACAAAATAATTTTTCGATTCCAAGCGATTTTAAAACGTGTCACTATCATTGGTTTGACGAAAATTCAGCACGCGGGCAATGCAAGCTTACGGAAAACGAAGTCTTTTGAACTCGATCCAGATGCATTCAAAGACGAGGCGACCGCTCAAGCTGCCAACCCAAGATGCAACAAAGAACACGAGACGAATTTGATAACACGTATTATGGTGTCTTAAATCCAACAAAAACCTATTAAAACGACGATACTAAGCATTATTTTGACTATAGGGATTATAGGTGGATGTGTGGCTTTAATGGAATCCTCTGACAATCAGTCAGCGATTCTTCACACGGCTGACGACCTGTCCCAACGCTCGTGGGATTGCTACCAGAGAGGTTCGTTTAGCGAAGCTTCTAATGCGTTGGCTACAAATATTGTGTATGTAGTTTCGCATCGTGGGCAACTCACTAAGCATCTCGATTTGGGGGAAATGCTTTATATGAAACACGCGCGACTTGCGTATATGCTTCTATATTCTGGCGATGTGGATGTTAGTTGTGATGAGTTTGAGGCCGCTTACCACAATTACAAACTGATGTTGGAACGAGAGCGCCTCACTAAGCCGATTTCGCGGTCCCAATTTATAGATTATGTTATTCAGGGAATCGACAAATTGGACGCCAAATCAAATGTTGTTTGGAAGCACGGGCGTGTTTTAGATGTGCATCTCATTAGTGTGGTAAAATCGAAACTGGACAAGAGGGATGTCGAATAATCGATGCAAATGGGGCCGCAAAACGAGGGAAAACAGGGAAAATGAAGGCAGCGGCGAACGAATCCCAGCAATGTAGCGCAGGCGTCCTCGCCTGAGAGTTCCGGCAGCGTCCCGCTGCCAGGAAAAAGAACCATTCATCAAATCCAGCCGAAAAAATCCAAGTGAATCCAAGTGAATCCAACCAAATTAAAGTGAATCAATGAGCCTCCCTTTTTTTCGTATCGCCCGCGTCTCGCCGCCAACCGCGGAAACCTCTCCCATGCCCGGCGCGTCTTACCAAATTAGAACTGGTAGCGAACGTATTGTTGGTGTAGGTATCCGTTACCAGATCACACAGATTTTATGAAGAAATCATCCCTGCTTTTCTCGGCCATTCTTGGTTTGGCCGCCAGCGCTGCCCTCGCCGCCGATGCTCCCCACGGCAGCCTGATGGAAATTCATTCCTGCGAGGTCTATGCCGGACCTTGCGTGGTGTCGAGCGAATCGCCGCAGGAAGGCCGCTACATGGCGCGCGCGTGGGACTTTACCGGCGGCAATTTCAACGGCACGGACTTCAGCGGACTTCGCATTGCCGTCCTGCAAGCGTCACCCGACAACCTGGCTGAATCGACTTCTAAATCGGGAGATGCTGTCATTTATTTGCCGCAAAGCGCCACGCAAACCCAGCGCGATGCCCTGCTCGCCTGGTTGAAATCGAGCCAGACGGATTTTCATCCCGCAAAATTGCAAACCCGGACCGTTCCGCTGCAATTCACAAAATCTGAAAAGGGATACACCTTCACCGCCGGGAAATATCTCCAGGTAAAAACCGCTCCACTCACCCAGTGCGAGATGGGCAATTGCGGCGAAATGCTCTGGTATCAGCCCCGCGCGCAAACGAGCGTGTTCACGGTAGTCGTCAATAGCGGCTCCAAAGTTTCCGAGCCATTATTGAAACTGCGCTGGGATGCCACCGGCGACCGTGACATTTTCCTCGCCCGCTTCGGCCAGACCATTCCCGCCAAGGATCTTTACGTCAGCCTCTCGGAACTGTGCGGGCCCACCCAGAGTTTATTCTGATTTTATGACATGAGAATTTTTCGCCCCGGTGCAAATCCTCTTGCAAATCCGGGTCGGCCAATTACGGTTGTCTCCGGACAGTCGCCGCGGTTGTAACCACTTTTCCGCGCGTACCGTCAAAGCCAGTTAGACCGAACCTCGAACACTATGAGTGAGTCCAGTTCAAAAGACGGCTTTTCTGTCTCGCGCCGCACGTTTCTCAAATCCTTCGGAACCACCGCCGCCGTCGCCGCCACCGCGCAAGTCGAAGCCGTGGCCGCCGAGTTGGACAAGGTCAACAAGGAGAAGATCGTCGGTCCCGATGCCGTCCCCATCACGCTGCAAGTCAATGGCAAGGCCATCAAGCTCACTGTTGAGCCGCGCGTCACGCTGCTCGACGCGATGCGCAACATGACTCAATTCACGGGCAACAAGGAAGTGTGCGACCGCGCGACCTGCGGCGCGTGCTCGATGTTCGTGGACGACAAGCTCGTTTACTCGTGCTCGATGCTGGCGATTGAGGCGCAGGGCAAAAAGGTCACCACCATCGAAGGCCTGGGCCAGCCCGGAAACTTGAGCCCCGTGCAGGCGGCCTTTGTGGAGCAGGACGCGTTGATGTGCGGCTATTGCACGCCCGGTTTTGTGATGAGCGTGACCGCGTTGCTCCGCAAGAATCCCAAACCCACCGAGGCCGACGTGCGTCACGCGTGCTCGGGCAATTTGTGCCGTTGCGGAACCTATCCGCGCATTCTGCAAGCCGCGCTCAAAGCGGCAGGCGTTACAAAAATTTCCAAAACCGAGGTGATTCCTTATGGCAACGTGGCCTGAGAAACCGACTTACATCAGTTCCCATCACACGCGCATCGATGGACCGCTTAAAGTGTCCGGCGCGGCGAAATATCCGTCCGATATGCAGCCCGACGGCTGGCTTTATGGGATGATTTTGCGCTCGAAATGGGCGGCGGCGAAGGTCACTAAAATCAATCTCGATCCCGCGCTGAAAGTTCCGGGCATTAAAGCAGCGGTACTCGCGCCCGCCGTGGAAGAACGCCAGAAAGCTGGCAGCGATGTCACCTTGCGCTATTACGGCGAGGAAATTGCCGGCGTGGCCGGAACCTCGAAACAGGCCTGCCTCGATGCGTTGAAAGCAATTCAAGTGGAAGCGACTGAATTGCCTTTTGCAGTGCGTGAAGAAGATGCCAAAGCCGACGACGCGCCCCGCGTCTGGGAGGACGCGCCGAATCTCTCAAAGTTTAGCGTTCGCGAAACCGGCACAGTTGACCAGGCGTTCAGCGAATGCTCGGCCGTCGTTGAAGGATTTTACACCACTCCAGTTCAGATTCACAATCCGCTGGAGACTCACGGCAACACGGTTTCCTGGACGGATGATGGCATAACCTGCTGGGCTTCGACTCAGGGCGTCTCCGGTGTGCGCGATGATCTCTCGCATGGCCTCGGCGTCCCCGCCAGTCAGGTGCGTGTCATTTCGGATTTTATGGGCGGCGGCTTCGGAGGAAAATTCGGACCGATCACGGAAGGAGTCATCGCGGGATTGCTTTCGAAAGCAGCCAAAGCGCCAGTCAGGCTCATGCTCACCCGATTCGATGAAGCGCTCGCGGTGGGCAATCGTCCTTCGAGCTTTCAAAAGATCAAACTCGGCGCAAAGGAAGATGGCACATTGCACGCGTTTGAGTTCGAGAATTACGGCACCGCCGGGATCGGAGCTGGAGGCAGCACCGCGGGCGGAGGGAGCGGCCTTGCTTTGCGTGCCCCTTACATTTACACTGTCCCGAACACGCGTGTGAAGCAGGCTGGTGTCGCTGTCAACGCCGGTTCCGCGCGTGCCTTTCGCGCGCCGTCCTGTCCACCCTCTTCGTTCGGCATGGAATCGATCATGGACGATTTAGCGGTGAAGATGAATATCGATCCCGTGGAGTTTCGCCTCAAAAACGACAACCGCACGCCCGGATGGGAAATTCGCCAAAAAGAATACAAAATCGGCGCGGAAAAATTTGGCTGGAAGGAAAAATATAAAAAGCCCGGCAGCTCGCAGGGAATTGTGAAAACGGGTATTGGCTGTGCCGGCTCTGCCTGGGGCGGCGGTGGCCGCGGATCCCAGGCCGAAGTCGAAATTCATCCCGATGGCAGCGTGGAGATTCGTTGCGGCACGCAGGATTTGGGCACCGGGACAAAGACTTACATGGCGCTGATTGGCGCGGATATTTTTGGGTTGAAACCAGAGCAGATCACGGTGCGCATCGGCGACACGCGCTTTCCTCCTTCGGGTGGCAGCGGCGGCAGCAGCACTTCGCCATCCGTTTCACCTGCGATTCTCGATGCCTGCACCAATGCGCTGAAGGTGTTGCAGGATCAAACCGGTGTGGCGGACGCGCGCGGCGAAAATTGGAGCGGTGCGTGCAAAAAGCTCGGCGTGAATCCGCTCGTGGCTCAAGGCAGATGGCAGCAGGGTCTATCGAGCCAGAATACCGGCGGGGTGCAGTTTGCCGAAGTAGACGTCGATACCGAAACCGGTTTCGTCAAAGTGAAAAAAGTCCTGGTGGTGCAGGACGGCGGATTGATTTTAAGCCGCCTGACTTGCGAAAGCATTTTGAACGGCGGTGTCATCATGGGAATGGGCTACGCGCTTTACGAGGAGCGCGTGATGGACCGCAATTCCGGCGTGATGTTGAATCCAAATTTCGAGACTTACAAACTTACCGGTCTTGGTGATGTCCCCGAAATCGAAATCGTTTTCTTCGATATGCCGGAGCGCGGGGTAATCGGCATCGGCGAACCATCCACAATTCCCACCGCCGCAGCCATCGCCAACGCCGTCGCCAACGCAATTGGTGTCCGTGTCAGCAGCCTGCCCATCACGCCGCAGCGAGTGCTGGCCGCGCTGGGCAAAGACAAACTTTCCGTCGCATGAAAGCATTCGAATACGCAACCGCACTTTCCACCGACTCGGCCCGTGAACTGGTCGGCGCCAATGGCGCTTACCTCGCCGGCGGCAACGACCTGCTCGCGTTGATGAAGGAATATCTGGTCGATCCCAAGCGGCTCGTAAACATCAAGTCGCTGCCGGGGATGGACAAAATCCAATCCGGCGCGAAAGGCTGGACCATCGGCGCGCTCGCGACGGTTGCCGAAATTGAGGATCACCAGGAGTTGGCAAAAGCCCATCCCGGATTGCAGCAAGCCGCGGCGGAAGTCGGTTCGCGCCAGATTCGCAACGTGGCAACCGTCGGCGGGAATCTCGCGCAGCATTCGCGCTGCTGGTATTTCCGGCATCGCGATGTATTGTGCCTGAAAAAAGGCGGCGAGATGTGTTACGCCCGTCACGGCGAAAGCAAGTATCATAGCCTGTTCACGGGCAATACGTGCATCAGTCCGATTCCCTCGAACCTCGCGATTGCTTTCGGCGTGCTGGGCGCAACCGTCGTCGTGCTTCGCGATGGCAAGGAAACACCGATGAGCATTCCCGATCTGTATCAGAAAGCGTGGGATGAACCAACGGCGCATAATTCATTGCAACAGGGTGATTTGATTGTGCGCGTGGAAGTGCCCGCGCAGCAGCGCAAGAGCGCTTACCTTCAGTTGAGCGAGAAATCGGTGTTCGATTGGGCGCTCGTGAGTTGCGCGGCGGCGGCTAAAGTGGATGGAAAGAAGCTCAGCGACGTTAAGATTTTTCTCGGCGCCGTTTCCAACGTGCCTTACCAGGTACAGGCCGCGAACGAATTTCTTGAAGGAAAAACCGTCGATGACGCGACCGCGTCGAAAGCTGCGGATTTGCTTTTGGAAAAGGCGCACGTGCAGGCGCACAACGGATACAAGGTGCCAATCGTCCGCGCGCTGGTCGGGCGCACCCTCGCCCAGCTCACCGCCTAAACTTCAACCGCGTAACGCCATGAACCCAAATTTTTGCAAAAATCTTCGGACAAAAAAGATGTACATCCCCGCCGAGCAGGACGAAGTGTTCAAGGCATCGCGCGACGAACTGGACCGCATCGGCCATTGCTGGTGTAATCGCACAATGGCTGAAGTCGGCCCGGACGACCGGCAGGTCGGCGCGCAAAACTGCGGCAAGCACCGTTCCTGTTTCGAAGAATAAACCTCAGGCTTTCGCTGCTGGCAACGCTGCCGATTTTTCGTCGTTTCTCCTTTCAAATCGGTCGACCATTCCCACCAACGTATCTATCCAAAGCGGATGCTCGTTAAGGCAAGGGATTTGCTGAAGCTCCTCCCCGCCGGCCTGAATAAACGCGTCACGTCCGCGAATGTCGATTTCCTCAATCGTCTCCAGACAATCCGAAACGAACGCCGGGCAGATCACGAGCAACTTCTTCACGCCTTGTTTGGCAAGGCGTTCGAACTCGAAATCCGTGTAAGGTTTCAGCCAGGGATCTTTGCCCAACCGGGACTGAAATGAGACCGAGTATTTCTCGCGCGGGATGCCGGCCTTCTCGGCGAAGGCCTTGGTGGTTTGATAACATTGAGCGCGATAACACGTCGCGTGCGCCGGACTCGCCACCTCGCAACAATTCTCCCTCGCCAAACAATGATTGCCCGTGGGATCGGACTTCCTGATTTGCCTTTCGGGCAGGCCGTGATAACTGAACAGAAGATAGTCGTATCCCTTATTGAGATGTTCCTCAGCGTTCGCAACCAGCGCCGTGATGAATTCCGGCGCATTGTAAAACGGCGGCTGGACGGCGATGCGCATGCCCGGCGCGATCTTCGCGGCAAGTTCCTTGACGCGCACGACGGCGGTCTCGAAACTCGACATGGCGTATTGCGGGAACAACGGGATGAGCAACAGATCATCGACCCCCTGCCCCGCCAGCTTTCGCAGCGCGCCGTCGATTGACGGATTTTGATAACGCATGGCAAGTTCGACAGGTACTTTGACGCGCGCCTGCACTTTCTTAAGCACGTTTTTGCTGATGACAATGAGCGGCGAGCCTTCTTTGAGCCAAACTTTCTGATAAGCGTGCGCGGATTCTTTCGGGCGATGGATGAGAATTGTGCTTACCACGAACCGCCGAATGGGCCAGGCGACGTCAATGACGCGGCTGTCCATCAGAAATTCGTTGAGGTATCGCCGCACGTCGGGAACGGAGGGTGAATCAGGTGAACCGAGGTTAACAAATAATACACCTTTGCTCATTGTGAAATAGGTTCGAGATTGGATGCCCCTGCGCGCACAAAGTTTTGGACGCGGTCGGCGACATTGAAGCCCGAAACAATCGCGTCGCTCAAGGAAACGCCGTCGCGATAATGGCCGGCAAGGAACAGTCCGGGCGCCATGTTTTCGGCTTCGGTCATCAA
>Ga0068855_100010477_pt1 | contig 11184 bp, 9 predicted proteins | sample KBSCornC52_FD_66592 | JGI IMG/M metagenome (GOLD analysis project Ga0068855, IMG submission 66592) | Corn rhizosphere microbial communities from Kellogg Biological Station, Michigan, USA - KBS Corn C5-2 | ecosystem: Host-associated > Plants > Roots > Rhizosphere > Soil ... | reverse complement strand
CGATCCAGTGCCGGGATCAGCCGCGCGGTCAGCTCGGCCAGGCCCTGGTTGGCGCGCATCACATCGAGGTCGGCGTCCGGAACGATTTCGAAAATCTCGAGCACCTGATCCAGCAGATCCCGATGCTGCGCGGTCGCAAGCACGATCACCTGCGCCCAGCGTTCCCGGCGCAGCGCCTGGATCACCGGCGCCATCTTGATGGCTTCGGGTCGCGTGCCGACCACACACAGGATGCGCCTGCGACTTTCCATGTCGCGCCTCACGTAAGCTGATAGCCGACGAGCCTAGTGGAAGATTCGTGCAGTTTCGGTGTATTCGCCCGCTGCGAGTACCTGCAGACCCACATCACGCGATGACGCTTCCGGAAGAGGCGCAGATCTGCGCATCCATCACTTCTTCCAGCAGCCCCAGCATGCGCGCGCTGTCGTTTTCCCAGTTGTACATGCGCTGCACGGCATCGCGCCCGTTGGTGGCGAGGGTCCGGTAGTCGGCCTGGGTGATTTCCAGCATCGCCCGCGCGACGTCGGCGGGATCGCTGTCGCGGTAGGCGATACCGCAGCGCATTTCGCGCATCAGGCGCAGCGATGGTTGCGTGGCGGTGAAGATGAAAGGACGGCCGCAGGCGGCATAGTCGAAGAGCTTGTTCGGAAGCGTGACCTGGGTGAACGCATTGACGGCCAGCGACACCACGCCGAAGTCCACATCCGCGTAGAGGGTATCGAGCCGGTCCGGCGTGTACGGACCGCGCAAGTGGATCCGCGCGCGGCTGGGAAGGCGCTCGCGCAGCGCGCTCAGTGCCGGCATGGATTCGCCGTCGCCATGGATTTCGAGATGGATATCCGGATTGCGCGCGGCGGCGAGATCGAAGCCGCGCAGCAGCGTCGTGAGATCGCGATCTTCGGCGAGGATGCCGTGATACCCGAAACACACGCGCCGCGGGTCGCGCTCGCGTTCCGGAACATTGGCGAAGCGCGCCTTCTCGGGCGTGTTCAAAACCGGGGCAATGCATTCGGGCGGGAAATCGAATTCACGCTGCAGCCGCTGCTTCATTTCCTCGCACACCGGCAGGATGCCGTCCGCTTCGCGGATGGCCCGGCGCTCGATCCGGTCCGGCACGCGCAAGGGACCGACCAGCGCGCGCAGCAAGGGATTGTGGCGATACTTCTTCCAGCTGCGCATGGCCTCCGGGTAATGCTCGGCCATGTCGAGCACCCATGGAATCCGTGCAGCACGGGCCGCACGCGCCGTGAACAGGGCCACCGGGATATCCCGCGCGATGAGCAGGTCGGGGCGAAACGCGCGCACCCGCGCCAGCAGCGCGCGATGCCAGAGCGGATTGCCCGGCAGCGGCAGCGAAACCGCGCGCGGGCGTTGCGGCCCGACCCGATGCACATGGATGCCGTTGCAGTCCGCTGATTCGGCTTGATCCACGCCGCGCCGCGCCAGGATCTCGACTTCGCAGCCGTGCCGCTGCAGCGCGCGGCAGATCTTTTCCACCCGGATATCCCAGGGGTAGGGGGCTTGGCGCACGTACAGCACGCGGCGGGGCAGGCTCATTTCGTCACCCCCTTCAATGGCTTTTCCAGAGTCCGCGCGGATCCAGCGCGAGGCAGGCGGGCAGCGACAGCAGCGCGGCGGCGTTCAACATCGCGAAGCTGCCGATCGTGCGCAGCAGGGGTATCCGCGCGCCGAGGCGGGGCCGAAGCAGCGCGAAAGCGGCTCCGGCGTACCCCGCGAGTTGCACCAGCAGCGCGGCGCGATAGAACGACTGCCGCCAGGCGAAGGCGCAGGCGATCAGGATCGCGAGCAGCGCCCACGGCACGATCAGGCGCAGGAACTTGTGCGAAAACCAGGCGAAGAACACCGGATTGGCGAACGGATGGATCAGCCGCGGCATGCGCGCGATCAGCTGCCAGTTGCCGGCCAGCGTGCGCAGCTTGCGACGGAACTCTTCCCAGGCATCGGCGCTGGCGCGATCCAGCGCGATCGCCTCGCGCGCCATCACCACGCGCTTGCCGGCGAACACCACCGCAAGCGGCAGATACATGTCGTCCAGGATCGTGCCCGGCGGCGGCGCCTGAGCCAGCTCGCGGCGCAGCGCGTGGATCGCCCCGCTGACGCCATGCTGCCAGCCCAGCCGCGCTTCGCCCTCGCGCAGCGCCTTTTCCATGCGCCAGTACAGGCCGATGTCGGCGGCCGCGCCCGGCGCGCTCTCGATCACCAGTTCGCCGCTGACCGCGCCCACGCGCGGATCGGCAAAGGGTTCCACCAGCTTGCGCAATGCCTGCGGGGCGAAGCGCTGGCGCGCGTCGGCAAAGGCAATGATGTCGGTCGAAGAGGCCGGGATCGCCATCGCGAGCGCGGCCGCCTTGCCGCCGTTGCGCGACAGTGCGATGACGCGCACACGCGGATCGCCGACGTCCGCCGCCTTCGCGGTGCCGTCCTCACTGCCGTCATCCACCACGATGACCTGCAGCCGCTCGCGCGGATAGTCTTGCGCCAGCACGTCGCGCACGCGCGCGCCGATGCGTCGGGATTCGTTGAAGGCGGCGATCACCACGGTCAGCGACGGCGTGCCGGCGGCGCTGCGCGGCGCCCGGCCGAATCGCCGCGCCGCTACGAGCACCAGCGACGGATACAGCACGTAGGCGTATCCGATCAGCGCCAGCGCGCACCAGAACACGATCGCGCTCATCGCTGCGCGGATCCAAGCAGCCGTGCGCGCACGCGCTCGTAACGGGCATTGCCAAGCACGCGTTTGGGAAAGACGAGCGCGCGATAGCGCAACTGCGCGATCCTCGGCGTCCATCCGCGCCACTGCACCATGGCCACGAAATTCTCCATCGGCATGTCGCGGGTGACCGCGATGCGCTCGCAGCAATTGCTCGCCAGCGCACCGCGGTTGATGCCCGGCACCGATGTGAGCACCAGCCGGTAACCCACGCGCAAGGCTGCGTCGCGTTCACGGGTGCCGCCGCGTCCCCCGGGCAGGGCGATCGCACGCACCTCGCGGTCGCACAAGGCCTCCAGCCGATGCTTGCTGATGATCAGTTCGGAGTGGAGCGCCGCATCGTCCAGGTCCTCGAGCAGCCGGTGGGTGTGCCCGTGCGACTGCACGCCCATGCCGGCGCGCGCCAGCGCGCGCACGTCGTTGGCCGAGACCATGCCGTGCTGGCCGATGAAATCCGAAGTGATGCAAAACTCCGCCACCATCTTGCGTGCGCGCAACAACGGCAGCGCGATCGCGCGGTTGCTGGCGTCGCCATCATCGAAACTGATGACGATGCTCTTTTCGGGCAGCGGTTCGTCAAGCTGGTCAAGACGCACCGTGCGATAGCCGCGCGCACACAGCCAGTCCAGCTGCTGCGCGAACTCGTGCGGCCTCACGCTGTAAACCGGATCGAAGCCGGAGGCGCGCGCGTCCGCGTGCAGTCCGTGGTACATCAGGATCGGTAGCATCAGGCGGCTCTCCGTGTCCGCAGCCAGTCGAGTATCCCGCTGGTCTCGCTGAAAAAAAGCGCGCGCGAGAACTGCCTCAACGGCGAATGGAAGCGTTGCTCATGAACGTTGTGCCGGCGCAGTCGGTAAGGATCCGCGCCGGGGCGATTCACGCCTTCGAGGGTGCTGACGGCGGTGGCGAAGCCGGCGCTGCGGACCAGTTGCACATCGCGCTCGCCGAAATCTCCGGTGCCGCCGTTCGGATAGGCGAAATGGCGCGGCGGTGCGACATGCCGGCTGACCGTATCGCGGGAGCTCACGACCTCCTCGCGCGCGGCGTCGTCGCCGATGCGGCTCAGGATGGCGTGGTGCACGGTGTGCGCGCCGATCTCGATCCCGGCGCGGTGCAGTCGTTGCGCCTGCGGCCAGTCCAGCATCATCTCTTCGACCGGTGCGGGCGAGGGATCGAGCCGCGTGCAGATCGCCGCGACGGATCGTTCCAGCATGGTGCCCGGCAAGACCTTCAGGCGTTCGACGACATCATTCAGGAAGTCGGCCGCGGCGCGGTCGTCATCCAGCGTCCAGCGGCCAAGCGCCATGTCTTCAAGATCAATCCGGTCGTTGCGCCGGGCAGCGACCGCTCCGGCGAGCCGGTAGGCCCAGATGGGGTCGCCGCCGATGTGGCCGGTAGCGAGATACACCACGGCCGGCGGGGGTTCGGGCGCTTCCAGCAGGGCGAGGTTGTCGCGATAGCCGTCATCGAAGGTCAACGCGTAGCGCGTACCGGGAGCACCCGTCGCCAGCGCCTTGAGCCCGGTGTCCAGGCCGGTCAGGTAGTTGCCGCGGCGCAGCCAGCGCAGGATGGCCATGAATTTCGCGCGCGTGATGGACAACGGATACGGGTCGGGCTCGTCGCGTATGCGATGAAACATCAGGATCGCGAGTGCGGGACCGCGCACGTGGCGGTACAGCGCATCCGCTCCGCTGTAGTGACAGAGCACGGCGATGGCCCAGCGCGCCAGCAGACGCAGGTTGCTAGGCATGCGTCAGCCTTTGCCTCCGCTGCGCCGAGGGCTTGGCGGGCGTGGCCGCAGGGGGATCCGCGGCGAGCACGAACTCGCGTGCCTTGAGCACCAGCGCGAGGTACACCCAGAAATAGCCGATCATCTGCGAGTAGGTGAAGCGGTCACCCCAGATATTGGTGATCACCAGCGCCACCCAGGCCGCGCACATTCCAAGCCCCAGGGCGTAGGCGAGGCTGCCCGGTGGCGAATCGCGCAAACATCGCCAGCAGATCCGCGCCATGGACAGGAACAACCCCACCACGATCAGAAAGCCGATGGAGCCCTTTTCCACCAGCTCGCGAACGAAGAAGTTGTGGGTGTCCATCTTGTAAGGGTTGTAGTCGGCGAAAGTCCGGTAACCGGTGCCGACCAGCGGATGCTGCTGGAAGTGATCCCACGCGATGTCCCAGAACGTGTAGCGCATCTCGGTGCTGGTGTCGGCCTGGGGACCGTCCAGATGCGTGCTGTCGAACCGCTCCACCACGGCATTGGGCAGGAAGTTCGGCACGATCAGCAAGCCGAGGATCACCGGCAGCACCAGCTTCTTGCGACCACGCCAGAGCAGCATCATGCAAACGCCGCCGATCAGGATGGTGGCGTAGGCGGTACGCGAATACGTCCACAGCAGCGAAACGAGGATGCAGCACAGCGCCACGGCCAGCAGCGCGCGCCAGCGGCGCGGCCACTTTGTCGCGATCAACAACGCGAATACCACCAGCGCCGACGTCACGCAGAACGAGGCGAACTCGTTGGAGCCGATCGTGGTGAAGGTGCCGGAAATGCGCAACTGGTCCGTGTAATGCCAATGCGCCACGCCGGAGTGTTCGCCGCGGGTGACGCGCAGGATGTAAGGCAGCGGCAGGATCGTCGCGAGCAGTACGCGCTTCAGTGAACTCCAGTCGGTCACGCTCATCTGCACCACGAACAGCAGCAGCACGCCGATGATCGAATCCTTCAAGGTATTGAAGCGCAGCATGTCGGTCGGGGTCGGGAACAGCGTCAGTCCGATGAGCAGCGTCACGAAGCTCCACACCAGGTAGAGCCATACCCAGTAGTACACGCCGCTCCAGCGCGCGAGCCTGCCGCCGGCGTACCAGGCGCCGATCAGCGAAAGCAGGAATCCCACATTGAGGAAGTTGATGCCGCCCGGCAGTTGCGGGAGGTGTCCCGTCTGGATGTTCTCGAGCGGCAGCAGGAACAGGAAGAGATACAGGGCCCAGTTGTTCCTGGTCTTCCGCGCAGGGCGCACAGCCTCGGCGGGACGTGCCTGCTGGAGGGGAATGGAGGTCGAGCGCTCAAGCCATTGCATAGTCGCTGTTCTTGTGGAGGCTGCGATAGAGGGTTGCGTAGTCGCGCGCCATGCGCGCGACCGAATAGCGCTCGAGAGCCCGTTGCCGGAAGTCCGGACGCGCAAGGCGGCCTTCCATGCAGGTCGAGCGCATCGCGGTTGCAAGTGCCTCGGTGTCGCCGGGCGGAACCAGCGCGGCGCGCAGTCCGCTCAGCACTCCAGGGATCTGGCCGACGGCGGTGCTGACCAGCGGCCGTGCGGCGGACATGGCCTCGAGCAGTGCGAGCGGCAGGCCTTCGGTCAACGAAGGCAGCACGAAGCAGTCCAGCATCGGATAGAAATGCTCCGGGTCGTCGCGGGTACCGAGCAGACGGACATGGCCTTCGATGCCCAGCTCGCAGGCGCGCGCGAGCACGGCGGCATGCAACGGCCCGTCGCCGGCCAGGGCAAGCCAGCAGTTCGGAAAATGCTTCAGCACCTCGGCGAGCGCGTCCAGCAAGCCGAGCGGATTCTTTTCGGCGCTCAGGCGCAGCGCGCTGCCGAACACGAACGCGTCCTCGGGAATGCCGAACTCCGAGCGCGGCAGAGGCGCGACGTCCGGACGAAAGCGTTCCGTATCCACGCCGTTTTCGATCAGCTCGATGCGAGAGTGGGGGACGCCGCCGGTCGCCAGTACCGGTTGCATCGCCGTGGAAACGATGCAGACCCGGTCGAACCCGCGCATCAGGCGGCGCTCCAGGTTCTGGTACAGATTGAGGCGGCGGGTGCCCTCGACATGCCCGTGCAGGGTGGAGATGATCGGCGGGCCGCTTGCGGAGCGGGCCAGCCATGCATAGAACGCGCTCTTGTAACCGTGCACGTGCAGCAGCGCATTGGGATGCGCGCGGAGTACGCCGCGAAGCGCCCGCACGGTCGCCGGATCGAAGCGCCCCCGGCAGGGCAGCCTGTGCGCCGGAATCTTCAGCGCCCGGGCAGCGTCGTAAAGCGGCTGTCCGGCGAGGCGATAGTTGTCCAGGCAAAGCAGCGTGCTCTCCACGCCTTGCCGGATCAGGGCGGGGATGAGGCCGAGCAGCATGTGTTCGGCGCCGTACAGCCCGGCGCCGGAGTGCAGATGGAATACATGCGGATCAGCGCGCATCGGCCAGCTCCCGATACAGCGCCAGATAGGCGTCGGTCATCTTCTGCAGCGAATGCCGGGCGCATACGCGCGCCCGCGCGGCCGAACCCAGCCGGATGCGTCGGGCGGTGTCGGGCAGCAGTTCGAGAAGAGCCTGCGCGAGCGCGGGCGGATTGAGCGGCTCGACCAGCACGCCGCAATCGGCGTCCACCAGTTCCGGGTTGCCGCCCACGCGCGTGGCCACCACCGGCAGACCGCAGGCTTGCGCCTCCAGGATCGCGTTGGACATCCCCTCGGTCTCGGAAGCCAGCGCGAATACATCCAGTGCCGGCAAAATCTTCGGGACATCGAGACGCGGGCCGAGCAGACGTGCCGCGCCGGCAAGTCCGAGCGCGGTGATGCGGGCTTCGATGGCGCCGCAGAGGCGGCCGTCGCCCACCAGCAGAAGACGGGCCTGCGGCAGCTCGGTATAGACGCGCGCGAACGCGTCCACCAGATCCAGGTGCCGCTTCACCGGATTGAAATTCGCCACGCAGCCGATCAGCAATTCATTGGCCGTGTAGCCCAGCGCTTCGCGCATGCGCACGCGCTGGCGTGCATCCACCGGCGCATAGCGCCGGGTGTCCACGCCGTTGGGAATGCAGGCCAGGCCAGATCGAGGGCGGTGCGGCAGCGAATCCAGGATGGCCTGGCTGGGCGCGACGATGCAATCGAAGCGGCGATCCAGCCATCGCATCAGCGAGCGCATGCGGCTCGATTTCAGGAAGCCCATGTCGCGCCGGCTCGACAGCCGGCGTGCGCCGCCCGGCAGCAGGGCGTTGATCAGGTCGGCGCTCTCGTGCTGCGAGTGCACGATGTCGTAGTGATTGTGCCGGACCAGTTGCCAGGCGCGGAACATCGCCGCGAGCAGCCGCATCCGGCTTTCGCCGATCGGCTCGTGCGACAACGTGACGTGGGGTGCGTTCAGTCTGCCGAACGCGTCCGCCGGGGCGGCGGCCAGTTGCAGCACGTCCACCTTGAACGATCCCGCGGGCAGCCGCTCGAGCAGGTTGCGCAGGAAGCGTTCGCTGCCGCCGGAGGTGAGTATTGCGGTATCGGTGACGATCAGGACGCGTACGCGCTTCGCCGGATGACGGGAAACGCTGCTTCGTCCCGCGCGACGGTTGACCGTAGCGCGGGAGCGCATCCTGATTACCGCCGTTGCACCCGCGGCTCCGCTCTCCGGGTTTCTCGAACCGCTCACTGACTGCGCTCCATCCATGGACGTCGCCGGATTTTAAGAGGGTCGTTATCCCGCCCCGCTACGGGAAGGTACTTGGCGGAAGGTGATCTGCGCGTGCATGCCCGACCTCAACCCTTGTACGCCAGGACGAAGAACGCGACGTTGTCGTTGTAGCTCAGGCCGGCCTGCGTACTGTTGAGGTGGTGATGGGTGAGCTCCGCGCGCCAGCTCCAGTGCGGAGTCAGCTGGGTGGTGAGGCTCGGTCCGAAACCTGAATTGGTGTCGTGCCGGTCCAGCGAGGTGAAACGGGTGCGCGCCGCGCCCGCACCGAAGTTGAGCGTCATCACCGGCGTCAGCCGCCAGCTCACATTCAACCCGGCGCCGCGCTCGTCATGATTGAGCGTGGTATCGCCGAGATAATTGACGCGCCGGTAATAAGGCCCCGCCGAGACCTGCAGGCGGTCGCCCGCCCAGGTGTAGTTCGCATCCAGCATGCGTTCGCGGTAGACGTCCGGCGAAACGACGGCGTTGCCGACTCCGAGATCGCCCGCAGCCATGTCCTTGAACGCGACCAGCTGGGTGGGATACAGCAGCATGTCTGCCGCCGCATCGGCCAGCTGGCGCGCCCCGCCGATGCTGAAGGAGTTGTGCAGATCAATCCGCCAATCCAGGCGTGCACGCGCCAACACTTCGTTTTCATCCGGGATGGTGCCGCTGTTGAAGCTGTAGCGCGATTCGCCCAGCGTCAGGTCCACCGTGACCTTCTTGATGTTGCTGAGGTAGTGGAGATAGGCATCGTAATGGTCGTAGCCGTCGCCGATCGCCCCCACCACGAGGTCCGGATTCTGCAGATTCACGTGTTCGCCTTCGATGTTGGCCGAGATCTGATCGGTGGTGTTCAGATCATCAATCAGCCGGAACGCGCCCAGGCCGCGCTGCGTATCGAAGGCCTTGGTCTGCGAGGCGAGCGTGTTTATGTAGTGCGCCTCGAGTTGTCCGTGCCAGGTGCCGCCCATGCGGAAGCTGAGCACCGGCCCGATCGAGAACACGTTGACCTGCTGGAAGTTGCCCGGCCCGTTGTTGGCCAGGATGTTCACCGGTTGCACGGTGCTGGTGTCGAGCACCGACAATGCCAGCCGCTGCGGCACGATGTCCCAGTTCAGCGTTCCGGCAAGCGCGCCGCGCAGCTCGTCGTTGAAATCGCCTTCCACATAGTGGATGTATTCGAGCTCGCCGACCGCGTGTGCCTGCAGCGTGGTGCCGCTCTCGTCGTAACTGAAGGTCGCGCGCGGCACCAGCAGCGTCTGGCTGATCGAGTTGTCTTCGCTGCGATTGATATTGGTGTCGTGCTCGATGCCGGCTTCCAGCGTCCAGTCGAAAAGCGGGAGGTTGGCCGGCGGCACTTCCGGAATGTTCGGCGGCCCGATCGGTTCGATGCCCTGGTCCTGAGCCTCGCCTTGATTCGGCGGCGTGGCGGTTTGCTGCGGCGCGGTTTGCGGCAGGATCGGTATGGCGCCCTCGGCCGCATTCTGCTGAGCGGCGTTCTGTGTCGGATCCACTTGTGGCGCCGCCATGGCGCAGCTTGTGGCGCCCAGTAAAGCGAGCGCGACGCAACGTGCAAGCAGGGTTGGTGCCGGCATAGTGCCCCCTTCCTGGTGGATGGCGAAAAGCTGGTTAAAACCTCTCAAGCCTCGTTGAAGACCAGCCCGGCCAGCTTGTTCGGGTTGAAACCCGCCACGGCCCGGTTGATCGTGGCCGGAGTATCGCGCCCATAGCCTGCCACCACAACTACATAGTCGGCGAGATCCGACAGGATTCTCGCATCCGGACCGTCCTTGATCGGCGGTCCGTCCAGGAAGAGATAACGATCCGGATAGCGGCAGCGCAGTGAATCCAGCACGGCGCGCATGCGGAATGAGGAGAAGAATTCGCCCTGTGCCTCGCGCGTCTTTCCGGCCGGCACAAGCCGCAGCCGCGGGATGCCGGTGTGATAGACGATCGGCTTGATGCCCAGCGCCGGGTGTTCCAGGTAATCCACCAGCCCGCCGGAATCCGGCTCTACATCCAGTGCGCGATCCTGGGTGGGATTGCGCAGATTGCAATCCACCAGCAGCGCCGTGCGCGCTTCGTCGAAGGCGAAGGCCAGCGCAAGGTTGCGCGCCACGAAGCTGCCGCCTGCGCCGCCGCTGATCGGCACCACCAGCGTGGTGAAGTTCTGCCCGTCGCTCAGGTCCAGCAGGCGCGTGCGCACCTCCCGAAAGGCGTCGGCCATTTCCCGCGACGTGCCATCAGCCTGGATCAGCCGTCGCGCATGCAATTGGTACGGCGTCAGCGAACCGGTCTCCTGCATCAGTGCGATGGAGTGGCCATTGGTGCGCGCAGGCGCCTCGGGGACGAGTTCGTGCTCCTGCACGCGGTTGGCGATTTCTGCGTTCATGTGCTGATCCATGTGCGAATGATGAAAAGAGCGAGGTAGCAGGCGGCGACTGCGGCCACGATCAACGCAATCAGCAGATTGCGTCGTTGCCGGTGGCGGTCATCCTCGGGTGTCTGGAAGTGCGGGATCGTCGCCAGCACGGGCAGGCCGGTGCTGTACTCCAGCAGCTCGCGGCTGCGCACGCGTGGGTCGTAGCGCGCGACGCCGAACAGCAAGCCGATCGGAATCAGTGCGGCCAGGGCGAGGCCGGCGGCGGCGAAATGCGCCAGCCGCAAGCCGGAAGGCGCCAGCGGTATCATCGCCGGATCCTGGACCTGGAAGGTCAGGCCGCGACGCTCCCTGTCGAGCTCCATCGAAACCCGCGCCTGCTCGCGGCGCTTCAGCAGATCCTGATAGATCTCCTGGTTGGTGTTGTAGTCGGCGGTGAGCGCAGCCATTTCGTCGGCCGTCGCGGCCACGCGCTTGCTGCGGTCCAGTTCATCCTTGAGTTGCGAGGAGCTGGCCGCCAGCCTGGCCTCTGCGGCGGCGAGATCGCCGCGCACATCCGCACGCTTGGTCGTCAGGTCCTGGTACACCGGATTGAACTGCACCACGTTGTCAATCGGGGTGCCGGCCACC
>Ga0068855_100010475_pt1 | contig 11186 bp, 8 predicted proteins | sample KBSCornC52_FD_66592 | JGI IMG/M metagenome (GOLD analysis project Ga0068855, IMG submission 66592) | Corn rhizosphere microbial communities from Kellogg Biological Station, Michigan, USA - KBS Corn C5-2 | ecosystem: Host-associated > Plants > Roots > Rhizosphere > Soil ... | reverse complement strand
CGCCGTGGTGTTGCCGTCGGCCACCGCGATCTCGCCGAAAATCATGTAGCCGGCCAGCGACGTGAGGAGCTTCTGATCATCCGGAAGCACGGCAGCGCCGGCGATCCAGGGACGCGTCTGGTCGCGAACCTTCACGCGCCACGCGTCGTCGCCGGTGATCATCGCGAGCCGCAGCGTGTTCACCCACGCGACCGACGAGATATAGCTCATGCTCGGCTTCTGCGGATAGCGCTGCGCGAGCAGGCGCGCGATCGCGAGCGGTGTGCGCGCAACGCGCTCGGCCAGTGCCGCGTGGAGGGCCGAGCGGCCGCGCGGAGCGGTCAGAAGCTTCGGCAACGCGCGCAGCAGATCGCGCGAGCGCACGACGGTCACGGGCACGGCGCCGAGGCCGGATGCATCCTCGGCCGACAGCGCGTCCTTCAGCGAATCCGACGCGGCGTCGTCGGATCGGACGTCGATGACGAGATCCGGCGCCTGGTACACGACCCAGCGCCAGATGTAGCGGCTTTCGGGCTGCTCCTTATCGTCGAAAAATCCGGCGTCCGGCGGAAACACGAACGGACGGCTGGCCGCATGGTGGTCGGGATCGGCGAGCGGCAGCGCGCTCGCGTTCCATCGCGCGCGGATCGCCGCCGGTGCCGCCGCTTTGAACCAGCGAACCGCGGCGATGACGGCCCGCGCCGATCGATCGTCGCCATCGAGGCCGCCGACGAACACGACGCGCAGCTTGGCGCCGTCGGGATCGAAGGCCGATGGATTCTCGATCGTCAGCAGCGGCGTGTCGGCGCGGGTCGTCCCCGCCGCGCTGACGAGACGAGGCTCGCCGCGAAGCGCCGCGATCCCGTTGATGTCTGGCTCGAACGATCTCGTGGCGCCGCTGGCCGGTGCGATCGAGGCGGCCAACGCGAGAACGGTCAGAAGCAGACGCAGCATTGGGGGCGAGTGTACTTCCGGTCGCCGCCTCACAGGACGAAAAGATCGTCTGCTGCGGCCCTATACGTGCGGAAATCCCTGACCGGCGAGCAGGTGATCGAGCCACAGGTTCGAGAGCTTCTCCTGCACCGTGTTCTGGCGCAGCCGGGCGGCCAGGTTCGGAAAGTCGACGCGATCCATCTCCTGATCCTGGTTGAAGCAGGAAAAGATGATCGATTCGGCGCCGGTCGCCGGATCGACGTGCTTCTGCAGGCACTGCGCGCAGACCTCTTTCATCATGCACTGCATCGGGGAATTGATGCTGGCGATGCCGACGTGCTCCGGTTTCAGGTGCGCGGCCAGCACGCCGCGGCGAGCCGCCTTCACGGCTGCCATCATGCGATCGGAGCCGATGGCGATGATGCGATCGACCGTGTCCAGCGGCACGAGGCGCTCGCCGAGATCGCCGCGCTGGTACGCGAGCATCGCCTCGACGATGTTGCCGCGGAAGTGGGCGTCCTGCGGACGGCCCGGCGCGATCGCGGCGCCGGTATCGGTGCTCCAGATCACTTGATCGGTCGCCGCCTCGATGTCCTCTCGCTTGAAGAGATCCTCGCCTCTTTTGTAGCCGGCGAAGTAGATCACCCTGTTGCCGGCATCGCGCATCGCTTTGGCGATCGAGAACAGCACCGCGTTGCCGAGGCCGCCGCCGAGCAACAGCACCTGCTGTCCTTCGGGAATCTCGGTCGGGGCGCCTGTCGGACCCATCACGACGACCGGCTCGCCCTTCTTCAGATACGCCACGAGGCGGCTCGACACGCCGAGCTCCAGCGCGATCATCGAGAGCAGGCCTTGCTCCTTGTCGACCCACGCGCCGGTGAGCGCGATGCCTTCCATCAGCAGCGGCGCGCCGTGACGTCCGCCGCTGCGCCGCGCCGCCGACTCGTAGTTCTGCAGACGGTAGAACTGGCCAGGATGAAAATGCCGCGCCGCCGCCGGCGCCCTGACGATCACTTCGACGATCGTCGGCGTCAGCCGCACGACGTCCTCGACGCGGGCGGTGAGGTCGTCGTCCATCCGCTCGACGAAGGCGCGCCACGCCCGATCGCGCGCCGGCTGCGCCGAGGCGTCCAGCGAGGCGAGCGCGTCAGCGAAGAGACCGACGACGTGCGGGAATCCATCCTTTGCCGACGCCATCGCTTTCACGACGTTGCCCGCATACCGCGGATGGTTGTCGCCGTAATATGTGACGAACTTGCCGTCGGCTTCGTAGGACGTGAAGAAGCCGTTGGCGTCGGACGTGAGGTGGAAGCGTCCGTCCGAGGCGCGCGACACGGCGTGCGGCTGAAAGAATTTCTTCTTCGCGTCGAGCTGAAAGGTGCCGCGGCACTCCTTCTCGTACGTGACGTTCGGCGTCGTCCCTGCGGCGACGAGCACGGTCCGCGCCGGCAGCGTCACGGTGCCTTCCTGCGCGTCTCGCCCTTCCCGCCCTTCCCGCCCTTGCCGCCTGAAGATCATCCCTTTCACCGCGCCGTACGCGTCCGGAACGGCCTCGACCGGATTCAGGTTTTCGGCAAAGACGATGCCCTCCTCGAGCGCCTTGATGACCTCCTCATGATTCAGGCGATACGCGGGCGCGTCGACCATGCGCTTGCGATAGGCAATCGTGACGCCGCCCCACGCGCGCACCAGCGGAACGAAATCAGGAGGCTCGCCGGCCGCCGACGCACGCGCACGCTCGGCGCGAACGGCGCGGCCGTGCGTCAGATATTCGTCGAGCAGCTGGATCTCTTCCGCGTCGTAGAACGCGCGCACGCGCGCCTCGCCGATCTCCGCCGCGAGCGTCTCGTACTGCTGCAGCGTCTTCTCGACCTGCAGCGGATAGTAGGCCATCAGCTCGGTCGCGGTGTCGATTGCGGTGAGGCCGCCGCCGATCACCAGCGCCGGCACCCGCGCCTGCAGATTCGAGAGCGCCTCACGCTTGAATGCACCGGTCAGCTGCAGCGCCATCAGAAAATCGCTCGCTTTCCTGATGCCGCGAATCAGGTTGTTCTTCATGTCGATGATCGTCGGCCGGCCGGCGCCGGTGGCGATCGCGACGTGATCGAATCCGTAGCCCCACGCGTCCTCGATCGGCATCGTGCCGCCGAAGCGGACGCCGCCGTACATCTTCAGACCGCGCCGCCGCGCCAGCGTGAGGTGCAGCAGCGTCAGGAAGTTCTTGTCCCACCGCACCGTGATGCCGTACTCCGACACGCCGCCGAATCCCTCGAGCACACGGTCGTCGAGCGCACGGTAGATCTCGCTCCAGTCGCGAATGGGCCGCGGCGCCGAGCCGTTGACGCCGGTGAGCTCCTGCGGCAGCGGCTCGATCTTCAGACCGTCGATGCCGACGATGCCGAAGCCTTCGTTCACGAGATAGTGGGCCAGGGTATAACCGGCGGGACCGAGCCCGACGACGAGCACGTTCTTGCCGTTGTACGGCAACGCGTGCGGACGCCGGACGTTGAGCGGATTCCAGCGCGTCAACAGACCGTATATCTCGACGCCCCACGGCATCTGCAGCACGTCGGTCAGCACGCCCGTTTCGATCTGCGGGATGTTGACCGGCTCCTGCTTCTGGTAAATGCACGCTTTCATGCAGTCATTGCAGATGCGGTGGCCGGTGCCGGGACACATCGGGTTGTCCACGATCACCAGCGCGAGCGCGCCGATCGCGTCTCCCGCTTTGCGGAGCGTGTGCATCTCCGAGATCTTCTCGTCCAGCGGACAGCCGTTCAGCTCGATTCCCAGCGGGTTCACGGCGATCGCGCCATCCTTCGCGTGGATGCCTTTCGAGCAGGAGTCCTTGTCGCGTTCGTGGCACAGCACGCAGTAATGGATCTCGCTCAGCACGTCGCGCGGCTTCATGCGCGCGTCGGTCAGTGCGAAGCCATCGCGCCGCCGCAGGCGATAATCTGGGCCGATCATCGCTTCGGGCAACTGCGCGTCCGGCCGCTGCACGTCGACCAGACGCCAGTAGTCGAGCGTCTCGGGAAACCGGAAAATCACCCAACTCTTGTAGGCCGGATCGTGGAGACGAGCCGCGCACCAGCGTTTCAGCGACTCGATATCGGGGTTCGTTGAGTTCGTCGGGTTCGTTGGGTTCGTTGGGTTCGTTGGGTTCGATTGCCGCTGCGCGGCTTCAGCGTCGAGGAGCGCGCAGCCGGCGCGCGCGATCGCCAGCTCGAGATCGTCGCGCGAGGCGCCGGCCGTCAATCGAGCGACGGCCTCATCATCCTCGGCGCTCGCCGGGACGTGCGTGCCGCCCTTGACGAGCGGCAGCGCGCGGCGGCGTACGAAGTCCACTTTGAAACGGAAGAGATCGTCCTGAGCGCGCGTTGCGCGCGCCAACGCCTCCACGCGGGGGCCGACCTGAAACAATCGCGTGACGAAGCGGCTCACGTGCGGCGCCATCGCCACGAGGAGATTCGAGAGCGCGATCGGCGAGCCGGCAAGCGCGTCTGGCGCCGCGCGGTACGCGTCCCACTCGCGCCACAACGCGGGATCGGTGGAGGCGACCTCCTCGCAGAAGCGTTCGTACAGAGAGGCGAGACGTTCCGGATCGTGCAGATCGGCGAACGTGTATCCCGAGACGCCGAGCGGCATCATCGCGTCCGCTGGCGTGAGAGTCGGCGGAGAATCCATGTGAAATATACTATCGCGAGAAAATGAAAACGACCCTCGTGGCGGCCGCGCTCGTCGCGATCGCCGCGAGCGTGCACCCGGTCTCCATCAAACCGCCCGCGCAAGCCGCGACGCACGCCGCAGGCCCTCCCGCGCGATCCGAGCGCGCCGTTCCGTTCCATGTCGGCGAGTCGCTCACCTACGACGTGTCGTGGTCTTCATTTGTCACGGCGGGAACGGCCGTCACGACCGTCAAGGAAAAGCAAACGTCCGGCGGCTCCGTCGCGTACCACCTCGTCGCCGACGGGCAGACGACGGCGCTGCTGCAGGCGCTGTACACATTGCATTACACGATGGAGACGTGGCTCGACGGCTTCACGCTGCTGCCCCAGCGCGCCACCGCGTCGAGCGAAGAAGGGCGGCGCCGCCGCGTGCGAACGACGATCTTCGATCGGCCTGCAAGGCGGGCGCGCTACGAGATTCACACCTCGACCGTCGTCAAGACCGACGTGGTGATCGAACCGGATGAACAGGACGCGCTCTCCGCGATCTACGTGCTTCGCACGCTCCCGCTGAAGCCGGGCGCCGCGGTCACGATGCCGGTCACCGACGATGGGGCGATTTATCGGGTGCGGTTCGAGCCCGGTGCGGTGGAGCGGGTTCGGACGCCAATCGGCGAGATGCGCGCGCGCACAATCGCGACGTCGATCACCGACGCGAACGGACGCGCCGTCGGCCGTCATCTCGCGATCTGGATCGCCGAGAACGATCAGCGCTGGCCCGTGAAGCTCGAGGCGGAGCTGCCCGCCGGCAGCTTCACGCTGACGCTGCGCGAAGCACACTGAAGATTCGCGCTCGACACGGCAGAACCTCAGTCGGCCCCGGTGGACTTCAGTCCTGCCTGATCGCTTCGACCAGCGTCAGTGCAAATCCGTCCGTGCGCTCGATCCACTGATTGACGAGGCGGAACCCGGCGACAGTCAACGCTCGGACAATGGCCTCCGGCTCGTACTTGTAGGAGCTCTCCGTCCAAATCGACTCGCCTTCTTCCATCGTGAACGCGAGCTCCGACGCCGGAATGCGGACGTGCTGACGCCGGCGGCTGACCAGGTGCATCTCGACGCGCGATTCGCCCGCGTTCCACACGGCCTCGTGCGCGAACTGATCGATGTCGAACGTGCCGCCGAGTTCCCGGTTGATGCGCACGAGAAGATTGCGGTTGAAGGCTGCCGTGACGCCGAGCGGATCGTCGTACGCGCGAAGCAGGCGACGCTCCGGCTTGACGAGATCGGCGCCGAGCAGCAGCGCGTCACCCGGTCGAAGGGCGGCGCGGATGCCGTGCAGGAACGCGTCGGCGCCCGGCCGGTCGAAGTTCCCGAGATTGGATCCGAGAAACAGCGTGAGTGTGCGTCCGTCGGCGGCCGGACGCGCCGTCACCTCGGCGAGCCCGGCTTCGTACGGCGCCTCGTGCAGGTGGATCTCGACGTTCTCGAGCGACGCCAGCGCGCGGGCGGCCACGCCGAGCGCGGTCGGCGAGACGTCGATCAGGTGCAGCCGCAGATGCGACGCTGCGCCGCGCCCCGCCTCGACGAGCGTCGTCAGCTTCTCGCCGTTGCCGGGGCCAAGCTCGACGAGCGTGGAGAGACGCGGCACGCGTGAGAGAATCTCGCAGCCGTGCGCCCTCAGCAGCCCCAGTTCGGCGCGCGTGATCCGGTACCACGGCAGCTGCGTGATCGCCTCGAACAGCGCGGAGCCGAGCGCGTCGTACAGATATCGCGACGGCAGCTGCCGCGGCTGGAGCGCGAGATAGTACTGGACGTCGAGGGCGAACTGCGCGACCGCGGAGGCCGGCGTTACCGCGCTGACGGTGTGTTTGTCACGCATCGGAATGTCGCATACACGTAGGGATAGCGCGCGCGGAACCAGTTGCGAAATGTCGGCCGCAGCAGATCCCGCGCCGTGGCCGGCGACGCGCCCTTCATCACGACATGATCGCCGTCGAAGAAGTCGGCGGAATATTCCGGGTACGACGGCATGGCGTGAAAGCCGGGAAACGGCGCGAACACCGTGCTCGTCCATTCCCAGCCATTGCCGACGAGGTCTTCGGCGCCCCAGGCGCTCACCCCTTTAGGATGGCTGCCGGCGGGTTCAGGATCCCAACTGGAGAAATCGAAGACGCCGCGTTCCGGCGACGGCTCGGCATCGCCCCATGGATGCGGCCGCTCGCCCTCTGGTGATCCAAACGCGGCGCGTTGAAATTCCGCTTCCGTGGGCAGCCGCGCGCCGCGCCAGCGCGCGAAGGCCGCGGCTTCCGCATGGCTTACATACACGGGCCAGGCGAGCGGCAGCGGGACGCGATCGAACATGCCGCGCCAGTACCACACATCGTCCTCGCGCTCCCAGAACAGCGGATGCGCGATGCCTTCGCTCCGCACCCAGCGCCAGTCTTCGGGACGCCACCAGCGCTCTTGCTGGTAACCGCCCGCGTCGACGAAATCCAAATAGCTGGCGTTGGTGATGTCGTGTCGATCGATCGCGAACGCGTCCACGTCGGCCGTGCTCGCGGGATGCTCGTTGTCCCACCCGAACGGCGTCGCGTCACGATCGACGCCGAGAGTCACGCGGCCGCCGGGCACCGGCGTCCATTCCTGCGGCGGCGCGGATCCGCCGACGCGCGGAACGTAGCCGGTCGGCTTCCGCTTCTGAGCGAACGGCAGGCGATGCCACATGTACAGCAGCGTCTCCTGGTGCATCGCTTCGTGCTCGAGGATCGCGAACACGGCCTCCGCGCGATCGAGGAGCGGATCGCCCGCCTTGTCGATCTCGCCGTTGGCGAGCGCGTCGATCACGCGGCGATCCGCTTCATCCGCAAACGCCTGCACCGCCGCACGCGACGGCCATTGCGACTCGTGACTGGCGACTGCCGGCTGACGATTGGTGGCTGACGGCTGTTGACCCGAACCAGAAGATTCGTGCGGGTCGATCCCGCGGGCGAACAAGGTCTCCAACCCCGGATCGATACTCTCGCCGCCGAGCCCTTTCTTCACGAGCGTGTTGAAGCTGAACCCCGGCAGGTGGCCTTCATAAAAAACCAGGGGGTGGCGCAGCGCGATCGGACGGCTGTAGTAGGCGTCGGATGAGATCAGATCGAAGATCGCGCGTGACCGCTCGCGGTTCCGGCGATACCTGCCAATCAACGCGTCGCGGTCGAGTCTGGCGCGGGGAGGTGAAACAGGCATGACCTCTAATCGTTATACAATTGAGCACCGATTGGCCATCCCGGTGACCATAACTTTGAACGGCGATAGCGTCGAGATCGCCGCGCCGTTGACGGTGAGCGGGCTGCTGGCTCAGCTTGACATCGACCCCCGCCGTGTCGCCGTCGAACTCAACCTCACGGTGCTCAAGCGGACGACGTTTGACACCACCTCGGTGCAGGACGGCGACGTGATAGAGATCGTCAACTTCGTCGGCGGCGGCTGAGTTCGCGTGCACACAATGATGCGCAGCCTGGTGGTGAGTCTCGCGTTCAGCGCCTGCGTTGCGGGATGTACGCACGCCCGAACACTCGTGCTCGTCTCGCCAACCGTCCCCGTCGCGCCCGATGGGATCAACGACCAGATCGCCGATCGCACCGTCACGCTCTCGCTCATTCGTGGCGCGCCATTCGACGCCGACGCCGTCAACATCACGAGCCGCGATGTCACGTGGCGTTCGCGAGGGACGTCCACCACACATACGGCCCGCGCATCCGATCTGCGGACGGTGTCGTTCACAAGCCACGCGCGCGGTGCGCTCGACGGACTGCTGATCGGCCTCGTCGCCGGTGCGCCGCTGGGCGCAGCCATCATCGATTCACCGTCGGGCAAAACCGGAGGCCGCGTCGAAGCGGCGCTGAGCGGCAGCCTCGCGATCGGAGCATGGTCGGCGCTCATCGGCGCGATCAAGGGCAGCCGGATCGTCTACGAGGTCGCCGTCCCTGCCCGGCCTTCGGACGGCGATCGCCCACCGCACGCGTCCGCGGCGCCGATAGCCGTAAAATGATCGAAGTTCCATGGATACTTTCACCATCGCGGATAAAACGTTCACGTCGCGGCTGTTCATCGGCACCGGAAAATATTCATCGCCCGCGATCATGGTGCAGGCGCACGAGGCCTCGGGCGCGCAGATGATCACGGTCGCGGTGCGCCGTGTGAACATCTCCGATCGGCACAAGGAGTCGCTGCTCGACTACATCGACACCACCAAGTACACGCTGCTGCCGAACACGGCCGGCTGCTACACGGCCGACGAAGCGGTGCGGACGGCGCGCCTCGGACGCGAAGCGGGTCTGTCGAACTGGGTGAAGCTCGAAGTCATCGGCGACGAACGGACGCTGTTCCCCGATAACGAGGCGCTGCTCGAAGCGACGCGCACGCTCGTGCGCGAAGGATTTGTCGTCCTCCCCTACACCACCGACGATCCCATCGTCTGCCGCAAGCTGGAAGATGCGGGGGCCGCCGCTGTGATGCCGCTCGGCGCGCCGATCGGATCGGGACTGGGCATTCAGAACGCCAACAACCTTCGGATCATCCGCGAGTCGGCGCGTGTGCCGCTGATCGTCGATGCCGGCGTCGGCACCGCGTCAGACGCCGCGTTCGCGATGGAGCTCGGCGCCGACGGCGTGCTGATGAACACGGCGATCGCGGGCGCGGCGGATCCGATCACGATGGCGGAGTCGATGAAGCTGGCCGTGCAGGCCGGACGGCTCGCGTATCTGGCGGGCCGGATTCCCCGCAAGATGTACGCGAACGCGAGCAGCCCGATTGAAGGTCTGGTCGGCCGTTGATGCGGCGACGACGATCGCGCAAGGGCTGAAGGAGAGTTCCCACGATGAAGCCGACCGCAGGCGCGCGCGCGCTCGACGAGGCGGATCGCGAGGAGCTTCGCCGCGAACGGGCCGAGGCCGATCGCCGCTATAACGACGCGCTGACCGCGCTCGATGCCTTGCTCGTGCTCGCGACGCCGCCGCTGCCATCGGCGGTGCCGCCGCCCGATTTCACCGCCGTCACCGCGATCAACGACCGCTGGCGCATCGTGCCGTCACCGCCGGCGTTCGCCTCCGGTTGGCGCGGCCGCCTCGGTCAGTTCGTCTGGCGGCTGATCGGTCCCGCGCTCGAACGGCAGCAGACGTTCAATGCGGCGCTCGTCGATCACATCAACAGGGATGTCGACGGCCATCGACGCGCGCACGAGACGTTGAACGAATCGATTGCCATCGCCGCCGAGACGCGAGCCGACATCGTTCGCTTTCGCTCGCGGCTGGTGCAATACCTCCAGCAGATTACGGCCTACGTCGATACGCGCGATCGCGAAACGGCGGCGGCGACCCTCGCCGATCCGCACGAGCAGATTCGCCGCGTCGAAAGCGCGCTCGGCCTGATGCAGCAGCAAATGTCCGTCGTGAAGCGCGAGCTCGAACGGCTGATTCAGGAGCCGGCAGGCCCGAGCGCCGACGCTGGCGCGCAGCGCGCCGCGATGCCGGCACCGACAGGCAGCGGCGCCGCGCGGTTGAACGCCTACAAGTACGTGGGGTTCGAGGGCGAGTTCAGGGGAGCGCCCGACGCGATCCGCGATCGCCTGGCGGCCTACGCGCCGTGCTTCGACGGCGCACGCGATGTGCTCGACGTCGGCTGCGGGCGCGGGGAATTCCTCGAGCTGCTTCGCGATCGCGGCATCTCGGCACGCGGGCTCGAGCTGAATCACGAGATGGCGGAGGTGTGCCGCGGGCGCGGCCTCGACGTCACGGAAGGCGACGCTGTCGGATACCTGAGCTCGCTGCCTGACGGTTCGCTCGGCGGATTGTTCGCCGCTCAGGTCGTCGAGCACCTGGATGCGGACTATCTGCTGCGCTTCCTCGAGCTCGCGTATCACCGGCTCCGGCCGGGATCGAAGATCGTGCTCGAAACGATCAATGTCGATTCGTGGGCGGCGTTCTTCGGACCGTACTTGAAGGACATCACGCACGTGCGGCCGCTGCCGCCGGACACGCTGCGCTTCCTGTTGCGCGCCAGCGGCTTTCAGCGCGTGGACACGCGCGCGAGCTCGCCGATGGGCGACGAGCACAAGCTCACGCGCCTTCCCATCGACATCGCCGATGCGTCAGGATCCGGTCCCCTGATCGCGGCATTCAATCAGAACGTCGATCGGCTGAACGCGCTGCTGTTCGGATTCAGCGATTACGCGGCGATCGGCGAGCGTCTGTAACCACGGTCGCTCCGACCGGCGGATCGGCGACGAACGTCCAATCGTCGAACGCGAGCCCGAGAATGCGATCGTCGGCCTGTCCATAGTCGCTCGGCTTCCAGGTGCGGCTCACGCGCGCTTCGAGCATCACGCGCCTCTGCCCGTCCGGCGCGCGCACGTACTCGGTGACCGGCGCCACGCTGCGCGCCATCTCGTCGACGATGAGGTGGTCCTGCAGCCAGATTCGCACTCGGACAGGGTGCCGCTCCACGTCTGGATGGTTCACCCAATACCGCAACCGGAGATAACGATTCGTGGCGGGGAACACGTCGACCGCATGACCATCGGTCCACCGAAACGATGCGCCGCTCGATGAGGACACC
>Ga0068855_100010467_pt1 | contig 11192 bp, 9 predicted proteins | sample KBSCornC52_FD_66592 | JGI IMG/M metagenome (GOLD analysis project Ga0068855, IMG submission 66592) | Corn rhizosphere microbial communities from Kellogg Biological Station, Michigan, USA - KBS Corn C5-2 | ecosystem: Host-associated > Plants > Roots > Rhizosphere > Soil ... | reverse complement strand
GTTGGTGAACAGCAGCGTCGGATCGTCGCCCGGCACCACCGGCGACGAGGCGACGACGGTGTGGCCCTTCGATTCGAAGAACTTCAGGAAGGTCGAACGGATTTCTGCGGCTTTCATTCCGGCACTTTCTGGGGCTCCGCCGTGGTTTCACCTGGGCGGGCAGCAGGCGCACGACGAGGCCGCACTGAACCTTTGATTATAGGAGGCGGGTGGGCGCGCCCGCGGGTCGCGGGAATCGGTACAACGTCACCTGCCCCGGGGCATTCCTGCCTTGCCGCCGCGCGGCGCCGGTCCACAATGGGTCGACCCCTTTCCCGTCCGCCATGCCCGATCTTCCGCCTGCGCCACCCCCTGCCGAACTGCCCGCCGACGCGCCGCCCTCGTCCGCCCCGTGGGTGAGCAGCCAGACCGAGATGGAGACGGCCGCGCGCCCGCAACGCACGCGCCTGTTCCGCCTGCGCATGCGCACGGGTCACGTGCGCGTGGCCGGCGTCACCTACTTCCATGCGGCGCAGGCCAGCACGACGGACAGCCGCGTCGAGCACCTGTACCGCGTGCAACTGAGCTGGCTGGCCGAATTCGATCCGCGCGACGGCAAGTCGCAGCGCTTCGCCGAACGCGCGTCCACCGGACGGCCGATCAACGCGCTGCAGTTCCGCGTGCTCGAGATGTCGACCGACGGGCGCCACGTCAGCGCCGCCCGCCTCGGTCCCAAGGGCCAGATCCTGGCCGAGCCCACCGGCCTGGGGATCATGAGCCTGCTGCGCGCGCTGCTGGTCGAATGGGTGGCGGCGCAGCATCCGGACGCCACCGTGCTGACCGGCTCGCTCTACCAGGTCGACGTGCCCGGCGAGAAGGAGATGGCGCTGCGCGACGCTTTCTTTGCACGCTCGGGGTTCACCGTGCGCCCCACCGCCGGCGGCGGCGGCAGCTTCTTCGCGCGCTCGATCGGCGAGCTCAAGACCACCTGGAACACCGACAAGGTGCAGGAGCTCACCGCCCCGCTGCTGGCCGAGGCCGTCAGCGCGCAGCTGGAGGCGCCGCTGCTGCGCCAGCAGATCGCGGCGCTGCAGGACCAGCTGGGCACCGCGATCAGGGAGAAGCGCGCGACCGAGGTGCTGTCGCGTATCTGGCTGGCGATCACGGTGCTGGCGGTGATCTTCGGGCTGGTGTTCGGCATCCAGCCGCGATTGGGGTGAGGGGCCGGCAGGGGTGGATCCTGCGACTGCGCGCAGGATGACAGGCTTGGCGCTGCGCGGCGCGCCCGGTGCGCCTGCGCCTGTTGCGCTCGATGCGCGTGCGCGCCAGTGCGCGTCCGGGCTTGCTGCCAAGCCGTCATCCTGCGCGCAGTCGCAGGATCCACCGCTGCCTGGGTGTCGCCTCAGGCCGCAGCCAGCTCCGCCTGCAGGAACGCGCCCAGCCGCCCATCGTTCGAGAAGGCCACGTTGAACCGCATCCAGTCCGTGGGCTGCAGCGTCGCGGAGAACAGGTTGCCGGGCCCCAGCATGATGTCGTGCTGCGCGGCGCGGTTGGACAGCGCCACCGGATCGGGCAGCCGCGGATGCCGCGCCCACAGGAACATGCCGGCCTTGGGCTCGTGGAACAGCGCGAAGCCGAGCGCGACGAGCCGCTGGCCACAGGTCTCGTGCGCCTCGGCCAGGCGCGCCCGCAGGCTCTTCAGGTGCTTGCGCCAGCGGCCTTCGGTCAGCGCGCCCAGGATCAGGCGCTCGCTGAACGCCGAGGACGTCAGCCCCGAGATCATCTTCAGCTGTGCGAGGTCGTCGATCAGCGCGGGATGCGCGGCGATGTAGCCCACGCGCAGGTTGGGCGAGATCGTCTTGGAGTAGCTGCCGACGTAGAGCACCCGGGCCAGCTGGTCGAGGCTGGCCAGCGACGGGCGCGGGTCGGGGTCGAGGTCGACGTAGAGGTCGTTCTCGACGATCGTCAGGCCGTGGCGGTCGGCCAGCTGCAGCACGCGGTGCAGCTGCGCCAGCGTGGCGGTGGACGTCGTCGGGCTCTGCAGCCGCGGCTGCGTGAAGAACACGCGCGGGTGGTGCGTGACGATGGCGTCCTCGAGCGCCGCCAGGTCGTAGCCCTGCGGCGTGCGCGGCACCGGGATCAGCCGCGCCCCGGCCACGCGCAGCGCGAACAGCTCGTTCGAGTAGCCGGGGTCGTCGACCAGCACGGCGTCGCCCGCGCGCACCAGGCGGCGGATGGCGAGGTCCAGCGCGTGGCTGGAGCCGTGCGTCAGCAGCACCTGGTCGGGCTGCAGCGCGATCTCCTGCTCGGCCAGCGCGTCGCGGATCCATTCGCGCAGCGGGAGGTGGCCGCGCGGGTCGCCGTAGCCGTCGAGCTCGACATGCTCGGCCGCCAGGCCGCGCAGGCTGCGCTTGACGCCATCCTCGAACAGCCACGACTGCGGCAGCCAGCCGCAGCCGGCCTTCACGGTCAGGTGGCGGTTCTCGAAGATGCTGCGCAGGTACCACTGCGCGTCGAAGCTGGCGGTGGAGGCGAAGCCGGGCACGGCGGCGGTCTCGACCGGCGCGCGCCGGCGCACGAAGAAGCCCGAGTGCGGTCGCGATACCAGGTAGCCCTGCGCCACCAGCCGGTCGTACGCCTCGACGACGGTGAACACGCTGACCTGGTGCGTCTTGGCGAAGTGCCGGATCGACGGGATCTTCGCGCCCGTGCGCAGGCTGCCGTCGACGATCAACCGGCGCAGGCCGTCGACGATCTGCGTGACCAGCGGCGTGGGGGAATCGGGTTGCAGCGTGAACATGGGGTCAGGTCTTGCATGTTGCGGGGTCAGGTCTTGCATCGCGCGCGATGCAAGACCTGACCCCGCTGTATAGGTGGCGCAACCTGTACAGTGCGCCGCAGTTCCAGCACAACTGTACATGGCTGTACCGGGTCACCGGAACTAAAGTCATCGCATCCGGTCTGGCGTGATGCGCCGTTCCGTCCCCGTTCAAGCAATGCGCTCCGTGCGAGCGCCGGAGTTCCCTCATGCAACGTGAAGCCCACCTGAACAACGCCGCCCTGATGGCGCGCCGCCGCGCCGCCCTGCCCTCGGGCCTGGGCCAGAGCTACGACATCGTGGCCGACCGCGCCGAGAATGCCGAGGTGTGGGACGTCGAGGGCAAGCGCTACATCGACTTCGCCGGCGGCATCGCCGTGCTCAATACGGGCCATCGCCACCCCAAGATCGTCGCGGCCGTCAAGGCGCAGCTCGACAAGGTGCACCACACCTGCTTCCAGGTGCTGGCCTACGAGCCCTACATCGACCTGGCCGAGCGCCTGATCGCCAAGACCCCCGGCGATTTCGCCAAGAAGGCCTTCTTCCTGACCACCGGCGCCGAGGCCGTCGAGAACGCCGTGAAGATCGCGCGCTCCGCCACGAAGCGCTCGGCCGTCATCGCCTTCGGCGGCGGGTTCCACGGCCGCACGCTGCTGGGCATGGCGTTGACCGGCAAGGTCGCGCCGTACAAGGCCGGCTTCGGGCCGTTCCCGGCCGAGGTCTACCACGCCAAGTATCCGAACGCGCTGCACGGCGTGTCCGAAGCCGACGCGCTGGCCTCGATCGAAGGCATCTTCAAGTACGACGTCGAGCCCGAGCGCGTGGCCGCCATCATCATCGAACCGGTGCAGGGCGAAGGCGGCTTCTACGCGATCTCGCCGTCGTTCGCGCAGGCGCTGCGCGCGCTGTGCGACAAGCACGGCATCGTCTTCATCGCCGACGAAGTCCAGACCGGCGCGGGTCGCACCGGCACCTGGCTGGCCTGCGAGCAGTGGGGCGTCGCCCCCGACATGATCACGATGGCCAAGTCCATGGCCGGCGGCTTTCCCATCTCGGCCGTCATCGGCAAGGCCTCGCTGATGGACGCCCCCGGCCCCGGCGGGCTGGGCGGCACCTACGCCGGCTCGCCGCTCGCCTGCGCCGCGGCGCTGGCCGTGCTCGAGGTGTTCGAGGAGGAGAAACTGCTGGACCGCTCCAAGGCGATCGGCGAGCGCCTGACGGCCGGCCTCCGGAAGATGGCCGCCGCCCACAAGGCGATCCAGGACGTGCGCGGCCTGGGCGCCATGGTGGCCATCGAGCTGTTCAAGGATGGCGACCTCGCCAGGCCCGACGCCGACCTCACCAAGCGCCTGTGCGCCGAGGCAGCCCGGCGCGGCCTGATCCTGCTGTCGTGCGGCTCCTACGCCAACGTGGTGCGCGTGCTGGTGCCGCTGACGGCCAGCGACGCGCTGATCGACGAGGGCCTGGCCATCCTGGCCGACAGCCTCAAGGCCGTCGCGTAACGCGCACGACGCGCGCTCGCGACGAGCGAGCGCCAACATCCGATCCAGAGCCGCCTTCCGATGCGCTGACCCGGTGCCATCGAGGCGGCTTTTCCTTTCATCGCCCCACCCCAGGCAAACCCCGGCGGCCGCGCGTCGGGTCTCCGGCCCGCAGCGGGTAGAGTTGCCACCATCACCGGCCATCCCCAGGGTGTCGCGCCCGGCCGCAGGAGCTTTTCCATGGACATGAAGACTTCCCCCATCGCCACGCTCAACGACGCGGGGCTGCTGAAGACGGACGCGCTGATCGGCGGCGAATGGGTCTCCGGCGCCGCCCGCTTCGACGTCACCGACCCGGCCACCGGCCTGAAGCTGGCCGACGTGCCCAACCTCGGCAGCACCGACACGCTGGCCGCCATCGCCGCGGCCGACAAGGCCTGGCCGGCCTGGCGCGCCAAGACGGCCAAGGAACGCCACGCGGTCCTGATGAAGTGGTTCTCGCTGATCGTCGCCAACGCCGACGACCTGGCACGCATCCTCACCGCCGAACAGGGCAAGCCGCTGGCCGAAGCGCGCGGCGAGGTCGTCTACGGCGCGAGCTTCATCGAGTGGTTCGCGGAAGAGGCCAAGCGCGTCTACGGCGAGACGATTCCCACCACCGACAACAGCAAGCGCACCCTCGTCCTGAAGCAGCCGATCGGCGTGTGCGCGGCCATCACGCCGTGGAACTTCCCCATCGCCATGATCACGCGCAAGGTGGCGCCTGCGCTGGCGGCCGGCTGCCCCGTCGTCATCAAGCCGGCGGAGCAGACGCCGCTGTCGGCGCTGGCGCTGGCCGAGCTCGCGCAGCGCGCCGGCATGCCCGCGGGCGTGCTCAACGTCGTCACCGCCGACGGCGGCAGCTCGGTCATGGTGGGCAAGGCACTGTGCGAGAGCGACACGGTGCGCCACCTGTCGTTCACCGGCTCCACCGAGGTCGGCCGCATCCTCATGCGCCAGTGCGCGCCCACCATCAAGAAGCTGTCGCTCGAACTGGGCGGCAACGCGCCCTTCATCGTGTTCGACGACGCGGACATCGACTCCGCCGTCGAAGGCGCGATGGTCTCCAAGTACCGCAACGCCGGCCAGACCTGCGTGTGCGCCAACCGCATGTACGTGCAGGAAGGCGTGTACGACACCTTCATCGCCCGGCTGGCCGAGAAGGCGCGCGGCATCAAGGTGGGCAACGGCTTCGAGGCCGGCATCAACCAGGGCCCGATGATCGACGGCAACGCCATCGCCAAGGTCGAGGCGCACATCTCCGACGCGCTGGCCAAGGGCGCGCGCGTGGTCGTCGGCGGCGCGCGCATCGACGACCGATTCTTCACGCCCACGGTGCTGGCCGACGTGAACTCCGACATGCTGTGCACGAAGGAGGAGACCTTCGGCCCGCTCGCGCCGGTGATGAAGTTCAAGACCGAGGCCGAGGCCATCGCGCTGGCCAACGACACCGAGTTCGGCCTGGCCAGCTACTTCTACACGCGCGACGTCGGCCGCATCTTCCGCGTCGGCGAGGCGCTGGAATACGGCATGGTGGGCATCAACACGGGCCTGATCTCGGTGGCCGAGGTGCCGTTCGGCGGCGTCAAGCAGTCCGGCCTGGGCCGCGAAGGCTCGCACCAGGGCATCGAGGACTACGTCGAGGTGAAGTACCTCTGCCTGGGCGACATCGGCAAATGAAGGCCCGGGTCGCGCCGCGCGCCGTCTGCGGGGCCGCGGCCCTCGCCTTGCTCGCCATCGCGGGCGCGGGCGCGCACGCGGGCTCGCTCGTCGTGCGCGACGGCGAGAACAACGGCTGGACGGTCAACGAAGACCCGCAGGCCGATGCCAACGGCTTTCTCCTGCGCCACCTGGTGCAGGGCGCGCAGGTCGACGAGCGCTTCGGTCGCGGCGGCCAGACCGCGTTCACGCTCGGCGGCCCCAACGACGCCCCCGCCAGCGTGCGCGTCGACACCCAGCGCCGCATCTGGATGGTGGGCGCGCTGGTGGCCGGCAACCAGCCGCAGCCCGTCGTCGCGCGCTTCCAGGCCGACGGCAACCCCGACCCGAAGTGGGGGGTGCAGGGCAAGCTGCAGCTCATGCCGGGCGGCGCCGCGGTCAAGCCCAACGACCTGCTGCCGCTGGCCGACGGCTCGGTGCTGGTGGCCGGCGAGACCGCGGGCGTCGCCATGCCGCAGGCCGTCGTTTTCCACGTGGCCGCCAACGGCGTGCTCGATCGCGCGTTCGGCCGCGGTGGCCTGTGGCAGCGCCCGGGCGACGCCGACACCTCGTCCGTCGCGACGAGCCTGGTGGCGAGCAGCGACGGCCTCGTCGCGGTGGCCGTGGCCGTGCGGGGCGCCAAGCCCGGCGCCGAGCTGTGGCAGCTCACCGATGCCGCGCCCGCCGTACTCCAGCGGCAGCCGCTGGACGACACCAACGACGGCGAGGACCTGCGTGCCGACTGGGCCGGCGACCACTGGTCGCTGTCCAGCGGCGGCGGCCCGACCAGCGTCGTGCCGGCCGCGTTGCTGTCCAACCGCGCCGCGGGCGCGCCGCCGCCGCCGTCAGCCGCCGATCCCGGCGGCGGCGGCTTCAGTCCGTTCGTCGCGGAGGGCGCCTCCGGGCCGGCGCCGGCGCCGCCGGAAGACAGCCTGCCTTGGTCGTGGATCGCTGCCGGCGGCGTGCTGCTGGCGGCCATCGCAGCGGCGATCGTCATGCGCGCGCGAGGCCGTCAGGCGGCGTAGGGCGGGTTGGCCGGAGGCGTCACCCGCCGTTCGTCGGCGTGCGGACCGCCGGGCCCGATCGCCAAGACCGTTCGCATCGCAGTTGGGGAACGAATGGCGGGTGACGCCTGCGGCCAACCCGCCCTGCCCCGCCCTGCGCCGCGCGACGCGGCCCGGAAGCCGCACCGCGCAGGTCAGTCGTCGTTGGCGGCGCCGGCCACGACGTGGCCCTGCTCGGACACGTTGCCGTTGGACGCCTGGCCCACCGCGCGGCGCATCAGCGACGTCGCATCCCTGCCATGGGCCGGGTACTGGCCGATGCCCACGGTGCCCATCACCGGCAAGTCCTGCCCGGCGACGTTGAACGGCTGCTTCAGCGACGCGAGCAGCTTGCGCGCGACGCCTTCGGCGTCGGCCTCGGCATCGATCCAGGCGAGCAGCACGCCGTACATGTCCGAGCCCAGCGACGCGACGACGTCGCTCGCGCGCAGTGCCGCGCGCAGGCGTACGGCGGCCTTGCGGCGCAGCACGTTGGCGGCTTCGACCCCGAGCGACTGCTCGGCGGCACGGAAGCCCTCCAGGCGCAGCACGATCAACGCCATCGCCGCCGGCTCGCGCTCGCGCAGCGCCAGCAGGTGCGTCATGTGTTCCAGCAGTTGCGCGTGGGTGGGCAGGCCGGTGGTCAGATCGGTGGAGAACGCGCGCTTGGCGCTCGCGTCCATGCGCTTGCGCTCGATGGCCACGCGCAGCACGCGGCCCAGCGAGTCGTCACTGGCGTGGCGCTTGGCCAGCACATCCTGCACGCCCATCTGCAGCAGCTTGATGCACTGCGCCGGCGTGGGCTCGGGCGCGACGATCACCACCGCCGCATCCATCACCGCATGCGACAGGCCCGGCCACGCCAGCAGCCGGTCGTAGTCGGCCGGCGTCTTCACCTCGATGAGCAGGGCGTCGCAGGCACTGTCGTGCAGCGCCTCGGCGACCTCGTTCAGGCCGCGGCACGGATTGACGACGAAGGGCCCGTAGGACGACGTGAACAGATCCGGCGCGGCGGTGCTGAGGCAGATGACCTGGTACGGATTTCCCATGGCGGCAACATTGAGCGGTTTCCATGATGCCCCGGATTTGCTGCGGTGCACAGGCATGGAAACACTGAAGAAGGCCGTCGCAAGGCGGTTGATCCGGGCGAACGGCGAGCCCTTTCCCGCGCCCGCCTTCAGTCTGCCGACAGGCACACCCCCCCAGGTTGGAGCAGGCTTGTTTCGACGCCACGGTCGCGTTGAACCATGACGATGGACTCCCCGGCACCGCTGCCACGCGAGGGAGCCGACGGAAGTCGACGAGGGTCTTCGACATGCTGGGAACCTGCTTCACGGAGAACGATTTCCGCAACGTGCTGCGACGGGCCGAGATCGCCCCGCGCTGGCTCGACATCGACGCCGACGCGATGCGCGCGCACTACAACCGCGCCGGGTTCCTGGTGCGGCACCGACTGGCCGAGCATCCGCTGTTCAGCGCCGACGCGTTGTTCCGCCTGTGCCGCCGCATGCCCGCGCAGCAGGTCAAGCATCGCTTGGGCAGCGTGCCGGCCGACACGCACTTCGACTCGTCGATCGAACGCTTCCGCGGCGACCTGACGCTGGACGACGCGATCGAGCACCTGGTCGAGAAACGCGCCTACATCGCGATCTACAATCCCGAGAGCGATCCCGAGTACCGGCACGCCATCGAAGGCTTCCTGGCCGAGATCGGGCTCGCCGCGCGGCCGTTCGAACGCTTCTTCAACTGGTACTCGACCTACGTGTTCATCTCCGCGCACGACGCCGTCACGCCCTACCACATGGATCGCGAGATGAACTTCCTGCTGCAGATCGCCGGCCGCAAGACCGTGCGGCTGTGGGATCCGAACGACGACGTCGTGATGCGGCCCGAGCAGCGCGACCACCTGTTCTCGTTCGACCCCGACGCCCGTCCCGCCTGGCACGCCGGCCTGCCGGCGCGAGCGCGCGTGTTCGAGCTCGAGCCGGGCCTGGGCGTGCACCATCCGTTCATCGCGCCGCACCTGGTCACCACGGGCCAGAACTTCTCGATCTCGCTGGCGATCACCTACCGCACGCCGCGCTCGGACGTGATGAGCGACGCCCACGCGTACAACGACCGCCTGCGGCGCTTCGGCCTGGGCGGCATTCCCGTCGGCCGGCACCCGGCGGTCGACGTCGCCAAGGCGCGGGCGCTGCGTGGCGTGCGCGCCGCCAAGGACGTGCTGCGCCGCCTGCGCACGAACGACAAGAAGCGCAGCGCGCCCGCGGCGGGCCATTCCTGAACCGCCGGGCAGCCCGCAACGGACGTCTCCGGAGCCGCGCTAGAATCCGTCCCGAACTGCGGGTGTAGTTCAATGGTAGAACGGCAGCTTCCCAAGCTTCATACGTGGGTTCGATTCCCATCACCCGCTCCACATTCCTGATCGCTGGTGCGCGCCGCGGCGCGCGTCGGCCAGCGCGGTCTCAGGTCTTGTGCGCGTAGCGATCCAGCAGCCGGGGCCACGATCCGGCCACCGACTCCACCAGGTCCGCGAACGCCGCGCGTTCGTTGTCGCGACGCGCGCCGTCGGCGGCGTCCTGGCTGCCCCAGACGCTGGCACGCGTGTCGCTGCGCTTGGTCGATTCGTAGGTGGCGTAGACGTAGCCCGTGCGGGTGTCGACCAGCAGCGCCGACGCGGTCGTGCTGACGGCGATCTTGCGCGTGGGCAGGAAGCCCAGCGAGATGGCCGTCAGCGGGCGCGCCTGGTCCTCGTCGAAGAACGCCGTGTCGAACGTGTAGACCAGCATCAGGTCGGCGTGCAGGCGCGCGGCGGCTTCGCGCAGGTCCTTCTCGCTGCCGGGATGCTCGGGCAGCAGCATGCGGTTCAGGCCCGTGACGCCCTCGACCTGCGGCAGCCTGGCGAGGCGATCGAACTGCGCGTCGTCCTCGACCTCGCGCGTGGTCACGACGCTGTAGCGCCCCCCGGCGGGCACGCCCGACGGGCCCAGGTGCCAGTTGGTGTACGTGGGTCCCTGCACGCGCACCAGCGCGAGCGCGGCGGGGAATGGCGCAGTGGCCTTGGCCGCGAAGCCCTCCTGGATCGACACCGGCGCGAACGCCTGGAGATCGGCCTTGGCGCCGGGCACGACGTAGCTCTGCGCGCAGCCTCCCAGCAGGGCGAGCGCGGCGAGGCAGGCGGACAGCAGCAGGCGGGGCGATGACATGGCGAGGCAATGCAGGGGAAGCGACGGCGGCGTGCCGACCGTGCGCAGCTTAGGCGGCGGCCCGCGGCACCGATGTCGGACAAGCACCCGTCCTGTCGAGCAGCACTGGCCGGTACCATGCGCGTCCGGGACACGCCGTCCCCCCACCACCGCCGCGCGCATGAAACTCCCGACGCTCATCTGCCTGGCCGCCTTGCTCGCGCTGGCTGCCTGCGACCACCCCGACACCGACGCCACGCCGGCGCCCGAGGCCGCGGCGTCGGACAACAGCGCGTTCCTGGAGGGCGGCCACCGGCCGGAAGCCGCAGCCGTCGAGGCCGACGCCGCCTCGGCGCCCGCGCCGCATCCGCCGCGCGGCCAGCCGCCGGAGGTGCCGCCCATCGTGCGCGACGGCGTTCGCTACGCCCAGGGCGACAACGAGCGCGACCCCGGCCTGCCGCAATCGAGCGGCATGCTGGTGGTGTCGGACGACTTCAGCGGCAAGCGGCTGTGGACCCTGGCCGTGTATGCCGAGGACGTCCGCCGCGCGCCCGATGGGCGCTGGGTCATGTTCAAGTCGATGGCGTTCGACGCCGACGGCCGGCTGCGCATCGTCAACGAGGACGATCAGGCGTTCCTGGTCGACGTGAAGCGCCACGTGTCGACGCCGGTCGCCTCGAAGTAGTCAGTTCGCCGGGGCGACGGCCTGGCAGGTGTTGGCGATGCAGCCCAGCGTCGGCGGCGCGACGACGGCGGCGCTGCAGGCCACCACCGGCGGCGGCGCGAGCGAGATGGCGTGCACGGCGAGCGCGCGCTCGTCGGCCGCGGCCGCGCTCGCGGCGTCGGCGGTCGGCGTCGCCAGCGAATACGGCCGGTAGTACGGCGCGCCGCAGCGCCCTTCTGGCGCCACGAGCTGCAGGCTGGCGCACTGCTGCACGGCATTGCAGGG
>Ga0068855_100010463_pt1 | contig 11194 bp, 4 predicted proteins | sample KBSCornC52_FD_66592 | JGI IMG/M metagenome (GOLD analysis project Ga0068855, IMG submission 66592) | Corn rhizosphere microbial communities from Kellogg Biological Station, Michigan, USA - KBS Corn C5-2 | ecosystem: Host-associated > Plants > Roots > Rhizosphere > Soil ... | reverse complement strand
CGCAGACGCCCACCACGTCGTCGCTGGTGTAGACGCGCAGGCGCTCGCTCCCCAGCGCCGCCTTCACGCGCTGGGCCGCCCCCGGCCGTCGGGACGCCGCCACCAGCGCCGCCGGCGAGCCGTCCCAGATCTCCTGCGCGAACGTCGGCCCGGACAGGACCACCGCCTGCGCCTGGGGCGCGGCGGCCGCGATGGTGTCGGCCATGGTCGCGCCGCTGTCGGGCTCGAGGCCCTTCGACGCGCAGACGACGGTGGCGCCGGCCGCGATGGCGGACGCCACCGCCCGCAGGGTCGCGCCCACCACCGGCGAGGGGATGGCGACGACGAGCATCTCGCGGCCCGCGACGGCGCCCGCCAGCGCGCCCGACACCGCGATCGCTTCGGGCAGCCGGAACCCGCGCACCGAGCGCTCGGTGCGCCCGTCGCGCGCCAGCGCCGCCGCCGCCGCCGGGTCACTCTCCCAGAGCGTGACCTCGTGCCCGCGCCAGCTGGCCAGCGCCGCCAGCACCCCGCCCCATGCCCCGCCCCCCAGGACCGCGAGCTTCATGCCGGCGGGCGATCAGTCGACGCCGGCGACCCGGACCCGGTTGCGGCCGGCGTTCTTGGCGGTGAACAGCGCGCGATCGGCGGCGGACAGCACCAGCGCCGGCTCGGCCCCGTCGTCGGGAAACGACGCCACGCCCAGCGAGATGGTCAGCTTGCCGAGCGGCTGCGTGCTGCCGAACTCGAACGGAAACTCGGCGATCTGCGCGCAGATGCGCTCGGCCACCTCGCGGGCGGCGGTCTTGCCGACGTCCAGCAGGATGATGGCGAACTCCTCGCCCCCGTAGCGCGCCACCAGATCGTTGGCGCGCCGCCCGTGCTGCAGGATCTTGGAGACCCCGCGCAGGGCGTTGTCGCCCGCCAGGTGCCCGTGGCGGTCGTTGTAGCCCTTGAAGTGGTCGACGTCGATCATCAGCACCGACAGCGGCAGCCCGGTGCGGTTGCTGCGCTCCATCTCCAGCGACAGCCGCTCGCGGAAGTGGCGGTGGTTGTAAAGGCCGGTCAGGCCGTCGGTGATGGCCAGCTCGGACAGGCGCTGGTTCAACTTCTCCAGCTCCTTGGTCCGCTCGACGACCTTCTCCTCCAGCGACATGTTGAGCGACGCCAGCTCGGCGTTCTTCTGCTGCAGCTCTTCCAGCAGCTCGGCGCGCTCGCGCTCGAGCCGGAACCGCGACAGCAGGCTCTGGATGGTGAGCCGCAGGTCGGGCTCGTCCCAGGGCTTGGGGATGTACTGGTCCAGGCCGGCCCGGTTGATGGCGTACACGACCGCGTCGAGACCGGCCTGCCCGGTCAGCAGGATCTTCACCGTCTGGGGGCTGCGCCGGTGCACCTCCTCCAGCAGCTCGACGCCCTTCATCCCCGGCATGATCTGATCGGCGATCACGACCGCCACCTGCTCGCCGTCCTGCTGCAGGTCTTCGATCAGATCGAGCGCCTCGCGCGCGTTCTTGGCGACCGCGATGTCGCACTCGCCGCCGAAGCGCGCCGACAGCTGCTGGCGCAGCGCCGCCAGGATCCCCTCCTCGTCGTCGACGCAGACGATGTGCTCGCGCAACGCGGGGACGGACATCTAGTTGCGCTCCTTGGTCGAGGGACGCGGCCTGGGCGCCTCACCCTCGGCGGGCCTCGGCACGAACGACGGCCAGGCTCCGGTCGGCGCCTCGCGCAGCGGCGCCGGCGCGGGCGGCGGTCCGTCGATGGGCAGCCGCACCTCGAAGCGCGTGCGCCCCGGCCGGCTGTCCACCCGGATGGTGCCGCCGTGCTTCTCGATGATGCGCGCGCAGATGCTGAGCCCCAGGCCCGTCCCCTCGCCCTTGGCCTTGGTCGTGAAGAACGGCTCGAAGATGCGCCCGGCCACGTCCGACGAGATGCCGGGCCCGCTGTCTTCGATGGCGACGATCACGTCCCGATCTTTGACCTTGGTCTCGATCAAGATGTCCCCCCGCCCATCCATGGCCTGTATCGCGTTGTGAATCAAATTCGTCCAGACTTGATTGAGCTCACCCACGTACGCGGTGATCGCTGGAAGAGATCCGAATGATCTCCTCACATTAACGCTGTTTTCTCCGTACTTCAACTGATGGGACAGGATGACCAGCGTGTCTTCGATGCCGGCGTGCACATCCACCCGCTCGAGCGGTGCTTCGTCCAAACGTGAGTAGCGCTTGAGGGCGCCGACGATCCGCCGGATGGCGCCAATGGCGGTTCTTATCGTACCTGCCGTCCGCGCCAGAAAGGCGACCTCCCGCAGATAGCCGGCCATCGGGGCCAGGCTCCGCTCGCCGGCCAGCGCCCGCAGCTCGGGGGCGATCCGCTCGCCCAGCGTCCCCACCTCGGCCAGCATCGCCGCCGCCTCCCCCGCCCCCTCGTTGCCGGTGAAGGCCGTCTTGAGGCGGCGCGCCTGCTGGCGGGCGTCCAGCGAGGTCAAGAGCGGCGCCGCGCTCATCTCGGGCAAGAGGCCGTCGATCAGCTCGAAGAACCGCTTCAACGCCTCGGGCGGCAGCCCCATCGACCCCAGGGCCTGCGCGCAGTGCCCGAGCCGGCGCACCGTCTCGGCCAGCGCGTCGACCAGCCCCTGCACGGCGGCGGCCGGCGAGTTCACCTCGTGCGCGATCCCCGCCACCAGCATGCCGAGGCCCGCCATCCGCTCCGAGTGAATGAGCTGCCCCTGCGCCTCGCCCAGCTCGTGCAAGGCGCGCTCGGTCTCGGCGTTGGCCTTCTCCAGCTCGGCGGTGCGGGCGCGCACGCGCGCCTCCAGCACCTCCGAGAAGGCGCGCACCTCGGTGTAGAGCCGCGCGTTCTCGATGGCCGTCGCGGTCTGGTCGGCGAACGTCACCAGCAGGCGCAGGTCGGCCTCGCCGAATGGCACCTCGGTCAGCCGGCCGACCAGGATCACGCCCACCATCCGCTCCTTCAGCGTCAGCGGCGCCGCGATCACCGGGCCCATGAGCCCCGCGCCCTGCGCCGCCTCCATCAGCTGCGGATCGGCCTCCACCGCCGCCGTCCGCCGGGCGCGCCCCAGCGCGGCCACCGCCGCCGCCAGCGGCGCCAGCTGGCCGCCCACCGGCTCGCCGGCCACCGCGCGGACCACGAACTCGGGCGGGTCGGCGCCCACCGCCAGCGCGATGGCGGCGGTCTTGCCGCCCAGCACGTTCAGCACCTCGGTCACCACCGACCGCAGCACCTGGCCCAGATCGACGACCGTGCTCACCGCGCGCCCCACCTGGTGCACGGTGACCAGCTCGCGCACGCGCGCCGCCAGCCCCTCCTGGTTCTCCTTGAGGCTGCGGGTCATGATCCGGAACGCCTCGGCCAGATCGCCGATCTCGTCCATGGTGTCGACCGAGATGCTGGTGTCGAGGTCGCCGCGCGCGATCGACAGGGCGCCGGCGTGCAGGTTCTGCAGCGGCCGGGTCATGCGCCGCGCCAGCAGGTTGGACAGGAAGATGGCCAGCCCCAGCGCCAGCAGCGCGCCCGCCACCAGGGTGGTGACCGCCCGCCGCCGCGCCACGGCCAGCGGTTCGCGATCGACCGCCACGCCGAGCAGGCCGACCGGGACCGCGTTCACGTCCTGCAGCTGCCCGAAGGCGACCGAGTACTCGTGGGCGTCGACCTCCATCGGCAGCACAGCGGTGGCCGTCCCCAGCCGCGACACCTGCAGGTCGGGGGGCAGCGTGGGGCCGACCAGGCGCGCGCCGGTGGCGGCCGTGAAGGTCGACGTGTTGGGGTCGCGCCCGACGTAGACCACCACCTCGCGGCCGGCGCCCAGCGCCGCCTTCAGGCGGTCGACCACCGTCCAGTCGACCGGCACCGTCACCACCACCGCGCCCAGCAGGCGCAGCGCCGGATCGGTCAGCGGCAGCGCGGCCCGGACCACCAGCCGCTCGCGCGCGCTCTCGATGCTGACCGTGCGCTCGTAGTCGAGCGCGCGCAGGATGACCGGCGAGCGCCCGGCCGGCTCCAGGCCGCGCCGCCCGGCGTCGGCCACCTGGTCGCCGCAGGCGCCGCGCACGCACTGGGCCTCGATGCGGCCGGTGCCGTCGGTGAGCTCGAACAGCCCGTTGGGCATGCTCAGCGACAGCTCGCCCAGCCGGCGGCGCGCCAGCTCGCCCCGCCCCGCCGCGCGCGCCGCCAGCAGGGCCGGATCGGCCGCCAGGGCGGTGGCGCTGGAGGCCACCTCCTGCACCTGCTGCAGGAACAGCCCGCGCGCCACCTGCAGCCCGCGCTCGGCCTCGAACTGGATCCCCTGCTCGACGCTCGAGAAGATGAGGACCGTCGCCACCACCGACACCGCCAGCACGGGCAACAGCGCCGCGGCGATCAGCGCGATCGACAGGCGCCGCCGCAGGCCGCGGCGGTGCATGGGGACGGCCGCCGGCAGCGTCCAGTTCGAGCTGCCCCGCCCCAGCCACTCGGCCGGCCGGTAGATCGCCGACGCGCGAATCGCGCCGCTCGAGGTCCGGAACCGCCCGTCGCCCAGCGGCGTGCTCCCGGTCGGGGACCCGCCGGACCGGGCGCCCGGCTTCGACCCCGGGGGCGGCGGCGGAGACTTCCCGCCGTTCATTCCACGTGCTCCGCCCAGCGATAGAGCCCCATGGCCGACGGCTGCACCACCAGGCTGCGGATGTTGGCACGCTCGGCGAACACCACTTTCGAGTGGGCCAGCGGCACCCACGGGACGTCGATGGCCAGGATGGCCTGCGCCTCTGAGTAGAGGCGCTCGCGCTCGGTGCGATCGGTCGTGCGCTGGGCCATCCCGATCACGTCGTGGAACCAGCCGTTGCTGTAGAAGGCGATGTTGGAGGGCCGGCTGCCGGTGGTGTTGTCCGAGTCCAGCAGCGTGTAGAGGAAGCTGTCGGGATCGCCGTTGTCGTTGAACCAGCCGTGCAGCGCCAGGTCGTGCTCGCCGGCCCACAGCGCGCGCTGGTGGTCGCTGGGATCGCTCAGGATGACCTCGACCTTGATGCCGACCGCGGCCAGGCAGTGCTTGATGATGTCGGCGACGCGCGCCGGCTCCGGCATGTACTGGCTGGCCACCGACGGCGCGAACAGCTTCAGCGGCGGCTCGTTCGCGCCCTGCCAGCCCGCCTCGGCCAGCAGCTTGCGCGAGCGCGCCGGATCGTACGGATAGGTGACGACGTCCGAGCGCGCGCCCCACACGTTGGGCGGCAAGGGGCCGATGGCCGGGATGCCCAGGCCCTGGTAGACGAGCTTGACCAGCGCCTCGGTCCGGATGGCGTGCGCGATGGCGCGCCGGATGCGCGGATCGTTGAGCGGCCGCCGCTGCGTGTTCATCGCCAGGTACGACACCAGCGCCGCCGGCGCCATCACCAGGCGCAGGTCCGGGTGCAGGCGGACCAGCGGCAGCTCGTCGGGCGCCAGCTGCTGGATGACGTCGGCGGCCCCCGACTCCAGGGCCTGCAGCCGCTGCTTGGAGTCGGGCATGGCCAGCAGCACCAGATAGCGGGTGCGCGCCAGCTGGTCCCAGTAGGTCGGGTTTCGCTCCAGCGTGATGCGATCGCCGGGGATCCACTCGACGAAGCGGAACGGGCCGGAGCCGACCGGGTGGCGCCCGAACTCGTGGCCCCACTTGCGCACCGCCGTCGGCGACACGATGGCGGCCGGTCCCATGGCCAGGTTGGCCAGGAACGGCGCGTAGGGGCGGTCGATCTCGAACTGCACGCGCAGCGGCCCGTCGGCGCGCACCCGCCGGATGTTGTGGTAGGCGCGCGTCCAGACGAAGTCCGGCTCGTGGTTCGGGTGCTCGGGGATGATCTGCCGCTCGAACGAGAAGACGACCGCTTCGGCGTCGACCGGCGTGCCGTCGTGGAACTTCACGTTGGGGCGCAGCTCGAACGTCCAGACCGTTCCGTCGGCGCTGACCGTCCAGCTGGTCGCCAGGTCGGGCTCCGGCTCGAGGCGGCCGGGGGCAAAGCGCACCAGCCGGCTGTAGACCTGCTCGGCGACCTCCAGCGACTCCAGGTCGGTGGTGCGCGCGGGGTCCAGGGTGACCGCGTCGGTCGAGCGCGCCACCACCAGCCGATCGCCCGGGCCGGCCAGCTGGCGCTGCGATCCATGGCAGCCGGCGGCGGCCAGCACCAGCGCGGCCACCACGCCGGCCCGCCCGGTCACCACGCCGGCCCGCGCGGTCATCGCACCGCCGCCCCGCGCGCCGGGCTGCCCAGGCGGATGCGGATCTCGGCCTGCTCGGCGCCGTCCACGCGCCGCAGGTCGGCCGCCACGCCCGCGTACTGCTCGGGGGCCACGCGCATGATCGGCAGCGTGGACTCGCGGTGCAGGACGATGACGTTGGGGCGGCCCGGCTCGACGTCGCGCGCCTCGACGAAGCGGTAGCCGCCCGCGCGCGACACCACCAGGTCACCGTCCGGCGCCGGCGCGTCCAGGCGCGCCGTCTTGGGCAGCTCGACGGTGGCGGTCATGCGGGTCGGCACGTCGAAGCCCAGCACCAGCGCCGTCGACCGCTGCGGTTCGGCCGCGAACCGGCGCCCCGGCTGCGATCGGAAGAACGTGGGGGCGATCCGCATCTCGCGCCCGGCGGCGCCCGCCCGCTCGACCGGAACGGCCAGGTGCGCGGCCACGAACGAGTAGCGCACGCGGGCGCGCCCGACGCGGCCGGCCTGGTCGCGCGGCAGATCGACCTGCAGGTCGCGCAGCCGGGCGCCCGGGAACTGCACGCCCAGCCAGCGCTGCTCGAAGTCCTCGCGCAGCCGATCGCGATCGGTGCCGAACTGGTCCAGCAGCTCCGCCCACTCCAGCGCCGGCCAGCCGGAGAGCTCCTCGGTGGCGACCGCCACGCCGGCGCCGCGCTCGTCCAGGCGGATGGTCATGTCGATCGTCCGCTGGTCGTCCCCGTGGCTGCGCGCCAGCCCGAAGCTGCCGTCGGCCAGGCTCAGCGTGCGGGCCCCGTTGAGGCCGGGCGGCACGTACCCGAACGTGGCGTGGCGCAGCCGCAGGTCGGCGTAGACCGGCGCCGCCGCCCCCGGCAGATCGAAGCGGACCAGGGTGTCGGCGAAGTCGTCCAGCTCCTGCGGCGGCACCGGCGCGGCCGCGTCGGCGGTCAGGCGGGAGCGCGCCAGCACCGGCTGCGCCGGAACGCCCAGCTCGCTGGCCAGCGCCAGCGCCAGCACCACCCGGCTCCCCCGCCCGCGCGCCAGCGTCGCCCCGGCCGGGACCACCAGCTCGTCGGTGGCCTCGATGTGCGAGGTGACCCAGTCGACGATGGCCTCCGCGGCGCGCGTCGGATCGCCGCCCGCGCTCTCGCGCAGCTTGGCGGCCAGGGCGCGCACGGGCGGCGAGACCCGCACGGCGTCGTGCAGCTGCTCGGTCAGGTAGCGCGCCCAGCCCGGCCAGCTGATCCCGCTCGAGGCGCGGATCGACGGCACGTACTCGACCGCCGGCACCGCCGAGCGCTCGGCAAACAGCTGCGGCACGCCGGTGGCCACGAAGCTGAGCACGCGCGTCGCGTCCGGCCCGGCGCTCTCCACCGCCTTGGGCGCCCCCGCCCGCGCGTCCATCTGCAGCGGCATGCCGCGCGGCAGGATCAGCGTCAGCTCGCTGCGCGCGATCGGCGCGTCGAACGACTGGAAATAGAACCGGTCGGTCAGGAACCCCGGCGCGAAGGCGTTGGTGGGCGGGTGCGTCTCCAGCAGCTCCCATTCGACGAAGTCACCGATCTGCAGGTCCGGCGCCGAGACCGTCTCCTTGCCTGCGATCTCTTCCGGCTCGCGCGTCGATCCGTCGCGCTTGTGGGTGCGCAGGGTCAAGATCTCCGCGCCGGGCGGCACCGTGATCTCGCCGAAGCTGTCGATGGCGTCCTTGCTGTCGACGCGCACGATCTCGTGGGTCAGCGTCATGGTGACCCCGGTCGGAAAGACCCGGGTCACGTCCCGGTCCAGCGCGATCACCGCCGGCGCCGGCGAGACCGCGGCGTTCTTGCCGCTCAGAAAGCGGCGGATCGCCTCGCGCCCGTCCACCCGCCAGTCGTCCAGCGGCAGCGGAACGCCCAGCGATCGCGCCGCCCGCCGGACCTCCGGGACGTCGGGGCGGGTGGCCAGCGCCTGGGCGATGGTCCGGCGCGCCTCGGCCAGCTGGCCGGCCGCCACCTGCGCGTCCGCCAGCCGGACACGCCGGAGGACGTCACCCGGATCGTGCGCCACCCAGGCGGTCAGCTCCCGGACGGCGTCCTGCGGGCGGCCGGCGGCCGCCAGCAGCCGGGCCCGATCGGCGCCCAGGTCGTCCCGCTCTGGATCCAGCGCCACCGCGGTGCCCAGCATCTTCAGCGCGGCGTCCACCTGTCCGCGGGCGCGCGCCTGGTCGACCCGCACCTCCACCGAGCTCTCGCAGCGACCGAGCTGGCCCACCCAGCGCTCGGCGCGCGCCAGATCGCGCTTCTCCTCGGCGTCCCGATGCAGCGCCTCCAGCACCACGCAGGGGATTCCGGTGGCGGCGGACTTGGCCTGGGCGCGCGCCAGCGCCTGGGCGGCGTCGAAGTCCAGCCCGCGCAGCGCGAGGACCCGGGACAGCATCAGCTCGGGCGCCCACCAGCCCGGCGCGGCGGCGCGCGCACGGCCCGCCGCCTCGATGGCGTCGCGCGGCCGGTCGTCGTCCAGCTCGACGGAGGCCAGCGACTGCCAGGGCCGCGCCAGGCCCGGGTCGGCCGCGCCCGCCGACCGCAGCAGGCGGCGCGCGGCGTCGCGCGCGAACGGCGCCGGCACCGTGGGATCGCGGCGCGCGATCTCGCCGGCCAGCGCCGCGCCCAGCGCGAACCGCGGCCAGCTGCCCAGCAGCTGCGACATGGCGGCCGCCTCGTCGACGGCCCCCAGCCGATCGGCCAGGAACGCCGCGCAGTAGGCGTTGAGGGCGTCCGTCCCGCTGCCGGCCGCCCGCGGCGCAGGCCGGGCCGGCGCGGGCAGCAGCGTGGCGCTTCCGACCGGCGGCGCCGGGCGCGGGTCGACGAACCGCACGGTGCCGGCCGCCGTCGCGGGCAGCACCGCCAGCGTCAGCCGGGTCTCGGCCGGCGAGGTGGCGACCCGCAGCGACAGCTCGTGCCGGCCGGCCGACAGCCGGACGCGCGCGGCGCTGACCCGCGGTCCATAGCGGCGGGCCGAGCCATGCGCCACCGACAGGCCGTCGATCGTCATCCAGGCCTCGCCGGCGTCGTCCAGCACCACGTCGTAGGGGCCGTCTGCCACCTCGATCGCCGCCCGCAAGAGGCGCGCGTCGGCGCGTCCGTCCAGCGCGGGCGCCAGGTCGACGTGGCAACCGGAGGCGGCGATCGGCCGCCAGCCGGCCGGCGCACCGGCCGGCGGCGGCGCCAGCAGATCCAGGTGGGGCAGCGGGCCCAGCCGGCCCGCGTCGACCAGGGCCGGCGCGCACCCGTCGGCGGTCGCCTCCTGCTGCATGCGGCGCGGATCGCCGTCGCGGCGCGCGGCCTCCTCCGCCAGACGGGCCAGCTCGAGGCGCGCCGGCCAGGGAAGCGCCGGCGACCGCGCCAGCTCCCCGGGGTGCAACCGAGCCGCCAGCGCGGCCTCCTCGGCCGCGCCGATCTCGTCGTAGAGCTCGCGGATCCGCGCCGCGGCGACCGGCGCCAGCGCCTCCGCCCAGGCAGGCTGCGCCCCGCTTGCCAGCGCCTGCACCAGCGCCACGTCGTCGGCCAGGGCCGCCTGGCTCTCGCCGCGGGCGTAGGCGATCGTCGCGCGACCGAACAGCGCCACCGCGTCGCGGGGCGCCGTGGCGAGCCGCGCCGCGAAGGCGGCGGCCGCCTGGTCGCGGTGTCCCTCGGCCAGCGCCGTCCAGCCGGCCAGCGTCGGCTCGGCCGTCGCCGGCGGAGGCGGCGGCACCGACGCGCAGGCGCAGATCGCCAGCGACAGCACCAGCCCGGCCCGCCCCCCACCCGCTCGCCGCTTCATCAAGACCGGGCTCCGCCCGGCTCGGCGCCGACCAGCAGGCGCTCTTGAAGGATGGCGTCGATCTCGCTCAGGAAGGCGCGGAAGCGCGGGTACTCGTCGGGCGCGATGCGCGCGCGCTCGATGTCCAGGAACGAACGAACGCGCACGAGACCACCCTCGCGCCGCACGTCCAGGTGGAACCGGCCGAACGCGCTCTCCAGGTCGCGCGCGTCGCCGTCCTCCAGCCCGCCGGGCAGCATCGACCAGCCCGCCGGCAGCCGGAACACCATCTCCTCGTCGTGCTGCCAGGCATAGGCCAGCACCAGATCGCGGTGGCGCTCGGACAGCCGCGCGTAGGTGCGCACGAAGTCGGGATCCCGGCCGCTCACCGGCAGCTCCAGCGTCCGGGCGCCGCGCGGCTGCCCGAACCGCGGCACCGTGACCGCCGCCCGCACGGTCACCGGCGCGTCGCGATCGCCGATGCCCGGCATCTCGACCGAGGTGAGCCGCGCGCCCGAGAAGCGCCCGCTCCAGACCCGGCCGTATCGATCGGCCCGCTCGCCCTCGGACTGGTAGTGCTCGCGCCAGTTCGGCGCCGCCTGGCCGTGGATCGAGAGGCTCTCCCGCACTTGCGCGTCGCCGCTGGGGTCGAGCGCGATGTCCCAGCGCCGCTCGACCCGGCTGGCCGCGGCGGGCAGCACCGGCGTCTCGGTCAGCGTCCCACCGCCCGGCCCGACCCGCAGGACCATCACCCCCTGGTCCTCGGACGGCAGCTCCGTCATCCCCGAGAACTCGGCGGTGCCGTCCAGATAGAGGTCCAGCCCCGGGACGTAGACGATCGCGTGATCGAAGATGGCCAGCGACGCCGGCGCCGGATCCAGCCGTCCCCCGCGCCGCGTCCGCACCAGCACCAGCTGCGACGGCACCCCCAGCTCGCGCAGCAGCGCCAGCATCAGCGACGCCTTGTCCTTGCAGTCGCCGAACCGCCGCGCCAGCACCTGGCTGACCTTGTACGGCTTGTAACCGTGGATCCCGAACTCCAGCCCGACGTAGCGGGTGTTCTCGACGACGAACGCGTAGACAGCACGGACCTTGTCGCGCGTGCTCATCCCGGGCGCCAGCAGCGTGCGCGCCGTGCGGCGGATCTCCTCGTCGGCGGTGAGCTGGTCCTCGATGAGGTGCCAGTACCAGGTGGCGACGTCCTGCCAGCTCGCGTAGGTGCTGACGTGCAGGTAAGGGGCGAT
>Ga0068855_100010462_pt1 | contig 11194 bp, 11 predicted proteins | sample KBSCornC52_FD_66592 | JGI IMG/M metagenome (GOLD analysis project Ga0068855, IMG submission 66592) | Corn rhizosphere microbial communities from Kellogg Biological Station, Michigan, USA - KBS Corn C5-2 | ecosystem: Host-associated > Plants > Roots > Rhizosphere > Soil ... | reverse complement strand
GTCAGGCCCGCACCGCCCGCATCGCGTCGATCGCCTCGTTGGCCAGCCGGTCGACCCGCTCATTACCGGGGATACCGGAATGGCCCTTGACCCAGCGCCATTCGATCTTGTGCCCGGAAGCGAGCTCGTCGAGCTGCTCCCACAGGTCCTGGTTCTTGACCGGCTTGCGGTCCGCGGTCTTCCAGCCGCGCGCTTTCCAGCTCTTGACCCATTCGGTAATGCCGCGACGCACGTACTCGGAGTCCGTAAAGATGCGCACCTCCGAGGGGCGCTTCAGCGCTTCGAGTGCCCGGATCACAGCCGTAAGCTCCATGCGATTGTTGGTCGTGAGCACTTCCGCGCCCGACAACTCCTTCTGGTGCTCACCATAGCTCAGCAACGCGCCCCAGCCACCCGGACCAGGATTACCGCGGCAGGCGCCATCGGTGTAGATTTCGATGAGACCCATCGACCGCTAGAGACCCGAGCGTGTCGTAGGTTTTACGAGCCCACCGAGCACTGCGGTCTTCTCGCGGAATCGCGGCCGGATCGGCGTCAGGGTGTAGACGCGCTTGCGCGCTTTGAGGAGGTACGCGCTTGCCGGGAGAGGGTGTGTGAGGCCCCGGCGCAAAATCCTACTCGTATCCTGCCCTCTCGCGAGGCCCTTGCTCCAGGGGCTGCAATACAGATAGCTGCGCTCAGCGACGATTTCGTAGCCGAGCAACACGAGCCACTCGCGCAAACGCCTCTCCGAGAGAACTCGACGCATGCCCGGCGGGAAGCCCGTGCGGCTCCAACGCGCCCGCATGCCCCACAAGCTCCAGGGCTGGAAGCCGAGCACGAGCAACTGCCCCTCGGCCACCAGCACCCGATCGACCTCGCGAACAATGGCGTACGGGTCGGCCGCGAATTCGAGTGTGTGCGGTAATAGGGCAGCGTCGACGGAGTCGCTGGTGACGGGTAATTGCGACGGTCTGCCTATTATGTCGGCGCCCCCCGCAAGGCCATGCGAGGACACAACCGTCTTGTGACGTGTGCGGCAACACGACAGCAGGTCACGCGAAGTTCCCCACGCGCCAATTTGCAGGAATTCCCAGCCAAAAACGTCTTCGAGCGCTTCGCCCAACAACTCGGATTCGGCTGCAAGCAACGCCCGGCCGAGCGGGCTTTGCCACCACTTGGTCAGTGCGGCGTCACGGTCAAGAATGGCTGAATTGCGAACTGGCACGACGTAGCACTGGCAATAGTGTGAAGTTACCGGTTAAATTCGTTGACCTGATCCAGTAGGGTCTTGAGCTCATGGCCTTTCGGCCTAAGCGCGACCCGCACGGCACGCATGCGCGGCACGCGCGGGGAAGTTAACACGTCGACAGAGGATTTCGGAAATTGGTGACGGAAGCGATTCGACGTACGCGTCATATCTGTCTGATCTCTGTAATTCTCGCGATTTCCGCGTGCGCGCACGCACCTGCCGACCGATCTACAACGCCCGCCGCGCAAGTCACTCAACCGCAGCCCACGGGCACGGTCCTTCCCGAAGGCCCTAGCAGCACCTACCCGGAGGCCTTCCTGCCGCCCGCGGTCCAGTCACCGCTCGTGGTTGAGCCGCAGGCGCCTGAACAACCCACGCCGGTTGCCGGTCTCACGCCCGCGCAATACTCGGACCTATTTGATCGCATCCGCGCGGGCTTCAAGCTGGATGACCATCCAGAGCAATCCAGCGTGGACCAGCAGCTGGACTGGTTCGCCTCGAACCCCGACTACCTGCAACGGGCCTTCGGCCGTTCCGAGCTGTACCTCTATCACATTGTTACGCAGCTCGAGGCTCGCGGCATGCCGCTGGAGATCGCCCTGCTGCCGGTCGTGGAGAGCGCCTTCGAGCCCTACGCCTACTCGCGGGCTCGGGCAGCGGGAGTGTGGCAGTTCATTCCTGATACCGGCTCGCGCTTCGGTCTCAAGCAAGATTGGTGGTACGACGGACGACGCGACATTGTCGAATCCACGCGAGCCGCGCTGGATTACCTGCAAGCTCTGCACGATGAATTCAACGGCGATTGGCTTCTGGCCATCGCGGCTTACAACTGCGGCGAGATGAACGTCGAGCGTGCGGTGGATTACAACAAGGCGACCGGTAAGCCAATCGATTTCTGGAGCCTGAGGTTGCCGGCGGAAACGCGCGCCTACGTGCCGAAGTTGCTCGCCATGAAACGCCTGGTCTCCGATCCGGAAACCTACGGCTTGTCGATCAGCTCGATCCCGAACCAGCCCTACTTTGCGCGTGTTGACACGCACGGTCAGATCAACCTGAAGCTCGCCGCGGAAATTGCCGGCGTAACGGACGAGGAGCTCTACGAGCTCAATCCCGCCTTCCATCGCTGGGCGACCGACCCTAACGGTCCGCACTATCTGCTCCTTCCCGTCGATGGCGCGCAGGCGTTCAATGAGAACATCACGCAATTGAGCGAAGAGCAGCGCATGGGCCTGACGCACTACGTCGTGCACAAGGGCGACTCCGTGGTGTCGGTCGCCAAGCACTTCGGGACGAGCGTGAACGTGGTCCGCGACTTGAACGGCCTTCCCCAAGGTCGTCTGACGGTCGGTACGGACCTTCGGGTACCCAACTCGACCGCCATTCAGCTGCCCGCGAAAGTCATGCTTGCGGCGGCCCGAGTCGACGGCAAGGTCCGTGAGAACAGGCGCGAGCGTCGTGTGCGCATCCAGGTCGTGCATGCCGGCGAATCGCTGTGGACCATCGCGCGGCGTCATCACATGAACGTCAACACGCTCGCCTCCATGAACGGCTTGCGTCCTGGCGATGCGCTCCGCGCGGGCCAGAAGATCCGCTTTTCTACCACTCGGGCCTCGTCCTCCCACTCGAGCAGCGCGAGCGGCACAAGCTCGGGGCGACGGGTGACCTACATCGTCCGGGCGGGGGACACGCTCAGGCAGATCGCCAGGCTCTTCCAGGTCTCGGTGTCCCAGATCCTCGCCTGGAACGGACTGAGCTCCGAGACCCATATCCTCAAGGGCCAGAAGCTCACCATCCGCGTTGCCTCCCGCGGCGGCTGAGACCAGCCGCCGTCGATTTAGCTAAACTCCGCGCCTGGCTATGGCTCTTTTGGGCCGCGGAGGCTTAGTAATGGGATTTCTCGCCGGCAAGCGCGCATTCGTCGTAGGCGTCGCCACTGAACGCTCAATTGCATGGGGCATCGCGCAGGCGTTGCATCGCGAGGGGGCGGAACTAGCCTTTTCCTATCCAAATGACAGGATGAAGGAGCGGGTCGAGCCGCTTGCGCACTCCCTGGGGTCGAAACTGACGACCCAACTGGATGTCACCGTGGACGATCAGATCGACTCTTCATTCGACCTGATCAAGCGCGAATGGGGCGGGCTCGACATAGTCATCCATGCCGTGGCATTCGCACCCGGCGAAGCGCTCAAGGGCAGCTTTGTAGATAACACCAGCCGGGAGGCGTTCCGGATCGCGCATGATGTGTCGAGCTATAGCTTTACTGCCCTGGGTCGCGCTGCACAGCCTTTGATGGCCGGTCGCCAGGGAGCGCTACTGACCCTGTCCTATCTCGGCGCCATCCGCTCGATTCCAGGCTACAACGTCATGGGTCTTGCGAAGGCGAGCCTGGAGGCCAACGTCCGGTTCATGGCTGCGGACCTGGGTCCGCGGGGCATTCGCGTCAACGGCATCTCGGCCGGACCGATCAAGACTCTCGCCGCGGCTGGCATTGCTGGTTTTCGCAAAATGCTGAACCGGGTCGCCGAGACGGCACCGCTGCGCCGAAACGTGACGCTCGAGGATGTCGGTAATGCCGCGGCGTTTCTGTGTTCGGATCTGGCGGCGGGAATTACGGGCGACATCCTCTATGTGGATAGTGGGTACAGCACCGTCGGTATGACGTTTGAGCAGGAGGCGGAGGGTTAGGAACCCGACGCCGCTGCTGCCGCGCGAGATGCCATGAAGACCTTGAGGCCCTCATCCATTTCACGCCAAATTTGGCCAAGGTTAGGGTCTTTTTGCGCGACATCGCGATAGGCATGCAGCGCGGTGTGGCCATCGAGCAGGTCAGTTCTGCCCGAGAAGCTCATTAGACCCTCCAGCATGTAACGCAATGGAGCGAGCCAAACATCTGCAGTAGTGAGCGAGTCTCCGACGGCGTACTTGCCGGGACGTAGCAAGTCGTTCAAGGGTTTGAGTGCGGCATCAAGCTTCGCTATCTGCGCGGTGATCCCAGCTTCATCGCGAGTCTTGGTATCAAACATGCTGAACAAGGGCCCCATGGCGGTCATGACGTACTGTTCGCCGAGTTGTGTCACCAGGCGAACGCGGGCACGGTCTAGGGGCGCGCGCGGGCGCAATGGGCGACTTTCTGGGAATGCGTCCTCGAGATATTCCACGATCACTCCGGACTCGAACAACGTGCTGCCGTCATCGAGCACGAGCACCGGGATGCGGACGAGCGGGTTCAACTTCCGAAACTCGGGCGAGGTGCGCCATTGCGCAGGCGGGGCAACGATCTCCACCGGAAGATCCTTGGCGTGGATTGCGGCCCGCACTCTGGCCGCGAAGGGCGACAGGGCCACCGAAATGAGTTGCATCGAAATCTCCTGAAGTGAGCGAGTGAGTGGACGTTAAACCAGGCGCTGGCGTGAGCCTTGAAAATTCCCGACAGGAGGTGAGCGCTGAGCCCAAGGGGGTACTCGATCCGGCGCTCGCCGCCCAAAAGTTTCGGCTCGCGCGCTTCAAACCGGCGGCGGACCTGGCAGGGTTTGTCGAGTACTTCTGGATCGTGGCGTGGGATTTGAGGGGACAGCCAGGACACGTGCAGAAGACGTTGCCGTATCCATGTGTGCATCTGGTATTTGACCCCGGGAAGACCGCGATTTTTGGGGTGATGCGCGGGGCTTTCGAATATCGATTGGAAGGGGCGCGCCGGGCGCTGGGGGTGCGATTTCGCCCCGGTGGCTTTCGCGGACTCCTCGGGGCTCCCGTCAATACCATCACGGATCGAGAGATCTCGCTCTCTGCTGTCTATGCGTTGGATGTGAGCGCGGCGGAGGCTTCTGTACTGGAAGCGGACGGGGATGCCGGGATGATGGCGGCGGCCGAAACGATTTTGCGTACGCGAATCCCGCCGCGAGATCCGACGGTGGATCTTGTACACGGGATTGTCGACCGCATCGCGGCCGACAGGAAGATCAATCGTGTCGACGAGCTCGCCGCCCAGGTGAGCATGAGCGAGCGCGGTTTACAACGACTCTTCGGTGACTATGTGGGTGTGTCTCCCAAGTGGGTCATCAGGCGCTCTCGGTTGCATGATGCCGCCTCGCGCCTTGCGAATGCCGAGGACGTGAATCTCGCGCATCTCGCGCAGGAGTTGGGTTACTCGGACCAGGCGCACTTCACTCGCGATTTCAAGGCGATCGTCGGGCGGGTGCCGTCGGATTATCGGCGCTCGGCGGGTGCGATGGGGGATGCGTCGTCACTGCGCTAGATCGCGCTGGTTAGCCCGGTGTCACACATGCGCGGCTCGCATTTCGCCGCGTCGAGCGCGGATCTTCTCAGTTGGCTGCACTGACAGCCGCAACCCGAATACCGCCAAAATCACAGCCAATGTGCCGAGGCGGGGATTTCCCTTACGGGATAATGTGCGATACAGCGTCTCGCGGGAAAGCTTCGTCTTTCGCGCGAGCGCTGCCATACCTCCCACGGAGTCAGCGACGGTACGCAACGCAATAGGAACGGCTCGTGCATCGCCGTCCTCCAGCATTGCCTCAATGTACGCGGCGATTTCGGCGTTGCTTTTGAGGTGCTCCGCCGCCTTGAACGGGAGGCTTGGACTTCCGCGCTTTGTAGTCTTTCCAGTAGCCATGCGCCCTCTCGATATCTCTCTGTTGTGCCCTTTTGTCGCCACCGCACAGCAGAATGATCAGCGTATTGCCATCCTGCCCGTAGTACACGCGGTAGCCGGGGCCGTAGTCCACGCGCAGTTCACAAATACCTTCTCCAACGCTCTTCCAGTCGCCGAGCAGTCCGGCTTTCAAGCGATCAAGCCGCGCAACAATACGTGCGCGCGCATTGCCATCCCGCAGTGCAGCTAACCATTCAGTCAGCGGTGCTCTGGGGCTATCGGCGCTCGGCGAGCGCGCTGGGCGGCGTGTAGTCAGTCGCTGAGCCTGCGGCGGCAGGCATCTGCCGACGTAGAATTTCGTTGAGCAGCTCCCTCGTTTCTATTCCCCGCGACCAAGCCAGCTCCGAGAAGTGTTTGAGCACGTCTTGATCGAGGTAAATGGGAAAGCTGCGGGTGGCATTGGGAGAATAGAACTTCCCACGCTCGGCGTCGGGAGGAATGTCATATTCCTCCTTCATTTCAAAGGGCTTCTCGGTTTTGATCTGTATCACAGGCGTAGGCTCTCGTATTGAATAGGGATTCGTTTCATACTTGCGCCGTTCATGACTTGTCGTCTTGCGCGCTGAAATGAGCCGCACGATCACCCCGCCATTGCCGTCACTGAACACGTGAGCTACCAGAACGAGAGTTCCTCGCTTTGTCAGCCCTATGATGACCCAACGCTCTTCTCCGTGACGCCTGCCATGATCCAAAAACGTCTCTGCGAGTGAGTCGTCGAACACCGTTACGGCCTCCTCGAACGTAATGCCGTGTTTGCGCCGGTTCAGCAGTGCCTTCTCTCGATCCCAGACGAAATCATAGTTGGATATCAGACGCCTCATGCAAACACAGTATCCCTTCCACGCGGATCTGCCTAGCCCCCATTTCTGGGCAAAACGCCTGATTTCTCGGGCGGAGTTAGTTCCGACACGTACGCCGCATCGTGTTGAGTTCACGTGCAAGATGCCGTGCGGAGCGAACGGTGCGGACGACGCAGGGACTACGCGTCCGTGAGGACGTCTTTTTCGCCTTCGAGGCGGGCGACAATTACCGAGCAGGCGGCGTCGGCGAAGACAGTGAGGGAGGTGCGCAGCATGTCGAGAAGGCGGTCGAGAACCAACAGGACGCCTACACCTTCGGGCGGGAGGCCGACCGCAGAGAGGATGACGGCAATGGCCACGAGGGAAGCAGCAGGAATTCCGGCAATCCCCATCGATGTGATGAGCGCGAGCGTGACGACGGTGAACTGCGCGCCGAATGTCAGGTTGAGTCCGTACGCCTGGGCAATAAACATAGCGCCAGCGCATTCGTAAAGCGCGCTACCGACATGATTGATGGAGGTGCCGAGCGGCATCACGAAGCTGGCAATGCGCTCTGATACGCGCGCCCTCTTCTCCAGGCACTCCAAACTGGTCGGCAACGTCGCGGCGGACGATGCTGTGGAGAATGCCGTGACAAGCGCGGGACCCATCGCGGAGAACAAACGGTACGGGCGCGAGATACCGACCAAACGTAACAGCAAGGGAATGACAACCACCGCATAGAGGATGATGCCGGCGACCACACAAGCGCCGAACGCCAGAATCGGACCGGCGGCGTGCACGCCGGATTTTGCGACAACTCGCGCTGTCAGGCCGAAAACGCCGAATGGCGCCAAACTCATGACAAAGCCGGTGATGCGCATCATCACCTGGAACACGCCCTGCCAGAAGTCCATGACAGTCTGACGATAGGGCAAGTCGATGCGGGCAAGGAAAAAACCGAACAGGATACTGAAGAACATCACGCCCAGCAGCTTGTTGCCGGCAGCGGCTTCGAGGATGTTGGCAGGCACCGCGCTCATCAGGGTATCGAGAACACCCGTCGAGGCGTGCTCCTTGACGGTCTCCCTGACACTCTCCGCTTGTGCTTCGAGTGCCAACAGCGCTTTTGCAGGCTCGCCGTTCACGATCCCGGGCCTGACCACGTTCACGAGTGTCAAGGCCGTCAGAACGGCCAGCAGTGTAGTAAGGACATAGAACCCCAGAGTCTTGATCCCCAGGCGCCCGAGGTCGCGCCCGGAGCCCAGACTCGCGACGCCAGTGATGATCGACGCGGAGATCAGGGGCACCACGACCATCTTCAGCATGTTGATGAAAATGGTGCCCAGAAAGTCGAACAGCGGCAGGAAATCCAGGCTCCCAACCCGTCCAGAAGGGCCAAGGAGCCAGCCGACGAGAGCGCCGGCGGCCATCGCTCCGAGAATGGGTGCCGCCGTTGGACCACGGGCATGAGACGAGGAGACGGCGATGGCCATCCGAAGCTCTCCTCCCCCGGCGGCGCTTTACGCGCTACTCGAAGGCTTTCGGGTTTTTCGTGACGCTAGTCGTGCGCCGCACGTCCTCGAGGTATGCCATTGCGTCGCTCACACCCTGACGGTCGGATTCCTGCTTCGCGCGCGCCATCGCCTGCTGTTTATCGCCGTCGTTGGATTCAACACGGACCTTGGTCACCTGCACCACCGCAGCGCCGCCATTATCGAGCTTCAGAGTGCGCAGCGCGGCTTTGTCGGCTGTCGGTTTGGGAACATCGAACACAACAGAGCGGATCTGCGCTGGCACTGCAGGGTCGGTGCGGCCCACGAATCGCGCAGGCTCGGCGGTCACTCCCAACTCCTTGGCCACCTGGTCAAAGGAGGTCCCTGCCTCGAGCTTCGCTTTCGCATCCTCAGCGGCTTTGGCCGCAGCCTGCGTGCCGTTCTGTTTCTTCAGGGTGGCGGCAATGCTCTCGCGCACCTCAGCCAAGGGTTTTGGCTCCGCCTTCTTGCGCTCGAGCACTTTGATGAGGACCAGGCGATCATCACCCAGCAGCACCGGACCTCCGATTCGACCCGGGGCCACGGCAGAATCGCCGAAGACGAGATCCTGCAGCTGGGGGGCTGCGCCCAGCGGCGCGCCGCCGGTACCCCGCAGGAATTTCTCCACATCGCCGGTCTGGAGCTTGAATTCCTTCGCCAGCGCATCGAGGTCGGTGGCCGGCTGCTCGAGACGGGTTTGTAGCTGCTCCTGAACCTCGCCGAACCGATCGGTAGCATGGTTACGGCGCAATTCCGCTTCGATCTCCGGACGAGCTTCCTCGAAAGTCTTCGTCTTGCCGGGCTGCACCTCATCGAGTCGAATGATGTGATAGCCGTATTGGGTCTTCACCGGCGGATGGATCTCGCCTACCTTCATGCTGAAAAGCGCGTCGCTGAACGGAGCGACGAAGCTGCTGCGATCCGCCCAGTCGAGATCGCCGCCATGCTGCGCGGAACCGGGATCCTTCGAATACTGCTTGGCCAATTCCCCGAAGTCCTTGCCGGCCTTGGCCTGCGCGTAAACATCGTCTGCCAGCTTGCGATCCGCCGCGTCGTCCTTGGTCGATGCGATCAGAATGTGATGGGCGTGACGACGCTCGGGCAGCACGTAAGTGCTCTTGTTCTTGTCGTAAGCCGCATGCAGGTCTTCGTCCGAGACAGGGGTCTGGGCAGCCACCTGGTCCAGCCGGAGCTCCGCGTATTGGAGGTGGGCTGACTCCGGAGTCATGAACTCAGCCTGGTGTGCCTTGTAATAGGCCTGAATCGCCGCGTCGTCCACGGGAGCACCCGGGAACTTATCCACGGGCAAAATGGCGTAGCGAACTTCCCGCTGCTCGTTCTGCAGCGCCTCCGCGCGGGCGAGCTCGGTGGGCGTAGTGAACTCGCTTACCCGGATGCCGTTTTCGAGTTGCGACCGCTGCAAGGAGCTGCGCAGCTCGCCCTCAAACTGATCCACTGACAAGCCTGCTTGCGCAAGGGCGGCCTTGGCCGCCGGTGCGGAATACTGCCCTTCGATCTGAAACGCCGGCTCGCTCCGCACGGCGTCCTGTAAAGCGGTGTCGGTCACGCGATAGCCCAGGTCATGGGTGCGCTCGGTCATGAGCGCGTCGCGAATGAGGCCCTCCAGAACCTGGTCCTGAAAGCGCTCGCGCAGGCCGGCAGGGATGTCCTGGCCGCCGAAGCTCTGTTGCAGCCGACTCTCTTCACGGCTCCACGCATTGCGCGCTTGCTGGAGAGTGATCTTTTCGCCACCCGCCTCGGCCGCGTAGTTCGCGCTGCCGACGTTGAGATTGACGATGCCATAGGCGCCCCAGGCGGCGAACACGAGCGCGAGCGCGCCGAGTACCACATAGCCGAGCCACTTATGACGATGCAGACCGTCGCGAATCCTCTGAAGCATGGGTGTAAAGCTGGGTAGTTGGAAGGGTAATGCGGGGCGCCAAAACGGGCGCACCGAAGTCGTTCCTCGGTGCGCTGTCCGCTTGCGGGCGGCTCGCCGAGTAACTGCATATGATAGCAAAAGCAGCCCTCAGCCGGTCCGGCAATGTCTCGCCCGTACTGACGGCAAAGACGGCGCCGTTGCATCTCAGGGCAGTCCGGCTGCGAGCCGCTGTTTCGCGTCTCAGAGCGTAATGCGCGTTCCCAACACCGCCAGAAACTGCGCCAGCCATGCCGGATGGGCCGGCCACGCGGGTGCCGTAACGAAATTCCCATCGGTGACCGCCTCATCGACCTTGATCGCGGCATAGTCCGCGCCGGCCAACCTCACCTCCGGGGCGCAGGCAGGATAAGCCGAAATCCGCTTTCCGCGGATGACCCCAGCCGTCGCCAGGAGCTGCGCGCCGTGGCAAATCGCGGCGATGGGCTTCCGCTCGCTTGCGAAGGACTGCACGAGACTGATGACCCGCGAATCCATGCGCAGATACTCGGGAGCGCGACCGCCGGGAATCAGCAGCGCGTCGTACTTTTCCGCCCGGACATCATTGAAGGTGGCGTTGAGGGTGAAGCGGTGCCCGGGCTTCTCGGAATAGGTCTGTTGACCTTCGAAATCGTGGACCGCGGTCATGACGTAGTCGCCGGCCTTCTTGTCGGGGCACACGGCGTGGACGGTGTGACCAACCATCTGGACAGCCTGAAAGGGCACCATGGTTTCGTAGTCCTCCGTGTAATCGCCCACTATCATCAGGATCTGTTTGCCCATCGCGGTCTCCTCTTAGAATGAGTCCAGGTAGCGCAGAATACCGCACCACCGTGCGTAAAGAAGGCCCTCATGGCGGACGCAGAAAACTGGATTTCCCTGCAATCGACCGAGCTGCAGGCGCAAATCAATCCTCTCGGCGCGCAGCTCTCCGTGCTACGGGACCGCGAAGGTCATGACCTGCTCTGGAACGGTGACCCGGCGATCTGGACCGGGCGGGCGCCGATCCTCTTCCCCATCGTCGGGGAGCTCGCCGGCGGCAAATATCGGGTCGCGGGG
>Ga0068855_100010461_pt1 | contig 11194 bp, 8 predicted proteins | sample KBSCornC52_FD_66592 | JGI IMG/M metagenome (GOLD analysis project Ga0068855, IMG submission 66592) | Corn rhizosphere microbial communities from Kellogg Biological Station, Michigan, USA - KBS Corn C5-2 | ecosystem: Host-associated > Plants > Roots > Rhizosphere > Soil ... | reverse complement strand
GCCGATCCGAACGGCGCTCGCCGCCGAGAGATACGAGCCGAATGAGCCGCCGAGCAGCACCTGGGAGATCTCGGTCGGGTCGACACCCATGTCCTTGCAGAGAATCTGCCAGCCGGTCGCGATCGACGCCTTTGCGAACTGCAGCTCGCGCACGTCGCGCTGCGAGAGGTACACGTCGTCGTGCAGGTAGAAGACGTTCTCTTCGCCGATCTTCCCAAGACGCGGCGACGAGCCGAGGACGAAGCGCCCCGAGTGGTCGAGGATGCCGGCGAGCACGAGCTCGGCGACCGCGTCGACGAGGCCCGAGCCGCACAGCCCGACCGCCTCGACGTCGCCGATCACCGTCAGCTGCACGTCGCCGTCGACGATCTTCACGCCCTCGATCGCACCCTCCGCCGCCCGCATGCCGCAGCGGATCTGCGCCGCCTCGAACGCCGGGCCGGCCGGCGCCGCGGTGGCGAGCGCGGCCGCCGACGAGCCGAGCACGATCTCGGAGTTCGTGCCGACGTCGATGAAGAGCCGCGTGCGCTTGTCGAGCGTCAGCCCCGTCGCGAGGATGCCGGCGACGATGTCGGGCCCGACGTACGCGCCGAGTGCCGGGAACGTGACTGCGGGCGCGCGCTCGTGCACGCGGACGCCGAAGTCGGTTGCCTGCGCCGGCGGCAGCTTGCGCGCCATGATCGTGAACGGCGCCATCGAGAGCGGCTCGGGGTCGATCCCGAGCGCGAGCTGCAGCATCGTCACGTTGCCGGCGACGACGATCTCGTAGACCTCCTCGAGCGCGACGCCTCCCTCCTCGCACACCTCGGTCGCGAGCGTCATCAGCGTCTCGTGCGCCCGATCTCGGAGCTGCCCGAGCGCCTCGGGATCGAGCATGGTCGCGCTGATCCGGGTGATCACGTCGGCGCCGAACGGCTGCTGCGCGTTCAGGATCGACCGCACCGCGACGGGGACGCCCGTCTCGAGGTCCAGCAGGTTTGCGACGACGGTGGTCGTGCCGAGGTCGAACGCGATCGCGTGCTTTCGCGCGGAGGTGTCCCCCGCTTCGACGTCGATCAAGAGATCGTCGACGAAGACCGCGGTGACCTGCCAGTTCGATTCGCGGAGCGTCCTGCCGAGCGTCCGGGTCACGGCGAGCGGCACCGTGAGCTCGACGTCGTCCATCGCCTCGAGGACACGCTCGAGGTCCGACGTCTGGTCGTCGAGGGTCGGCTCGGTGAGCTCGAGGTAGCGCTTTTGCACCGCCGGGCGCAGGATCACGTGGCGGCCGACTCCGGCGAGCGCCGCCTTCGGCCGCGTCTGGAGCGGCGGCACCTCGACGACGAGGTCGGCCTCGGCCTGCGCGCGGCAGGCCAGCCGCCAGCCGGCCCTGAGCTCCTCGGCGGAGAACGCGCGCGGGTCGACGTTCGACACCGGCTGGTCGCCCGACGCGACGCGCACCTTGCATTTCTTGCAGGTGCCGTGCCCGCCGCAGGTGGAGTCGATCGCGACGCCGTTCCAGCTCGCGCAGTCGAAGAGCGTCGTCCCCGCGGGGACGCGCGCCTCCTTGACCGCGCCGTCGGCCTGCTCGAAGACGAGCCGGACCCGCTCGGGATGGACGGCGTCGAGCACGGGCTCGGCGGTCACGACGCGAGTGCCGCCTGCTTCTTGCGGTACGCGGCGATCCAGTTCGCTCCCCACTCGTCGTGGCCGAGCAGGAAGTCCGTCGCACGCACCGCCTCGACGATCTCGCGCGAGCGCGCGTCCATGATCGCGCTCGTCAGGCCGTGGCTCGCCGCGACGGCGAGGAAGGCGCCGCCGAGCGTCTCACGCCCCGGCAAGCCGAACGAGGTGTTCGAGGCGCCGCAGGTCATGTTGACCCCGAGCTCCTCGCGAATCAGCTTCACCGTCTCGACGAAGAGCGTCACCGCGCGCGGCTCGGCGCCGACGGGCATCGCGAGCGGGTCGATCAGCACGTCCTGCGGCGGGATGCCGTGATCGCCGGCGCGCGAGACGATCTTCTTCGCCACCTCGAGCCGGCGCTCCGGCTCCATCGGGATCTCGTCGTCGTTCGCGAGCCCGATCACCGCCGCGCCGTGCCTGGCGACGATCGGGAGGATCGCCTCCAGCCGCTCGTCCTCGCCGGTGACGGAGTTGACGAGCGCCTTGCCCTGGTAGGAGCCGAGCCCGGCCTCGAGCGCCTCGATCACCGACGAGTCGATGCAGAGCGGCAGATCGGTGATGCTCTGCACGAGCGGGATCGCGGCACGCATCAGCTCGACCTCGTCCGCCAGCGGATCGCCGACGTTGACGTCGAGCATGTCCGCGCCGCCGGCGACCTGCTGCGCGACGTCGAGCTCGATCCGCGACAGGTCGCCGTTCTGCAACTCGGCCTGCAACTTCTTGCGGCCGGTCGGGTTGATCCGCTCGCCGATCACGCAGAACGGGCGCCCGCCGCCGATGACGACGGTCCTAGACGGCGACTCGAGGACTGTTTCCACTCAACTCCCTTTCTCGACGTGTGGGAATGCCGAGCCGTGCGCACAGGCGTGCGATGCCGGCCTCCTTGCGAAAGCTGATCAGGTGCAGGCCGCGGACGCCGGGCAGCGAGCGGGCGTGCTCCGCGAGCTCGCAGGCGACGTCGAAGCACTCCGCCTCCGGGTCGGCCGCACGCTCGCAGCGCTCGATCACGTCCGCGCTGACCGAGATGCCCGGCACCTTCTCGTCGATGAACCGCAGCGCGGACGGGGAGCGCACGAGACAGATCGAGGGCAGGATCGCCGCCTGCTCTGCGAGCCCGCTCGCGACCGCGTCGTGCATGAAGCGCTCGAGTGGCTCGCGCGCGAACCCGACCTGCAGCTGCAGGAACCGGGCGCCGGCGCGAACCTTCTTCAGCGCGCGCTCGACACGGTGCTCGACGGGCGGAGCGGCTGGATTCTCGACGGCGCCGAGGTACAGCTTCGGCGCCGGATCGATCTTGCGGCCGGAGAGGTAGCGGCCGGCGCGCATCGCGTTCGCGGTGACGAGGAGCTGGATCGAGTCGAGGTCGAAGACCCGCCGCGCTTCGGGCTCGTCGCCGGCGGTGACGTCGTCCCCGGTCAGGCAGCAGATGTTCTCGATCCCGTGCAGCGCCGCGCCCGCGATCTCGGCCTCGAGCGCCAGCCGGTTGCGGTCGCGGCAGACGAGCTGCATGACGGGCTCCATGCCGAGCTGCTGCAGCGCGACCGCGACGGCGAGCGGCGACGCGTGGGCGTGCGCGGCGGTGTTGTCGGTCGCGTTGACCGCGTCGACGTACTCCTCGTACGGCGCGAAGCGCTCATGGACGGCCTGCAGGCCGCCGCTGTTGACGGTCAGGAGCTCCGCGGTCAGGACGAACCCACCCGCGTCGATCGCGTCCTCAAGCCTCGACACGCCAGCCCTTCGGCGCCTGCCGATCGCGTTTGGTCGCGAAGTTCGCCCACGAGGACGTGCCCCAGAGTCGGTTGTCGACCGGCTTGCGGATGTCGTGGATCTCGTGTGACCACGGCGTCTTCGGCGCGCGCTCGACCGCCTTCACCCAGACGCAGTGCATCTCGGGCTTCACCTCGCAACGGCCGTCCGGCCGCACGCCGCCGCACGGCCCGTTGCGCAGGGTCTTCGGGCAGTTCATCGGGCAGGTCATGCCGGTCGAGTGCAGGACGCACTGGCCGCACATCTGACAGCCGAAGACCGGCTTCTTGACCGCGGCCTCGATCAGCGCGAGCGGCTTCATGCCGGGACGGCCGACCGGCGTTTCTCGATCAGGTCCTTCGCGAGGCGCACGGCCGTCGAGGCGTCGGAGGCATACCCGTCGGCGCCGACCGCGTCGGCGTATTCCTGGGTGACCGGCGCGCCGCCGACCATCACGATCACGTCGTTGCGAATGCCGGCCTTCTCGAGCGCGTTGATGTTCGCCTTGAACATCGGCATCGTCGTCGTCAGGAATGCCGAGAATCCGACGATGTCGGGCTCGTGCTCCTGCACCTGCTGCACGAACACCTCCGGCGCGACGTTCACCCCGAGGTCGTACACGGTGAACCCGGCTCCTTCGAGCATGATGTTCACGAGATTCTTGCCGATGTCGTGCACGTCTCCCTTGACCGTCCCCATCACGTAGGTGCCGATCGGCTTGGCGCCGGTCTCGGCGAGCAGCGGGCGGAGGATGTCGAGGGCGCCCTGCATCGCGCGCGCTGCGATCAGCATCTCGGGCACGAAGTAGTCGCCGCGCTCGAAGCGCGCGCCGACCTCCTCGAGAGACGGGATCAGTGCGTCGTAGAGCATCGACTCCGGGCCCATGCCGTCGGCGAGGCCTGCGTTGACCAGGTCCTTCACCTCGGGGGCGTTGCCGATCAGCGTGTTGTCGTAGAGGCCCTGCAGTACCTCTTCGTGCGTCATGCGGCACCTCGTTGGTCGTGGTTTCCAATGCGGTTGGAGAGCTCGCGCGCCTGCTCGAGCAGCGCCGGGGCGAGCTCGGAGATCCGGTCGCGCGTGAGGCGAATCGTCGGGCCCGAGATCGAGAGTGCCGCGATCGCGTGACCGTCCGGGCCGAAGACGGGGGCGGCGAGCGCGGCGAGCCCACGTTCGAGCTCGTCGATCGCAACCGCGTAGCCGCGCGCGCGAATCGCGCGGCCGGACGCGGGCCGCTCGGCTCCGAACGCACGCAGCACCTTGCCGTTGGCCGTCAGCTCGTAGGGCACGCGGCGACCGACCCAGTTCGTGCCGCCGACGAAATGGCGGCTGTCCTCCTGCGCGAGGTGCTCGACGCCGAGCGGTGTCGGCACTCCGAGGTTGATCGTCTCGCCGGAGATCTCGGCGAGCACGCGCAGCGCCGGCGCGGCGAGCTCGGCGAGGCTGTCACCGGCGTCGCGGTGCGCGAAGCGAAGCAGCACCGGGCCGGGCGCCACGCGGCGGTCGCCCCCACGCTGGACGAGCCCGCGACGCTCGAGCGCGCCCACGAGCCGGGAAGTGGTCGACTTCGGCAACCCGGACTGCGCGGCAAGCTCGCCGACCCCGAGCGGGCGCGACGACTCGACGACGCCGACGAGGAGCGCCGCCGCGCGGTCGATCGCCTGTGTCCCGGACTCGGCGGCCATCGGCCCATATCGTGGAACAGCCGTTCCACGTTGTCAAGCCGTCTCGGTCGACTCTTGTCCGTGAGAGCCGTGTCGTTCGTGTCGTCTCCACCCGACAGCGGCTGCCGCCGGCCTGGTCTCGAAGCGAGATGTCCGGACGGGACGGGGTGCTGATAGCCATGTCGTTCGTGTCGTCTCCACCCGACAGCGGCTGCCGCCGGCCTGGTCTCGAAGCGAGGTGTCCGGACGGGACGGGGCTAGGCGTCGAGCGACTCGGCGAGCAGCGTCGACACGTCGACGACGCGGAGTTGCCTGCCGCTCGAGCGCACGCCGTCGTCGAGCATCACCGTGCAGAACGGGCACGCGACAGCCAGTGTCTCCGCGCCCGTCTCCGCGGCCTCGCGCACCCGCTCCTCGTTGATCGCGCTCCCCCGCTCCTCCATCCACATGTGCGCGCCGCCGGCGCCGCAGCAGAACGTCCGCTCACGATTGCGCGCCATCTCGACCGGCTTTCCGACCGCGGCAACAAGCTCACGCGGGTCCTCGCGGACGTCGTTGTGACGCGCCAGATAGCACGAGTCGTGGTAGGTGATCTCGGTGTCGCCCGCCTTCGGCTGCAGCCGGCCGTCGCGCACGAGCTCGGCCAGCAGCTCCGTGTGGTGCATCACCTCGTAGCGGCCGCCGAAGTCGGGGTACTCGTTGCCGAGCGAGTTGAGGCAGTGCGGGCAGCTGGCGACGATCTTCGTCACACCGGAGTCGTTGAGCGTCGCGACGTTCTGCTCGGCGTACGACTGGAAGACGTACTCGTTCCCCATGCGCCGCGCGGGGTCGCCGGTGCACGACTCCCGCGCGCCGAGGATCGCGAAGTCGACCCCTGCCTTCTGCAGCAGCTTCACCGTCGACTCGGCCGCCTTCCGCGCACGCTCGTCGTACGCCGCAGCGCACCCGACCCAGTAGAGGATCTCCGGGGCAGGCTCTCCCTCCTCGACGACGCGCACGCCGAGCCCTTCCGCCCACGCTGCCCGGTCGCCCTGCGGCTTCCCCCATGGATTGCCGATCCGCTCGACGTCGCGCAACATCGACTCCGCCTCCTGCGGGAAGCGCGACTCCAGCATGACGAGGTTGCGCCGGAGATCGACGATATGGTCGACATGCTCGATCGACACCGGGCATTCGTGCACACATGCGCCGCACGTCACGCAGTCCCACACCATCTCCTCCGGCACGCCGTTCCCGACCACCGGTGAAAGATCGCCGCCCGCGAGCAGGGTCGGGCCCTCCGCGAGCAACTGGTCGCGCAGACCCATGATCAGGAGCTTCGGCGAGAGGATCTTCCCCGTCGCGTACGCCGGGCAGACGTCCTGGCAGCGTCCGCACTCGGTGCACGAGAACGTGTCGACCATCTCCTTCCAGGTGAGATCGCCGACGGTGCCGACCCCGAACCGCAGCTCCTCGTCGGGCACGTCGAAGCGCAGGGGCTCGAGGCGGCCTCGCCCGCGCGTCCGTGCGAAGAAGACGTTGAACGCAGCGGTCGCGATGTGGAGGTGCTTCGAGTACGGAAGGTAGGCGAGGAACGAGAGGATCGTGATCACGTGCGCCCAGACGAAGATGCGCTCGAGGACACGCGGTGCGGGGATCACCTGCGCGACCCAGTCGGACAGGAACGACGCGTGTGCGGGCCACTCGTTCAGGCCCGCTGCGATCCGCGACGCATGCCAGCCGACGAGCGTGAGCACGACGAGCGCGATCAGCGCGAGGATCGCATTCGCCTCGCCGAGATGCGAGCCGTCGAAGCGCTTCGGACGCACGACCTTCCTGATCCACGCGGCGGCGAGCACGCCCGCGAGCACGGCGAGCACGAAGGCGTCGACGAGCGCCATGAACCAGCCCTGGGCGCCGAGCCACGGGATCGTCCAGGAGCGGTCCACGCACGAGACGAGCGCCATCACGATCGTCGGGAAGAGGACGAGGAAGCCCCAGAAGATCGAGGCGTGCACGGCGCCGGGCAGGAGCCGCTGGAAGAGCTTGCGCTGGCCGAGGACGATCAGCGCCTCGTTGCGCACACGGAGCGGCAGGTCGTCGAACCGCTCGACCGGCTTCGCCGCGCGCACGAGCCGTACGAGGAGCGCCGCGCGCCGCGTGAAGAGCGTGCCCGCGACCGCGAGCGACGCCGCGAGCGCAACCGCGCCGGCGAGTACCGCTATGCCCCTCGCGCCTTCCTGAGCTCGGCGGTGATCGCGGGGACGACCTCGTGCAGGTTCCCGATCACGGCGTAGTCGGCGTGGCCGAAGATCGTCGCCTCGGGATCGTCGTTGATCGCGAGCAGCTTCTTCGCGCCCTTGCAACCGGCGATGTGCTGCGTGGCGCCGCTGATGCCGCAGGCGATGTACAGGTCCGGGGACACCTTGGTGCCCGTCTGGCCGACCTGGTCGGCGTGTGGACGCCAGCCGGCGCTCGTCACGACCCGCGAGCAGCCGACCGCGGCGTCGAGCAGTCCGGCGAGCTCCTCGAGGATCGCGAACCCCTCCGCCGAGCCGACGCCGCGCCCTCCGGACACGACGACCTTCGCGGCGGACAGCGAGATGCCGCCGCCCGTCTCGGGCGCGAGGTGCTCGACCACCGTCGCGGCGTCGCCGAGATTCGGGACCAGAGCCTGCGCTTGCACCGGACCGGCAGTCGCCTCGAACGCGAACGGCGCCGCGGTCAGCAACCGGCGCTCCGCGTGGATCCTCGCTTCCTCGAGCAGCGTCCCGCCCCAGCGGATCCGGGTGACCTCCTCGCCGGCCACATCGGTGACGTTGGCCGCGAACGGCAGGTCGAGCTGCGCCGCCACGTGCGCGAGCACCTCGTTCCCGCGATCCGAGCCCGGCCCGACGATGTCGTCTGCGCCCGCGGCCCCGACCAGCGCGGCCGCCCAGGCGCTCGGGGCGTACGGGCCCTCGATTCGAACCGGGCGAGCCTCGCCGAGCGAGCGTGCAAGCGTGAGCGCCTGCAGCGACAGGTCGTCGGCCCCCTCCATGAAGACGAGCACGCTCACGCCACACCAAGCCTCTGCAGCACCTCGACGACGGCCGGCGCCGCCTGCGGGCCGTGACCGAGCACCTCGGCTTGCTTCCCCTGCCCTTCGGGGACGACGAGCCGCAGCTGCTCGAGCCTCGGGGCCGGGGGTGCGACCGCTCTGGCGTCGATCGGCTTGCGGTTGGCGCGCAGTTTCGCGGGCACCGACGGGTAGCGCGGCAGGTTGAGCCCTTCCTTGACGGTGACGACGGCGGGCAGCGGGACGTCGTAGACGTCGCGGCCGCCGGCAGCCTCCTGCTCGCAGCGCGCCCGGCCTTCCGAGACCGTCAGTCCCTTCACCCCGGTGACCACCGGTAGGCCGAGCCCGTACGCGACACGAATGCCGACCTGGTAGTTCCCCGCGTCGGCCGACTCGTTCCCGAAGACGATCAGGTCGAACGGGGCTGCGTCCTCGGACTGCGCGGCGCGAACGGCCTCGACGATCGCGGCGGCGGTTCCCTGCGCGTCCCACTGCTCGTCGCTCACGAGGTGGATCGCACGATCTGCGCCGAGCGCCATGCATTCCCGCAGCTGGTCCTCCGCCTCGGCGGGGCCGAGCGTGAGGGCGACGACCTCACCGCCTTGCGCCTCGACGATGCGCACGGCCTCCTCGACCCCGCACTCCTCGTGCGGCGAGATCGTGAAGCCGAGATGGCGGGTCTGGAGCGCCTGACCGTCGTCGGTGAGCACCATCTTCCCGCCCGTGATCGGAACCCGCTTGACGGCGCAGAGGATCCTCACGCCTTGACCCGCGAGTTCTCGGGATCGAAGACCGGCGTCGAGTCGTTGCACGCGACGGTGACCGGATACTGCTCGCCGAGGTACTCCACGAGGAGCTCCTCGCCGACATTCGCGTGCTCCGGCGGCAGGTAGGCGAGCAGGATGTGCTTGCCGATCGACGGCCCCGCGCCGGCGCTCGTGACGTAGGAGCGGCGACCATCCGCGTCGACGAGCGGCTTGCCCTGCTTCGAGAGCACCGGCTCGCGGCCGAGCATGTATCGCTTCGTGCCGTCGGACGACGTGTGGTCGTCAACCGTGAGCGTGCACATCACCGCGGCCGGGTCCGAATCGCGATGACGAACGTGCGCGGCCTTGCCGATGAAGTCGGGCGACTTGACCCGGCCCCATGCCATGCCGGCCTCGACGACATCGAAGTCTGCGTCGAGCTCGAAGCCGAACGCCCGGTAGCACTTCTCGAGCCGGCCGGTCGTGCCGTAGACGCCGATTCCGGCAGGGACGACACCGTGCGGCTCGCCGGCCTCCCAGACGAGATCCCACAGCTTTGCCCCCTGCTCGATCGGCACGTACAGCTCCCAGCCCAGCTCGCCGACGTACGAGATGCGCGAGGCGAGCACGCGGAGCGAGTCGAGCTCGATCGTGCGGCAACTCGCGAAGGCGAAGCCCTCGTTCGAGAGGTCCGCGGTCGTGAGGCCCTGCAGGATGTCGCGGGCGCGCGGACCCCAGAGGCCGAGCGTGCAATACGCCGAGGTGAGGTCGGTCACCTGCGCCGTCCCGTCCTCCGGAAGGTGGTCCGCGTACCACTTCAGGTCCGCCATTCCGTGCGCTCCACCCGTCACGACCCGGAAGTGGTCGTGCCCGAGCCGCATCACCGTCAGGTCGCTCTTGAAGGTCCCGCTCGGCGAGAGGACCGGCGTGTAGACGACCTTGCCGATCGCGACGTCCATCTGGCGCATCGACACCTTCTGGACTCCCTCGAGAGCGCCGCGGCCGGTGATGTCGAAGATCGCGAACGCCGTCAGGTCGAACATCGCCGCCCGGTCGCGCATCGCGAGATGCTCCGCGTTGATGATCGGCGACCACCAGCGCGCGTCCCACTCGGCCTCGCGGCGGTTGATGCGGTCGCCGTACTCGTCGAGCAGCTTCGCGTTCGACTCGTACCACTGCGGCCGCTCCCAACCGGCAGCCTCGAAGAACACGGCGCCGAGCTCGCGCTCACGCGCATGGAACGGCGACAGGCGGACGTTGCGGTTCGACTCCCATTGCTCGGACGGGTGGACGATGCCGTAGGTCTTGTTGAAGCCCTCGGCGGCGCGGTCGCGCACGTGCTTGCGCGCCCGCTGGTGCTCGTAGAAGCGTGCGATGTCCGACGACTGGAGGTCGATCTCGGACTCACCGTTCGTCATCCACTCGGCGACCGACTTCCCGACGCCCGGCCCTTCCTTCACCCACACCGCCGCCGCCGACCAGAGCCCTCTCACCTCCGGCGTCTCACCGAGCAGCGGCAGCCCGTCCGGGGTCAGCGACAGGATCCCGTTGATCGCGTACTTGATCCCGACCGACTCGTCGTTCAGCACGTCGGGGATGAGCTCGAGCGCGTGCTCCATCTGGAGCGTGAAGTCCTTCTCCGTGAACGGGAACTCGGTCGGCGAGAGCGCCGCTTCGTCGTTCGACGGGATCTCCTCGGGATCGTGGAGGATCGGTCGGTGCGCGTAGGAGCCGATCTCCAGGCCGCTCCCGTCCTGGCGCTCGTACATGTTCGTGTCCATATCCCGCACGATCGGAAACTCGATCACGCCCTGCGTGTCCCTGAAGTGCGGCACCGGCCCGACGTCGATCATCTGGTGGACGGCGGGCGTGAGCGGGATCGACGCACCGGCCATTCGGGCGATCTTCGGGCTCCACACGCCGCAGCAGACGACGATCACGTTCGTCGCGATGTCGCCGCGCGTGGTCCGGAGGCCGGCGATCCGGCCGGCCTCGACGTCGATCCCGAGCACCTCGGTGTTCGCGAACACGGACAGCGCCCCCCGCGCCTGCGCGCGCTCGCGCATGAGCGTCCCGAACCGCAGCGAGTCGACGATCCCGACGGTCGGCGAGTAGAACCCGCCGACGATCACCGACTCGTCGACGAAGGGGACGAGCTCCTTCACCTGCGCCGGCGTGACGATCGACACGTCGTCGATCCCCCACGCCTTCGCCGAGGAGACCCGACGCTGGAGCTCTTGCATCCGCTCCTGCGTACGCGCGACCTCGATGCCGCCGCTCTGCGTGAAGACGCCGGCCTCGCGGTACTGGCGCACCGACTCGAGCGTGAGCTGGGTCATCTC
>Ga0068855_100010458_pt1 | contig 11195 bp, 11 predicted proteins | sample KBSCornC52_FD_66592 | JGI IMG/M metagenome (GOLD analysis project Ga0068855, IMG submission 66592) | Corn rhizosphere microbial communities from Kellogg Biological Station, Michigan, USA - KBS Corn C5-2 | ecosystem: Host-associated > Plants > Roots > Rhizosphere > Soil ... | reverse complement strand
GGGCGACGAGGTGCATGGGAAGGCTCGCGAGGGCCGCGCGTACGCCGGGATCGCCGCGCGCGGTCTCGCGAAGGCGCGCGAGGATCTGGTTCGAGCGCGAGACCTCGGCGTCGCTCACGTCGGCCGGATACGCGCAGCCGCATCCGGCGCCGGTCTCCTGCGCCGCGAGCTCGGTCTCCACGTTGCCGCGCAGCGCCGCGTGCGCGAGCGCCTCGCGCGAGATGCGCGCGAACTGCGCGGGCGCCGTGTCGAACCAGTGGAAATCGCCGTTGAAGACGAGCCGTACCTCGCCCGCCTCGCGTGCGGCGAGTGCGAGCACCGCATCGAGCGCCTCGGGATTGCCGTAGAGGCCGCCGATCGCGTAGAGCGTCTCGCCCTCGATCTGCGGCGCGCGGTCGAACACGCGCGGCGGATAGCGATAGGAGATCGGGCAGGTGCGGCCCGGCCGGTTGTCCGGCACCGAGGATGCGGCCGCGAGGGCCGCCGATTCGCGCCTCACGCGAGCGCCCCGCCGCAGCTCGATCCCTGGCCCGCGGTGCAGCCGTAGCAATGGTCGCGCACGACGATGGGATTGCCCTCGAGGTCGCGGCCGATCGCCTGCGACACGTGCACGCGCGGCCGGCCCGCGACGCGCAGCGGAAGTCCCAGCATCTGGTTGAAGTCGCAGTCGTACAGGTATCCCTGCCAATCGACCGAGACGAGCGAGCGGCACATCACCGTGCGCAGGTTCTCGTCGCGGTGGGCCTCGCGCAGCAGCTTCATGTACGCGCCGAACTGCCCCTTGGTGACCAGCATCGAGCCGAAGCGTTGAATGGGCATGTTGGCGAGCGTGAGGAGCCGGTTGAAGCGGATGCCTTCGCGCTCGCCGAGGATGCGCTTGTAGTCGGCCTCGAGCTTCGCCTGCGCCGGCGGCAGCACCGGACCCTGCGGGTTGTAGACGAAGTCGAGCGTGAGAGCGCTTCCCTCGACGCCGTAGCCCAGCGCGTTCAAGGTGCGGATCGCGGCGATGCTCGACTCGTACACGCCCTTGCCGCGCTGGCGGTCGACGAGCTCCGGCGTGTAGCACGGCATCGACGCGACGATCGCCACGCGATGCGCGGCGAGGAAGCGCGCGAGGTCCTCCTGCCCGGGCTCGTGCAGCACCGTGAGGTTGCACCGGTCGATCACCGGCACGCCGAGCGCGCGCGCGCCCTCGACGAGCGGGCGGAACTGCGCATGGAGCTCCGGCGCACCGCCGGTGAGGTCAAGCGTGGAGGCGCCGCTCGCGTGGAGGAAATCGAGCACCTGGCGCCCGGTTTCGGCCGACATCGTCTCGGTGCGCGTGGGGCCGGCGTTCACGTGGCAATGCAGGCACGACTGGTTGCACACGTACCCGAGGTTCACCTGGAGCGTTTCCAGCCGCGCGCGCGCAAGCGGCGGGAAGTCGGTGTCGGCGAGCAGGGGCAGCGTGGCGTGCATCCGCGTTGGTCCTTTCGATCGGGTGTGTGCTTGCGACCCGGGCCGATGGGTCCATCTTACCAAAGGGGTCTAGACTAGGACGGTGGGCGCGAGCGGCCGGTGAGTCGCGCGCACCCCTTCCAACTTACAACACGCCGAGCGCGGCCGTATTCCCGCACGCGAGATGCCCGAGGTCGAGCTCAAGTTCGCCGTCGACGAACGCGACCGGGAGCGGATCGCGCGCGCATCCCCGCTCGCCGGGGCGCGATCCGTGCGCCGCCGGCTCGTCACGCTGTACCTCGACACGCCCGACGCGCTGCTCTGGAAGCGCGGCATGGCGCTGCGATTGCGCCAATCCGGGTCGCGCTGGATCCAGTCGCTCAAAGGCGGCCGCAGCGGGCGCGGCGGACTGCACACGCGCGACGAATGGGAATTCGACCGGCCCGACGCCTCGATCGACCTCGCGCTCTTCGCGGCCACCCCGCTCGCGCGCCTGCCGGGCGCCGATCGCCTGCACGAGCGGCTCGCCGTCGCATTCGCGGTGGACATGGTCCGGACGGCCTGGGTCGTCTCGCCGGCACGCGCCACGCGGCTCGAGGTCGCGCTCGATGTCGGCGAGGTGACGGCCGGTGGGCGCACCGAGCGCATCTCGGAGCTCGAGATCGAGTGCCTCGAGGGACCGGTCGGTGCGGCCTTCGATCTCGCCGCGCGGCTCCTCGACGACGTGCCGATGCGCGCGAGCGCGATCACCAAGGCGCAGCGCGGCTGGCGGCTCTTCCAGGACGAGAGGCCGAAGCCGCAGAAAGCGCGCGGCGTCGCGCTCGATCCTTCGATGCCGCTCGAGCGTGCCGCGCGCGAGGTGGTCGGCGCGGCGGTCGAGCAGCTCGAGGCGAACGAGGAGGGTGTGATCGCGGGCACGGATCCGGAATTCGTGCACCAGGCGCGCGTTGCACTGCGGCGACTGCGCTCCGCGCTGCGCATGTTCCGGCGCACGATCGGGCGCAAGCGCTCGCGCGCCTGGCGCAGCGAGCTCGCGCGGCTCTCGGCCGCGCTGGGCGCCGCGCGCGACCGGGACGTGTTCGCGCTCGAATCGCTGCCCGCCGTGCTTTGCGCTCCTTCCAGCGCGGGCTTCGCCGATCGCGTCGCGAACGCCGCGCAGGCGCGTGCGAAGCGCGAGCGCCGACGCGCGGCGCGCGCGATCGCGGCGGCGCCCCCGGCGCGAACGCTGCTCGCGATCTCGCGCTGGCTCGCGGACGTGGACGACGAGCGCGCGCCGGAGCGCGAGCCTCTTCCCGCCTTCGCGGCGCGCGTCCTCGGCAAACGCCACGACCGGGTGCTCGCCCACGCGCGCCATCCGGGACGGCTGGACGCCGCCGGACGCCATCGCCTGCGCATCGAGGCGAAGCGCCTGCGCTACGGCGTGGAAGGCCTCGCGTCGCTCTTCGCCTCGCAGCGGACGAAGAGCTACCGCGATGCGCTCGCAGAGCTGCAGGACACGCTCGGCCAGGCGAACGACGCCGCCAACGCCGCGCGACTGGTGGTCGAGCTCGATGCGCCGCCGGCCTTCGTGCGCGCGGCGCGGCGGCAATTCGCGGCGAAGGCGCGCGGCCACGGCGAACGCATCGCGAGCCTCGTGCGGCGCTTGCGGCAGGCGGGAGCGCCCGGAAGCGCGCGATGAGATTCCGGCCGTTGATCTGGCGCAATCGTCGACCGGCACCCGATGCCACACTGGCATCCTGCGTCACAACGGCCTGCCTCGCCATGTCGAATCCGGTTCGAATCGCCGCATCGGCGGGCTGCATCGCCGCCGCCTTCGCCGCCGCGCTCGCGTTCGTGCCGGCGGCCCGCGCGGCGGACGTCGAGCGCGGCCGCGCGTTGTACGAGCTTCGCTGCGGGGCATGCCACACCGAGAGCGTGCACGGCCGCGAGCATCGCGTGGCGAAGGACCTCGCCGACGTGCGACGCTGGGTCCGCCGCTGGAACGAGAGCCTCGCGATCGGGTGGACCGACGCGGAGATCGACGACGTCGCCGCCTACCTCAACGCCACCTACTACAAGTTCGATTGCGCGACGTCCGCGTGCAGCGCCGTGTCGATGACGACGCGCGGCGCGCGCTGAGCGGCCATCCGCGCGAAGGTGGCGCTCAGCTCGCGAGCGTGATGCGGATGCGGTTGCGGCCGAAGAGGTAGGCGTACTCCGCGCGGGCGGTGAGTCCCTGCGCGAGCAGCACGCCCAGGCCGCCCTCGCGCCGCACGCCGGAAAGCGCCTGCAGCATGTCGCGCGTGCCGGGCGCGAACGGGTTGAACGGCGCGGCGCGATCCTCGTAGGTGAGCTCCACGCGGCCCTCCTGCGCGGTGAGATGGATCCAGACCGGCGCGTCGCTGCCGCCGTCGTGGCCGTGCTTCACCGTGTTGAGGAAGAGCTCCTCCAGCACGAGGTTCGCCTTGAGGCACGCCTCGCGCTCGACCGCCGCGGCACCGCAGAAGGCGTCGATGAAGGCGCGCGCGTCGCGCCACGCCTGGCTGCGAGACGGAAACATCCCTATCCGGCTTGTGACGGCGTTCACAGATGCGCTCCCGGAATTTGGCATCATTAAGGGTCCGGAACCGCCTTTTTGGCAAGGGGAGGACGCGATGCGCAATTCCTGGATGCTCGCCCTGATGATCGCGGCGTCGTTGCCCGCGTATCCGGCCGAGGTGGGGCTGGTGAAGGTCTTGCACGGCTCGGTCACGATCCAGCGGGGCGAAGAACGCATCGCGGCCGCGGTGGGCACGCCGGTGCAGGCGTCCGACGTGATCGTCACCGGCGCCGACGGCGCCGCCGGCATCACCTTCAGCGACAACAGCCTCGTCTCCGTCGGTCCCGCGAGCGTGTTCGCGATCGACAAGTACGCGTTCGACACCACGACCTATGCCGGCGAGTTCCAGGGCACGCTCTCGAAGGGGCGGCTCGCGGCGGTCTCGGGCAAGATGGTCCAGCAGACGCCCGAGTCGATGAAGATCCGCACGCCCTCGGCGATCATGGGCGTGCGCGGCACCGAGTTCGTCGTGCAGGTGGACGAGCCCGTCACGCAGCGCCCGTAGGAAGCGTCCTTGGGAAGACTCGCAGCGGCCCTCATCGCGGCGGCCCTCGCCGCCGGCTGCGCCTCGCAGCCGGTGACGCCCGCGCTCTTCGCCGTGCTGCCCGCCCCCGACGGCCACATCGGCACCATCGTGGTGGAGCACGACGGCGACAAGCACGCGATCCATGCGAAGTACGGCGCGGAGCAGCTGCGAGCCGACGGGACGCTCCATCCGGAAACGCTCACGGAAGCGGACGTGAACGCGCGCTTCGGCGCGACGCTCGCCGCCCTCCCGTTGCCGCCCGCCACGTTCATCCTCTATTTCCTGCCCGACAGCGACGAGCTCACCGGCGCCTCCAAGAACGAGCTCGAGCACGTGTTCGCGGAGATCCAGCGCCGGCCGCTGCCCGACATCGTGGTGATCGGGCATACCGACACGATCGGCGCGCGCCGGTACAACGACCGGCTTTCGCTCGCGCGCGCCGAGCGCATGCGCGAGATGATGGTCGAGCGCGGCATCCCGGCCGATCGCATCCAGGCGCGCGGCCGCGGCGAGCGCGAGCTTCTCGTGCGCACCGCCGACGAGGTGCGCGAGCCGCGCAACCGCCGCGTCGAGATCAACGTCCGCTGAGGACGTTCACCGGGAAGCGCCTTCCCAGCGCAGCGCGAGGAGCGTGAGGTCGTCGGCGCGCTCCGCACCCTCGGCGAAGCGGTCCACGTCGTCGCGCACGCGCCGCACGATCGCTTCCGGCTCGGCGGCATCGCCCAGCCGGGCGAGCGTCGCGCGCAGGCGATCGGCGGTGAAGAACTGGCGGTTGCGGTTCATCGCCTCGGTGACGCCGTCGCTCACCACGCAGATCCATTCGCCGGCCGCCAGCGTGTAGCGGCCGGTGGGATACACGTAGCCCTCGACCACTCCGAGAGGCGGCCCGTCGGACGCCGCGATGCGCACCGGCGCCGCACCCGGTGCATGCGCGAACGGCGCCTCGTGGCCCGCGTTCGCGTGCTCGAGCGTGCCGGTCGCGGGATCGAGCACCGCGGCGAACACGGTCACGAAGAGCTGCTCGGGATTCTCGCGCGCGATCTCCGCCTGCGTGCGTCCGAGGACGTCGCCCACGCTTCCGCCGCGCAGCGCCTCGGCGCGCAGCTGCGACTTGACCGACGCCATGAAGAGCGCCGCGGGAAGGCCCTTGCCCGAGACGTCGGCCACCGCGAGGAAGATGCGTCCCGCGTCGAGGAGGAAGCAGTCGTAGAAATCGCCGCCCACGGTGCGCGCCGGCTCGAGGAGGGCGGCGATGCGCACGCGCCGGTCGTCGCCCGCCGCCTCGCGGGGATCGGGCAGCAGGCCCATCTGGATGCGGCGCGCGGCGTCCATCTCGCCCGCGAGGCGCGCCGCCTGCTCGCGCAGCAGCCGGCGCTGGCGCTCGGCTTCCGAGAGCGATCCCACCACCACGCTCACGTATACGGCGATCACGCCGATCGAGGGCCACGCGGGATCCACGAGAAGCGCGCCATTCACGAACGCGAGGAGGGAAGAGCCGACGATCAGCACCAGCAGGAAGAGGACCGCGTTCAGTCCCTGCAGCGCGCCGAGTCGCGGCACCACCACGACGATCGCGATCGCCGCGGCGAGGAGAAACGCGACCTCCGCGATTCGCGCCCACGCCGGACGCACCAGCGAAACGCCGTCGAAGATGTTCTCCGCCACCTGCGCGTGCACCTCCACGCCGGGGACCACGTCGCCGAGCGGCGTGGTGCGGTAGTCCTGCAGGCCCACCGCGTCGAAGCCCACCAGCACGAGCTTCGACTCGAAGCGAGCCGGATCCGCCTTTCCGTCGAGCACGTCCGCCGCCGAAACGAAGCGAGCCGGATCGTGCGGCGCGAAACGCAGCCACGCGCTGCCGTCCTCCTGCAGCGGGAATCGCACGCCGGCGAGGCGCAGCTCGATCGTGCCCGAAGCGCCGTGCGCGAGCGTGAGCCCCGCATCGTTCGCCACGCGCAATCCCTCGACCGCGAGCGTCGGCACGATCGCGCCCTGCACGCGCGCGACGATCGGCACGTGGCGCACCACGTCGTCCGCGGCGCCGGAATTCATGAGCCCGCCGCCGCTCGCCGCCTGCTCGAGGATCGGGATGCTTCCCAGGTACCCGCGGAATTCGGCGAGATCGCGCCCGGCGCCGGGCGCGACGACCACGGGCGCGGCGCGCGGCGGCGCGAAGCGGGGATCCGAATCCTGGGACGCGGCGATGCCTAGCACGACGCGGCGCCCGCGCATCGACTCGGCGAAGCGCGCGTCGCTCGAAGCGAGCGCCTCGAGCAAATGCGCGACGGGCGGCGGCAGCGACAACGCCTGCGCGAGCGCGCCGGGCGAGTAGCGGTCGGGCTCGGGAAAGAACATGTCGAGCGCGATCGCGGCCGGATGCATCGCGTCGATGCGCTCGACGAGCTCGGCGAGGCGCGTGCGCGGCCACGGCCACTGCCCGTAACGCCGCAGCGATGCCTCGTCGATCGCGACGATCACCGCCGGCGCGGAAGTGCGCTCGAGCGGGAACGCGCGCTGCATGCGGTCGAACACCGCGCCGCGCAGCGCCTCGGCCGACGGCGGCGAGATCGCGGCGAAGAGGGCGAGGGCCGCGGCGAGCGCGAGGGCGAGGACGCGCAGCCCGCCCAGCGCGCTCAGAGATCGATCTCCATGCCGTCGTACGCCGCGGAGACGCGCAGCCGCTGGTCGGTGCGCGTGAGCTCCTCGAAGCGGCGCGCCTCCTTGAGCAGGCCCTCGAGCGTGGCGTCGTCGTTGGCCGGCTCGTGGTGGAAGAGCACGAGGTGCTTCGCGCGCGCCATCTGGCAGAGCTCGACACCCACGATGTTGCTCGAGTGGCCCCAGTCGGCCTTCACGCTGATCGCGTCCGCGAGTGCGTACATGGCGTCGAAGACGACGGCGTCGGCATCGCGGAAGAACTTCGCGAAGGCCTCGGCCTCGGCACGGTCCTCGAGCTTGTGCTCGGAGTCGGTCGAATAGATCGCGACCTTTCCGGCGTGCTCGAAGCGGTAGCCGTAGGAATCGCCCGAATGCAGTTGCAGGTGCGGCGTGACCGTGATGCCCGAAACGACGTGCGGCTTGTCGGGCTCGAGCTTCACGAACTCGATCGCGGCGCCGAGCTCGTCGAACTCGACCGGGAAGCACGGCGGCGATTGCTGCAGGCGGAACGCGTGCTCGAGCACGTCGTGGCAGCCGTGGATGCGGATCCGCGTGCCGGGGACGTAGGCGGGACCGAAGAAGGGAAAGCCCATGATGTGGTCCCAGTGCACGTGGGACATGAACACGTTCACCGTCGCCGGCCGGCCGCCCTGGCGCGCGAGGACGTGCACGCCGAAGGGACGCGCGCCGCTGCCCATGTCGCACACGAAGTACTCGTCGCTCCCGATGTCGATCTCCACGCACGGCGTGTGGCCGCCGAAGGTGTGCGTGAGCGAGAAGTCGAGCTCGGAGGAGGCGAAGGCGTGCGCTTCCTCGTACGTCGCGAAGGTGCGCCCCGAGGCCTGCACCAGCGCCTGGGCGAGCCGGTCGCGCATGTCCGCGGCGGTGAGGGCCACCGGGATGGAGCCGCGCGTTCCCCAGAAGCGCAGGCGCATGGCAGGCTATCCGCGGGCGTACGCGGCGGCGGCCTCGGCGGAAATCGCCGCGAGCGCGTCGCGCACCGTGGGAAACACCTGGAAGACGAGGTTGAAGTGGCTGATCTCGAAGATCTCCTCGACCATCGGCTGCAGCGAGGCGACGGAGATGCGCGCCTGCTGCGCCTTCGCCTCGCGCGAGGCGAGCATGAAGCAGCGCAGCCCCGCGCTCGAGATGTATTCGAGCTCCGAAAGATCGAGCACCACGCTGCCGCCTTCGCGCGCCGCTTCCTCCACCCGTTTCATGAGCTCCACCCGGAACGCTTCGCAGGTGTCCTGGTCGAGGCGGCCGCTCACCTGCAGCACTGCGGCCGACGCGTAGCGCCGGAGGGTGGCGTTCATGGTTGTCGTTGTGGGGCCGGGGCGGCCCTATTGTGTCACAGCCTCTGCTCGCGGAAGAGGCCGAGTTTCTCCTGCGCGGCGCGGTCGGAATACGAGAAGAGCGCTAGGTCCTGCGCGGCGTGCAGCGTGTGGCGCATCCAGCCGGGGACCACGAAGACGTCGTGGGTCGCGAGATCGAATCGCTGTCCCTCGACCTCGACATGGCCGCCGCCTTCGACCACCACGAACACCATCGCGTCGCTCGAGCGGTAGGGACGCGTCGCGAAGCCGCGGGGAAGCAGGCGGACCATGGTCGCCATCGTCGGCATCGCCCAGCCGCCGTCGGCCGGGTTCGCGTAGCGCATGAGGTGGCCCGCGTGCGGATCGGGATCGGCTCCCTTCGCCGCCGCTTGCAGCGCTTCCCGCGTGCGCGACCACGGATAGTTGAAGACCGGCGAGTTGAGCGTGGTGCGCGAGTATCCGACGGGAAGGAGGCCGCTTCCGTAGCGCGCGAGCGAATCGCCCACCGGGCGCGTGACCGGCGCCTCGTCCTCGCGATGGTCCTCGCGGAAGGTGCTGCCGAAGTACGTCGCCATCGGGATGTCGAGGCCGTCCAGCCATACCATCGGCTCGGCGCTCTCGTTGCCGTGGTGGTGCCAGGTCCAGGACGGCGTGATCACGAAGTCGCCGGGCTCCATGATCGTCTTCTCGCCCTCGACCGCGGTGTACGCCCCGCGGCCCTCGACGATGAAACGCAGCGCCGATTGGGTGTGTCGATGCGCGGGCGCGACCTCGCCCGGCATGATGAGCTGCAGGCCGGCGTAGAGCGTGTTGGTGATCTGCGAGGTGCCGCGCAGGGCGGGGTTTTCGAGGATCAGGACGCGGCGCTCGGCTTCCTTCGCGGAGATGTGCTGGGCCGATTCGAGCACGTACGGTCTGGCTTGCGCATAGCGCCACACGTGCGCGACGCCCACCGGCGTGGGCTCCTTGGGCACCAGCGCCTTCAGGCGTGTCCAGAGCGGCGCCATGTGCTGCGGATCGATGCGCTCGTAGAACGCCTCGCGTTGCGACTCGAGGTCCCGGGTGTTCATAGGCAGTTCTCCACCTTCCAACCATACAGCCACTCGAGGGCATCGTAGTAGCGCTCCGGCGTGCGGGCCCTCCAGAGGTCGTTCCTCACCAGGCGCTCGATGCCTTTCGCATGATAGATGCGTCCCATCTCGCGCGTCATGAGGACCACCCGTGCCGTCCGGGTGGCTCGCGCTTTCTCGTAGCGCGCGAAGGCGCGTTCGAAATCGCCACCCTCCCTTGCGACGGCCTCGCCCAACGTCACCGCGTCCTCGAGCGCCATGCAGGCGCCCTGCGCGAGGTACTGCATCATCGGGTGCGCCGCGTCGCCGAGGAGCGTCGCACGGCCGAAGGTCCATTTCGCGATCGGCTCGCGGTCCGCGGTCGCCCAGCGGCGCCAGCTCTTCGGCAGGTCGAGGAGCCTGCGCGGGCGTGGACCGATGCCCTGGAAGTACGAGAGCACCTCGTCGCGGCTTCCATCGGTGACGCCCCATTCCTCCGGGTTGCGGCTATGGAAGGTGACGACGACGTTGTACTGATCGCCGCCGCGCAGCGGATAGTGGACGAGGTGGCAGTCGGGACCCGCCCACAGGCACGGCGCGTTGAGCTTGAGATCCTCGGGAAATTCTCGCGCGTCGGCCACGGCGCGGTAGACCACATGCCCGGAGACGCGCACCGGATCGTTCACGAACTGCTGGCGCACCGTGGACTTCACGCCGTCCGCGCCGATCAGCGCCGTGCCGCGATGCTTGCGTCCCTGGGAATCGATCGCCGTGACGCCGCTCGCGTCCTGGTCCACGTGCACCACGTGGCACGAAGCGACGATCTCGATGCGCTCGGTCTCCTGCGCCGCTTCGTAGAGCGAGAGGTGCACGTCGGCGCGATGGCTCACGGCGTACGGATTGCCGAAACGCTTGCGGAACGCCTCGCCCACGGGAACATCGGCGACGACGGATTCGTCGATCGCATCCATCATGAGGATGTCGTCGGTGTAGACGGCGCGCGCCCGGGCCTTCTCGCCCACGCCCAGCGCATCGAATGCGGAGAACGCGTTGGGGCCGAGCTGGATGCCCGCGCCGATCTCGCCGATCTGCGCGGACTGCTCGAGGACCTTCACGGAGTATCCGCGGCGGGCGAGCGCCAGCGCGGCGGCGAGGCCGCCGATGCCGCCTCCTGCGACGAGCACCGGGTCCATGCGTGCCACCTACGTATCGCGCCTGGAAGAATAGCGCCTAGGAATTGGTGGCCTGGGGCGGAATTGAACCACCGACACAAGGATTTTCAGTCCTCTGCTCTACCAACTGAGCTACCAGGCCGGGGAAACCGGGTTTCGCGACGTGCCTTCTGCGAAGAACATCCCGCTTGGGGTTCGAGCCGCGAAAGCCTAAAATTATAACCGTTTCAGCCCTTTCGAAGCCAATCCCGAAGTGAGGATGCGTTCGCGGGCCGCCCGGATGACGGCCGGCCTCCTGGTTTGCGCCGCCGGCGGCGCGCTCTTCGCCTGGATCCACTCGCCGCTGCCGTGGATGATCGGTGCGATCGTCGCGATGGCGGTCGCGCAGATGGCCGGCGCCGGGTTCGACGTGTTCCCGTGGGGACGCAACGTGGGGCTGGTGGTCGTCGGCACCACGCTGGG
>Ga0068855_100010457_pt1 | contig 11196 bp, 12 predicted proteins | sample KBSCornC52_FD_66592 | JGI IMG/M metagenome (GOLD analysis project Ga0068855, IMG submission 66592) | Corn rhizosphere microbial communities from Kellogg Biological Station, Michigan, USA - KBS Corn C5-2 | ecosystem: Host-associated > Plants > Roots > Rhizosphere > Soil ... | reverse complement strand
TTCACCAGAACCCAAAGCCGGGATCGGCGAACTAGTGATGACAAGTACTCTGAGCCTCAGACACGGGCAAGCTTTGAGCGGCAACTAAGTGGTATGCAAAATCCCCAGGGCGAAGACTATATTGTCGTCAGCGGAAAACACACCTTCATGACTCAAAAAAGTGCGATAGTCAACCGTTTCTATCAGCTCGGTTTAATCGGCAGCGGCGATTTCCAGCATGGCGTGGCTAAACCGGGGCTAGTCAATCTGATACCTAACCCACGGGCCGGCCGGGTTGACCTATCCAGACGAAACATCTCAATTAACTAGCATGCCCCAAAAAACAACGACTATCCCAGGTATTGGTGAAGTTACTTTAGCCAAGCGTAAGGGCTCAAGACACATCCGACTAAGCGTATCGGCGGCTGGTAAAGTCCGGGTGGGTCTACCGAGCTGGCTGCCGTACTCAGCCGGTATTGAGTTCGCCCGCCGGCGACAGGAATGGATAACCAAACACCTGGCTGATCATAAGAAACACTTATTAGTCGATGGCGGCAGGGTCGGAAAATCTTACCGCCTTAAGTATATTCATAACCCGATGGCTATAAAAACTACTACGAGAGTCATCGGACAGACAATCAACATTAACAGCGCTCAGCGGCTCGAAGACGAGCAAGTCCAAACTGCCGCCCGCCGGGCTTCGGAGCGAGCTATCAGAAAAGAGGCTGAAAAGCTGCTGCCGGAGCGCTTGGAAAGGCTGTCGAAACAACATTTTCTTGGGTATAAGTCTGTTAAGATCAAGCGTCTGGCCAGCCGTTGGGGTAGTTGTTCGTCTAATAAAATCATCTCTTTAAATTTTTTCCTGATGCAGCTGCCGTGGCCCCTGATTGACTACGTTTTAGTCCATGAGCTGGTCCATACTAAACATATGAACCACTCCAATGAGTTCTGGACGGAATTCGAGCGGATTCAGCCTGACGCCAAGGCCACACGCAGTCTCTTGAAAAAATACCGCCCGGTTATTAACACCGTCAGCTAATATATGGCATAATTAGGCTTATGCTTAGCGCCGCCAAGATGTTCGAGTACACCTCGACCCAGATCGACCACAACCGGCTGATTGCCTTGATTAACAGTTTGAGTGATGGCTTTTTAGCGGTCGGCGAAGATGGCAAAATCGAGCTTAGTAACGGCGTGGCCTTAAGCTTGCTGGACACCAACTCACTGACCGGTAAGGCTTTAGCTTTAGCCATGCCGCTGCAGGCCAGTGACGGTTCGGCGGTGGGGCTGTTAAAAATATTGCCAAAAGGTGCGGCCAACTATACCAGCCGCGATTTATCCCTAAAATACCAGGACGGCAATGTTATCAACCTTTATGTGAATATATCGGCCGTGCGTTCAGGTTTCGGCAGCTACAGCCGGAACGGCTTTGTGATTTTATTCAGAGACATCACCAAGGAGAAAATTGCCGAAGACGAGAGGGATGAATTTATTAGTGTTGCCAGTCACGAACTGCGCAATCCGGTAGCGATCGCTGAGGGCAGCTTAAGCAATGCTATTCTGCTAAGTGAACGCGAAGGCACGGAAGCAACCATTAGGCAGGTCTTAAAGTCGGCTCATGAGCAGGTAGTCTTCTTAAGCGGCCTAATAAATGACCTGGCGATGGTCTCGCGGGCCGACCGGGCTAAACTGGCCGAGATAGCCGAAGAGTTTGACCCAGCCGAAGTAGTTAACTCACTGCGGTCCGATTATCAAGCCCAGGCCGCTAAAAAGGGCTTGGAGCTAGTCGTTGAGCCACTGAAACTGCCGAAGATCTACGGCAGCCAGTTATATACCCGGGAGATTCTCCAGAATTTCATTACCAACGCTATCAAATACACCGAAAAAGGCCAAATAGTGATTTCAGGTGCGCCTGAGGTTGACGGGGTGTCGCTAAGCGTGTCAGATACCGGCATCGGCATTGACCAGCCGGCTCAGCAGAAGTTATTTACGAAATTCTTCAGAAGTGATGATAGCCGAGTTCGCAGCATCAGCGGAACCGGTCTTGGGCTGTACGTTTCTCGCAAGTTAGCTAAGTTAATGGGCGGTTCGATTTCAATGAAAAGCGAGCTGAACAAAGGCAGCATTTTTACGCTCAATCTGCCGCTTAGCATTAAGTCTGCCAAAGCTGTTGCGAAATGATTGCGTATGAGGTAGTATTGACACAGAAGGGCCTACTTAAGTTAAGTAGGCTTTTATAGTGTAAGGAGGCTTCTTTTGGCTAAGGCACCATCCGGTAAGGGTCCGCGGATTAGGCGCAGTGCGCCGACTGTTCGTGAGCGGCAAGTTGCGGCGGCCAAAAAGGACGTCGACAAACCCCGGCCTATCAGGCGGGTGTCGGCCAAAGCCGTCACGCCTTTTAAAAAGTTACGACTTGCTCAGCGCCAACCGGTTAGGTTATTAGCCAGGATTTTCCGGCCAATCGGCGGAGCATTGGCCTGGCTGGCTCCCAAATACTTAATAAACTCCTGGCGAGAAGTTCGCCAAGTGGTTTGGCCCAGCCGGCGCGAAACCTGGCGCTTAACTCTGGCCGTCTTTGTCTTCGCGATTGTGTTTGGAGCCTTGGTCGCCGGAGTTGATAAGGGACTCGATGAGATATTTAAGAAAGTTGTATTAAAGTAAGGGACTATTTAAGTGAGTAAGCGATACGATTCAACTAAACAGTGGTACGCCATTCATACATACAGTGGGTATGAAGAAAAAGTCGCCGAGAGTATCCGCCAGCGTGCGGAGAGTTTAGATATGGCCGATAAAATCTTCCAGGTATTAGTGCCTAAAGAGAAAATGATCGAAATTAAAAACGGTAAACGCAAGGTTGTCGAAAAGCGGATCTTTCAAGGTTACGTACTGGTGGAAATGAAGCTTAGCGAAGACGCCTGGTACATTGTCCGCAACACACCGAATGTCACCGGGTTTGTGGGGACCGGCACCGAGCCGACACCGGTTGAAGCCGATGAGATTGGCAAAATCATGAAGCGGATGGGTCGCGAAGAGCCTAAGCACAAGTTTGATTACCAAGTAGGCGAAGTGGTCAATATAGTCGACGGACCATTCAAGGGCTTTGACGGGGCGATTAATGAAATTGACGCCCAGAAGGGCAAACTCAAAGTATTAGTAAATATGTTTGGTCGCGAAACCCCCGTTGAGTTAGACGGCCTACAGGTGAAAAGGGTCTAGGAGAGTCTTATGGCACAGAGTAAACCCGTTAGAGCAACACTTAAGATGAAGATCCGTGGCGGCCAGGCCAGTGCCGCGCCGCCAGTCGGCAGTACACTTGGTCAATATGGCGTCAACATGATGGATTTCATCAATCCGTTCAACGAGCAGACCAAAGATCGGATGGGCCAGAGTGTCACCGTGCATATAACGGTTTATGACGACCGAACGATGGACTGGCGGGTGGTTGGTACCCCGACCGATGAGCTGATTCTAGCGGCTCTAAAGGTTGATAAAGGTTCGGGCGAACCGAACAAAACCAAGCTGACCAAAAAACTCAGTCAGGCCCAGCTGGCCGAAATCGCCGAGGCCAAAGCCGCGGATATGAACGCTGATGACATCGAGTCCATCAAGAAGATGGTCGCCGGTACCGCCCGCAGCATGGGTGTAGAAATCGAATAATTATTTAATGAGTAAGTGGGAGGCTCGAGGACGAGCCGCTTGCACCACAAAAGGAGTCCAAGATGGCAGAAGCCAAGAAAGTCGCCAAGACAAAAAAAATAGCCGAAGAGGCAAAAGAAAAGCAGATTAAACACGCTGAAGTTGTGGCGGAAGCAGTTCCGGTTGGAAAAGCACCAGAAGCTAAAATCGAAGTCGAGCAAGTGGCCGCTAAAGCCGGTAAGCGAAGTACTAAAGCCCAGCGTGAAGAGGCCGAAAAGGAGGCCAAAGCGGAACGCAAGGCTGTCCAGCCTGGAGAAACGGATAAAAAGGCCCAGCCAGCGCCTAAGACTCGCTCCCGAGCGGAGCGAGCCGGCAAAAAATACCGGGAAGCCGCCGGGCAAATTGACAAAGATAAGCTTTATTCCTTGGCGGAAGGCGTCGCTTTAGCGGCTAAAACCAATCCAGCCAAATTTGATGCGGCCATCGAAATGCACGTTAATTTAGGCGTTGACCCGCGACAAGCCGATCAAAACATTCGCGATAGTGTAGTCCTGCCGGCCGGCAGTGGTAAAACCTCTAGAATTGCCGTCCTTTGTGAAGCGGACGATGAAGCGGAGGCTAAAGCCGCCGGTGCCGACATCGTCGGGGCTGATAAGATTTTCGCGGATTTGGATAAGGAAAATATCGACTTTGATATCCTGATCGCCGCCCCAACAATGATGGCCCGGCTGGGTAAATACGCCCGTTTACTTGGTCCAAGGGGCCTTATGCCCAACCCCAAGAGCGGCACGGTTACAACTAACGTCACCACAGCTGTCGCCGAGGCCAAGGCCGGCAAGGTCGAATACCGGGTAGATCAAGCCGGAATTATCCACCTGGCAGTCGGCAAAGCCAGTTTTACTCCTGATAATTTACTGCAGAATGCCGAAGCGGTGCTGGCGAGTATCCGATCAGCTAAACCAGCCAGTCTTAAGGGTATCTACATAAAGAGTATTTACCTGACTACTACCATGGGACCAAGTGTAAAAATTGATACCGGAGCGGCCTAAAGCGGCATTATCCTAATGCTTGCCGGTAAATTTATATGGCTATAAACTTGTTTGGTAAGGAGTAACCTATGGGCGTATTTAGTAATACCCAGATACTTGACGCTGTCAAAGACGGCCATATTGTTTGTACGCCGTTCAACCCAAGGTATGTGTCCCATGCCAGTTTAGATGTTACGCTGGGCCACTACTACTACCGGACAGAGCGATCGGCTGACCACCCGGTCTATAACCCGTTTGATGAGCAAGATGTCCAGCGCTACTTCGAGGGCGCCCTGCAGGCTGTATCTCACAAAGAATGGTGTGACGAGAACGGCATCAAGCCGTTGAGGGGGATACCGGCCAACCACCCGGTGATTCCGGTTCGACCGGGCGAAAGAATTTTAGCCCATACCCATGAGTTTTTTGGGATAATTCCGCCCGGTGCCTGTGAGGTCAAATCGCGGTCCAGTTGGGGCCGCAATGGCGTGGCGGTCTGCTTTGATGCCGGCTGGATTGACCCGGGCTACATCAATCGCCTAACTCTTGAGATATATAACCTGAACCAAAAAGAGCTGATGCTGCTGCCGGTGGGAGAACGCATTGCCCAGATTGTTTTCCACAAAACCGGGGAGGTGAAGGGTAACTACGGCCAGGGCAGGGATCACGGTTTTAGCGGCAAGTATCAAAGTGGCACCGACCTTGACCAGCTCATTAAAAATTGGCGCCCCGAGATGATGCTGCCTCGAGCCTATCTGGATAAGCGGTCCTTGCCCAAACCAATTAAGGGATTAAAGGCGTTATAAATATATGGACCGACGCGGAATTCTGATAGTTTTAGAAGGTTCCGATGGGTCAGGCAAAGGAACTCAGTTTAAGCTGTTGAGTGAGCGCCTCAAGGCCGCCGGCTATGACGTCGCTACGTTTGACTTTCCGAGGTATGACAGTGAGTCTAGCTATTTTGTCCGTCAATACCTTAATGGTAAGTTTGGGCCGGCGGCCGATATCAGCCCATATACTTCATCATTATTTTATGCTCTCGATCGTTATGAAGCGGCCAAAGATATTCGCACCGAACTGGCAGCCGGGAAAATCGTCTTATGTAACCGGTATGTGGGGTCGAATATGGCGCACCAAGGGGCAAAGTTCAGTGATACCGGCGAACAAAGGGGCTTCTTCGTGTGGGAAGATAATCTTGAATATGAGATGCTTAAAATCCCTCGCCCGGATATCAGCTTGATTTTGCGAGTGCCGGCCGAAGTGTCCTTCCGATTAATCTCCCAGAAGAATCAGCGCAGTTACACCGATAAATCCCATGATGAGCATGAGGCTGATCTTGGATTCTTGAAGAAGTCGGTTGCCACATACGACGTACTGTGTCAGCTGTTTCCAAAGGATTTCTTGGCTATTGAATGTAGCCGCAACGGCCAACTGCTCAATGTCCCGCAAATCAGCAATTTAATCTGGGAAAGGATAAAACCACTGCTGCCGGCTGATCGACCGCACGCTGGTCATAGCGCGGTTGTCACGTTAGACCAAAGCCGTCTCCCGGACCCCAAGATAACCCCTGCGCAGAAAGACAGTTTGGTGCATGAATTCAAAGACGCCAGCCTGTACTTGAAGCTACAGGTTGAGCGCCATATTCGATCAGTTGAACCGGGTGGTTTTTCGATCTGGTCGGATAATTCCTATAAATTTTATACACCTCAAGGCCTGCCAAAAGACCTAGAAGTCAGATACAAAGCCCTGATGCAGTCAATTGCCGAACGGCACCTATCGATGCGCCGAAGACTGGAGGCTTATTATGAGCACAACTTATTGAATTCCAACGCTCCGCCGATGCCCAATATCACTCAGTTGCTATTGCCGGCAACTCCATTGGCGGCTTTATGTACCTTTAAGGTTGAGCTGTCGCCAAAGTCAGTTCGACGATTATGTGCCAGTCTGCTGGCAAATGATTCCCTGGAGTTACAATGGGCGGCCAAGCAGCTATATCTCACTGCCCGCCAGCAATGGCCCGATGACTTTAAAAGTCCGCTGGAAGCCGAGACCTCACCGGAATCACTGAATAATATAATCTCTAAGCTGGCTGACGAGCGTCTATCGCTTAATTCCGCCGACACTCAAAGCGTGAAACTATTATCGGCATCACCCAAGCTCGAATTCGACCTGTTGGCGGACAGTATTTACCCTTACAGTAATTTATCTCTCGATGAAATTCTTGAAGAAGTATCGGAATGGTCTTATCAGCAAAAATATGACAGCCTGAAGCAGGCGGCGGCCGAGCCCGGCTTGCTGCTAAACAAGCTAGGCTACAAGTTCGACCTGATAACCGACCATCTCTTGCTGGAGGAGGTTTCAAGTTTGATTGGCAACAGTCCTCAGACCCAGAACCCATCCCCCCGCAACGGCTATGACGTACCCCAGCCACTTGAGGACGGAGGAATCGATGATTTATTCGTGGGCTGTTTTGATGAAAGCCTTAAGCTATTCAGTGACCTTCAGAAGATCGACAGGGACGATTTAACCGTTTATGCCTCACTTTTAGGCCATAAACTGCGCTGGCAGCTTAACGTCAGTGCCCAGGAAATGAAAGCCCTGCTCGATCATCGTGGCGGCCAAAACTTCCAGGCCCTAACCAAGACAATGCGCGAGCAAATCAGCGAAGTGCACCCTCTGGTGTGGGAGGTTATCTACGGCGGCTCAACCACACCGAACACTCAGGGTCATAAAAACCGTGTCAAAGCCGCCAAGCGCCGGCCCAGCCGCAAGCAAAAATAGCCGCCCAGGACTTGTTCAATCTGTTAATCTGTGATAAATTAGTTATTGACCAAAGACAGTAGCCGCTTTTAAAAGCTTAATTTTGCTACCGAGGCACTGAAAAACACGTCGTTTTGTTATTTCAAGTCTTTGGTCAGCACCAAAGATTTTTTTATTGGTAAGTTTTAAGAACTTTAACAAAACAGATTAATAACGATAAACGAAAGGTTTTTCTTATGGCACTAAGTAAAGATAAGAAAGCCGAAGTCGTAAGTGAAGTCAGTCAACTTTTGAATACATCGAAGCTAACGGTCGTAGCCAAGTACTCGGGTACCTCAGTTAAGTCGATGCAAGCTCTGCGCCGGATGGCCAAGGATGATAATACCAAGATAAGTGTTATCAAAAACCGCCTGGTTAAAAAGGCTCTCGAGCAGAGTGAAAAGTTTGCCAATACTGATACCGGCATGTTTAGCGGTCAGCTGATGTACGCCTTCAACGCCAGTGATGAAGTCGCCCCAGCTCAAGTTATCGCAAACTTCGCCAAGGCTGAACCGCAGATCGAATTTGTCGGCGGCCTAGCAGCCGATGGCAGCCTACTATCAGCCGATGATATCAAAGCTCTGGCCAGCTTGCCCAGCAAGGATCAGCTGCGAGCTCAGCTGGTTGGCACGATCGCGGCACCACTTAGCGGCTTCGTAAACGTAATGTCGGGCAACGTCCGGGGCGTTTTGAACGTCCTTAATGCCCGGGCTGATCAAATAGGATAATTTTAAGGAGAATAATATGGCAGAAGTAAAAACTACAGAAGATAAAAAGACTGAAAAAGTCGAGGTACCGGCCGAATTTAAAACATTGACCGAGCAGCTCGATAAGATGAGCGCCCTCGATATCAGTAAGTTCGTGAAATTCCTGGAGGAATACTGGGGCGTATCAGCCGCCGCTCCGGCAGTCGCCATAGCCGCTCCGGCTGGTGGTGACACCGGGGAAGCCGCCGCTGAAGAAAAGAGTGAATACGATGTCATGCTCAAGGATGCCGGCGCCCAGAAAGTCGCCGTCATCAAAGCTGTTAAGGATCTGACCGGTTTGGGCCTGGGCGAAGCTAAGGCAATTGTCGATAGCGCACCTAAGGCTGTCAAGGAAAAGGTCAGCAAGGATGAAGCCGAAGAGGCTAAGAAAGCCCTCGAAGCTGCCGGCGCGACCGTCGAATTGGCTTAATGTTTTTTTAAAAACCCACTCAAATTACTTGGGTGGGTTTTTCTTATCCACAATTTCTGTCCGTTCTTTTGACTTGTAATTATCTATATGATATTTTTAGGACGAATATAGGGCAAACAAATACCTATAGAGAGGTTGAGGGACAAAACAAATGGCAGAAATTCCGGACAAGCAAATAAAAAGGCTTCGGGCTTTAATTGGCGAGGCCGAAACCGCACTGGCCGCCACCAAAGAGTTACTTATTAGTTTGGTAGGTGAAGATTCGGTTGTTACCGAAAAAGTTAAAGACAAAGCCTTGGGTAAGGTTATTGAAGGTGTTTTTGATGGCCAGAACATGGTCGGATCGGACGCCAAAACCTATCCGGTGCCAGCTAATTACGCAAGTAAATCAAAACTGGTGCAGGGCGATATACTCAAGCTGACGATCGCCGACGACGGAGCATTTATGTACAAGCAAATTGGTCCGGTGCCGCGGCGCCAGGTAGTTGGCGTTCTGCAGCAAAAAGACGGTCACTACTTTGTCGAGGTAGACAGCAAGCAATACCGGGTACTGTTGGCTAGCGTCACTTACTTCAAGGCTAAACCGGGTGATCAAGTCAGCGTGAATATTCCCGAAGACCCTTCGGTTGACGCCGAGTGGGCCGCGCTGGAAGCCGCCCTGTAAAAAAGCGGGCTAAATCACAACATCTCTTCGGCTGGCTAGCCGCTATAATATAACCGATGGGGCAAGCTTTATATCGAAAGTACCGTTCAAAGTCGTTTGATGACGTAATCGGACAGGATCACATCACCCAGACTTTAAAAAACGCCGTTGCCAGCGGCAAAATCAGCCATGCCTATTTATTCACCGGCCCGCGGGGCGTCGGTAAGACCAGCGTAGCTAGGATCCTAGCCCATGAAGTCAACCGCTTACTCTACACAGACGAATCGATTCATCTGGATATCATTGAAATAGATGCCGCCAGTAATCGGCGGATAGACGAAATTCGGGATTTGCGCGATAGGGTAAATATCGCGCCGGCGGCGGCGAAATACAAGGTTTATATCATAGATGAGGTCCACATGCTGACTCGCGAGGCTTTTAACGCCCTGCTAAAGACCCTTGAGGAGCCGCCGGCACACTGCATCTTCATATTAGCGACAACTGAGGCCCATAAACTTCCTGAGACGATTGTCAGCCGTACCCAGCGCTTTGAATTCAAGGCTGTTAATCGCCAGCAGGCGGCCGAACACCTGCAAACCATCGCTAAACACGAAAATATCGATATCGAGCCGGCGGCGCTGGACCTGCTGGCCGAATTCGGCGGCGGTAGTTTCCGCGACAGCATCAGCTATTTAGACCAACTCAGCTCCTACTCAAAGAAGATAACCACCGATGAGGTTCGGGCACTTTTAGGCCTGCCGGCAGCCGCTGAAATTAAACAATTGGCCGATAAATTAGATCAGGCTGACATGCCCGGCACGCTTGAAGTTCTTAATAACTTACAGGGTCAGGGAATCAGGCCTGGCGCCATCTCGGCCGGCCTGTCTGAGTTGATAAGAGCTCAGGCCGGCAGTGGAAGTGCTCAACCATGGCAAATCGCTTTATTAAAAGAACTGCTAGATGTCGCCGGGAGTCACCGTCCTCAAGAATCTTTAGAAGTCAGCCTACTATCGTCGATCACCGATCGATCCGACGTTAAATCTGTACAACCAGATATCGCTCCGCAGGCGCCCAAAAAGAATATCGTAAAGGAGCAACCGGTTTCAAAGCCAGAAATTACGACCGAAAAAGTATCCGAATCAGAGGCCAAAGCACCGCCAGCCCTGCACACTTCATTTGATCTAAGTCTGTGGAACGAAGTCATAAACCGCTCCAAAAAGGAGGCGGCATCCATATATACGGCTCTGCGGCTAGCTCATCCTGATTATAATGACGGGGTTCTGACTTTGAATTTTCAATTTCCCCTCCATCAGAAAAAATTGGATTTAGCCAAGAATAAAGACCTGGTCGCCCATATCATCCAAGAAGTCTGCGGCCAGCATGTCAAGATTAAGACTGAGCTGAACAAACCGGCTAGCCCGTCTCCGCTTGTTGATCCGGCTGAGGTTCCATCAGTATCAAGCATCAGCAACATTTTCGGCGGCGCTGAAGTATTGGAGACATGAATTCAATGGCAAGAGTCACTAAAAATAGCATTCCGCCGCAAAGTATAGACATTGAAGCCAGCTTGCTTGGCAGCTTGCTGATTGACAGCGATGCCTTTATAAAAATCGTTGACCAGATTCAGGCCGATGATTTCTACGATGAAAAACATCGGATGATTTATTCGGCGATGCAGTCGCTGTACGATAAGCGCAGTCCGATCGACATCCTGACGATGAGCGAACAGCTCAAGAATGACTCCCGGCTGGAAATAATTGGCGGTGCCAGCTTTTTAACCGAACTGACGAATACTGTTCCCACGGCAGCGCACCTGGAACAGTATGCCGAGATTGTCGCCGAAAAAGCCATTCGACGACGCTTAATAACCGCTTCACAGGATATCGCCGACATCAGCTCGGATGAAAATAAGTCGCTTCAGGAATTAATCGAAGAGGC
>Ga0068855_100010455_pt1 | contig 11196 bp, 9 predicted proteins | sample KBSCornC52_FD_66592 | JGI IMG/M metagenome (GOLD analysis project Ga0068855, IMG submission 66592) | Corn rhizosphere microbial communities from Kellogg Biological Station, Michigan, USA - KBS Corn C5-2 | ecosystem: Host-associated > Plants > Roots > Rhizosphere > Soil ... | reverse complement strand
CCGTGGCCGCGATATGGACGACGAAGTCGTCGGCGCCGCCGAGGAAGTAGACATCGAGCACTTCGGGCAGCTTGGCGATCTTGGCCATGAAGTCCGGGATGTGGCCCCGTGCGTGCGACTGCAGCCGGACCGTGATCATCGCTTGCAACCCTCGCCCGAAGGCTGCCGGATCGATATCGGCGTGGAAGCCCCGGATCGTCCCGTTCTCGCGCAACGTGCGAACCCGGGTCAGACATGTCGAGGGGGCGACGCCGACCCGGTCAGCCAACGCGTTGTTCGGCATGCGCGCGTCGGCGGCGAGGAGCGCCAGGATTCGTCGGTCGATGTCGTCCAGAACCGGCCGAACATTCTTCGGAGCCGTCGTGACGGCAGTCACCCTTGCCGAATTTTGCGGCGCCATTGCGCGAGCATACAGAATGTTTGTCGGCAATATAGACCTTTCATCGTCGCTTCCTTCATTCTTGACGGGTAAATACGACGACGCCCGGAGGCGATGAATGAAGGTCGGCATCCCCCGCGAGGTCAAGAACCACGAATATCGCGTGGCGATCACCCCTGCAGGAGTCCACGAACTCACCCGCAACGGCCATGCCGTCTACCTCGAGCGCGACGCCGGTCTCGGCTCGTCACTGCCGAACGAGGACTACGTCGCCGCCGGCGCGCAGATACTCGAGACCGCTGACGACGTGTGGGGCGTGGCCGATCTCGTCCTCAAGGTCAAGGAACCCATCGCCGAGGAGTATCACCGCATGCGAAAGGACCAGGTGCTCTTCACGTACCTGCACCTCGCCGCGGACAAGAGCTGCACCGACGCGCTGCTCGCTGCCGGTACGACCGGCATCGCCTACGAGACCGTCCAGCTTCCCGACAACTCGCTGCCGTTGCTCGCGCCGATGTCCGAGGTCGCCGGCCGGCTCGCACCTCAGGTCGGCTCGTACCACCTGATGCGCCAGGGCGGCGGGCGCGGCACGTTGATGGGCGGCGTCCCCGGCGTGTACGCGGCGAAGGTTGTCGTGATCGGCGCGGGAGTCAGCGGCCAGAACGCCGCCGCGATCGCACTGGGCATGCAGGCCGAGGTGCTCCTGCTCGACCGCAACGTCGCCCGGCTTCGCCAGATGGATGCGATCTACCAGGGTCATTGCCAGACCGTGGCGTCAAACGCCTACGAGATCGAACGCGCCGTCCTCGACGCCGATCTGGTCATCGGTGCCGTCCTCGTGCCAGGCGCAAAGGCGCCGACGCTCATCTCGAACGAACTCGTTTCCCGGATGAAGCCCGGTTCCGTCCTCGTCGACATCTCCATCGACCAAGGCGGATGCTTCGAGGACTCGCGCCCGACGACGCACGCCGAGCCGACCTACATGGTGCACAACTCGGTCTTCTACTGCGTCGCCAACATGCCTGGCGCCGTGCCGCACACCTCGACCTACGCACTGACGAACGTCACGCTGCCGTACGCAGTCGAGCTCGCGAATCGCGGCTGGCGCGATGCCTTGCGCCGCGACCACGCACTGGCGCTCGGGCTCAACACGCACGAGGGACAGCTGACGAATGCACCGGTCGCCGAGGCGCACGGCTACGCAGCGGTCTCCCTGGACACCGTCCTCGCCTAACCGCCGTCGCTCACTAGGTTGAGTGGTGCGGAATGTCCGTGAGTGACGCGAAATATCGCATCACTCGCGCGAGAACGCACCACTCAACCGGGGTGAGATGACGGACTATCGGTCGCTGTCGCTGTGGTTCGACCAGTTGGGCGAGCCGCTCACGACCCGTCCTCGTCTGGCCGGCGCCGCGGAGGTTGATGTCGCGATCGTCGGCGCCGGGTTCACCGGCCTGTGGACGGCGTACTACGTGCAGGCGTTGGACCCCACGCTGAAGGTTGCGCTGGTCGAGCAGGAGATCGCCGGCTTCGGCGCGTCCGGACGCAATGGTGGATGGTGCTCGGCACTCTTTCCGGTGTCGGCCGGCCGCCTCGCGAAGGACCACGGGCATGAGGCGGCCGCGGCGCAGTACGCGGCGATGCGCGATTCGGTCGTCGAGGTCGCACGAGTTGCCCGAGCGGAGGGGATCGAGGACGTCGCGATCGGCGGCACGGTCGTGCTCGCGCGGTCGCAGCCGCAACTGGCTCGCGCCGAGGACGAAGTTGGTGAGTCGGCTGAGTACGGGCTCGGTACGTCGCTGCTCACAGCCGAGGACGCGCGCGCACGACTTGCCGCGACAGGCGTGGTGGGTGGCACGTACACCCCGCACTGCGCTGCCATCCAGCCCGCGAAGCTCGTCCGCGGACTTGCCGATGTTGTCGAGTCTCGCGGAGCGCGCATCTACGAGGGCAGCCCGGTACGGCTGATCGAGCCGCATCGCGTGCAGACCGACGTTGGGGAACTAAGCGCGCATATCATCGTGCGGGCGACCGAGGGATACACGGCTGCGCTGCCGGGGCTGCGGCGCGCCATCGCCCCGGTGTACTCACTGATCATCGCGACGGAGCCGCTGCCCTCCACAACGTGGGATGCCATCGGCTTGCGCGAGCGAGAGACGTTCAGCGACTTCCGCCATCTGATCATCTACGGGCAACGGACGGCGAATGATCGGATGGTCTTCGGCGGACGCGGCGCGCCCTACCACTACGGTTCGCGCATCACAGCAGCCCAAGATCGCGTGCCGGCCGTCTTCGCCGCACTGCAAGAGGCCCTCGTCGAGCTGTTCCCCGTGCTGCGCAGCGCGGCAATCACGCATCGATGGGGCGGTCCGCTCGGCATCGCGCGCGACTGGCATGCCTCGGTCGGACTCGACCGCGCAACAGGTCTCGCGTGGGCGGGTGGCTACGTCGGGGACGGCGTCTCGACGAGCAACCTGGCAGGGCGCACGCTGGCCGATCTCATCACGGGACGCGAGTCAACCCTCACGACCTTGCCGTGGGTAGGGCATCGCTCGCGCAACTGGGAACCGGAGCCGTTGCGCTGGCTCGGCGCCAACGCGGGGCTGCGCGCCATGTCGTGGGCCGACCGTGCTGAAGAGCGCCACGGCCGCGCTTCGCGACTCGCGTCGGTCGCGAACGCAATGATGTCCCGGTGACGCAGGAACCAAGCATCGAGATAACCCGGCTGCCCGAGAAGGGCTCGACGAATCGCGCTGAGCTCGATGCGCTGCTCGACGAGGCCTATATCGCCCACGTGGGTCTCGTCGTCGACGGCCATCCGCTCGTCATTCCGACCGCGGTAGCGCGCGACGAGGACCGATTGCTCGTGCACGGTTCCACGGGGTCAGGCTGGATGCGCGTACTGGCTGACGGTGCGCCGGCATGCGTCACCGTGACACTGCTCGAAGGTCTGGTCGTCGCGCGGTCGGCCTTCGAGTCCTCGATGCACTACCGGAGCGCAGTCGTCTTCGGCTCCTTCACCCCTGTGAGCGTTGCCGAGAAGCTGCGCGCCCTGAACCTGCTCACCGATGTGCTCATTCCGGGTCGTCGCGACGAGGTCCGCGCGCCAACGGCCCGCGAGCTGTCAGCAACGCTCGTCCTCGCGATGCCCATCGAGCGGTGGTCGTTGAAGATTTCGGCGAAGTGGCCGGAAGACCCTGACGAGGACGTCGAGGGCGATGCGTGGGCTGGCGTGGTGCCCATGCGTGTCCGTTACGACACCCCGATGAGCGCGCCGGACTTACGTGCCGGCATCGCGGTGCCGAATTCGGTCAACCAGCTGAACGCGTGAACCACAGCGTCACGGCACCCGAGCCATCACCGAGGTCACGCGTGTACCCGCGCACCGCGCCGGCCTCCGCAGCCGCTGCAGTCAGGTAGTTGCCGGCGAGGACGACCTCGCTACCCGGCGTCCACGCGACCTCCGGCGACCACTCCCCCGGACCACGTATCGACAGGGCGACGTAATGCGCCTCGTCCTCGTCGACGACGTTCGCGACGTTGAGCACCAGCCGGCTCAAGTCATTCCCGTTACGGAACAGACCCGCAGCGATCAGTTCGCCGAGGCAGCGGACGAACGGTTCCAGCTCGGTCGTTTCGAGCCCCCACAGTTGGGGAGGACGTTCGACGGTGAGAAACCCGTTTGCGCGCAGCAGTGCCTCGAGCTCAGCCGCGTCGATCACGCTCACGCGTCGGCGCGATACCGCAGCCCGTCGAGCGCGACGGCGAGCACTCGCCGGATCTCATCGGCGCTCGCGTTTTTGATCATCGAGATACCGCTCACCAGCCGGATCACGTCGACGAAGTCGACATCGTCGCGGACCGCGCCGGACGTCTTGGCGGCCGCAAGCAGCGGCTCACCAGCGGAGAAGATCGCCTCGTGGCAGGTGCGGAAGACCGGGGCGTCCTTACCCACGGTCGCCATCATCTCGTCGACGAGCGCCTTTTTCGTGGCGACGTAATCGACGAAGCGGTCAAACCAGAGGACGAGGGCGTCCCAGGGCGACACCTCGTCGAAATCGGCGGCCGAGCGGCACAGCGCCTCGACCTCCCCGACGTACACAGCCTCGAGGAGTGCTTGACGGGTGGGGAAATGCCGGTAGAGCGTGCCGACGCCGACATCGGCCCGGCGGGCGATGTCCTCGAGTGAGGCGGCCGACCCCTTCTCGGTGAACGCCGCGCGCGCAGCCACGAGCAGGCACTCACGATTGCGCGCAGCATCCGCCCGCATCGGCCGGTCTGCGGCCGCTACGTCGGTGCCAGCTGTGCTTCCCACATCTCCTCCGGAAATTCACTTGCTAAACGGAGGCGGCCTCCGTATTGTTCCTACCGGAGGGACCTTCCGCTTAGACCAATGCTACTACCTGAACCGAGGAATTGTGACCATCCAATCCGCACAACGGACAACCTCGCCGGCTTTGTCGGGTCTGGTCCGGCTGCGCCGTCTGCTACCGCAGACAAGCCCGGGGCTCGTCCTCACCCTCATCCTCACCAGCCAACTCATGGTGGTTCTCGACGCGACGATCGTTAACGTCGCCCTGCACGACATCAAGAGCTCCCTGCACTTCTCGTCGGCCAGCCTCTCGTGGGTTGTCAACGCCTACACGCTCACGTTCGGTGGGCTGCTGCTGCTCGGTGCACGTGCCGGCGACCTGTTTGGGCGGCGCCGCGTCTTCCTGGCCGGCATCGCCCTCTTCTCCCTCGCCTCGCTGCTGGGCGGGTTCGCCCAGAACTCGAGCGAACTGCTCATTGCGCGCGCTGTGCAGGGCGTCGGTGGCGCACTGGCCTCGCCGTCCGCGCTCGCCCTTCTCATGACGATGTTCCCCGGTGCGCGTGAGCGCACGCGCGCCATCGGTCTCTACACCGCCGTCTCGATCGGCGGAGCGGCCGTCGGCCTGATTGCAGGCGGCATGCTGTCGGAGTGGGCGTCGTGGCGTTGGGTGCTCTTCGTCAACGTTCCGATCGGCATCGTGCTGTTGCTGCTCGCTCCCGTCCTCACCGAGACGCCACGTAGCACCGGACACTTCGACATCGCCGGTGCCATCACCTCGACACTCGGCATGAGCGCGCTCGTGTACGGCTTCGTGAAGGCCGCCACCGACGGCTGGTCCGACCCCGCGACGATCGGATCGTTCGGCGTCGGTGCGCTGCTGCTCGCTGCGTTCGTGCGCGTCGAGGTGCGCGCCGAGGCTCCGATCACGCCGCTGCGACTGTTCGCCGACCGCAATCGAGCGAGCTCCTATGTTGCTCGGTTGTTCCTCGTCGCCGGGATGATGGGGATGTTCTTCTTCCTCACCCAGTTCCTGCGCGGGGTGCTCGGCTACAGCGACCTGAAGACGGGCTTCGCCTTCTTGCCGCTGACTGCCATCGTGTTCACGTCCTCGCAGCTGAGTTCACGGGTTTTCGTCGAACGCTTCGGCTCGTACCGCGTCATGCTCATCGGCGTCACGTTCTCGACCCTCGGCATGCTGTGGCTCACGCAGCTGTCGGAGACGAGTGGCTACGGCGCGATCGTCGGCCCGCTGCTCGTGTTCGGCTTCGGCAACGGCCTCGCGTTCGTCCCACTCACGACGGCAGCGCTGGAGGGCGTCGGGCCTGCTGACGCCGGCGCAGCGTCGGGTCTGGTGAACGTCATGCAGCAGGTCGGCGGCGCGGTCGGCCTGGCAGTGCTGGTGACCGTGTTCGGTACGGCGAGCAAGCACGCCGCGTCGAGCGTCGATCCGGCACTCTCTCCCGCGGAGGCAGCGCGGCACGTGTTCGTCAGCGCCGCCGACAACGCCTTCTGGACCGCGACGATCTTCCTCGCCGCGACCTGGCTGCTCGTGGCGTTTGCCATCCGGCCGCGCAAGACGACCGATCCGGACGCCGAGCTCGCCGAACTCAACCTCGAGTTGGCACTCGCCGACTGAGCCTCAGGCGATAGATCAACGTTGGCCCCGTAGCAGGGCGACCCGCCGTCGCGGACCCTGCTACGGGGCCAACGTCTGCTTGAGGACGTGGGTGGCGCAGAAGCCGAGGACGGTCGAGTACCACACTGCCGCGTTCGCCGGCGACAGGATCCAGTGGTTCTCGCCGGTGAACTGCAGGAAGCGGTGCGGCAGTTCGTCAGGGTCACCGCGCCAATGGCTCACAAGGTCCCACCACAGCCGCAACGCTTCGCTCACCGGAACGCGGTAGTCGCGGTTGCCGTGCACGACGAGCATCGGCGTGACGATGTTGTCGATGGCATGGTGCGGCGAGTTCTCGGCGTACCACTCGGGGTGATCGGCCGGCGTGCCGAACAGGTTCGACTTCCACTGCGCAGCGTCGGTCGTCGTGTGCTGCTGGTCGAGTGCCCACAGGCCCGCATGAGTCACGATCGCGCCGAAGCGATCGGTGTGCCCAGCGATCCAGTTCGTCATGTAGCCGCCGAACGACCCGCCGAGGCAGGCGGTGCGCGTCGCATCGAGCGGTTGGGTGGAGAGGACGTGGTCGAGCAGCGCCTCGATGTCACGCCACACCGGTGCAGCGCAGTGCGGCCACGCGCGTGCGATCCAGTCGGGGCCGTACCCGGTCGACAGCGCTGGATCAGGCAGGAGCACAGCCCAGCCTTGCGCGACAGCGACCCACGGGTTCCACCGCCAGCTCCAGGCGTTCGTCGACAAGAACGGGCCGCCGTGCACGAAGACAAGCAAGGGCGCCTGCTCACCGTCGACGCCGTCGGGCAGGCAGAGCCAGCCGCATACATCTCCGCCGGCGACCTCGGTCGAGACCTCGACCATCGTGCCGGGTAGCTCGCTGATCGGTGCCGGCGTCGGCAAGAAGGCCGGCGGCTGCTGCTCGAGCGCTGCGTCGAGCCGCACGGGTGCCGGCGGTGCTGCGACAGTCGTGCGCAGTGCGTAGACGTAGCGCCCGTCGGGCGACGGGCAGAGCGCGAGGTAGGCAGCGTCGTTGGCCAAGCACCGCGTCGCGCCCGACTCGGCGTCCACGGCGAGAACGGCCGACCGACCGTGCCAGTCGCCTACGACGAAGAGCGTCTGCGAGTCGCGCGCCCAGGCCAACTCGGTCGGGTGCACATCACCCAACGCGACGGACACGACGCTGTCGAACTCAAGCCCGTGGATTTCCAGCGCGACCTCGAACGGCGTGTCGAAGTCGCCGTCAACGGTGCGTACGACGGCGACCCGATCTCCGGATGGTGCGATTCGCGGCAGCTCGTAGTCGACGTCAGCCGAGGCAGCGACGACCCGCCGCTCCCCTGACGCCACGTCGATGACCACGAGGCCGTACGGAAACCGACCTCGCGAGTGGCGCGTCCGCCAGGTCGTGGCCAGCCGGGTGCCGTCAGCGCTGATCGAGTAGTCGGCGTTGGTGAGGGCGAAGCCGGCATCGGGTGCGAGGTCGCGTAGCCCGCCATCCTCGAGGATGAACAGCCGCGGTGACTCGACGCCGAGCTCGTGGTCCCAGTAGCGGATCGGGAAGCCGGTGTGTTCGATCGCGGTGACCTTGCCGTCCTTGCGCTGCTTGCGGCGCTCGGCATCGTCCTCGGGTGATGTCGAACCAACCAGCCAACTGCCACCCACCACGACCGTTGCGGACTCAGCTGCGACGACCGCGCCGCTGAGCCCACCCGGGGCAGCGGCGAGGACGCTCGGTTCGCCGCTGGCCGGCAGCGTCCAGATGGCCGACTCGTCCTCGCCGACATCGTTGGCCGGCCGGGACGACACGAACAGCAGCGATCCGTCCGGCCGAAAGGCCGGCAGCGATTCGCCCTTCTCTGACCGGGTAAGCCGAATTGGCTCGCCCCTACCGTCGAGCGGGATCTGCCAGAGCGAGGACGCATAGCGCGCCCCGTCGGGCTCCTGCACCGAGGTGACGAGCCGCGAACCGTCGAGGCTCAGCGCCAGGCCGGTCAGTCGGGGCAGGGCGACAAAGGACGAGACGTCGAAACTCACCCGCCCGACGCTACCCAAGATCGGCTCTTACCGAATTCTTAACTCGACGCTGGCGAGGGTTCGACAGTGGCGCGCCCGGCATACGTTGTGGCCGTCGAGCAATGCTGCCCAGCGCCGCTCGCGGGGGAAGGGGTCCGCATGGATCACAAGAGTTTTGATCAACCAGACGAGAGTCGTCGCCCGGACAAGACGCAGGTTGACGTCGTCCAGCTCGGCGACGTCAAGGCGGCGCGGATGACGATGCAGCCGGGCTGGCGCTGGTCAGAATGCATCAAGCCCGTCGTCGGCACCGACAGCTGCCAGAACCGGCACGTCGGCGTCGTGGTGTCCGGTCACATGCACGTCGTGCAGGACGACGGCACCGAGTCCGAGGCGGGTCCCGGCGACGCATATGTCATCTCCCCCGGTCACGACGCATGGGTCGTTGGCGAGGATGTGTTCGTCGGCTACGAGTTCGAGTCGCAGACAGCTGGCATCTACGCGACGCCACCGAGCTAGCGCTCAGTCGCGCGCATCGATTCGCCGCCGACGTCCGACCTCACACGGTCAGCATCGACGCCTGCGGTTCGTTCAAGAGCGCGACGAGCGTGTCGAGGCTGTTCGTCAGCCGATCGGACGCATCCACGAGCGCGCCCGCGGTGGCATCTCCGCCGACCCGCTCGGTGTCGGCGAGCACCCACTCGGCGAGGTCGACCTGCATCGACCGTAGCCGCGACACCGACGGTGACGGCGTGCCGTCACGCAACGCCGCCTCCGCCGCAGAAAGTGTCCGGTCGGCCTCGACGAGGAAGGTCAGCAGACCGGGCACGCGCCCGGCCTTGCGCAGCGCAGGCCGCAGCGCGTCAAGCGTCAGCAGCGCATGGATGACCCGATGTGAGTGGGCAAGCACGCCCGCGCCGAGATCGACGACATCGCCGGTGGCCACGGGTTCGGCACGTGCGCGATCGACCGACGCCTGCGCGTTGGTACGGGCGAGCCGAGAGGCCGCGCGAGCGCGCTGCAACGTCGTCACATCCGAATCGAGGTCGGCGATCGCCGCGAGGTAGTCGCGGTATGCGCCGAGCAGGTCGGCGAGCTTGGTGCGGACGTAGGTCCGCTCCCAGCTCGGTCGCACCAAGGTGGCCACGATCGCCAGTGCCCCGCCGGTCAGCGTTGCGACCGCGCGGCTGAGCACGGCCGTATGGCTCGGGACGCCCTGCACTGCGAGCAGGACGACCACGAGGCCCGCGAGGCACACGGCACTCTGTGCCACGTTCACGACACCGGCCAAGCGCAGCCCGAAGCACAACATGGCGATCAACCCGATGCGATACCAGTCGCCGCCAGGGACGTAATGAACGAGCGCCGTCGCCAGGAGCAAGCCGACGACCGTGCCGACGACGCGTAACACACCACGCTGGAACGTCGTGCCGAAGTCCGGCCGCAGCACGACGAGAATCGTCAGCGGCACCCAATAACCACGATCGATGTGCGCAAGCCGCACGACAAGATCGGACCCCGCGACGAGTAGCGCCAGCCGAATGGAATGCCGCAACACCGCGGAGTCCGGCGACAGATTCGCCCGCAGGATCGCGACTGGCGACCGTAGCGCTTTCAGCCCGGATACGTCGTGGGCCTCGGGCACGCGCCCCTCGCTAGCCCCGACGGCCGCCGTCTCGATCGCAGCCCGGAGCTGGCCGGCCAATGCGCGTAAACGGGCCGAGGCCGCTCGATGACCTAGCTCGCCGGTCTCGTCCAGCGCGCTCGTCGTCTCTCGGATCGCCTCTCGTGCGGGGTTGAGCAACTCCGGGTCGACGCGCCGGGCGCGCTCGAGCGCGAACGCGATGGCGTCGAGGACGTCGGCGACGCCACTCAGCGTCTTGCGCAGGGCGAAGCGCTCGTCGTCGAGCCATTCCAGGGTCGCACCGAGCACCAGCACTTCACGGCGGATGCGTTCGGCCTCGTCGAGCAGCACTCGATAGGCCTCGACGCTGGGCCCGTGATCATGGCCGAGCCCGTACAGCGTCTGGCGCACGTCGGCCAGGACGACGACGTTGGGCGGCGCCGCCGAGGTGTCGAGAGGCGCACGGGTCAGCGCCGCGAGATCGCGATAGACGCCGGCGAGCGCGAGCCGTTCGGGACGATGCCGCCCCAGCGGCCAGGCGGCGATGGCGAGGACGACCTGCCCGGCACCACCCGCGAGGACGAGCAAGCCGACGTGGACGGCATTGCTCGCCGGCTGCGACAGGTGACCGAGTACGAGTGCCGACGCCAGCCCCGCTACACCGACGGACGTCGCACTCGGTCCGCCGGTGAGTAGTAGGCCGGCCAGCAATGCCAGGACGAACAGGAGCGCTACTGACCAGCCATCGCTGCGCGACGCCGCCACGGCGAGCGTGCTCGTCATCGCCGCAGCGCCCGCAGTGGCGAGCATTCGCAGCAACCGCAGCCGATACGGCCCGGGCCGGTCGGCGAACGAGGTCTGCAGCGCGCCGATCGTTGCAGCGAGCCCTGCGGATGCAGCGCTGCCTGTGCTCACGGCGAGGACGAGCGGCGCGGCCACGCCGATCGTGTTGCGTGTTGCGACAAGAACGCTCGACTGCGAGCGATCCATCTTGGCGCCGGCGACGACCAGGCTCGCAAGCCGGGTCAGTCGCGCGTTCGTCACGGGCGTGCGCACACCTCAGGCGTGTGCGGCGAGCTGCCCGCACGCGCCATCGATATCGCGTCCTCGCGTGTCCCGCACCGTCACCGCAACCCCATGTGCTTCCAACCGACGCACGAACTCCCGCTCGACCGGCTTCGGCGAGGCATCCCAATCGGAGCCGGGCGTCGGGTTGAGCGGGATGAGGTTGACGTGCGCCA
>Ga0068855_100010454_pt1 | contig 11197 bp, 9 predicted proteins | sample KBSCornC52_FD_66592 | JGI IMG/M metagenome (GOLD analysis project Ga0068855, IMG submission 66592) | Corn rhizosphere microbial communities from Kellogg Biological Station, Michigan, USA - KBS Corn C5-2 | ecosystem: Host-associated > Plants > Roots > Rhizosphere > Soil ... | reverse complement strand
AACTGATCGGCAACATCATAGTTGGTATTACCTACCGGGAAACAGTTTTCAACGCCAACCAATTGAGGGTCGGCAGTGCAAAGGTGGTATTCTTTGTGGATGATGGCTTCCTGCGGCTGTACAGCAACGGCAATTTTACTGAAAGTAACTTCCGAATAGCCGCGGTCGAACTCGCGCATGATCCCTTCGGTGCCCTTGGCGTAGCCGGTAACAATGGTAATGGTTTTTGAAAAATCGATATGGGCAAGGTCTTTCTTAATGCGTTGATCAATGGTTAATGCGCGGTGGTCATGAAAACCGCTCAGGTCCACCAAAGTAGCATTGATACCCATATTTTGCAGGATATTGGTAAAGTTAAAAGCCGAGTGGCTTTCACCTATTGAGGCCAGGATCTCTCTCGCGGCCTGTAAAATGCCTTCTTTACCTACGTATCCCGATGCCAGGATATTAGCCAGGTTCTCCAGATAGGTTTGTGCATCGTTGATCCTTGTTTCAATGTACCTGTCGGCTTCGGCTATGTTCAAACCAAGGCCTTCATAAGTTTTATTGATCTGCTTCAGGCGCGTAATCAATTGTTTTAACGGCGTATGAAAATCCTTGTAATTGGCAAGCTTGTGATATACGCCCGGCGCGCCTGTCTTTTTGTTTTCGAGCAGGAGGTTGGTTACTCCCGAAAATGCCGATACTACAAAGATGCGGTTGTAAAGTTGTTCCCCGCTGCGTTCAAACAGGATAATGTTTTTAATAACATCACCCAAAGCGGTCATGGATGTACCGCCAATTTTTTCTACTGTTAACATTTTATATTGAAAGATCGACAGTCAAATACCATAACCATACCAGTTGTTGTAGCTATTTATTAATTGGTTGAATGTAAATAGCTTGTATCTGAACTGCTTTTTTAAAAATAACTCATTTTGATATACGCTATCAAAACGATTGAAATATAATGATTAAAAAGCTTTAAGCCTTCCGCATTAAGCTTTCTGTTTAAATTAACTGTCCTTTTTATACAAATCGCCTGCTTTTTCGGCCGAAAGACGGATGCCCTTGATCATGGCCGAACTGAAACCATGGTGCTCCATTTCATTTAAGCCGGCAATGGTACAGCCGCTTGGTGAGGTTACCTTATCAATTTCCTGCTCGGGGTGCGACGCCAGTTGCAATAGCAGGTCTGCCGCGCCTTTAGCGGTTTGCGCAGCCATTTTCAAAGCGTCATGAGCATGGAAACCAATCTCCGTTCCGCCTTGTGAAGCAGCGCGGATCGACCTTAAAAAGAAAGCGATACCACAGGCACAAAGAGCTGTTGCCGAGGTCATCAATTCTTCATTGATCTGGATAGTTACACCAACCGTATCAAACAATGATTTGGTCATGTTGATGTTTTTATTGGTGCCGTTATCTGTAGCGATACAGGTCATAGAGTGGCCTATCGCAATCGCGGTGTTCGGCATTGCCCTGATCACCTGTACATTGAGGTCAAGGTGCTGGCGGATATCGGCACAGCTAACACCGGAGATAACCGAGATCAATAATTGCTTATCCGGCTTTAACGAAGGTTTGATCTCGTCTAACAGTTTATTGAGTTGTTGCGGCAGTACGGCCAGCACAATAATATCGGCTTTGCGCACGGCACGCAGATTATTGTCTGACACATGGTACCCCTGCTCGGCATATTGGGCCAGCGCAGCTACGTTACGACGCGTTAATGATATTTGCTGGGGTTTGCAAATACCCTTTTTAACTAAACCTTTGGCTAATGACAGCCCTATGTTACCGGAGCCTAATATTGAAATGTGCTGTTGTGCGTTCATGCGCTTTTTGTTAAACGTGTTCCAAATGGTTTGTTATCTTTCAATTGGCCCAAATCATCTGATTTGCCAATAATTACCGCCTTTACACCACAAGCAATTGCGGTAAAAGCGTTATCAAGTTTAGGTAGCATACCACTGTGTATTATCCTTTCCACTTTAAGTTCCTCGTAGTGCTGCGGGTTAATTTCCCTAATCAGCGATTCATCATCATTAATATCTTTTAACACGCCCTTTTTTTCAAAACAGTATATGAGGGTGGTGTCATATAATCCCGATAACGATACCGCCAGTGCCGAAGCAATGGTGTCCGCATTGGTATTTAGCAGTTGCCCTTCGCCATCATGCGTTATAGCACAGAAAACGGGGGTAAAGCCTGCTTCCATCAACCGGCTTATATTTTGGGGGTTTATCGAATCTTTAACAATATCGCCCACAAAACCATAGTCAATAGTTTTTACCGGCCGTTTAACCGCTTTAATAAAGTTGCCATCGGCACCGGTGAGGCCTATGGCGTTGTTGCCAAAACGCTGCAACTGGGCTACGATATTTTTGTTGATGAGGCCTCCATAAACCATGGTAACCACCCTAAGCGTTTCAATATCGGTGATGCGCCTGCCATCAACCATTTTCGATTCAATACCTAAATCTTCGGCCATTTGTGTGGCCACTTTTCCACCTCCGTGTACCAGGATCTTCAGGCCGTCGAGTGCTTCAAAGTCTTTTAAAAAATGATATAGGTTTTCAGAGTTATCAATAACGTTTCCACCTATTTTGATTATATAAAGGCTCTTATTTGATGGTAATTTATTCGTTTTGATATGATCTGTATCAATTTTATTCATTCCAGCTGTTAATATAACTCTTTTAGTGCCAAATTTCCACTTTTTTAAACGGAAAACTGTTAAAATTACGAAAATATAGTGTGTTTTTTCAAAAATTGATTTAAAAATGAATAATTGGATCTGCAGTTTAAGTTTACAATTTGATTATGAAAGAATTAGTAATATTGGAAAACTTTAAGGCATTATCCTTGCTTATAACTATCTATGGAGCAAAAAAAGAATACCAGGCCGCGGGTGGCAATTATAGGGGGAGGATTTGGCGGGATCCATTTAGCTAAAAAACTAAAAGATGCACCCGTTGATGTACTGATGATTGATAAGCATAATTATCACACTTTTCAGCCTTTGTTGTACCAGGTGGCAGGAGGCTCCATAGCTGCCGATTCAATTGGCTTTCCATTGCGCCGGATCTTTACCAGGCAAAAGAATTTTCGCTTCGCGCTTGCTGAAGTGCAAAAGATCAATCCCGAAACTAATACGCTTGATACTGATATTGGTACCATTTATTACGATTACCTTGCTATAGCTACCGGCTCCAATACCAACTTTTTTGGTAACAAAGAGATAGAGCATTTTGCTATGCCGATGAAGAATATCCCGGAGGCCTTAAACTTAAGGAGCCTGATCCTCCAAAACCTCGAAATGTCGCTCGTATCTAAAGACCCGGAAGAAAAAGCGGCGCTAATGACCTTTGTGGTTGTAGGCGGTGGCCCAACCGGTGTGGAACTATCCGGTGCACTTGCCGAAATGCGTGAGCTGATATTAATGAAGGATTATCATGGTTTGCGTAAACACAGCATGAGTGTTTACCTTGTTGAAGGTAAAGCGGAACTGCTGGCCGCGTTTTCCCCGGGGGCGAGGGCCAAGGCCAAAAAGTTTTTGCAGGATATGGACGTAACCATTTATAACAGCGCCCACGTGGAAAGCTATAATGGCTATGAACTGAAGATAGATAATGGCACATCGTTGTTAACCCGTAATGTACTTTGGGCGGCAGGAGTAAAGGGGGAATTTCCTGAAGGTATTTCAGTTGATAATATAACCCGGGGTAACCGCATCCTGGTTGATGAATTTAATAAGGTAAAAGGCTACGAGAATATTTACGCCATAGGTGATGTTGCCGCTATGATCACCGAGGAGTATCCAAACGGGCATCCGGGTGTTGCACCGGTAGCTATCCAGCAGGGACAAAACCTGGGTGAGAACGTTTACCGAATGTTCGACCGTAAACCGTTGGTGCCCTTTAAATACAGAGATAAAGGTTCGCTTGCTACCATAGGCCGAAATAAAGCGGTGGCCGACTTGGGGAAAATCCATTTCCAGGGATTTTTTGCCTGGCTGGTATGGGGATTTGTACATATCATGTCGCTGGCAGGCTTTACCAATAAGGGCATCATATTTTTTAGCTGGGCTATCAACTATTTCACCAAAAACAGCGACAACCGACTCATCGTACGCTATTTTGATACCGAAACCCGAATGACGGATCCCGAATCGAGATAAAAGCAAACGATGAGCGATTTAATATTAAAATTTAACAGTAATCACATTGCTTATAATCAAATTGTTAGCTTTAGGCTTTGTGCATTCAGCTTTTGGCTTTAAGTATTTATGGATCTGTTTGTTGTAATAGCTTTGCTGGTTATTGTCAGCGCGATATTCTCGTACCTTAACGCCCGCTTTATTAAGCTGCCGGGCACCATTGGCATTGTACTGCTGGCAACCATTACTTCTATCACGATACTTATTGTAGATAAGATTGATTCGTCGATAGCGGATTACCTGGGTACACTTGCCAAAAATATCAACTTTTCAAAAGCGGTATTGAATGTGCTGCTTGGTTTCCTGCTTTTTTCAAGCTCATTTAACCTGGATGGCCGGAAGTTGAAGAGAGAAATGCGACCTGTATTTGTGCTGAGCACATTGGGGGTTATCATTTCGACGGCGGTGTTTGGATGCCTGTTGTTTTATGTAGCCCCATTTTTTCATATCCATATGCCGCTGATCTATTGTCTGTTGTTCGGCGCTTTGATTTCACCCACCGATCCGGTAGCGGTTGCAGCCATTATCCGCAATTCGAAATTGCCTGCCAATCTTGAAACCATTATTTCGGGTGAGTCGCTGTTTAATGATGGAATTGGGCTGATCCTGTTTGTGATCATCCTGGAGGTGGCGCGGGTAGGAGAAGAGAAAATTGAACTGGCTAAGGTTGTAGCGCTTATTGTTAAAGAAATTATTGGCGGGATAGTAGCCGGCGTCATTTTAGGTTATGTCGCTCACCGGTTGATGCGCTCGGTTAAGGATTTTCAGACTATCGTATTGATCTCGCTCGCTTTGGTAATGGCGCTATCAGTTTTGGCCGTATTGCTTGGGTTCTCGCTTCCGCTATCGGTTGTTATTGCTGGGTTATTTGCCGGCGGTCAATCCATTAATCAGGACAATAAAGAAAAGTCGCACGAGGCGTTAGAGAAATTCTGGAAACTGGTTGATGAGATCCTGAACACTATTTTATTTGTGATGATAGGCCTGCAATTGGTTAACCTGCCCTTTGTAAATAACTATTGGGTAACGGGAAGTGTCTCTATTGTTACTGTTTTAATAGCCCGCTGGTTGAGTATCATGCTACCGCTTACCTTTTTACGACGTACCCTCAAGGTAAACTACAGTAATATCAATATTATGACCTGGGCGGGATTGCGTGGCGGTATTTCTATCGCGTTGGCTTTGTCACTTCCTAATACACCTTACAGGCATCTGATCCTGTCGGGAAGTTATTTTATTGTTATATTTTCGGTAATTGTGCAGGGATTAACGCTGAACAGAATGATCAACAGTGCATCAAAGAAAATAGAAGAATAACATTCAGACATTCTGTAATCTGCCGCGGGTTTAGCGCAGCGTAACCCGTGGTAAACGATATTTGAAGTTTTCAATTTCATCGGTTAAGTTGGAAACTTAACCGATATGCCCCACGGGTTACGCTGCGCTAAACCCGCGGTAGTTAACTTATTTAAGGCGCGACATATATTTGCCAATCTCAGCTTCAACCGTATCGCCACTATTACTTAATTCGTTTATGATATTTTCCCGCTCCGTTTCGCTCCGGTTTTGACTAAGCTTTTGTTTGCCCTGCAAATCATCAACGATGATCTCAAAAGCTACAATCCCTTTCATCATTCGTTGCTTATATTCATCAGGGAGGTTATTCCATTGAGTTAGATAGTCAGCCTCGTAATTACTGATCATTTGCGATAGCAAACCGGCAGTTTGTTCACCCTCCGATAAAATGGTTGCTTTGCCATAAGCGTGTACAGCGATATAATTCCAGGTAGGTACGTTGGTTTCCTTTTCGTAATGTTTGGGTGAGATATAGGCGTGGGGCTCAGTAAATATTACCAATACATCTTTCCCGATGATCTCCGCAGCTTGTGGATTTGCCTTTGCGAAATGAGATGAAAGAACAATTTTATCACCGCACTTGCTTACCAAAAAGGGCAGATGGGTAGCGAATGGAACATTATCGGTAGCGGTTACAATTGTTGCAAAACTGTAACGCCGCATAAAGCTGATTGCTTCCTGCTCATCGCTTAACTGAAAATGTTTGGGAGTATACATAGGGAGGAAAGATTTAAGAAAAGAAGAAGCAAGAACCAAGACAGATTTGCTTTGATTCTTGCTTTTATATGAATAACAATTACTTACAAACTTTCCAGCATCTGTTTAAGCACCGCTTGCGCAGCCCAAACGCGGTTGCCGGCTTCGTGCACCACAATGGAGTTTGGCCCGTCTAATATTTCATCAGAAAGCTCCAGGTTACGGCGTACCGGTAAGCAATGCATTACTTTGGCATTGTTGGTTTGCTCCAGCTTTTTGTTAGTAAGCATCCACTCTTCGTGTTTGCCTAATATATTGCCATAAGGCTCATACGCCGACCAGTTTTTTACGTATATGAAATCTGCACCGGCCAAAGCTTCGTCCTGATCATAAGTGATGTTTGCACCCTGGGTAAAATCGGTACAAAGCTCATATCCTTTAGGCTGCACGATAGCGAAGTCGACATCCGCCTTGCACATCCACTCCGAGAATGAGTTAGGAACAGCCTGCGGCAAAGGTTTGATATGCGGCGCCCAGGTTAAAACCACTTTAGGACGCGCTGTTGTTTTCAGTTCTTCAATAGTGATCAAGTCGGCCAAACTTTGCAGCGGGTGGCGGGTTGCTGATTCCAGACTAACAACCGGCACTTTGCAAAACTCAACAAACTTGTTAAAAATCATCTCACTATAATCTTCCTCGCGGTTCCTTAAGCCGGGGAACGAACGCACACCGATAATATCAGCGTATTGTCCCATAACGCCTGCAGCTTCACGGATATGCTCAACAGTAGTGCCGTCCATGATCACGCCGTCGCGCAGTTCAAGTGCCCAGCCTTCTTTATCGATATTGAGCACCATTACATTCATGCCCAGGTTAAGGGCAGCTTTCTGTGTACTCATACGCGTACGCAGGCTTGGGTTTAAAAACACCAGGGCCAGCGTTTTATTTTTGCCAAGCTGCTGATGAGCAAAAGGATCCTGCTTAAGCGCCAATGCCTCTTTTACAAGTGCGTTAACATCGGCAACATCATTAACAGAAGAAAATAGTTTCATGAACTTTACAATTAATTAGTGTGTTTTCTGTTATCTATTTTTTTAAATCTCCCCTAAAGGGGAGATTTAGAGGGGGCGTCTTATTGATTCAATACATTAACAAAAGCTTCCAGGAACCTATCAGCATGGGCCTTAGTTAAATTCAAGGCGGGTAACAGCCTGATCACGTTTGGTTTAGCTTCCCCGGTAAATATATGGTGCTTGTTCAGCAATTCTTTACGCGCATGGGCCAATTCCTCAGGCAATTCAATGCCGATCATTAAACCACGACCACGAACCTCCTTAACCTGTTCCAGCTTGTTAAGCTCCTTTATTAAGTAGCCGCCAATTTCAGCCGCATTTTGTAATAGGTTGTCCTGCTCAATGGTTTCAAGTACAGCTAAACCTGCCGCACAAGCTAAGTGGTTACCACCAAATGTAGTACCCAACATGCCATAAGCCGGCTGTATTTTAGGCGATATGATAATACCACCAACAGGGAAACCATTACCCATGCCTTTAGCCATGCTGTAGATGTCGGCATCCACACCGGCAAAATCATGTGAGAAGAATTTTCCGGTACGACCGTAACCGCATTGCACGGAATCGGCAATGAAAACGGCATTATACTGGTCGCACAGCGAGCGGGTTTTTTGCAGGAAGCCTTCAGGTGCAACCTGGATACCACCCACACCCTGGATGCCTTCGATAATTACCGAAGAGATTTCATTGTTTTTGAAAGCTTCTTCCAGTGCGGCTTCATCTGCCCAAGGCAAAAAGATCACGTTATCAGTTTCGTTGATAGGCGCAACAATCTTCGGGTTATCGGTTACAGCAACCGCTAAAGAAGTACGGCCATGAAATGATTTGCTGAAAGCAATAACTTTCTTTTTACCATTATAAAAAGAAGCCAGTTTTAAAGCATTCTCGTTAGCTTCAGCACCGGAGTTACACAGGAATAATTGGTAATCTTCTTTACCCGAAACCTTACCTAATTTTTGCGCTAACTCTTTTTGAATAGGAATCTCGATAGAGTTAGAGTAAAAGCCAAGCTTGTGTAATTGATCTTCTAATCTTTTAACATAATGCGGATGGGTATGACCGATAGAAATAACGGCATGACCACCATACATATCAAGGTATTCAGTATCGTGATTATCGTACACTAAACTTCCTTGTCCTCTTACTATGTTGATCGGATTTATAGGATATACGTCGAACAGATTCATATTATTGAAGCCTCAAAGGCAATTAAAATTAATATTAAACAATTACTCCCCCTTTAGGGGGCAGGGGGGCTAAAACGCTATTCCCTTAAGTCGTAAGCCTGCGCGTTCGTCCAGCCCGAACAATAAGTTCATGTTCTGTACTGCCTGGCCGGAAGCGCCCTTAAGTAAGTTGTCCATTATGCTGATAATGAATATTTTGTTGTCGTGTTTTTTTACCTGGATAAAGCATTTATTGGTGTTTACAATTTGCTTTAAATCAATATTGCGATTGGTGACATGCGTAAAAGGATGCCCATCGTAGTAGCTTTGGTAAAGTGCTAATGCTTCTTCCTCGCTCAGATCGCTCTCAGTATAAATTGAAGCGATAATGCCACGGGTAAAATCGCCACGGTAAGGAATAAAGTTGATAGCCTTATCAAAACCGGCTTGTAGCTGCCTCAATGACTGACCGATCTCGTTTAAATGCTGGTGACTAAATGCTTTGTAAACAGAAAGGTTATCATTACGCCATGTAAAATGCGAGGTAGGTGACAAGCTTTGACCTGCACCAGTTGAACCTGTTGTAGCAGTAACGTGTACTTCGTTGTTTAGCAAACCTTTTGAAGCCAAGGGAAGCAGGCCCAATTGCAAACAGGTAGCAAAACACCCCGGGTTAGCAATATTAGCAGCCGTTTTTATGGCTTCACGATTTAATTCTGGTAAGCCATAAACAAAGCTTTTGCCGTTTAAAGTTGAGTTTTGATTAAGCCTGAAATCCTGGCTTAAATCAATGATCTTAACCGAATCGGGAATAGCGTTTGCTTCCAGGAACTTTTTGGCATCACCGTGGCCAACGCAAAGGAAAAGTACATCAATATCTGTAGATAATTCGGCCGCAAATTTCAGATCGGTATCACCAAACAGGTCGGTATGTACCTGGTAAACATAGTTACCCGCGTTGCTGTTGCTATGAACAAAAGCAATCTCCACGTTAGGATGGTTGATCAGGATCCGGAGCATTTCGCCACCGGTGTACCCTGCTCCGCCAATTATGCCTGCACGTATCGCCCCCCCGCCCCCTGAAGGGGGAGCAAGAGTAGCGTCATTATTATCTTTAAATTCAGTCATAATTTTAACAATTATTCCCCTTTAGGGGGTTAGGGGGCTAAATTTATCCGATCATTATTTGTAGATGGATATGAATATAAAATAAACTCGAGGTCGCTCCGGTCGTTATTGCTGATGAAATGCTTTTGACCCGGATGGATCTCGATACCCTGTTCGGGCTTCAATACCGTAACCTCGCCGTCTATCGAAAATGTAGCCCTTCCTTTCAAAATAAAAAACACCTGTGTGGCTTTTTCGTGGTAATGCAATTGCTCTGCAGTATCTGGCGGCATCAGCTCCTGCTTAACGGACAGGGCTTCAGTATCAATGAAGGTCCATCCGTGGCAATCATCGCCCCAGTTATAATGCTTTATGCAGTCACCTTTTGAAAACGCCGTATTAATCATTTTGGCTGTTTACTTTATGATAGATCATTACCTGGTTGCCAAATATTTTGGAGAACCCTTTAACGTCTTCGCCGCTCCAGGCGTTGTTCATTTCTCCATAGCTGCCAAACTTGTTCGACATCAGATCGTATGGTGATTCAATGCCTACTACCTGGAAGCGATATGGGTGTAACTGAACAAATACTTTACCTGTAACGTTTTTCTGAGTATCGGTTAAAAAAGCTTCGATATTGCGCATGATCGGGTCATGGAACTGACCTTCATGCAGCCAGTTGCCATAGAAAGATGATAACTGATCTTTCCATGAAAGCTGCCATTTGGTTAGCACATGTTTCTCTAAAGTATGGTGAGCTTTGATGATCACCATAGGAGCAGCGGCCTCAAAGCCTACACGGCCTTTAATGCCGATAATGGTATCACCAACGTGAATATCCCGGCCAATGCCATAAGGCTGAGCAATAGCCTGTAAGGCCTGGATAGCTTTTGTTGGATGATCGTATTTTTCATCACCGATGGCTACCAACTCACCTTTTTCAAAAGTAAGCACAAGATCTTTTACTTCAGATGCAGTTACCTGGGTAGGCCATGCTTCTTCTGGCAGGCCAAGGTTTGAAGTCAAAGTTTCTTTACCACCTACCGATGTACCCCAGATCCCTTTGTTGATAGAATACTTAGCTTTTTCGAAGTTCATATCAACACCATGTTTTTTCAGGTATTCGATCTCTTCTTCGCGGCTCAGTTTCAGGTCGCGGATAGGAGTGATGATCTTTACTTCCGGTACAAGGATATTGAAGATCATATCAAAACGCACCTGGTCGTTACCGGCCCCGGTGCTGCCGTGGGCAACAAATTCGGCACCAATTTCTTTAGCGTAGTTAGCAATAGCAGTTGCCTGGCTTACGCGCTCGGCACTTACAGATAGCGGATAGGTATTGTTTTTTAATACGTTACCATAAATTAAAAAGCGTACGCAGGTGTTGTAAAAGTTTTCGGTTTCATCAACCACATGATGCGAAGTAACGCCCATTTTATAAGCGCGTTCCTCAACGCCTTTTAACTCTTCCTCGCTAAAACCGCCGGTATTTACAATAACCGAGTGAACCTCATAACCAAGATCCTGTGTTAAATAAATACAGCAAAATGAGGTATCCAAACCTCCGCTATAAGCTAATACTACTTTTTTCTTCATGTTTT
>Ga0068855_100010451_pt1 | contig 11198 bp, 12 predicted proteins | sample KBSCornC52_FD_66592 | JGI IMG/M metagenome (GOLD analysis project Ga0068855, IMG submission 66592) | Corn rhizosphere microbial communities from Kellogg Biological Station, Michigan, USA - KBS Corn C5-2 | ecosystem: Host-associated > Plants > Roots > Rhizosphere > Soil ... | reverse complement strand
GTCGAGCGTCGCGCCGCCGAGGTTGCCGATCGCGAGCGTGCGCCGCGCCGGGTTCCCTTCGGGTGTCTCGTCCTGCCAGTACGCGTCCCGCGTCCGGACGAACCGGTCGACGATCATGTCCATCGCCTCGTCGAGCGAGAGCTCTTCCCACGCGGTTCCGTACGGCCGGCGGTACTTGACCTTGTACTCGCGCAGCGGTCCGTCGTGGAGGCTCTTCGACGCCGATCCCTTGGGGCAGAGGCGGCCGCGGGAGATCGGGCTCGCCGGGTCTCCCTCGATCTGGATCACCGAGCCGTCCTTCACGTACGCGAGCTGCGCGCAGCCCACCGCGCAGTACGGGCAGATCGACCGCGTCACCGAGTCGGCAGCTGCGATCCGCGGCTTCAGGTCCCGCGAGCGCTTCGACTGCGCCGCTTTCCCGAGCCCGAGCAGGTCGCCCTCGGCGAACTGCCGGACGAGAGGCCAGTCACGCAGTGACGGCATGGCTCACCGATTGCGGTCGGGGTCGTCCTGTCCACCCGGACCGAGCAGCTCCGGCTTCTGCGTCTTCCGCAGCTCGGAGGCCGGTGTCCGGCCGGACGCAACTGTCAGCCCACCCCAGGCGACGACGCCGATCGCGACGAGCGCCGGGATGAGCGCAAGCCAGCCCACGCCGAGCACTGCGGTGAGGCCGGCGACGATCAAGAGCAGGAGACCGAAGAGGAGTGCCGCCATCGATTCGCGAATTCCCCCGATCGGCTGTCGGAAACATCACCGCCTGCCTCGCGCGAGCGACAACGCGGTCGCGGCGGCGACCCCCGTTGCGGCGATCAGATGCGTCCGCAGCAGCAGCTGCCAGCTACGCGACTTCGACTGCGTGTCGAACGGGCCGTGCGCGCCCTGGACGCCGGCCACGGGCTCGAACAGATTGTCGGGACGGCCGTTCATCGGCTCGTCCGTCTGCTGCGAGGCGAAGCCGTGACGCGCGAGGTAGCGGTCGGCAAAGGACGGGGCGATCGCGTTGCCGAGGATCGCCTTCACCGTCGGGCCGCCGACCATCACCTCGCGTTGCGGGTGTCGCGCCGCCCAGAGGATCGCGTCGGCGGCGACCTCGGGCTGGAAGATCGGCGGGACCGGCTGCGGCGACCGCGGCAGCTTCGCCCGCGACCACGTGAACTGCGGCGTGTTCACGGCGGGCAGCTGAACCATCGTCACGCGCACGCGCGACCCGTCATGCAGGAGCTCGCACCGCAGCGACTCGAGAAAGCCCTGCAGCGCATGCTTGGAGCCGCAGTACGGCGCCTGCAGCGGGATGCCGCGGTACGCGAGCGCCGACCCCACCTGAACGATCACGCCGCGGTCGCGCGGGCGCATGCGACGGAGCGCGGCGAGCGTCCCCCAGACCGAGCCGAAGTAGGTGACTTCCGTGGCGCGCCGGAACTCGGCCGGCGTCACATCGCTCATCGGGGCGAACACGGTCGTCATCGCGTTGTTCACCCAGACGTCGATCGGACCGAGCTGGTCCTCGACCTGGTCCGCCGCCGCCTCGACCGCGTCGGCGTCGGCGACGTCTGCCGAGATCGCGATGCACCGCACCCCGTACGACTCGAGCTCGGCCTTCGTCGCCGCCAGGCGGTCTTCCCCCCGCGCGATCACCGCGACCTGCAGTCCCTCCCGTGCGAACGCACGCGCCGTTGCGCGCCCGACGCCCGCCGAGCCGCCCGTCACGACCGCGATTCGCAACGTGTGCCGCACCGCGTACGTCCTTTCGTGCGCGGCCCAGGCGTAAACAGATCGTGACGCGATATGTTTTCGCGTTCGACCCGCGGGAACGATCGGACAAAACGACAAAGGGGGTCGATATGTCGACCATCGACGAACGACGGGAGCGCGCCGCTGCAGGCGTCGACTTCGGTTCGCCGGATGGATGGATCGAGGACTTCGCACGACCGCGGGTCGTGCTCTCGCCGATCGCCGCCCCGTCGGTGCTGGGGCTGTTCGGGTTCGCGGGTGCCACGTTCATCGTCGCGGCGAACCTCGCGGGATGGTACGGAACGCCGGACACGCCCGGCTACCTGTTCCCGTTCGCCGCGTTCTTCGGCGGCCTCGCGCAGTTCACCGCGGGCATGTGGGCATACCGGGCGCGCGATGCCGTCGCGACGGCGATGCACGGGATGTGGGGAGCGTTCTGGCTGGGCTACGGGCTGCTCAACCTGCTCGTCGTCACGAAGACGCTCCCGACGGGCGAGACGATGGACCACGCCCTCGGGTTCTGGTTCATCGCGTTGTGCGCGATCACCGCGTCCGGGACGCTCGGCGCACTGGCCGAAGGCGGCTTCGGCGTCGCCGCGGTCCTGGCGACCCTCGCGACCGGCTCGGGGCTGGCCGCGATCGGGTTCCTCCAGGGCAGCGCCCACGTCCAGCACTGGGCCGGGTGGCTGTTCCTGATCTCGGCGTTCCTCGCCTGGTACGTCGGCACGGCGATGATGCTGAAGGCGGCGGCGGGCCGAACGGTCCTGCCCCTCTTCAAGGCCTCGCGTGACGCGAACCGGCCGGGCGGTCGCCCGACGCGTGCGATCGAGCTCGAGTGGGGAGAACCCGGAATCAAGATGGGTCAATAACCGGACGCCGCATCTCTCACGGCGCGAGGTTCGTTGTACAACCTCGCGCCGCGAGCGGCGGACCAACGAACGGACGGAGGGATCGATGGGTTCGACGAGCGCCGATTTCCTGCTCCAGCGGCTGCACGAGAACGGCGTGCGCCGCATCTACGGGTACCCGGGCGACGGCATCAACGCGATCGTGGGCGCGCTCGAGCGGCAGCGCGAGCTGATCGAGTTCGTGCAGGTCCGGCACGAGGAGCAAGCCGCGTTCATGGCGTGTGCGCACGCGAAATGGACGGGCGAGGTCGGTGTCTGCCTGGCCACCTCGGGGCCGGGAGCGATCCATCTCCTGAACGGCCTCTACGACGCGAAGCTCGACCATGCGCCCGTCGTCGCGATCGTCGGCCAGCAGTCGCGCATGGCGCTCGGCGGCAGCTACCAGCAGGAGGTCGACCTCCAGGTCCTCTTCAAGGACGTCGCGCACGAATACTGCGAGACCGCGCTCGTCCCGGAGCAGATCCGGCACCTGGTCGATCGTGCCCACCGGATCGCGCTCGACCAGCGCACCGTGACCTGCCTGATCGTCCCGAACGACGTCGGCGAGGCCGAGGCCGTCCCGGAGCCGCCGCGGAAGCACGGGACGATTCACTCGTCTCCGGGCTGGGCGGCGCCGCGCATCGTTCCTGCGCGCAGCGACCTCGAGCGTGCCGCCGAGATCCTGAACGCGGGGGAGAAGGTGGCGATGCTCGTCGGTCAAGGCGCGCGCGGCGCGACGCGCGAGGTGACTGCGGTGGCCGAGAAGCTCGGCGCCGGGGTCGCGAAGGCGCTGCTCGGCAAGACGGTGCTCGACGACACACTGCCGTACTGCACCGGCTCGATCGGCCTCCTCGGCACGAAGCCGAGCTGGACGCTGATGAACGAGTGCGACACCTTGCTGATGGTCGGCTCGTCGTTCCCGTACTCGGAGTTCCTGCCCGAGCCCGGCACGGCGCGCGGCGTGCAGGTCGACCTCGACGGCAGGATGCTCAACATCCGCTACCCGATGGAGCTCGGTCTCGTCGGCGACGCGAAGGCGACGCTCGAGGAGTTGCTGCCGCTGCTCGAGCCGAGGACGAGCAACGGGTGGCGCACGCAGATCGAGGAAGAAGTCGCCGAATGGTGGCGCCTCATCGAGGACCGGGCGATGCAGGACGCCGACCCGATCAACCCGCAGCGTCTCTTCTGGCAGCTGAACCACCATCTGCCCGACGACGCGATCGTCACCTCCGACTCCGGCTCGGCCGCGAACTGGTTCGCGCGCGACGTCAAGCTCGGACCGGCGCACCTGGCGTCGCTCTCCGGGAACCTCGCGACGATGGGCGCGGGCGTCCCGTACGCGATCGCCGCCAAGTTCGCGCATCCGTCCCGGCCCGCGGTGGCGCTCGTCGGCGACGGGGCCATGCAGATGAACGGGATGGCCGAGCTGATCACCGCGGCCAAGTACTACGAGGGCTGGGCCGACCGGCGACTCGTCGTGCTCGTGCTCAACAACCGCGACCTCAACCAGGTCACGTGGGAGCAGCGTGCGCTCGAGGGCGATCCGAAGAACCCCGCCACCCAGGAGATCCCCGACGTGCACTACGCCGACTTCGCGCGGATGATCGGGCTCGACGGCGTTCGCATCGAGTCGCCCGACGCGATCGACGCCGCCTGGGAGGAGGCGTTCCAGGCCGACCGCCCGTTCGTGATCGACGCCGTCACCGATCCCGAGGTGCCGCCGCTGCCGCCGCACATCACGGTCGAGCAGGCCCGCCACTTCATCTCCGCCGTCCGGGGCGGCGACCCGCATTCGCGCGCGCTGATCACCGAGTCGTTCAAGCAGAAGATCCTCGAGTTCCTGCCCGGCCGGTGACCGTCGAGCGGCTCGAGACGTGCTGTTTCACGATCCCGACCGACGAGACGGAGTCGGACGGGACGCTCGAGTGGTCGTCGACGACGATCGTGGTCGTCGAGGCGGTCGGCGGCGGCCGGCGCGGCATCGGCTGGACGTACGCGCCCGAAGCCGCCGGCGGCGTCGTGAACGAGCTGCTCGCCCCGCGGGTCGCGGGCCGAAGCCTCGACGATCTCGGCGCACTGTGGCTGGAGCTCGGCGCCGCGTTGCGAAACGCGGGCCGGCCGGGCGTCGCGTTCTGCGCGCTGTCGGCGGTCGACCTCGCGCTCTGGGACCTGCGGGCACGCCTGCTGGACGTGCCGCTCGCGACGCTCGTTCCGGCCGTGCACGATCGCGTCCCGGTGTACGGAAGCGGCGGGTTCTGCTCGTACGCGGACGAGCGCCTGGCCGAGCAGCTCGGCGGCTGGGTGGCGCAGGGGCTCGACTGCGTGAAGATGAAGCTCGGCCGCGAGCCGGCCCGCGACCCTCGGCGGCTGACCGTGGCGCGCGAGGCGATCGGCGACGCGGAGCTGATGGTCGACGCGAACGGCGCGTTCGGCGTGAAGGAGGCGATTCGCTGGGCGAAGCGCTACGTCGACGAATGGGACGTGCGGTGGTTCGAGGAGCCGGTGTCGTCTGCGGACGCCGAGGGTCTGCGACGAGTGCGGGACGACAGCCGGCTCGAGGTCGCCGCCGGCGAGTACGCCTATGTGCTCGCAGACTTTCGGAACCTGCTCGGCAGCGTCGACTGCCTGCAGGTCGACGTCACACGCTGCGGTGGCATCAGCGGCCTCTTGCGGGTCAACGGCCTCGCCGCCGCGCACGGGCTCGATCTCTCCGGCCATTGCGCGCCGCAGCTCTCTGCGCACGCGTTGTGCGCGGTCGACCGCCTTCGCCATCTCGAGTACTTCCACGACCACGTGCGCGTCGAGTCGATGTTGTTCGACGGTGTGCTCACGCCGGTCGACGGTGCGCTCGTCCCCGACCGCTCGCGTCCGGGCAACGGCCTCGAGCTGAAGCGTGCAGATGCCCAGAGGTGGGCCGCATGATCGGGCGCCTGCTCGAGAACCTGCGCGACGGCAGGACGCAGCGGCTGCTGGCAGCGACGACGGCCCTGTCCGCGCCCGCGCTCGGGCTCGAGATCTACTTCGAGCACCTCAAGGGCTCGTTCGGCGACAAGTGGATGTGGACGCCACTCGTGCTGACGCCTCCGCTGACCGCTGCGGGCATCGCCGGCGTCGCCTCCGAGCGTGCGGCGAAAACGGTGCTGCCGTTCGTCTCGACGCTGTACTTCCTCGACGGGCTCGTCGGCGTGGTCACGCACGTGCAAGGGGTCCGGAAGCGGCCGGGCGGGTTCCGCGAGGCGCAGTACAACCTCACGATGGGGCCGCCGCTGCTCGCGCCCGGCTCGCTGTGCCTCGTCGGAGCGCTCGGCATGGCGGCGGCGATCGTTCGGCGGGAGCGCTGGTGACGCGATGTCGCTCCGCGATCAAGCACATCCGAACCCACACGGGCTCGAGCAGATCGAGGGGACGACGCCGCAGATGGTCGGCCGCTATCCGCACTACGACGTGCTCACGCAGGTCGACCACTGGGACGAGGTCACGCGGCGCGTTGTCCTGGACCGCGTCGAGAACGTTCCGCCGATTCGCTTCTTCGACGACGCCGAGGCGCGGACGCTGAAGGCGTTCTGCGACATCGTCACGGCGCAGGACGAAGAGCCGAGGATCCCCGTTCTGTCGTACGTCGACGAGAAGCTCGAGGGCGGCGTCGGCGACGGGTGGCAGCACGACGACCTGCCCGCCGACGGCGAGGTCTGGCGGATCGTCGCCCGCGGCCTCGACGAAGCGGCCGGCGGACGGTTCGCGGAGGCGTCGGAGGACGATCGCGTCGAGATCGTCCACCGGTTCTCGAAGGCGAAGCTGCGGGACGGTGTCTGGCGCGAGCTCAACGTCGAACGGGCGTGGGGCGTCGTCATGCGGTATGTGGTGCAGGCGTTCTACTCGCATCCGTGGGCATGGAACGAGATCGGCTTCGGCGGCCCGGCGTACCCGCGCGGATACGGCACGTTCGGCTCGCCGCATCTCGGCGAGCGCGAGCCGTGGGAAGGGAACGAGTCCGTGCATTACGACCCGGTGCGCGACGCGAAGAAGTGGGGCCTCGATTGAGCAGGCTCCCGGCCGAGAACGATTCGGCCCTTCTGCTCCATCCACACAAGCGCGGCCTGCAGAACCTCGATCGGATGGCTCGGTATCGCGACGACGACGTCGTCGATCTCGCGGTGGTCGGGGCGGGCGCCGGCGGGAGCGTCCTCGCACAGCGGCTTGCGCGCCGCGGCTGGAAGGTCGTGGTCCTCGAGAAAGGCCCGTTCTGGGACCCGGACCGCGACTGGGTGAGCGACGAGAAGGGCGCCGGGCAGGCAGGCTTGTACTGGACCGACAACCGGATCATCTCCGGTAACGACCCGGTCGAGCTCGGGAAGAACAACTCGGGCGTCGGCGTCGGCGGCTCGATGACGCACTTCGCCGGGTATGTGCCGCGACTGCATCCGTCCGACTTCGGGGTGCGGTCGCGCGACGGCGTCGCCGTCGACTGGCCGATCTCCTACGAGGAGCTGAAGCCGTCGTTCGAGCGCGTCGAGAGCGAGCTGCCCGTCGCCGGCGAGTACTGGCCGTGGGGCGATCCCCACGGGTATCCCCACAAGCCGCACCCGGTCGCGGGGTCGGCGCTCGTCGCGTGGGAGGGGGCGCGCAGGCGAGGGATCGAGATGCACATGGGGCCGGTCGCGATCACGAACGGGAGGTTCGGGAACCGGCCGCACTGCATCTACCGCGGCTTCTGCCTCGAGGGCTGCAAGGTGAACGCCAAGGCGTCACCGCTCGTCACGCACCTTCCGGACGCGATCGAGCACGGGTGCGAGATCAGGGCGGACTCCTTCGTCACCCGGGTCGAGATCGACGATGGCGGCGGCCGCGCGAGCGGGGTGATGTACATCCGCGACGGCGCCGAGCGGTTCCAGCGCGCGTCCGCCGTGGCCGTGTGCGGCTACGCGATCGAGACGCCGAGGCTGCTGCTCAACTCGGTGTGCCGACGGCACCCGAACGGGCTCGGCAATGCGGCCGATCTCGTCGGTCGCTACGTGATGGTGCAGGGCGCGCCGCAGGTCGCGGGGCGGTTCCCCGAGCTGCTGCGGATGTACAAGGCGCCGCCGCCGGAGATCTCGTCGGAGCAGTTCTACGAGACCGACCCGCGGCGCGGCTTCGCGCGCGGGTTCTCGATCCAGACGATCTCGCCGCTCCCGATCGGCTGGGCCGAGCACGTGCTCGCCGAGGGCCACTGGGGTCAGTCGCTGCGCGAGTACATGCGCGACTACAACCACTGGTCGGTGCTCGGGGTCCTCGCCGAGTTCCTGCCGCTGCCTGAGAACCGTGTGACGCTTGCGGACGAGAAGGACGCCTTCGGCGTGCCGATTGCGCATTTCAGCTACTCGCAGTGCGACAACGACAAGGCGATCGTCGCCTACGCGAAGAACGTGCTCGAGCAGATCTGGGACGCAGCCGACGCGATGGACGTGCTGACGATCGACCGCTACGCGCACCTGGTCGGCGGTGCGCGCATGGGCTCCTCGCCGGATGAGTCGGTCGTCGACTCGTCGCACCGCGTCTGGGGGATCGACAACCTCTTCGTCGTCGATGGTTCCGTCATGCCGACGCAGGGGTCGGCGAACCCCGCGCTCACGATCATGGCGCTCGCCGACCGCTGCGCGCGGCTGATGTAACGGCCCTATCAGTCATCGGAGGCCGGAACGACGCGCATCCCGTGCACGAACACGATCGCGCCGCCGAGCCAGCCCCCCAGCGTGAGCAGCGCGAACGCAATGAGCGTCAGCACGAAGGCTCCTGCGCCGATCGTCCCCTTCGCATAGTCGTGATGGCCAACGAGCGCCGCCGCGAGAAACACGCCCGACGCCGCGAGCATCACCGTCAGGTGCCAGGTCGCCTTCTTCCAGATCGCGCTGCCCCATTCGATCTCGATCCAGTCGAAGAAACCGGTCGTCGCGGTGAGCGCGGTCGAGCACAACCCGACGACGAGCGCGAGCCACCACGCGACCGCGGCGCTTCGATCGACCAGTCCGATCACGTTCACGACGGCCGCAACGGTGGCGAACGTGTAGGTGCCGATCGTCACGTCGGTCAGCGGCGGATGCAGTGGGTGGCCGGGCAGCCCCTTGATCAGGTAGCCGAGCTTCATCGCTCAGCTACCGCCGACGCCTGCTGCCGCAAGCAGGACGAGCACGAGCGTCGTCGCGGCCAGCAGGCCGTGGAGCCCGACGATCGCGATCGGGAAGTGCTGCTCGGCCGGCGTGTCGGGCGCAGTGCCGCCCGCACCTGCGCGGCGGCGGCGCAGCCAGATCGCGAACATGGTGAAGCCGAGTAGGGCGACGACGAGCAGCAGCACGAACGCGATCCACGCCAACGAGCTCGAGTCGTCGATCACGTAGATGATCCAGAGGACGAGCCCCGTCGCCGCCAGTAGGAAGTGACTCATGATCAGCGGCGGCTTGATGCGGTTGCCGGCCGCCTGCGACTTCATCCCGCCGCGGGCGAGCCAGATCGAGAGGAGGACGAATCCGCCTCCCGCCGTCAGCACCCAGGTGATCAGTGCAGCCCACTTCATGCTCAGCCTCCTTGGTTCGGGTCTCGTTCTATATCCAAAAATCTTACAAATAGAGCGGACGGCGTGTGGAGCGAGTGGTAGCGTCAGCGGTGTGGACAGGCTCGATGCGCTCGGCGACCCTGCTCTTCGCAGCACCGTTCTGCTCGTCCGCGCCGCGGCGAAACCGGTGACGGCCGACGACGTCGCCGAAGCTCTGGACATCGCGCGAAGCGTCGCGCGCTGGCGGCTGGAACGCCTGGCCGAAGCCGGGCTCGTCACGGTCGAGTTCGAACGGCGAAGCGGCCGGAGCGGGCCGGGGGCAGGGAGGCCGGCGAAGGCGTACGCAGCCGCGCCGGAGACGAGCGCCGTCGAGTTCCCGCGTCGGCACTACGAGGCGCTCGTCGGCCGCCTCGTCGACGCCCTTCCGCAGCGCGGCCGCGCGAAGCACCTCGAGGGCGTCGGCTATTCGTTCGGGCTCGAGCTCGGGCGCGCCGCGCGACTGCGGCCCGCGAAGAGCATCCGCGCCTCGCTCGACCGGCTCTGCCGCGGCCTCGGCAGGCTCGGCTTCCAGGCGGCTGTCGAGTCGCTCGGCCACCACGAGGCGGTGATCGTCTCCGCGACGTGCCCGCTTCGCCCCGTCGTCGTGGGCGACGTGGACGCGCGTGCGCTCGATGCAGGCATGTGGCGCGGCCTCCTCGCCTCGGCCGCCGGTCCGACGACGGCTGCGTCGGCCAGATGCAGCACGCACAATTGCCTGGACGCCCGCGCGCCCTGCCGCATCGTCGTCGCATTCGGCGAGCGCGCGTGACCGTCGCCTGAGAGGATGCCTCCGTCAACGGTCGAGGGAGGTCACGTGAAGGACTTCAGGGAATTCCTACTTCGCGGCAATCTCGTGGACATGGCGGTCGGCATCGTCATCGGCGTTGCCTTCGGCGCGGTCGTGACGGCGTTCGTTTCGGATCTGATCACGCCGCTGATCGCAGCGATCGGCGGCCAGCCGGACTTCTCGACGCTCACGTTCAAGATCAACGGGAGCAAGTTCTTGTACGGCTCCTTCTTCAACGCCCTGATCTCGTTCGTCGTGATCGCGGCGGTCGTCTTCTTCTTCGTCGTGAAGCCCGTGGGAAGGCTTCTCGCGCGGTACAAGACCGATCCGCCCGTCGACGAGACGGTGCGCGACTGCCCCCACTGCCTCAGCAAGATCCCGGTCGGCGCTCGCCGTTGCGCCTTCTGCACGCAGGAGGTCTTGGCGGCCTGATCGAGGAACACGTCGCTCCGGCTCCGGCGTTCGCCGGTCCGGCCGTGCACCTTGCCGCCGAGTCGCTGCTCGGCTAGGCCGGCGACGCCGCGCGCTGCTCGTCGCGGAGGTACTGGTGGATGAACGCGATCGCCATGCTCCCTTCGCCGACGGCCGCGGCGACGCGCTTCACGAGGCCGGAGCGAACGTCGCCGCAGGCGAAGATGCCGGGCACGCTCGTCTCGAGCAGATACGGGTCGCGGTCGCGTGACCAGTCGGCCGCGGGCACGTCGGCGCCGGTGACGACGAACCCTCGGTTGTCGAGTGCGATCTCCGGCGGCAGCCAGCCGGTCTCGGCGTCGGCGCCGATGAAGATGTAGACCCCGCCCGACGGCACCCGCTCGACCGTCCCGCGCGCCTGATCCTCGATGTCGATCTCTTCGATCGCGCCGTCCCCGTAGGCGCCGACGATCTGGCTCCGGAAGCGCGCGGTGATGTTCGAGCGTGTCGCGAGCTGCCTGATCAGGTAGCTGGACATGCTCCTCTCGAGCGAGTCGCCGCGGCAGACGATCGTCACGCTGCGCGCGTGGTTCGAGAAGAACATCGCCGCCTGCCCGCCCGAGTTCCCGGCGCCGATCACATGCACGTCGTGCCCGTGCGTCGCGGCCGAGTCGCTCGGCGACGCTCCGTAGTAGACGCCGCGCCCCTTCAGGTCGTCGAACCCGGGGATGTCGAGCTTGCGCCACGAGACGCCGCAGGCGAGCACGATCGTGCGGCCGTGCAGCACGTCGCCGCCGTCGAGGTGCACCTGGTG
>Ga0068855_100010450_pt1 | contig 11198 bp, 9 predicted proteins | sample KBSCornC52_FD_66592 | JGI IMG/M metagenome (GOLD analysis project Ga0068855, IMG submission 66592) | Corn rhizosphere microbial communities from Kellogg Biological Station, Michigan, USA - KBS Corn C5-2 | ecosystem: Host-associated > Plants > Roots > Rhizosphere > Soil ... | reverse complement strand
CTCAACCGGCGCATCTTCGCGCCGCTGGAAATGCAAGACACTGCTTTTTTCGTTCCTCCGGAAAAGAGGAACCGCCGTGCCGCGGCATACGGATTCGACCAGCAGGGCCGCCTCATGAAACGCCTGACGTGGGGTGGTGTCGTTGTCGAAGAACGACCGCACGATATGGCTTATGAGTCGGGCGGCGTCGGTTTGTGGTCAACGCTCGACGATTATCTCAAGTTCGCCCGGCTCTTCCTGGGAGATGGCCAGGTGGATGGAGTCCGTCTGTTGCATCCCGGGACGTTGGCGAAAATGATGACCAATCAACTCACCGATGAGCAGCGCGCCAACTCCGTGATGCTTGGTCGTAAGCCCTTCGCGGTTGGGCGCGGCTTCGGATTGGGCGTCTCTGTTGTGCTCGAGCAGGATAGGACAGACATGCTTCGGCGCGGCAATCCCGGCACCGTCAGTTGGCCCGGCGCCTGGGGAGGCTGGTGGGAAGCCGATCCCGTCGCGCAGTCCGCCTTTGTCTTCCTCGCCCACAACATGGTCGACCTCCCGCAGATGGCCAAAGGAATCGGCCTCGGCGTCTGGGCCCTTATCGACGATCTGCAAAAGTCTATCGCTGAAATCTAAACCGCTCACAAAACGAAACGTCCCGGTCCCTGCTAGCCTTCCTGCTGCTTTGGTTGAACAGAGACACTTCGCATTCGCAAAACAAACGATCTGGAGGACCTCAAGCGCGGGTAGTGGGTCAGTTTGAATCAAACTGACCCACTACCCAATCGCGAATAGTTTGTCTAACCCCGCGGATCCATTGGTAAGATCCATGACCAGAGATCAATCGTGGACAACTTTCTTCGCTTGGAGAACCGCCATAATGGCGAGATTCTCCTCATGGGCCGCATTCGCGACGGCGTAGGGCCAGATCGTCCTTGGCCCTCGATGGCACCTTGCCGCCAGGAACAAGCGGGCCGCCTCCGCACATGCATCTCCAGGAACAAGAGAAAGGCATCGTGAAAGCAGGGACTCTCGGCGCTCAAATCGGGACGGAGAAGATCGTCGTACCGACCGGGCAAAATAGTTCTGCGCTAAGGCGTTTCTCACAAATGGTGGAACGAGGGAGGCTTACCGCGAGACTTTGGTTAGTTCACGATGCCTCCCGCTTCTATGGTTTTGTCGCAGACGCCGCTGGTTGACTGCGTGGGCAGGAAGGTGGTCCAAGCGGCTCCTCCACCGGTGGAGTTGGGCGGGTTAAGATCGGCCGGAGTGCTGAAGTCGAAGAAGTCACTCATGTCTCCATTCTTCAGCCAATAGGCGTCCCGGGCGGTGAGGGGCGGGACGTTGAAGGTCTTCTCAATGAAGGACAGGATTGCGGTGCTGTCCATGGGAACGTGTGAGACGTAGTGCGGCTTGACGTAAGGCGAAATGACGAGCACCGGGACACGCAGGCCAGTGATATTGAACATGTTGTATCCACCGTTTTGCGGGGTGGGAGCGGTGAAGTTGGCGTTCGGGCCGGCGTGGCAATAGCCGTAGGATCCGTTGTTGGGGTCGGGACACTGACCCTGCGCATAGGCATCCGGGGGCGGGACGGTGAGGGGCGGCACATGATCGTAGAGGCCACCGGACTCGTCGTAGGTGAGGATGAAGACGGAATCCTGCCAGGCGTCGCTTTTCATCAGCGCTCCGATGATGGACTGGATGTAGGCGGCGCCTTTCTGGAGATTGTTGTCGGGGTGCTCGTCGAGGCCGCTGGAGCCAGAGGCAGATTCGATGAAGACGACCTGCGGCAGGGTCTTGTCGGGATCGCAGGGCGAACCGTTGCAGGTGCCGGCCAGCATGTTCAATAGAGAGCTGGTGCGGTAGGTCTTGTCCTGGACTGTGGGATCGGTGTAGTCCTGGAAATTGGGGAGGAACATGCCGTCCTGGTAGTAGTAGGCCCAACTGACGTTGGCCTCATTCATGGCGCGGTAGATAGTTTTGGCGCTGTACCGGGGATGAGTGTTGTCGGCGTCGGGATACTCGTGACCGAAGGAGCTTGCGGCCTCGATGAACATCCGGTTGGGATAGGTGGCGGTGAGTTCAGGCGAAAACCAGCGGTCGCTGGTGGCGAAGAAGCTTGCCAGGTCGTAGTAGTAGGGCAGGTCCGTCTGATCGTAGTAGCCCAGTACGCGCGTGCCTTCGGGATCGTAGTTGGTTTCATTGGCGCCGAGGCCGCCGTTGGGAGTGTCGAGGAAATTGTTCATGGCGAACGAGCCGGCGGGATAGGTACTCGTCGTGAGCCATGCTTTATCGCCGCCTTTCAGGGCGAGGTTGTGGTGGCTCTCATCCCAGGATGGGGTTGGGTTCTGGGTACAGACGGTGGTTTCATGGAACGGTTTGACCTGGGTGCCGTCGTGGTGATTGGTGAGCACCAGGTTGGGGTCGAAGCCATCAATGTCGGTGGAACTGGCGGTGATGCCGAACGGCAGGAGACGCTGCGCGCGATAGGCTCCGAGGACGCCGAAGTAATTGTCGAAGGAACGGTTCTCCTGGAGCATGAAAATAATGTGCTTAATCTTGCCGGCTGCGGCGGAGGCAACGGTGACGGTTATGGTTTGATTAAGCTGGGTGCCATCGGTCAGCGTTGCGGTAGCGGTGTAGGTAGTGGTGGCAGCCGGCGTCACGGTGATGGAGCCTTTGGGCAGCGGAGTGCAGGGAGCGCAGCCGCCATTGTCAATGGTCAGCGCCGTCACCGAGGGATCAACCTGCCAGGACAGGGCCACCGGCTGATTTGCCGTGCTGTTGGCCGGGGTCGCGGTGAGGTTGATATTGACGGCGTTGATGGTAACGCTGGCCGGCTGACTTTGGCCACCGGAGCCGGTGGCAACCATTGTGTAGGTCACGGTGCTGGGAACGGGTATCTGAATTCCGGCGGGCTCCGACACAGGGAAGGTGCCGCCCTCTTCGGGATCGCTTTGGGGAAGAGCGGGGGTAAACGTGACGGAGGTGGCGTTGGTGGTCTGCCAGCTCAGGGTCGTTGAGGAACCGGCCACGACGATGATGGGACTGGCGGTGAACTGGTTGATCTGCGGCTGACCGACTGCCACAGTGACGGCTACGGACTGGGGCTGCGTACTGCCGCCGGGACCAGTGGCGATAGCGGTATAGGTTGTGTTTTCAGTCGGCTGATCTGTGGCTGGATTAGTGGTTGTGGGGATTTGCCTTGTGACGCCATCGGCGCCGACCGCGGTGATCGCGACAGAGGTGGCGTTTGTGGCCTGCCAGCTCAGAGTGACCGTGTCGCCTTTGGTGATGCTGTTGCTCGAGGCGCTGAAAACCAGGGTGGGCGCGGTTGGCGGCGGCTGAGTCACCGCGACTTGGACTTGCTGCGGCTTGCTGTCTCCGCCTGGACCCGTGGCCGTGGCCGCATAGGTGGTGCTCTCGGTCGGCGAGTCCTGGGTGGAGCCGCTCAACTGGGCAGTGGGGATATTGCGGACGGTACCGTCGCTGCCGGTAGCGGTAATTGTCAGGGTGGTGGCATTGGTGGTTGTCCACGTCAGGGTCACCGACTGGCCTGCGGTGATGCTTCCGGCGCTGGCGCTGAAGGTTACCGTCGGCGCCTGAGGAGGAGCCGCCGTCACGGCGACCTTGACCTGCTGCTGCACGCTGGGGCCGCCGCTTGCGCTGGCGGTCGCAGAATAGGTGGTGTTCTGGGTGGGCGTGTCCTGGGTGTTGCCGCTGAGCTGAGAGTTGGTGGAGATGGCCCGACTGGTGCCGTCAGCGCCGGTGGCGGTAATGGAGACGGAGGCCGCGTTCGTGGTTTGCCACGTCAGCGTAACTGCCTGGCCAGATGTAACGCTGCTGCTGCTTGCCGCAAACGTAAGAGTGGGCGCCAGCTTCGACGACGAACCCTTAGAACTGGAACCGCAGCCGGTGAGAGCGAAAATCACTGAAACTACAGCTATTCCAAACAGAGCGTCGAAACGCGTCATGAGCGGTCCACTCCTGTTGAACAAAGGAAATAAAACGTGAGATTCCTGGCTGCTGTTACGCGTCCTGCTTTCGGTTTTTCTGTCAGGGATTGTGTAGCGCATCGATAACCAAGAGAACGATTCGGCAAAGATCAAAGTCGAACAGCATCCGCACAAGGCCCCCTCGCCAACAATCGAATCGTTCTTGGTTTGCCGCGATTGGCCAAATTCCTGCCGCTCTAATTACGTCAACTCAGTTAGATTGCTCGGAGCCGCGGGACGGCTGCCTCGAGTGACAATAATCTCGGGATAACAACGTCCCTTCGGGGAGGCTCCGGCTCGGGCTCCGGCGGATTCGGGAGACGTAGTGCCTGCCGATAGAGACGAAGGAATAAATGCCCATCAGCCGCTTCGAGGCAGGTTCAACATCCTGGAACAGTGAAAAGTGTACGCGGTGGTGGCAGCGGACATGCTCGACAAAGCGACGGAGCTAAGGCTCTCAGCTGCCGAGGTGCGTGGTCTGAGTGTTACTGGAGTCCTTACATTGAATCGCTTTGATCTCACTGCCGGTGAGCTCGGCTGACAGTGCTCTTTGTAATCCCCGGCCAACATTCCAGGGTATAAGATTCCTCTGCAAACTACACTCTCGATTGCAGCGTGAGAATGCCACTTTTCTCCCCATTTCTGAAGAACTCCTGAGTCACCGGCCACACTCGCTTTGAGAGCAAGAAGTTGCCAAGTTCACAGTTGGGGATGACTCGGGACTTCGCTCACATTTAGAATCACCGCGGGCACAATCCGCTCGGAAGAACAGCAGTCAAATCGTCCTTCGTCGTTCTCCCCTGCCCCGCCGCTACCTTGTTGATCGCGAGGCTCTTTTCATTTGGAAGGAATGCACTCACCACTATGTTTCGGGGCCTCGATAGCTTGACCGCGCACGACTAGCCGGAAAATTTCCGACAAGTGAAATTGATGATGCAGGTAAAGTAGAGCCCTAAATAGTCAAGGATTCGAGTCGCCGGCAACTCTTCCCCTGAGCAAATTTCGGTCAAGTTGCAAGGCAAGGACCTCCCCAGAGTATAGTGGCGGCCCCTCGTCACTCCTTGAATTAACCTTAAGCTCAAGCGAAATGCGTTATGAAGGACGTCTCAGGACGCTTGAAATCAAAGTGAGCGCGAGGGGATTCTATGGTTTCTTTGTTGCCCAGGAAGAGCACATTCTTTGAGCTTTTCAGGGCTCAGGGAACAGTGATCAAGAAGGCTACGGAATTGTTCGCGGAATTTGCGAACAGGTTCAGCGATTTCGACTCGTATAGCGCACGTTCGAAAGCCCTCGAGCGAGAAGGGGACGCGGTTGTCCGGAAACTCACCTATGAGTTGGCGGAGGCGTTCAACACTCCACTGGACCGGGAGGATATTCATCCTCTCATGCTGGACCTCGACAGAATCGTGAACCTGATCAACCGGGCCGTCCAGGATACATATCTATACGGGATCACGGAGAAGCCGGCGATCATGGACGCGTTTGTCTCGCTGATGCAGGGAGCTGCAGGAGAACTTGAGCAGCTGCTCACCGTCTTCGAGCGGCGCAAGTACGTTGCGGAACTCGCGCACGCGGTGGAGAAGATTCGCGGCATCGAACATCAAGCAGACGTTCTTTATAAAGAAAACGTCCGTGCGCTCTTCACAAGCGATCGGGAACGTCTCCGTACCTTGTTTCGAGATGATTCCGATTCTGTGATCACGCTGAAGGTCCTTGCAACTAACCGCTTCATGACCAATCTCGAGAAGATCGTAGACGCCTTTCAGGTGGCAGCGAACCGGATCGAGGGCATTGCCATTAAGTGGAACTGACGCATGAGCCATGAGATCTTGCTTGTCGGTGTCATCGTGGCCGTGGCGCTCGGCTTCGACTTCACGAACGGCATGCATGACAGCGCGAATTCCGTCGCAACCATCGTCGCCACGCGGGTGCTCACGCCAATCCAGGCGGTTATCTGGGCGGCGTTCTGGAACATCGCCGCATTCTGGCTGTTCGGGACGGAGGTTGCGAGGACCATAGGCAGTGGCATGATCGACATTCATGTCGTGACCCCGTTTGTGGTGCTTGCCGGGCTTTTAGGTGCTATTGGGTGGAACATCTTTACACTCAAGCTCGGAATCCCGACCAGTTCGTCCCACGCGATCATCGGCGCATACGCCGGGGCGGCGGTGGCCAAAGCGGGGTTCCGCGTTCTACTGCCGGCAGGGTGGACGAAGACCCTACTTTTCATCGTCCTTGCGCCGCTCATCGGGTTCTTATTGGGCGGCCTCCTGCTCATCATCACCAGTTGGATTCTTGAATGGGGCAATTCATCTCCAGGACGCGTCGCCCCTTGGCTGAAGGGCGCTCGCCTGCTTTCTGCGGCAGCTTACAGCCTTGGACACGGCGGAAATGACGCGCAGAAGACGATGGGCATTATCACCGGGCTTCTCTTTTCCGCAAAGCTTATTCCCGCATTCCGCATCCCATTGTGGGTTGTTCTTTCGGCTTACGGCTCGATGGGGCTGGGGACGCTTTTCGGAGGATGGAAGATCATGAAGACCATGGGCCACGGCATTGCGAAACTTCGGTCCCTGGATGGTTTTTGCGCCGAACTTGCGAGCGCCGCCAGCATCTTCCTTTCCACCCTGCTCGGCATCCCGGTCAGCACGACGCACGTGATCACCGGCGCCATCTCCGGCACCCGGGCGGTGAGCCGCGTCTCTGCCGTGCGCTGGAATACGGCATTCAGCATTGCGTGGGCGTGGGTTTTCACCATTCCCGGCGCCGCCATCCTTGCATGGGGGCTGTATCGCTTTGCAGCGCTATTTGGAATCCACTCTTGACGGAATCGCATGGTTCACTGGCACGCAGGTAAACGTGCTCTTCTGCAGCTTGCCATGCTTGTCAAGTCGAGAGACGAGGATTCACCGGATACCAAAAATTCCCATTTGTCGGCCCCGCGCGAAGTTGAGAGCCTGAGACAGGCTGAAGGCGCCAGAATTCTGCGACCTCCAAAGCACTGGCGGCATTACTTCGGTTCGCCAGATAGCGTGGCCCGACTAGCAGCAATCAGTTGCATTGCTTAATCTATCTAGCCAGATCCAGACAATCTTGGTGCTGGGTTTGGGCCCCTGTTGGCAAGCGGAGAATCCTGATGGTTCCTGGGACATATCAGATTTCGAAGCAGATCCTGGTCGATCTCAGCGCGCCTCCAGTGATAGCCGGTATTTTCTGGCTTACGGCATGCGGATGGGTTGCCTCGATCGGACCGGACGGTATAACTACACTGACGAAACAAAAACTGAAAATCGAATTTCGAATAGTTCTCGTCCTGCTGTATCTGGTCGTATTCGGGGAGACGGTCTACAGTTTATTGACTTAAGCAATAGCAGTTTTCAATATTCGGAAGCAATTTCCCACCGACAATGCTCTCAACTGAGTGATCGTAATCGATCAGAGTGCGAACTGAAGCCGTTTTCAATTGATCGAACTTTGGCTGTCGAAATGGCGGCAGATGCACCCAAGTTCCAGTTCTTCCCGTATTACGGCTTTACGGACACCAGATCAAAAACTTGGCAGATCTCGATCGTAGAGGAGGCTGGAGAATCAGATCCACCTCTCTGCCCCGGAGATGATGCCGCTTCAGCAGCCCCGCCGTGTGGGGGATTCGTTGTACAGCGTGGAGCATAACTCTGTATTCAGTGGGGATTCGTTGTAATGCGCAGCTGGCGAATGGCCAAATAACCAGAACCCAAATTCACCTTCCGCTATCCGAAGACGAACACATATCCCATAATCGGTAACATGCGCTCGAGAGCTGATCCAATTGCCCGAGGAGGAAACCAGCGAGATCATGGCAGACAATGGAACCCGCTCACGCGTCACTCTGCACATGATCGCCAGCCTCGATGGATTTATCGCGAGAAAAGATAACAGTGTCTCTTGGCTCGATGAGTGCGAGGGAGTCTACGACGCGGGCGTTTCGATCACCGAAGAAGAACTAGCCGCCTTCGTCAAAAGCGTCGATTGCTATTTGATGGGCTCCCGCACTTACGAGCACGCTCTTCAGTTGGGCTGGCCTTATGGCGATACGACCTGCATCGTCTTGACCGGGAGACAACTCCCATCTTCAAGACAGAGCGTCGAATTCTATTCCGGCGATCTCAAACAGCTTCTGAACTTGAAGCTCGCACCGCGCTTCCGGAATATCTGGCTCGTCGGCGGCGCGCTCCTGTCTCAGCGTTTCCTCGACCTTGGACTTGTCGATGAAATCAGGCCGACCCTCGCGCCTGTTCTTCTCGGCGATGGCCTCCGCCTCTTCGGCCAACTCGCCTCCGAAAAACCTTGGGATCTAAAAAATATCGCCGCGTACAAAAACGGCTTCGTCGATCTTCACTACATCGCTTCCGCCCAGTGACGACGGCGAGTAGCCCAGCTTCCACCGAAGAGCTAAATCACGAAACCTCATCCCGGTTTGCAGGGAATTAAACGTCAAAAGCTCACAATAAAACGGAGTAGTTCATCTGTGGCTCGAATACGCGGCCCCGTTCGGTGTGCGGCACAGTTCCCAATTGCCACCTCAGGCACGGCTAAGATTCCCCGCTAAGCCATTGACCCCAAATATCTTAGAAATATGTTGTGTATTTTGAGATACATGGAAAGGTACCAAATTTACATGTTGATTAAAAAAAATGACTTAAGCGGCATCCTCTCGGGGGGAGTACCGTGGTCCGGTACAGACCGGGCGGATAGCTGACACACCAACCGGGAGCATTCCTGACACTGCAATGGGGGCCTGAGGCCGTAGAAGGTGACTCATGCCTTGGAGAGCGAGCAGTGTGATGGAAGAGAAGCTGCGCTTTGTCTATGAGTATCAGCGCGATGAGGCCGTGTGGTGGATCAAGCTCGGCATTCAGCATGAAAGCATCCAGGGTACAGACCGGATCAGAGGAGATCGGTATGCACCTAACGGGCGGCTGGGTTCTAAGCGAACCAGTTGATACCGCTTCAAACTGATTCGCGAAACTCCTGTTTCCAAAGCTCTGATTGCGGCTGTACACTCCGCTCCGGTCGGTAATTCCCCCTGCTCACCGGCTAGAAAGCAAGACCGGGAGAAAACGAATGACAAGCAAGAAACAGACGATCACGCGATTGTGCGCGATTGCGCTCACAGCGGCGTGGTCAGTTGGGTCATGGGCCCAGGCTCAGGAAGTGAAGCAGAAACCGCCGATGTACACGTACATCGCCAACTGGGAGATTCCGCGTGCGCATTGGCCAGAGATGGCCAAGGCAGCAGATGCTGACAAGGCCGTCCTCGACAAGGCACTAGCAGATGGCACGCTCGTCGGATATGGAAACGATGAAAACCTGGTGCACACGCCGGGTGAATTCACCCACGATGACTGGTGGTCCTCTACCTCAATGGCTGGCTTAATGAAGGTGCTGGATCAGCTTTCGGGAGCGGGCGGAACCAGCACGCCAGTTCTGGAGAGCGCGACCAAGCACTGGGACTCAATCGAGGTGAGCCGCTACTACAACTGGAAACCCGGCGCCTACAAGAACGGGTACGTGCAGGTTGCGATCTACACACTCAAGCCCGACGCGCCTGACGACGCCATTGAGCAACTCAGCAAGAACTTCATCGCGCCGCTGCTTGAAAAGCAGTTGTCTGATGGCACGATCACAGAGTGGGAAATCGACGTTCCGGCCGTACACACCAGCGCACCAGGAACATTCGCGATCGTCTGGGTTTCTCCTAATGCGGAGGGAATCGACAAGGTAGGAGCGGCGATTCGTTCCACCAGAGAGGGTGAGGCACTGAGCAATGCGGCGTTTCTCTCCATGGTCGATTTCAAGTCGCACCGCGATGAGTTAAACAAGGGCAATGGAGTGTTCAAATAGTCCAGAACGTTCATCAAACAAAAAGAGCGGCAGGCTCCACAGTCTGCCGCTCTTGTTTCGTAGTAGCCAGGCTTAGCGATGATGACCGCCGCCGTGACCGCCTCCACCATGGCCACCGCCGGAGTGTCCTCCACCAAAGTGGCCTCCGCCGGAATGTCCTCCTCCGCCAAAGTGTCCACCTCCACCCCCGAAATGCGAGCCACCTCCGCCGACGTGGCCTCCACCAAAGTGCGAACCTCCTCCGAAGTGGCTGCTTCCCCCTCCGAATTGCGATCCACCACCGCGGAAGTGGCTGCCGCCTCCGCCCCATGAGTGGCTGCTGAAGCTCGGCGCTTTAGGAGCTTTGAAGCCGCCGCCGCGGTAGCTGTAGTTGCCCGAGGAGTGTCCTCCACCGAAGCCGCGGAAGCTTCCGCCATTTGAGGGCAGGCGAGCTATGCCGGACGATCCGCTATAGCCATACGAACGGCCGCCAGAATTGAACCCTGAGCCGGGCGAACGATAGCTGCCGCCAAAACTCGGACGCGACCCGTACATTCCAGAGCTGCCGTATTGCCGTCCGTAGCTGCCGCCGTAGACGTGCTGAGGAGCGCTGGAACTGTAACCCTGTCGTCCCCGCGAGAACTGCTGCGGACCGCCATATTGCTGAGGGCGCCCAACCGGCTGCGGACCGTGATTGTATGCCTGCCAGCTCTGCGAACCTCTGCCCTGTTGTCCGTAGCCGCTGTACTGCGATCGTCTCCCTTGTTGACCGTAGCCACTGCCAGGAGAGTTGCTGAATCCGAATCCGCGGCCGTTCTGCATGCGCCCTTCGGCGCCACCATTGCTATATGCGCCTCCGCGAGGCATACCGAAGGTGCCGCGTCCATAACCGCCATTCTGGCCATTGCCGTTGTGCGCCCACTGACCGCCATTCTGCCCATAGCCGCCTTGACTACCGTTGCCGTTGTGCCCGCCGTAACCACCTTGCCCACCGTTGCCATTGCGGCCCCAGGCGCCTCCGTTGCGGCCGCCATAGCCTTGACCGCCGCCATTTCGACCCCAGCTTCCGCCGTTGTGTACACCATAGCCACCGCCGTTGCGTCCCCATGAGCCGCCGTTGCCGAAGCGGCCACGATCAAGCCCCGAGCGGAAAGCATGTCCCTGCCAGCCACCACGACCACCCCAATTGCCGCGTCCACCCCAACCGCCGCGATCGCGCCAGCGGGCCATCTCGCCGTGATAGCCCCAGTAGCGCGCACCGCCATGCGCGAAGCCCCAGTCGCGCCCTGCATAACCGCGCGGGCACCATACGTCGTTGCCAAAGAAAATTGCGTGTGAAATCCAGTCAAGTCCCCA
>Ga0068855_100010448_pt1 | contig 11199 bp, 11 predicted proteins | sample KBSCornC52_FD_66592 | JGI IMG/M metagenome (GOLD analysis project Ga0068855, IMG submission 66592) | Corn rhizosphere microbial communities from Kellogg Biological Station, Michigan, USA - KBS Corn C5-2 | ecosystem: Host-associated > Plants > Roots > Rhizosphere > Soil ... | reverse complement strand
GCGAACATCCGCGAGGCGGACGCGATCTGCCAGGTGATTCGTGGTTTCTCCGACCCGGACGTGGTGCACGTCGACGGCAAGGTGAGCCCGGGCGATGACATCGAGACGATCAACACTGAGCTGATCCTGGCCGATCTGCAGACGATCGAGAACGCCATGCCGCGCCTGCAGAAGGAGGCGCGGCTCAACAAGGAGCGGGCTCCCGTCCTCGAAGCCGTCGAGGCCGCACAGAAGGTGCTCGAGTCGGGGCAGACGATCTTCGCGTCGCGGCTTGATCGCGGACAGTTGCGCGAATTGCATCTGATGACCGCCAAGCCGTTCCTCTATGTCTTCAACGTCGACCCCGACGAGATCTCGAACGCCGAGTTCACCTCAGAGCTGGCCGCGCTTGTCGCGCCGGCCGAGGCGATCTTCCTCGACGCGAAGACCGAGTCCGAGCTGATCGAGCTCTCGGCCGACGAGGCGCTCGAGTTGTTGCAGTCGATGGGGCAGGCGGAATCTGGCATCGACGTACTCGCGCGGGTCGGCTTTTCGACGCTGGGTTTGCAGACCTACCTGACCGCTGGCCCGAAGGAGTCGCGGGCGTGGACGATTCCGGTCGGCGCGACCGCGCCACAGGCCGCGGGCGTCATTCACACGGACTTCGAGCGCGGGTTCATCAAGGCTGAAGTCGTCTCGTACGGCGATTTGGTCGCGGCCGGATCGATGAACGCAGCGCGCGCCGCTGGCAAGGTGCGCATTGAGGGCAAGGACTACATGATGGCCGACGGCGACGTGGTCGAGTTCCGTTTCAACGTGTGAGGGAGCGAAAGCCGCCCGCTCCTTGCGCCGTTGCGCGCGATAGTGCGACCCGCGCTAGTCCCGCTTGGTCGTCTCGCGATCCTCGAGCCCAACGGCGAGTTGCAGTTCGCGTAGGTCACGCTGCAGGTGGTCGTCGTTGTGTATCCGAGCCTGGTGCGCCATGAGGTCGGCGAGCCCGTCGGCGATGGCGTTCAGCTTGTGTTGCGTGGCCTGATCGTTCCTGGTTTGAGAGTTCTGCAGCAACGCCACCAGCAGGAACGTGATGATCGTCGTTGCGGTGTTGATGATGAGCTGCCAGGTGTCGACCTTCATCAGCGAGAAGGTCGGCGCCCAGATCACGATCAGTAGGACGCAGCCTGCAAAGAACGGGGCGCGGCTTGCGAACGTTGACGCCGCGCCGGCGAAGCGGTCGAAGACGCCGATGTCGCCACGAACTGAACTCGGGAGATCGTCGGCGGCCGGTGCTGTCATGCTGACTGCCTACCCGGGCGCCCTCGATGACAAACGACGCGCGAGGAGCCGATAGTGCCAGGCGATGGCAATAGCTTGTTGCCACAGAGTGGCGTCAGTGGCCTAGGTAGCCTTCGCCAATGCCCATCGGTGACGAGGCGCACGATCATGGTCACGATCACGATCACGATCACCATCACTCTCAAGCGCGGAGTGGTGCGCTGCACGGAGCCGGCCATGCGTTGTCCTCGCTGTTCGGGGGACACTCACACGACCTTGCGGACCAGCTCGATGAGGCAGCCGAGGCCGACGCGGCCGGCCGACGCGCGCTTGTCGTCAGCCTCATCGGCCTGGCCGTCACAGCAGGCATCCAGGCCGTCGTGGTCGGCCTGTCAGGGTCGGTTTCTCTGCTGGGCGACACCCTTCACAACGTCGCGGATGCGCTCACCGCGATACCGCTACTCGTGGCTTTCACGCTCTCCCGCCGTCCTCCGACCAAGCGGTACACGTATGGATTCGGCCGTGCTGAGGACCTCGGCGGCCTGTTCGTCATCGTGATGATCACGTTGTCGAGTGCGTTCGCCGCGTACGAGGCGATCGCCAGGCTGATCCATCCGCACGCGGTCACACATCTGTGGTTCGTTGCTGCTGCGGCTCTGATCGGCTTCGTCGGCAATGAGGTCGTCGCGCACTATCGCATCCGGGTCGGGCGCCAGATCGGTAGTGCGGCGCTCGTGGCCGACGGGCTCCACGCGCGCACCGATGGATTCACGAGTCTGGCGGTGTTGGTCGGCGCCGGAGGCGTTGCTCTCGGCTGGCGCTGGGCCGACCCCGTCGTCGGTTTGGTCATCACCGTCGCCATCCTCGGCGTGCTCCGCGCTGCGGTGATCCAGGTGGGTGCGCGATTGATGGACGCCGTGGACCCCGGTCTTGTCGATCAAGCCACCGCAGCTGTCGCGAGCGTCGGCGGCATCGACGAGGTACGCGAGCTTCGTATCCGTTGGATCGGGCACACGCTCCGTGCAGAGGTTGATGCGACAGTCGACGCGGGGCTGACCCTTGAGCAGGCACACGACCTCGCGCATCACGCCGAGGCTCATCTACTCCACGACATCCGGCGGCTGACTGCGGCAACCGTGCACATCAGCCCGAACCACGCTCACAGCTGACCGGACCCAGAGGCGATCACGGTGCCTGCAGCGCCGAGCGCTCGTCCTCACTGAACGGTCGCGGACGTCGCTCCTCGTCGAGCGCGACCATCACGACGCGACCGATGGCGACCAACTCTCCAGCTGCATGAATCTCGTGCAGGAACGTGATCGATGTGGTGCCGACCTTCTCGATGCTGACCGTGACGTCGACCGAGCGGGTGCCGCCACGCACCTCGTTTTCGTAGTCGCACGACGCGTGCCGCACAACCATGTGACCGCGCAACGAGTGCGGTGCGTGACGACGTACGACCTCGACCCGCGCCGTCTCCATGAGTTCGAACATGGCGACATTGTTGACGTGGTTCAGAGGGTCGAAATCGCTGAAGCGGATCTGCACGGTGACGGTCGTCGGCTGCACGTCGCGCAGCCTAGTGTCGGTCATCGGATCTAGGGTGTCGGCATGGCCGACATCGTCCTCTTTCACCACGCTCAAGGGCTCACGGCTGGAGTTGTCGCGTTCGCCGACGGTCTCCGCGGCGCGGGGCACACAGTGCACACGCCGGACCTCTACAACGGCGAGACATTCGCAACCCTCGAGGACGGTGTCGAGCACATCGACAAGGTCGGCATGGACGAGCTCATCGAGCGGGGGACGCGTGCAGCCGACAACCTTCCCGATGAGCTCGTCTACATGGGCATGTCGCTCGGTGTCATGCCGGCGCAGAAGCTCGCACAGAACCGCGCCGGCGCACGGGCCGCGGTGTTCCTTCACTCATCAGCTGATCCGGCGTACTTCGGATCATGGCCCGACGGCCTGCGCGCGCAGATCCACACCATGCAAGACGACGACTGGGGAGACGTCGACGTCGGGCAAGAACTGGCCGCAACGATCGACACGATCGAGCTGTTCCTCTACCCCGGCGACGGGCATCTGTTCACGGACAGCAGCCTCGCCGTGTATGACGAGGACGCCGCGAAACTGGTCATGCAGCGCGTCCTCACGTTTATCGACGACGTCGGCTAGCAGCAGAGCGCGTGAGGCGGCGCGATCGTCACTCGCCTGAGCGGATGAACTCCGCACACCTCTCGCCGACGAGGATCGCCGGAGCGTTGGTGTTCGCGTGCGTGATCTGCGGTAAGGCCGACGTGTCTGCGACGCGGAGGCCTGTCACGCCGCGCACGCGCAGCCGCTCGTCGAGGACGCCCTCTCCTTCGGCGCCCATCCGTGCCGTGCATGACGGGTGATAGGTGTGCTCGCCGTGGTTGCGCACCCAATCCTCAAGCTCGGCGTCGGTCTGCACTGCGGCGCCCGGCGTGACCTCGGTCTTGATGATGTCGGCCAGCGGCGCCGTCGCCGCGATCTCGCGCGCTAGGCGCACGGCGCGGATCATTGCGTCGACGTCGGCACGCTCGACGAACATGTTCAGCTGTACGTCGGGCAGCTGGCGCGGGTCGCTCGTCGCCGCCCGCACCCAACCACGACTCGCGGGCGTCCAGTACGACTGGCCAATCACTGCGCACGGCGCGGTGTGCTCGGCTCCGTTCTCCCAGAAGAACATCGGGCCGAACAAGAACTGGAAGTCGGGGTCGCGCAGGTCGGGCAACGTCTTCACGTGCGCGACGGCCTCGGCGAGGTTGCTCGACAACTTGCCACGGCGCCCGAACAGCCACTGCGCGAGGTACTTCGGGTTCTTCGCGTCGAACATCCCGACGTAGCCAGGCTGGAGTTCGAAGTTCAGCAACGTCAGCGGGTGCTCAGCAAGGTGCGCACCGACATGCGCGTTGTCGACGAGGCATTCGATGCCGATCGAGGCGAGATGGGCGCGCTCGCCGATGCCTGACAACTGCAGTAGGTGCGGGGTGCCGAAGGCGCCAGCGCTGAGGATGACCTCGCGCCGTGCGCGCGCCGACATGACCCGTCCTCGACGCTCGTACTCGACGCCAACTGCCTGCGTGCCATCGAAGAGCACGCGACGCGTGAGTGAGCGCGTCTGCAAGGTGAAGTTCTTCCGCTTGCGGGCGGCGTCGAGGTAACCGCGTGCCGTCGACCATCGGCGCGAGCGCTCGACGCTGACCGGCGAGATCGACACACCCTCCATGTCCGGCCCGCTGACGTCCTCGCTCTGATGAACCGCGGATTTGGCCGCTGCCGTCACGAAGAGCTCGCTCATCGGGTCGTAGTGCTCGTGGCGGCGCACCTTCATGGGCCCGCCCCGACCGTGCTCGCCGTCGTTGAGGAAGTGATCCTCGATGCGCAGGAACGCCGGCTTCACGTCCGCCCATGACCAGCCCGGCAGATTCCAGCCGTCGTAATCCGAGGCGCTGCCACGCATCCAGAGCATCGCGTTCATCGACGAGCTGCCGCCGAGCATCTTGCCGCGGGGCTGGTAGATGCGCCGACCACCGGCACCGGGCTCGGGCAGGGTGTAGTAGTCCCAGTCGATCTTCGTGTGGAACTGGTTGGCGAAGGCCGCGGGAGCTCGGACCTCCAACCGCGCATCCGTGCCGCCGGCCTCGAGGAGGAGGACGTCGACCGAAGGGTCCTCGGCCAGGCGAGCCGCCACAGCGGCCCCACCCGAGCCGGACCCGACGACGATGTAGTCGTAGATGCGCATGGGCGCAGTTATACGCCGGGGTCAGGCGAGGTGCGCGTCCATCCACCCGACGATGTCGTCGAGCACCTGCTTCTGCTCGGGTTCGTTGTGCGGCTCGTGGTAGAGCCCCTCGTAGCGCTTCACGGTGAGATCGGGCGAGCCGGCGTGTGCCTCGACCCAGTCGGTGGCTGCGGGTGGCACGAGGCGATCGCCGGTTCCGTGCAGCACGAACATCGGCAGCCGCAGTGCTGCGATGCGCGGGCCCATCGCGTTGACGGTCGCAAGAATCTCAGCACCGGTACGAGCCCGCATCTTGCCGGTGAAGTTCAGCGGATCGCTGGTGTAGTCGCGCACGACCTCCGGGTCGCGGCTGACTGTCGCGGCGTCGAGTGTGAGGACGCCGGCGTTGGGGGCTAGTCGTGAGAGCAGCCCGGACAACCTGAGTTGCACGGGCGACGCCGCACTCACGTCGACTGCCGGCGCTGAGACGACGGCGCCCCGTAATGCGATCGGCGTCCCTGTCACGTACTGCAGCGCGACCAGCCCGCCGAAACTGTGGCCGTAGACGAAGGCGGGGACACCGGGGTGTTCGGCCTGCGCATAGTGCGCCAGCTCGTCGACCCCGGCCACGGTCGCGGCCATCGAGCCGATGTTGCCGCGCGTTCCCGGCGAACGGCCATGCCCCGGGTGATCTACCGCGTAGAGCTGGTAGCCGGACTCGAGAAACCGCGTGGCCACGTGCGCGTACCGGCCGCCGTGTTCATGCCCGCCATGCACGAGCACGACGATCGCCCGTGGCGGCGCGTCACCGACCCACGTCTGCCAGTAGAGCCCGGACGTCGGCAGTGTGCCCTCAACGTGATCGACCACCGGCACATCATCCACTGCCCAATCTTGATAGCGCTGTGCGGCCACGGCGACCGCGGACTATCAAGATCGTTAAGACTTGGTGATGCGCCGGTTGATCGCGCGCAGCAGCCAGCCCGGCGACACCTGCGACGCGGTGAGGAAGGCGCGAGCCGGTCGGCCGACACCGCGGTGAATGCCGCGCGGCACGAAGCTGCGACCCTGCTTCACACTCGCGAGGATCGTCTCGGCGACGTCCTCAGGCTTGAGGCGGATGCCGAGCGTCTCGCTGCTTCCGGCGTCCAGGCCATCGACGAGAGCGGTGTTCACCCACAGCGGCCAGACGGCCCGCACGCGAATGCCCTCCGCCTTCCACTCGAGGTCGAGCGCCTCGGTCAGCCCGCGGACGGCGAACTTCGTCGCCGAATACACGGCGATGTCGGCCTGACCGTAGATTGCCGAGGCCGAGGCGAGGTTGATGACGACTGAACCCTCGCCGAGGTACTGGTGGGCCGCGTAGCAGCCGTTGATGACGCCCTTGACGTTCACGTCGACCTGCAGGTTCTGGCCGTCGAGCGAGATCTCGGCGAACTTGCCGGACCGCAGGATGCCGGCGTTGTTGATGAGGACGTCGAGTCGTCCGCCGGTCTGCGAGGTGAACTCGGCGAGGCGATCGGCCCAGGCATCGGCGTCGCGCACGTCGAGCGTGCCGATGACGATCGCGTCGGACTCGTCGGACAGCGTCTTGAGACCGACCTCGTCGACGTCGTACGCGCCGACGACGTAGCCCTCACGGGCAAAGCGGAGCGCGGTCGCGCGGCCGATACCGGCAGCGGCACCGGTGATGAAAACGGACGGCTTGGTCTCGTCTGCAGAAGTCACTTCAGCAGGGTAGGTGCCGCGGCGCCAGAGACCAGCATCCGGCTCAGGCAGCTGTGACCAGAACCTTGACCGTCGCCGCGCCCGCATTCGAGACCACCCGCAGCAGCGGCGCGTTCGGTGCCGAGATCACGTGCCCGCCGGTGACGCTGACGACGTACCCGCCGGGGTACTGGATCGCCGGAACCGCAATGTCGGTCTCCGAACCCGCCGCGAACCGGGTGAGCGTCCCGACGCGCGTCGTCGAATAGCTCAGCGTGAACTGGCCATTCGCGAACTGCCATGCGGTCGGGTTGCCTGCGACGACTTGCGGGTACGGCTCGGCGAGCGTCTTGAGTTTCGCCGTGAGGACGTTGGCGCCGCTCGGTGATTGGCTCGGGTCGAGGACGAGCGCCTGGCCGTTGGGCGACGCGCTGGTCTTGTCGTTACCCGTGTAGGCCCATTCGAGCCAGCCGATGCGCTGCTTGTCGTTGCGCGTGACCATGTCGCTGATGTTGGGCAGGTCGTTTGTCGCGCCGAACTCCGTCATCACCGCTGGCACGCCGAGTGCGTTCGCGCGCCTGACCGCGGTCGCGACGGTGAGGTCGTCCTGCGGCGGGCAGAGCGTGTTGTTCCCGGTGACGGCCTCGGTGCTGCAGTAGTCGTGGAATGCCAACACCGAATGCGGGTCGTTGATCGGGCCAACGCTCGTCGCGTCGACCTGCGTGAACAGCACCTGGGGCTCGAACCAGACCGTGTGGCTCGTGTCGGCAAGGCGGATCGCGTCCGCGACGCGAACGTAGAACGGGTCGAGCTTGCCGTTCTCGAACAGCGGGCAGCCAACGAACAGTACGGCGCACTGCTCCCACAGCGTGCCGGCGAACGGTTCGTTCATGATCTCGTAGCCGGCCACCGCTGCGTTGTTGTTGAAGTACGCGGCGACGTGCCGCCACATGTTCGCGTAATGCGTCTGCAGGCCAACACCGTCAGGAGCAGGCGCGTTCTTCCAGAACTGGTCCCACGTGTGCCACTCAGCGGGGTTGCCGAGGTAGTTGTAGGGGAAGCCGAGCGGCGGGTTCGGCAGGCCGCCGTCTTGCACGGCCCAGGCTGGAGCGCCCTCGCCCTGGAACTTCTCGTTGTACAGGTCCTGGTGGAAGTCGAGGACGGAGACGATGCCGTGGCTGGCAAGTGTCTGCACGGTGCCCGCGATCGATGCCAGATACGCATCGTCGTAGTGGCCCGGCGTCGGCTCGACTGCGGCCCAGATGAGCCCGACGCGCATGGCGTCGAATCCATTGGTCTGCAAGAAGGCGGCGTCATCGTCGCCGAAGCCGTCAGCGTCAGGTGTGTACGGCGGCACCTTGAAGACCTGGTTCAGACCGTGCATCACGACGACGCGCCCATCGGCCTCGACGAGCCATCGGCCCTTGGCGCTGATCGCAGTCGTGCCGAGTCCGGTACCTGTCGGAGTCGCGCTGCTCGGTGCGGCGCCAACGGCCACGACCGTGGTGGCGGTAACGAGAACGGCAGCGGCGATACGAAGTGTGTACATGCGTCCTCCCGTGCCGGAGTCTCGCATTAGAACCCGTTCTACTTCAACACGAAGTCACTTCAGCTTGTCGCTGCGGCCGCGGTACTTCGCAGCCGACCGCTTGCGGCCAGGGAGCTCGGGCGGCGCGCCCTCGCGCAACTCGTCGACCAACCGCTCGGCGAAATCACCAGGCGACTCGCCGGGTTGCAGACCGCCGCCTCGCGGCAGGTAGAACTCGACATCGATGCGCGGCCGCTTCGGCAGCCGAACGACATCGGTCGATCCGTTGCAGCGGACGCAGACGACCGTGGCTTCGGGGACCAGCTCGGCCATCCGCCCGATGCCGCTGCGGGCGCGGATCCGCCGGCCGAGCGAGCGGGTGCCCTCCGGGAAGATGCCGATCGCGACGCCTTCGGCGAGGCGCTTGACGGCGACCGCGATCGCGTCGTCGTTGCTGACGCCACGCTCGACCGGAATGTGCCCCATGCCGGTCATGAACTTCGCGACGATCTTGTTCTTCCACAGCGTCGACTTGGCGAGCGCGTGGATCTGCCGACGGTCGCGCGCGGCGACCGCAATCGCGATCGGGTCCCAGTAGCTGTCGTGGTCGGCGACGACGAGGACGGGCCCGGTCTCCGGGATGAGGTCGACGCCCCTCACCCGCATGCGCGCCCAGCGCCACATGATCGGCGACGACACGGTCATCACCGCGCGATAGGCGGGGGTGTGCGTCGACCGGCTGACCATGGTCGGAATCATTGCGCATATCAGCGGGAAAGCCGATACGCGAGATCGACACCAGGGGAGACGTGTGACTGGCGAACTGACGGACGGCGCGAGTGTGTCGTTCCGACCGTCCGATGCCGAAATCCGAGCAACGCACGCGGCGCTAGCGCCATGGCGCGCCCTTGCAGCTCCGCGCTTCTACGGACTCGACAACGTGCCGGCCGACGGTGCCGTGCTGCTTGTCGGCAACCACTCGATCTACGGCTTGCTCGACCCGCCGCTGATGGTCGAGGAGATCTACGACAAGCGCGGGCGATTCGTGCGCAGCCTCGCGGAGAACGCGCATTACCAACTACCTGGCTGGCGCGAGATGTTGCGCCGCGGCGGTGCCGTCCGCGGAACTCGCGACAACTGCCGCGCGCTGTTTGCCGCCGGTGAGGCCGTCCTCGTCTTCCCTGGCGGAGGACGCGAGGTCGCGAAGCGCAAGGACGAGCGGTACCAGCTGCTCTGGAAGGACCGGATGGGCTTCGCGCGGATGGCGATCGAGGCTGGGTGCCCGATCGTGCCGTTTGCGGCGGTCGGCATCGAGGACATGTTCGACGTCGTTGTCGATGCAGAGCATCCCGTGCTGTCGCCGGTGCGCTCGCTCGTCGAGTCGCGCGGTGGCCGATGGGAACTGGTCATGCCGTTGGCCCGCGGTAGAGGAGCGTTCGGTGTGCCGCGCGCAGAGCGCCTCTACTACTGGTTCGGCGAGCCGATCGACACATCGCGGTGGGCCGGCCGCGCCGACGATTCAGCCGCGCTGACCGAATGCCGCGACGCCGCACGCGATGCGGTCTACGAAGGGATCGCGTTCCTGCAGGACGAGCGCAGCCGCGACCCGCATCGCTACCTAACGGGCCGGCTTGCGGCGGGCCTTCTTCGCCGCCTGCGCAGCCCGGGGGAATGACTGGGCGAATGACTGGGCGACGGCCAGGCCGACACCGCTGATGGTCTGCACGAGTTCGTCCTCGTCGAGGTCGATGTCGCCGGCGAGCCAGCGGCTGAGGACTTCGGTCGTGCCGGCGACGACGAGCAAGGTCGCCGCGCGGGCGGCGGGGTCGTCGCCGTCGAGGTCGAGGACGTACTGCACGAGCAGTTGGGTGAACTCGTCGAACGCGGCGATGCGCCGCTCTTCAAGCGCGGGGTGACGCGGTGCCTCGATGTAGAGGCGCGCGGCGCGCTCGTCGGCTGCAAGCGTCTTGACGAGGACGGAGACGGTGCGGCTCACGCGGTCGGTTGGGGCACCTTCGGCGAGCACGCCCGCGATCGCCGCACGGACAGCGTCGAAGACGAGGTCAAGAGCCGCGACCAGTGCTGCCTCGCGATCGGGAAAGCTCTCGTAGAAGTACCGCTTCGACAGGCCTGCCTGCGCACAGATGGCGTCGACCGTTGTGTCGTTGACGCCGACGGCCGCCACGACGTCGAGACAGGCCTCGAGCAGTCGCTCGCGTCGATCGCCGCGGCGTACCTCGGCGCTCACGCCGCGATACGGCCGCACCACTTCGGTCACCTGCACATCTTGACACGACGACGTTCCTGATTCATGCTCAATTCTGAAACGCGACCGTTCTTACTTTGTGCTGGTGGGGGTTTGACTGCCATGGGTTGCTGCATCGCGATCGCCTTCGTCATCTCGCTCGTCCGCAAAGGCTGGTTCGCCGTGTTTCCGAGCCGCCGACCGGAGCCGGAACTCTTCGCACCGCCTGCCTACCGCCCCGCCCCCGGCGGTCTTGGCCCGGTAGCAGGGGTTTCTGCGGCGCGTCTCCCTGCTGGGGGGCCACGACCCATCGCTGCAACCGCGCAGGCGGGTCGGCTGGCGCCGATGTTCCTGGGGGCCTTTGCGCTCACGGGCATGCTCTACATGGCGACGGTGTTCGCGTTGACCCGATTCGATCTGGCGTCAACGGGGTCGGCCACGGTCGGGTGGTCGGCGCGCAACGTCGTCCTCGCCGCGCTCATCCTCACCGCGCTCGTCGGTGCCGCGGCCACCTACGACGGCGCGGGAATTTCACGCGCATCGTTCGGGGTGGTGCTGCTCGGCGCCGGCTTCGCGTGGGTGGGGCTGGGCGTCCTTGACATGCACGGCTTCTCGCTGCTCAACCTGGCGCACGACGACGCCGGCTGCGCGTGCGCTTGCTGTGGAACGACGCATGGCTCATTGCTCGCCGACACGGTGTTTCACGGCGTAGGGCTCGTCGCG
>Ga0068855_100010443_pt1 | contig 11201 bp, 17 predicted proteins | sample KBSCornC52_FD_66592 | JGI IMG/M metagenome (GOLD analysis project Ga0068855, IMG submission 66592) | Corn rhizosphere microbial communities from Kellogg Biological Station, Michigan, USA - KBS Corn C5-2 | ecosystem: Host-associated > Plants > Roots > Rhizosphere > Soil ... | reverse complement strand
CCTTTGATTCCATTGAAGATATAGCTATTGCATCTATCATGCATACATGCATTATACAAACAAACCTCGGACTATCAAACCAACAATTTGCAACACCAACATGTATGATAGATATAAAAGCCTATAAATATAGGCATTTCGTGCAATGTTAGACCAACAATATGCATATGGAATATGCACCACAACATGTTAGTATGCAGGCTATTCCGAGGTATGCACTATGCATCTATTAACATGGTAGGTGTTGATAGAGAGGGGCTATGGCATTATGGTCAATTGCTCTGGACTGCCAAGCTATCTATAATGTGATTGTGTTCTCATTATAAATATGCATAATGGAGTAGCATCATGATCGTCCTGATTGTGATATCGGGTGGGTTTATCACTGTGGCAGCAACACTTTGTTGGTGCCTCTATGTAGGAGTAATCGACAATGCCTAGAATGCGTGCTAATTGCGACGTGCTTCCTCCTGTCTACGCTGAACAACTTCGCTGGAAGGTATATCGTAAGGAATATGATGAGTCTGATGCACTAGCTGTAATTATGTGGTTGTTGAGCCGCGCGCGAGGGTACAAATGAAAGACTATACACAGCTGCGATGTGAGATTGAGGAAGCACGGCGCCGATTCCGGTTGCATATCTACTGGTGTACTGCATGCACTGCGTTGACAGTCGGAGCTTTCTTTGCAGGTGTAGTAACTGGTGCGGTTACGGTGCTCAAGTGAGTATATCAATCGATAAGCTTGTTAGAGTGCTCAACTCTATAGCGGTGTTTGAAGGCGTCGCAACAGTGCATGGCATGGTTACGGCCACTGCTGGCGGCGAAATTGCTATCGACTTTACGAGCCAGCTTACTAGATCGGCGCACGCCTACCTTATTAACAAAGGGTTTGTACAAGGCGGCGCCCCTGCTAATGCAACCTCTTACGTCTACCGACCATGAGTGCCAAGCTCGGCTATTGGGTGATCGTATTGACTCACGTGGACTCCGTTACTAAGCAGGAAACTGAAACTAAGCGTGTCACCAGTAACGAGAACGTCGTCTCTCAAACATTCGACGATGCCTTTCGCGACTCAAGCATCACAGCAATTAAAATCTACAAACCGAAACGAGGAAAGAATGCCTAAGCGTACGCTTAAACAGATCGTTGGCGTTAAATACAATCTTGTAGCTAAACGAGAATTACTCAAGCTGAGTCAACAGCAATTTGCGGAGCATATTGGAGTTGCACAGGGAACCGTCAGCCGGTGGGAACAAGAGGAAACAGCTCCAAAGATTGTACAGCTCTACGTTGCTAAACTCATTGCAGAGAAACCAGTAAAGCCCAACCGCAAGGTTAAGAAGGCCAAACGGTTGGCTATCCGCGCTAAGTTGGGGGCTCTTACTCCTGCCGAGACAGAGGCGTTGGTAATGAAGGAGGTTATCAATGACCCCGACTCAGAAGCTTGAGCGTGCAGCGCAATTGCTCATCGACAGACAGGATATCCGCCGTAGGGCGCAAGCGGCGCTAGTTGCGGCTCAACATGACGAGGCACAGGCAGGACATGAATTACGAGAGGCGCTCTCTGCTCTTAAACCTAACCATGACGTTGTTGTTAGTAACACTGTCAAGCTGCTCATTGATTCCCAACCAAATCAAGCTGGAGTCAGTACATCACAGTCACTTGACGCAGCACTTCGGACCCGCATGGAAGGACAATCAAGGCATTCCGCAACGTAACTGTGGAGTTAATAGCATTGAAGTAGTGGCGCACTACCAACACGGTGGTTTTTACACTGATATAGCCGAAGGCTACAACATTGGCGGTTGGGAACCGGGACCCCATGAAGAAACAACCATCCGCGCCGGATACGAATGGCAAGTTAGGAATTGAAGACACCTTATTAGACGACGATGAATTACTTCCCGATAAAATTCTCAGACTCTCTCATCGCTCCCCAGACGGGCACGTTGCAAATACAAGGCTAGATCATGACACCGACCCACGCGACAACATGTTGGTTTTATATGTCTACACACGCGATGACGAAGGCTGCACTATGCATCGTCATTATGTATATAGTCCTAGTATTGTTGCCTTCAATAGTTGGCGTGATCTGGCTATCATCGAAAGCAAGGAAGTATCAAAGGTCGAAGGCGTTATCGGGGTCTACGGTTGGTGTACAACCTTTATTAATTTCACGCCATTGAGAGAGGACGATTTGTTAACGCTGGTTACAAAGGAAAAATATACATATGTTAGGCTCACATTTAGTACCCGAACGCATAACGGAAAGACACGGACAACCGGCAAGGCGAAACAGACCGAACGAAATAACCGTTCTAGGCATGGATAGCGAGACTTTGCAGGGGCCACCCATCACTCTGCAGTTTTATAGCGAACAAACCAACAAACGCTTTAATGGGTGCATCTTCATTGGCAAACGTGCGGCATCGACTGTTTTCTTAGATCAGCTGAACAAGCTCCCTCCGGGACGTTACCGTATGTATGGATTCAACCTTGAATTCGACATGCTATCTATCTTGTGGAACGTCAAAGCCAAACTGTTGATTGGAACGTTTGAGATGAAAATAGGGGATTGGGAAATCTCGGGGCGGTTTACCAAACCAATCTTCGCTATGTTCAAGGATAAAACTCGCGTTGTTGAGTTGGTCGATGCCATGCTGTGGTTTCAGACCTCGCTTGAGAAGGCAGGCAATATTGTATGTCCAGACCTGCCTAAGCTACAGCGTCCTGCTGGGCTGGGCACTACGATGTATAAGCCAAACGATACAGTGTTTGTCGAGTATGCAATGCGTGACGCTGTCATCGCCTATCACCTCGGAGTTGCTATCGAGAAATTTCATGAAGAGCTGGGCATTCCGTCGCAGATTTCTTTGGCGTCTATGGCTGCTGCGTGCTTTAGGATTAATTACCTACAACGCGATATATACCAACCTCCACGTTATGAGTGGATGGCAATGGCGGCGGCGAGCTACCATGGCGGCGTCAATCGTGTGCGTCCTGGCATGTCTCCTGGCTGGCATACCAATGTTACGGCGTTGGATTTATCATCGGCATATCCCTATGCCATGTCACAATTTCCCGACTTTAGCAACGCTGCAGGATATCGCTCGTATAAACGAGTTAAGAGGCGCACCCCTAAATCAGTACCTGACCTTGGGATATACAAAGTCTCTGGCATGGCTTCCAAATGCGATTGGCCTGCATTGTTTGGACATGATTTTAAACCAATTCAAGGACGGTTCGCAGGACAGGCAGTATCGGGCTACGAGCTTAATGTGGCGTTACGGACAGGAGAAGTGAAACTAACATCCTTGGAAGGTGTTCACTATGTTAGTTCTAGCGCATATAGTCCATTTCATGCGTATGTATCCTACTTCTACAAAATGAAGGCTGAAAGTAAAGACCCCATCATGCGGTTCATGTATAAGATCATGCTTAATGGATTGACCGGAAAGTTTATTCAAACATCCGAGGACTTCACGCTAATCGATGGACAATTGGTTAAGATTCAGAGGGCGGGCGGGCTCTATCATCCGTTTATAGCGTCCTTAATCACTGGACATACTCGTAGTGTGATGCATCCTTTGGAACACAAATATAAGGCGTTGCACACTGCTACGGATGGTATCTTTGCTCCGGGCAACCATCGTGGGGCGCGAAAGAAAGAGCTGGGCGCTGTCATTGACGAGGGGCACGGGGACCTAGCATTGTTCAGGAATAAGTTATACATCCTCTATACAGACGATGAGTCGGAGTCAAGCATACCGAGCCAAGTCTTTGAGGGACGTCACATTTTGAAGTGCGCCAGACATGGGTTTCAAGGGACCATCGGTAATCTGGAACAAATGTTGATAACGCAGATTAGGAAGTATAAAGTTAATAGACCGCTCAAGCTTAAGTCTGCGACTAAGAGCGGCGGCGTTCCTAACATGTTCGTCCGACAAGCGCGGACTCTCAATTTAGAGGGTGAGTTTAAAATCTACGATCATGGGTAGACCCCGCACAAAGGGTTATCGCTTTATCGACCAACCTCCACGGCAGGACATGAAGCGAAAGAGTCCAGATTCAGCGCCTAGACTGTATGAGTGGTTAGTAGACGAGGGTTTCGTTGAGCCGGTGAACACCGTTCGCCGGAGCAACAAGCGGCAAGATCGGCGCCGCCAAAATGTCCGATCATTAAGACGTAAACGTAGGTAGTAACAGCAACATGGCAAAAGCAAAATCTAAATCCAAACTCAAAGCAAAATCTAACGCAAAACTCAATCGCAAGTCCGTAGCGAAGTCTCCAACTCTTCCAAGCGGGTACAAGGTTATCGGCCGCGCGCCGAATTGGGACCCTGAAAAGGATGAGGTTATTGAAGGCGAACGCGGCGAGACTAAGGAGGTCACGTTTAATGAAGGCGTCAAGAAGGGCCCAAATAAGGAACGGGTTGTAAGGACTATGATCGTGCAGGACGAAACGATTGGCGCCGTGAACGTGTGGGAGTCCGGCATGCTTCGCGATTTGTTTGACCAGACCGAAGCAGGCGACAAGGTACGTATTGAGTATCTTGGGCTCGGGCAGGCGAAGAAGGGACAGAATGCCCCTAAGTTGTTTTCGTGTGGTGTGGCTGACTAGACGTAAGCAACCGTTGTGGCTGTGGCTATGCCATTGGCTACGGCGGCAAGAGGCGTTAAGATGAGATGCAGCCCCTGCGAAATGTGCGATAAAACCAACTCCCCACTCTCTCCACGAGGTTGGTGCGATGCCTGTGAACAGGAATTCGCGCGAGTAATGGAGTCTGTGCGTTGCGTATTAAGCGGGGGCTGCAACTCTCCAGTAACATGTAGGATGCAGAAGAAATGCGTTCAACTCAAAGCGGCTATAACCCTTACAACAGCATAGAGAGTCTGTCCTTTGACTCTCTACAGTGGGTTCCTACACCAACACCCGTTCAGACAAGCCCGATGAATATAGCGGCTTGTTCCCCTTCAGACGACACGTTAGAAATTGATATTTGGGTGTTGCGTTCAGCTCCGCAACGGACACGTGGACCCAACCGTTAGGCGGATATTCCAGTATGCACTGATTGAGCATCTGCAATTTAAGATTGCGGATAGCACAGGCAAGTTCGTACGGCGTCTTGTCTGCCACCCTGATATCGGCGGCGCAGCCTGTGATGTGCTGGCTGCTTTTGCTGCCTCCAATCCGATCATTGAGCCATGTCGGTCTATAGCCTGAAGTAATCGAGACCGGCCCAAGTGCGGCGCGTATAGGCTCTAATACAGCCCCACACAGCCGCCTCAAGTTCTCCACTACTTCTGGCGTCGGTTCGATCACTAACCCCGCTCTGGTGGCTTCCTGCGAGGTTAAAAACTCATGCAAAGCGAAGTGTTCAGTAAGCATTGGGCATTGCTCCCACGAGAGCCCCATCGAAGGGGCTACCGCCTTGAACAGATGCCGTTTCCATTGAGGCATCGGCAGCTTGTTGCTGCTCTGGAGGCACAGCCGTAGGGGCCGGCGGCTCGGCAACCGACTCGTCAATATGCTGCCCCAATGCGCTGGGATCGGTAGGTGGTAGCGGGGAGAACTGCGGTATAGCCAGCTGTGGCTCGCCGTCCAATGTGTTGAATATACGGTTGATCACACTGGCGGCAATGTGCATCTTTGGAAATGGGATCATGGCATTAACACCTTCTTAGCTAGAACCTTGGGAGTAACTTCGTATCCATGCGCCTTGAAAAGGGGCGCCCATCCATGCCTCGCCACAGTGATAATTACCTTGGCTCCACGTGCCCGTGCTAACGACTCGATAGCAGTTAATCCCACGGCGCCAGCTTCTGCCATATCTCCTGTTACGGTTAGAATGTTACAAGTTTCTCCCTCTGCGCAGACTCCCCAAGCTATCAATGCATATGCTTCTTTTGGTAGCGACCAGATTTCCATCTCTCCATGCTGGATTGCTGTAATAAACTGCGTGGGGGATAGAATCCCATGGGCAATGCGCAGAGCTTCGATGTGCGGGCTCAAGGCCCCCTGCGCCGGATGTTCGGACATAGCAACTCCTAGTTAGTTGGTCTCTGTATAACGCCTTGACGGTTGGGGTCCCATGTTGGGACGCCGCCAGCATCTTGAATGGTAACCGGCTTAAACGACTGATTAATAAATCCGCGCCCGGTTCCTGGCGGCCCAACCCCAGGCAACGCCCCCATGGGTATGGGCTGTTGTTGAGACCTAGCCGGTTTCTTGGGCGCATTCGTAGGCACATTGGGAGCGGGCAGAAAATTGAGGTCCTTTACCCCACCTGATACATAGTCGCGCATGCTGTAATCGCTGGGCAACATACCCGATTTCTTTGCAAAGGCATCTAGATTGTCGGATTGCTGCCCAAGCTGGGCAAACTTCTTTTGTGTATAGTTGGTGTTGAAGTTTTTCATGTTCAACGCTATACGGTTCCAATCTTCCTTTGTTACTTTGAAGTCTTGAGACTTCATGTAGGTTAGTATTCCGCCCGCAATATCCTTGGCAGCTCCACCGACAACCGGTATGTGGGATAAAGCGTCTGTCCCTTGTCCGACAGCATCAAAAACGTCTGGTGCATCTTTATAGAGCCCATTAACTCCCGTAGATACCAGCTGCGCCAATATGGCCTTGTTGGCTGGCTTGTCAGGATCAAAATCAGGCGCATTGGCTAACTCCAAGACCCGCATTGCTTGTTGGTCTATATTAGTTGCTTGCTCGGCATTTTGCTGGAATTGTGATCGATAGTCATTTGCAGCAGTAGTAACCAGTCCCCGTTGAAACTGGTGCGCGGCCGCCTGATCGGATAGATACTGATCGCGGTTGCCTTGCAGCACGCCTTGCAACATGCTTTCGCCTTGCTGAATCAGTTCTCGCCCCGATTCGTCTCCTGACTGCAGCCTATACCAACCATTGGCTACAGTTAGCTTGCCATGATCCAATAGCTTCCTAGTCTCGGGGTCGGCCGTTCTCATGGCTGCGTCTATTTCATCGTTCATGCTGGAGGTCTCGCCCCCAAATGCCCGCATCTCTCGGGCCTGATTGTCGAGATAGTTGTCCCGCATACGCTTGGCAGTAATACCCGCGCCGAGCCCCACCAGCAGCCCAAGGGGACCCATAACCATCGACGCAGCGCCGCCGTACATTAGGCCCGCTCTCAGCGGCGACATGCCTTGATATGGCTTCAACTGAGGGCGATTGGATGCTGTGCTAATTGATACATCAGGCAGCGATGTTTCTTCTGTGTCATCCGCCATGTTAAATACCTCCCTGCCCGGCCGCTTGGAAATTCCAAGCGTTGCCGCTGCTTTGGTTAGTGCCGAACGATTTAGCTATTGCCTGTGCAATCGCTGCCGACGCGCTAGTTGATTCAGACGATGACAGGGTCGTCGGCCCTCCATAGATTTGAGCAAGCTTGCCGTAAACGTCTAGGTCTGCATTGTTACCTGCCGTTAGAACACTCAACATGGAAGGCAACGCGCCTAACCCAGTGCTGGCGGCTCCAAGCGAGTTGCCTGCAATCGTAGTAGCAGCCGCCTGCTTCTGTGCTTGGCTAGCCGTGCGGATTTGAACAGCCTGCGCACCAAATTGCTTCGCGAGGGAATCCATTGCCATTCCTTGTGCAACTCCTTGTCTTCCGCCTCCAAGATTTCCGCTACTAACCGCATCCGCCGTGATTGCGGGATTAAATTGATCTGTAAACAATTCGCCGGTATCTTTTTGAAGCTGCGCAATCTGCGCGTCCGCAACACTACTGTCATTGAGTGAATCACGAAGGAACCCCGACCCTGCGTCATTCTGAGTCAACAATCCCGACAAAAATGAACTGCCTCCTGTGAATAATTGTTTTGCTGCGGCTGTAATATCGGGCGCGCTCGCTGTTGCGGTTCCTGCAGCAGCCCCAGCTTTCTGCATTAATTGGGTTATAAGATCACTGTTAAAAACAGTCTGGCCGCTTGCAGACTGACTGTTAGACAAGCTAACACTGTTTTGCGAACTATCTGACTGGTTCCAGCCAGACGCCTGCTGCTGAGATTTCCCCATTCCAAGCATTCCGCCGCCACTCATATTATTTACCTCAATCTGTAAAATACAAACCTGTTACTGAAAGCGAGTGCGCTGCAACCATATTCCTGGCGCCTGCATTGTTGGCTTGAATCACCTCCAGCCGCGCGGTGCTTGGAGGTATCCATGTAAAATCTGTATTCGGGGTAGCTGCCGTAAATGGCTCTAATAGACACACTGCCCTCATGCCCCCGGTTGCCATAGATGGGGACGGGAGCCCCGTTATCGATATTCCACCAGTGCCAGTATGCGCGGACCAGTCCACACGCAACATAAACGCCACTAGACGCCCTATTTTTAAAAACCTGCCTTGTTGCAAAGTATAAGTGCCTACACCAGCTGTAGTAAGACCAGATACAACTGGTATGAAATCCCCTTCTATTGCGCCGGCTAACACGTTTAAATCTCCTAGCATTTTGAAAAATGTATCGGTGGCAATTTGAATTTTTGCTAATTCATTCGTCATGTATGCCCGCAAGTCGGTATTGGTCATGGGAGTGCGAACATACTTCTGAAGGTCTTGGCTCATTCTGCATAGACTCCGTTATAGACTGCCTCAATTGCCAACCTATCAACAGTCCAAGTATCTGTTGTACTCTGATTAACCTCGATAGAGATATAACGCCCGCTTACCTCATATGGGACCCCTCCAGCTTGTCTGGTAACAAAAGCTCCCCATGTTATGTTTTTGTCTGTTGAGTTGCGGTAGCCAAGCCGGACTTGTATTGTTGCCAATCCAGCGCCACTACCTTCGACCCACACTCTTGAGGTCACCTTAACTTGTTGATCATCGTCGAAGTCTAAATCGTATCGAGCCACCCTGCCTAAAACTGCAGTGAGCGTGTCTGTAGAATTTTCAACGTACAGCTGGGATGGCTGTGCAGTAACGACCTGTTGTTTCGATGCTGTAATACCTCCATCCCATGAACTGGCATCTGTGTCCCAGCTTGTTGCATCCGAGTCCCAAGAGTCGTTAACAACGGTGTCCGTTACAATGCCAGTGGTGCCGTATCGTGTTTGAAATAGATCGCGTGTTGTCCAAGTATCGCGCGCCTCGTCGTAGACATGCGCGACGGTTGCAAATGTATTTCCGGCTACCGGAACACATACCCACACCTCCCTACGTGGAAGATCGCGAATAACAAAACAGTTTAAAGAGTTGGTATCATCTATTTGACTCGCCAGATACTTCTTTATACGACCGTTTGCTATGCTTTGAACACGGACTCCATCGAATAGAACTACGTCCTCATTGCCAACGATTAGATGTTGCGTATCTAAATCGGCTACACAATGAGTTGATAGTGCTCCAACGTTACGATTTACCGGGCGGAAAGAAAAAATATTTGTAGGCTGCTGCCCGACATACTCAGCCAAATAAATCGACGTCGGTTTATACAAAAACAGCTGGTTGCCGAGTCCTTTTCCAGTTACTACGCGCCCCGGTGTATCCGCCAAAATAGTAGATCCAGCTTCGTTACTTGAGGATGGAGCCCAAGTCGAAGGCAGTGCCCCCGGGGCGGCAGCATCGCTCCACACAACCATGTTATCGAATGTGCCAGAGCCGTTGCTAACGTTCATGGCAAAAATATGATAGCGAAATGCAATGACTGCTTTTGCTACCTGACCTGCCGGCCATGCTGGAACCGGAGTACAGATATTTGCTCCATTGCCATTCCATGTTCCAACTGCATCTTTGCCGTTCGTAAATACTGGAATGCCGTTGAGTAACGTGCTAGACCATTCATAAGTATTCGATACAGCAGTAATCGACGCGGGGGTAATGTCATTGTTAGATCCGCCTCGTACCCCATAGATTTTATTGGTCCCAAAGACCATCCACCAATTAAAGGTGTTGAGATTCATATTCAACAAGTGAAGGGGGTCGGTCGGCGCCGCTCCGTAAATCGCCCTCCGTGCGCCGATACGAGTTGGAAATCCTCTCGAAGTATTGACGTTGTGCGCCAATGATAAATATTGCTCGGCTAGTTCCTGTGAATCGATGTCGAGTATATGCCCGGAAGTTGGACGGATCGTCTTTTTCATTTCCCTTGCCTCTCAATGCGATCTAAACGGCGCAGTATTTCGGCATATTGTGTAGTTAGAATGGCAAGCTGCAACCCGGCTTTTTCAGCATCTGACGCCTTTCTTTCTACTTCTGCTAATCGGTTTGAGTACGCGCCCCAAGTAACACCCATGCCTACTGCTGTAGATATAACTGCAACTACGGTAGTTACACCCAATCGTGCTTCTCTGAGGTTGTTGGTCCCGCCGGGCATTTTATATACTCCGCTGCTCGCTACATCACTCATAACAGTCCTAACGGCAACGTTTTTCCAGCGTCAGAGAGAACCCAAATACTGCCATTGGGAACGGTGCCGGACCCCCAACTCCATTGAGTAAAACCAACTCCGGTAGAAAATCCTGTTAAACCTCCCGTAGTTGGATCTGGAATAAGAATTCTAGATTGTCCGTTACTAATGCCCAGTTCTATCGCGCCGAAAAAGTTCATCGGCAGTCCTTGCGTGCCGAATACAATGTTGCACCCGCCATTAATTAATCCACACGCCACGTTGGTTACCAGCGACCCGCGAAATGTTCGAGATGCTGTAGTCATGCTGCCATAGGGGACGCTACTTGAAAAACCTATGTTGTTATTACCAGCGTCGGTAGCTAACGTAACTCGACGCCAGTCTCGCTGGCCTGCTAAGCATGCAGCCATGGCGAGAGTGATGCCACTCATGATATGCCAACTCCCCAGCAGTAGACGTCTGTCCCATCTGAAGCGAGAAACGCAACGCCAGCCGCATTTAAAGTTCTAGTGCCGGTAACCGGTGCTCCGTTGCCGCCGTTCATCCATTTAAGATTGCCGCTTACAGTCTTCGTCAAAGTAATGGCGGCGCCTGTAGTATTCATCACACAGCAAGCAAATTTCGCTGCTAAGTTTGGGACGTTGACATTGCTACCCGCCGACAGCCGTATTGCCTGTCCTGCGTCGGTTGAGGCAACTGTGTATGAGCCGGCTTGTACGTTGAACGGCATGCCGCGCATATCTTCAACAGCGCCGGTAACCCCCACGAGTCTATTAAATTCAGCAGGCGTTGGATTAATAGCCGCGTTGGCATT
>Ga0068855_100010440_pt1 | contig 11203 bp, 12 predicted proteins | sample KBSCornC52_FD_66592 | JGI IMG/M metagenome (GOLD analysis project Ga0068855, IMG submission 66592) | Corn rhizosphere microbial communities from Kellogg Biological Station, Michigan, USA - KBS Corn C5-2 | ecosystem: Host-associated > Plants > Roots > Rhizosphere > Soil ... | reverse complement strand
TACGAGCCGGCGAAGGTGATGGTCGCGCCGAACTCGCCCAGGGCACGGGCGAAGCACAGCACGGCGCCCGCGGCGATGCCGGGCGCGACGAGCGGGATCGTCACGGTGCGGAACACCTGGAACGGCGACGCCCCGAGCGAGGCGGCCGCGAGCTCGGTCCGCCGGTCAGCGCCGCGCAGGGCGCCCTCGACCGCGAACACCAGGAACGGCATCGCCACGAAGGTCTGCGCGATGACCACGGCGCCCGTCGTGAACGGGATCGTGATCCCGATCGCCGCCAGGTACCTGCCCAGCACGCCGTTGCGACCGAGCAGGAGCAGCAGCGCGAGCCCGCCCACGACCGGCGGCAGCACCAGCGGGGTCGTGACAGCGGCGCGCAGCAGGCGCCGCGGCACGACCGGCCAGTCCACGGAGCGCGCCAGCACCACCGCCAACGGGATGCCGAGCACCAGGCACAGCGCCGTCGAGATCGCGCCGGTGAGCACAGACAGCCCGAGTGCCTGCACGGTCTCGGGCGCCACCAGGAGCGCAGGCAGCGCCGGCCACGGCGCCGAGAGCAGAAGCCCGAGCAGCGGCAGCACCAGCAGCGCGAGCGCGAGCCCGGCGATCACCCAGACGACGACCGCGGGGCCGCGGTGCCGTGCACCTGCGCGGGCGCCCGCGCTACGGCGTTCCGAATCCGGCATTCTTCAGGGCCGCACGGCCGGTCGCCGACAGGATGAACTGCTCGAAGGCCCGCGCAGCCGCCTTGTTGGTCGAGCCCGAGAGCACGACGATCGGATAGCGGTTGATCACGTCGGCGGCGACGGGCACCGCGATCTGCCTGACCTTGCCGCCCGCGCTCCGGGCGTCGGTCGCGTAGACCAGGCCGGCATCCACCTCGTCCAGCTCGACTTTGGTGAGCACGGCCTTGACGTCAGTCTCGAGTGTGACCGGGATGACCGACAGCTTCTCGGCCGCGAGCAGGCTGATGGCGGACGCCCCGCACGGCACCGTCGTGTCGCAGAGCGCGACCTTCACGCCCGGCCTCGCCAGGTCGGCCAGCGAGGTGACCCCGGCGGGATTCGACGGCGGCACGACCAGGGTCAGCACATTGGTCGCGAAAACGGCCGGCGTGCCGTCGGCCAGCCCGGCATCGGTCACCGTCGTCATGGTGGCCTCGTTCGCGGTGGCGAGCAGGTCGGCGGGTGCGCCCTGCACGATCTGGGCCGCGAGCGCTGAGCTGCCGCCGAAGCTCTGGGTGACGGTCACATTCGGGTGCAGCTTCTCGAACCGCGCCGCGAGATCGCTGTAGACCTCGGTCAGGGATGCCGCGGCCAGCACGGTCACCGTGCCGGTCAGCCCGTCGGCGGTCGTGGTGGAGCCGGACGCGGCGGAGGCGCCGGAGCACGCGGTCAGCAGGAGGGCCGCCGAGACGGAGCCGGCAAGCAGCGCGACGCGGACGCGACGCACCGGCCGCAGCGTCACGCGGGCTCCTCGGGCACCTCGACGACCACCACGGTCGCCTTGACGCTCGCGACGGCGAGCATGCCGGGCTCGAGGCGGAGTTCGTCCGCTGCCTCGCGGCTCATCAGCGACACGATGCGGAACGGGCCGGCCTGCAGCTCGACCTGCGCCATCACCCCGTCTCTGGTGACGGCGGTGATTACTCCGGTGAGGCGGTTGCGGGCCGAGGCGCGGGCGTGCGGAAAGGCGGTGCCGATCGGCGAGCCGACGGCGGCATCCCTCATCACGGGCACCAGGTCGACGCCATCGACGACCTGAAGCCCCGACTCGGCCTTGCGGATGCGCAGCTTGCCCGTCTCGCCCCAGCGGCGCACGGTGTCGTCGCTGACGCCGAGCAGGGCGGCCGCCTCGCTGATCTTGAACTCGGTCATCGGGGCCCACTTCCGCATCCGCGTGATACGTGGCCCACAATATCCGCAAATGCGGACGGGCGCGAGACTAGTGCGGGGCTTCGGAGCCCTCCGTGGCGGAGGCGGGGGCGGGGGCGGCAGCGGCAGCGGAGACTCCGTCGGCCTGGGACGTGCCGTCCCCTGTCGGAGCGAACTCCAACCGCCACGCTTCGACCGTCGCCTCGGTGAAGGGGCCGCTTGATGATGACCCCGGCTCGGCGAACCGGGCCGACGACTGCAACAATCGACGGATGGCCCCCTCGGTCGACCCCGACTCCCCGCGCTTCTTGCGCCAGCGCGTGCTCGACGGATTCGGAGCAGACGCCCAGCGCCGGCTCGCCGATGCGCACGTCCTGGTGATCGGGGCCGGCGGACTGGGCAGCACGGTCATCCCTGCCCTGGCCGCCGCGGGCGTCGGCACGATCTCGATCATCGACGACGACACGGTCGAGCCGAGCAACCTGGCTCGGCAGACCATCCACGGCATCGCCGACGTGGGCAGGCCCAAGGTCGATTCCGCCGCGGATGCCGTGGCGCGCCTCGCACCCGACACCACCGTCATCCGGCACAACGCCCGCTTCGTCGAGTCCAACTCGTTCGACCTCCTGCTGGACGCCGACCTCGTCATCGACGGCTCGGACAACTTCGCCACGCGATATGCGGCCAATGACGCGGCCGCGATCCGCGGCATCCCGCTGGTGTGGGGCTCCGCCGCGCAGTACTCGGGGCAGGCCGGTGTCGCCTGGGACGAGAAGGGCGTCGACTACCGCGACCTGTTCCCGGTGCAACCGAGCGACGACGAGGCGCTCAGCTGCGAGTTGGTCGGGGTGCTGCCCACGGTCTGCGCGGTCATCGGAGCCATGATGGCCGGAGAGGCGCTCAAGCTGATCACCGGCGTGGGCGAGCCCCTGATCGGCCGGGTCGCCTCGTTCGACGCGCTGACGGGCACGACCCGCGAGATCGAGTACCGACGCGATCCGGATGCCCCGCGACCCGGCTCGCTCGAGGAGCGCACCGCGATCCGCGAGCCCGATCCGGAGCGCTCGGTCACCCCGGCCAAGCTGCAGCAACTGCTCGCAGGACCGACCACTCACGGCATCCACGAGACGCCCCCGCTGCTGCTCGACGTGCGCGAGGCGTCAGAGGCCTCGTTCGTGTCGTTGCCCGGCTCGGTGCTGATCCCGCTCGGTCAACTGCCCGATCGGCTCGACGAGCTCGACGAGCTGGCCGGAGGGCGCGACCGCTCGATCGTGGTCTACTGCCATCACGGCGTCCGCTCGGCCCGCGCGCTCGAGACGCTCGAGAAGGCCGGATTCACCAAGGTGCGGCACCTGAACGGCGGCATCGATGCCTGGCGGCGCCAGGTCGATCCCGAGATGGCCGCGTACTGATGAGCCGCCCGGGAGACGACGCGCCCTCGGCCCGCACCCCGGTCGACGTCCACGCGGCCCGGGTGCTCTCGAAGCTCGAGCGCCTCCGAGGGCGCATGCCCGTGTCGCTACCGCTCGAGGATGCGCGGGGACGCATGCTGAGCCGCGACGTGATCTCTCCGGTCGACCTGCCGCCCTTCCGCAACTCCCAGATGGACGGCTACGCCGTGCGGGCGATCGATGTCGCATCCGCGCCGGTCTCGCTGCCCGTGGTCGGCGAGGTGGCGGCCGCGCCCGGGGCGCCCGCCGCATTGCGCCCCGGCACCGCGATCAAGGTCATGACGGGCGCCGGCATGCCGGAGGGGGCGGACACCGTCATCCCGGTCGAAGACACCCTGACAGCGGGCGAGCACGTCTCGATCGCGCGTGGGCGTGCCGCAGGAGAGTACGTGCGCGAGGCGGGATCGGACCTCCGCGCTGGTGACACCGTCGTGCCGCGCGGTGCCGTGCTCGCCTCGCGCCACCTCGCCGCACTGGCCGCCGCCGGCATCACCGAGGTCGAGGTGGCGGCCCGCGTCCGCGTCGCCGTGATCAGCACCGGGAGCGAGCTGGTGGCACCGGGCGCGCAGCTCGGGCCGGGTCAGATCTTCGACTCGAACGGCGTCGCCATCGCCGCAGCGGTTCGGGCGAGCGGTGCCGAGGTCGTTCTCGAGGGCAGAGTGAGCGACGACGCCGACGAACTCGAGGCGCTCCTCGACGCGGCGATCGCGATGGATGCCGAACTCATCGTCACCAGCGGCGGCATCTCGATGGGCGACCACGAGGTCGTGCGGGACCTGCTGGAGCCGCTGGGCGCGATCATCGACGTGCTCGCCATGCAGCCCGGCGGCCCGCAGGCGCTCGCCCACTGGCGTGACGTTCCCGTTGTGTGCTTCCCCGGGAATCCGGTGAGCAGCCAGCTGAGCTTCGAGATCTTCGTGGCGCCCCTGCTGCGCGAGCTGGCCGGGCTGCCGGCGCGCGTCGTCGAGACCCGGGTTCTGGACTCCGCCGTGAGGTCGATTCCGGGGCGGCGCCAGTTCCTGCGCGGCAGGCGCATCGGCCGCGAGGGCGTCACCCTGGTGGGCGGGCCCAGCTCGCACCTCGTCGCGGCGCTGGCGGCATCCGATGTGCTGGTCGTCATCCCGGAGGACGTGGTCGAGCTGGCTGCGGGCGATTCCGTGGAGACTTGGGAGCTATGAGCCACGAGCCGCACGGCGAGCAGTTGACCCACCTCGACGATGAGGGCCGCGCCCGCATGATCGATGTCGGCGCCAAGCCGATCACGCACCGGGTGGCGGTCGCCGGTGGCCGGCTGCAGACGACGGCCGAGGTGATCGCGCTGGTGCGGGCCGATGGGCTGCCCAAGGCCGATGTGCTGGCCACCGCCCGGATCGCCGGGATCGCCGCCGCCAAGAAGACGAGCGAGCTGATCCCGCTCGCGCACCTGCTGCCTCTGGACGGCGTCACGGTCGAATTCGACCTGGCAACCGACTCGATCGAGATCCGCGCCTCGGTGTCGGTCACCGCCCGCACCGGTGTCGAGATGGAGGCGCTCACCGCCGTCGCCCTGGCCGGGCTCACCCTGCACGACATGATCAAGGCCGTCGACCCGGCCGCCGTGCTCGGCGACATCAAGCTGATCTCGAAGAGCGGGGGCAAGCGAGGCGACTGGTCCCGCGACGACCGGGAGCCGGGGCGGCTCTCGGCCCTGGCGTCGCGGCAGAGCCCGGAAATGGGCTCTGCTCCCAGCTCCACCGCGCGCGGCAGAGCCGTCGTCATCGTCTCGTCCACGGGGGCCGCCGGCGGTACCCGCGACGACAGCACCGGCCCGCTGATCGCCGAATGGCTGACCGACCACGGGTTCGCGCCCGATCCTGTGGTCGTCACTCCGGATTCCGCCGTCGCCACCGCGATCGAGGCGGCCCTGAGCACGCAGCCGGTTGTGCTGCTCACGACCGGGGGCACGGGCATCCACCCGCAGGACCGCACGCCCGAAGCGACCCGTGCCGTGCTCGACCAGGAACTGCCCGGCATCGCCGAGGCGATCCGTTCCGCAGGTCGCGCCTCGACGCCCACCGCGGCTGTGAGCCGTGCGCTGGCCGGCGTCGCCGGCGGCACGATCGTCGTGAACCTGCCAGGGTCACCGGGCGGCGTGCGCGACGGGCTCGCCGTGCTCGACGACTTGCTGCCGCACCTGATCGACCAGTTGGCGGGCGGCGGGCATCATCATGGATGACGTGTTCGCCCTGGTCAGCGACGCGCCGCTCGACCGGGCCGCGCTCGAGGCGTTCGTGCGCACCGCGAGCGATGGCGCCGTCGTGACCTTCGAGGGCGTCATCCGCAACCACGATCACGGCGCGGGCGTCTCGGCCCTCGACTACGAGGCGCACCCGGATGCCGAGGCCTTCCTGCGCGAGGCGTGCGCGTCGATCGCCACCGCGTCGGGGCTGCGCGTGGCGGCCGCGCACCGCATCGGACACCTCGTGGTGGGCGATGCCGCGCTGATCGCAGCCGTCGCCGCCCCGCACCGCGCCGACGCCTTCGCCGCGTGCGCACAGCTGGTCGACCTGATCAAGCAGACCGTTCCGATCTGGAAGCGGCAGCACCTGGATGACGGCGTCTCGGAGTGGGTCGGCCTCGCGTGACCGCCGGGCGGCCGGGCTCGACGTGGCCTCCCCTCGTCGCATCCGACGACTGAGGGGATCCTTGAAACCCCATTTCAGTTCGCGCTGAATTGCGTGCGAACTGAAATAGCGTTTCGGCATCTACCCGCCCGCGAAGGGCGGCAGCACGTCGACGCGTTTGCCGAGCGCCCGGGCCGGGTCACGCGACACGACCCCATCGACCAGGAACGACCCGGTCTCGAGTACCCGCGACATCGCGTCGCCGTACCGCGCGACGAGAGCCGCGCGCAGCTCGCCCACGGTCGTGACCGGCTCGTCCCACACCTCGTCGGCGCGACCAGCCGCCTCGGCCGCCGCCGCGAAATACCGCAGCTCGGTCACCCGCCGATCCCACCTCTCGAACGCGGCGGGCGGCCGATCGTCGACGGAGCAGCACTCGGATCACGGCGGATCGTCGGCAGCCCGAGCTCGAGGGTCATGCCGTCAGCCTAGGCGGCACTCCCCCTGCCATGCCGGGCCGCCCGTGGCTACGCTGACAGCATGTCGTTCATCACGCGGGGTTTCAGCGGACGAAGCCGGGAGCGCGACCCGCGCCTTCCCCCCGGCCAGACCAAGGTCGACGACTGGCCGGTGCTCTCGGCCGGTCCGACTCCGAAGGTCGACACGGCCGACTGGTCGTTCACCGTCACCACTGAGACCGGCGCGCAGACCCACTGGAGCTGGGACGAGCTGCGCGCGCTCGGCATCGAAGACATCACCACCGACATCCATTGCGTCACGCACTGGTCGAAGCTCGAGATGCCGTGGCGCGGGGTGCCGATCGACAAGATCCTGGCCGGCATCCCGACCCGGGCGAAGTACGTGATGGCACACAGCTACGGCGGGTACACCACCAACGTTCCGCTCGACGAGCTGCTGAACGGCCAGGCCTGGGTGGCGTTCGAGGCGGACGGCGCCCCGCTCGATCCGGAGCACGGGGGGCCGGCCCGCCTGCTCGTGCCGCACCTCTACTTCTGGAAGAGCGCCAAGTGGGTCAACGGCCTGACCCTGATGGAGAACGACGACCCGGGCTTCTGGGAGCAGGCGGGCTACAACCTGCACGGCGACCCGTGGAAGGAAGAGCGCTACTGGTGAGCGATGCGCTCCCGCCCGCCGCTGCTCGCACCGCATGGCGCGTCGGCACCGTCGTCGAGGCGCGCCCCGAGACCGGCAGCGCGCGCCGCCTGGTGATCGACGTGCCCGACTGGCCGGGCAACGACGCCGGGCAGCATCTGGATGTGCGGCTCACCGCACCCGACGGCTACCAGGCCCAGCGGTCGTACTCGATCGCCTCATCCGGATCCGGTACCCGCATCGAGCTCGCGGTCGACGAGCTGCCAGACGGCGAGGTGTCGCCCTTCCTGGTCGAAGACGTCATGGTCGGCGACAAGCTCGAGCTGCACGGGCCGCTCGGCGGCTACTTCGTCTGGATGCCGCAATCGGTGACCCACGATCCCCGCCCGGTGCAGCTGATCGCGGGCGGCTCGGGCGTCGTGCCCTTCCTCGCGATGGTGCGGGCGCACGCCGACGCGGGCGACCCGACACCCTTCCGGCTGCTGTACGCGGTGCGCGAGCCCGGCGACGTGTTCTACCGGCAGGAACTGACGCACCTGGCGGCGAGCGGGCTGCGGCTGGATTACGTCTACTCCCGCACCGCTCCGCGCGACTGGCCGGTGCCCGCCGGACGCATCACGAAAGACGCGCTCGCGGGATTCGCGATCCCCGCCTCCGACAAGCCGCGGATCTACATCTGCGGCTCGACCGGATTCGTCGAACTCATCGCGGGCTGGTTGATCGAGCTCGGGCATGCCGCTGGCGACATCCGCACCGAGCGATTCGGAGGGCAGTAGTGAAAGGCACAGCGAGATGACTCACATCGACGGCAACGCCCTCGCCGGCCAGCTGAGCGATCTGTTCGCGTTCGACCTCACGACCGCCATCGGCCGCTGCGTCAACTGCGGCACCTCGGGGATGATCGGGGCCGCCATGGTCTACGTCGCCTCCCCCGGCACTGTCGCCCGCTGCCCGCATTGCGGCGCGGTGCTGGCCACCATCGTGGAAACCGACGACAGGATCTGGCTCAGCCTGGCCGGCGTCACCGCGATCGAGGTGGCGAAGCAGAGCTGACGGACGCCCAGGGCCCCGCTCAGAAACCCGCGGGCATGACGAAGGGCCGAGAGGATCGCCCCCGGCCCTTCGCGTCTATGACGTGGAAACTCAGCGCGCCGCCGAGCCCTCCACGTAGTCGGCGTCCTGCTGCTTCCACGCGAACAGCGCGCGCAACTCTTTGCCGGTCGCCTCGATCGGGTGGGCGGCGCCCTTGGCACGCAGCTCCAGGAACTCAGGGGCACCGGCATCCTGGTCGGCGATGAAGCGCTCGGCGAACGCCCCGGACTGGATGTCGGCCAGCACGGCCTTCATGTGCTCCTTGACGCTCGGGTCGATGACCCGCGGGCCGGAGACGTAGTCGCCGTACTCGGCCGTGTCGCTGACACTCCAGCGCTGCTTGGCGATGCCGCCCTCCCACATCAGGTCGACGATGAGCTTGAGCTCGTGCAGGACCTCGAAGTAGGCGATCTGCGGCTGGTACCCGGCCTCGATCAGCGTCTCGAATCCGTACATCACCAGCTGCGAGGTGCCGCCGCAGAGCACGGCCTGCTCGCCGAACAGGTCGGTCTCGGTCTCTTCGGTGAAGGTGGTCTTGATGCCGCCGGCACGCAGGCCGCCGATGGCCTTGGCGTACGACCAGGCGAGGTCCCACGCCTTTCCGGTCGCATCCTGCTCGACGGCGACGATCACGGGAACGCCGCGGCCCGCCTCGTACTCGCGGCGCACGGTGTGGCCAGGGCCCTTGGGCGCGACCATGACGACGTCGACGCCCTCCGGCGGCTTGATGTAGCCGAAGCGGATGTTGAAGCCGTGCCCGAAGAGCAGCGCATTGCCGGGCTCCAGGTTGTCTTTGATGTCGGCGGCATAGAGCCCGCGCTGGTGCTGATCGGGCGCCAGGATGACGATGACGTCGCCCCACTTCGCCGCCTCGGCCGCCGTGAGCACCTCGAAGCCGGCCTCCTTGGCCTTCGCCACCGACTTGGAGTCGGGCTTGAGGCCGATCTTGACCTCGACCCCCGAGTCGCGCAGGTTGAGCGCGTGGGCGTGGCCCTGCGAGCCGTAGCCGATCACGGCCACCTTCTTGCCCTGGATGATCGACAGGTCGGCGTCCTTGTCGTAGAAGATCTCAGTCATTGCTTTCTTTCTCTTGGGGGTTGAGTAGCCGCGGAGCGGCGTATCGAAACCGGGAATCGGTCAGTTCTTGAAGACTCGTTCGGTGATGCTCTTGCCGCCGCGGCCGATGGCCAGCAGGCCGGACTGGGCGATCTCTTTGATCCCGTATGGCTCGAGCACGCGCAACAGGGCCTGCACCTTGCCGCTGTCGCCGGTGACCTCGATCACCAGGGCATCCGTCGCCACGTCGACGACCCGCGCACGGAACAGCGTGACCGCCTCGAGGATCTGGCTGCGGTTCGAGTTGTCGACCCGCACCTTGATCAGCAGGTGCTCGCGCTGCACGGACTGCGCGGGGTCGAGCTCGACGATCTTGATCACGTTGACCAGCTTGTTCAGCTGCTTGGTGACCTGCTCGAGCGGGGCGTCTTCGACATCCACGGCGACGGTGATGCGCGACAGCCCTTCGATCTCGGTGGCGCCGACGGCGAGCGACTCGATGTTGAAGCCGCGGCGCGCGAACAGGCCGGCGACCCGGGTCAGCAGACCCGGTTTGTCCTCGACGAGGAGGCTCAGCACGTGATGAGTCATGAGCTCACTCCTCTTCCCAGGCCGGCGCGTGATCGCGGGCGTACTGCACCAGCGAGTTGCCCAGTCCTTGCGGCACCATCGGCCACACCATGGCATCGCGGCTCACGATGAAGTCGATGACGACCGGCCGGTCGTTGGTCTCGAGCGCGAGTTTGATGGCGGGATCGATCTCCTCCGGCTTGGTCACCCGGATGCCGAGCGCGCCATAGGCGTCGGCCATCTTCACGAAGTCGGGGATCATGCGCGTCGGGCCGTCGGCCCCGGCGTGGCCGGTGTTCAGGTCGGTGAAGGAGTGCCGGCCGTCGTAGAACAGCGTCTGCCACTGCCGCACCATGCCGAGGCTGGAGTTGTTGATGATCGCGACCTTGATCGGGATGTCGTTGATCGTGCAGGTGGCGAGCTCCTGATTGGTCATCTGGAAGCATCCGTCGCCGTCGATCGCCCACACCACGCGATCGGGCTCGGCGACCTTGGCGCCCATCGCCGCGGGAACCGCGTAGCCCATCGTTCCGGCGCCGCCCGAGTTGAGCCAGGCGTGCGGCCGCTCGTACTTGATGAACTGGGCCGCCCACATCTGATGCTGGCCGACGCCCGCGGCGTAGATCGCCTCGGGCCCGCTCAGCTCGCCGATCCGCTTGATGATCGCCTGGGGCGACAGCAGGCCGTCGTCGGGCTCGGTGAACCCGAGCGGGTAGTCGGCGCGCAGCGTGTTCAGGCGCTGCCACCAGGCCGCCAGGTCCGGCTTCTGCTTCTTGGCCGCCGCGGTGAAGGCCTCGATGAGGTCGACGATGACGTCTTTGGCATCGCCGACGATCGGAACGTCGGCATGGCGGATCTTGCCGATCTCGGCCGGGTCGATGTCGACGTGCACCACCTTGGCGTGCGGGGCGAAGTCGGCCGTCTTGCCGGTCACGCGGTCGTCGAAGCGCGCGCCGAGGGCGACGATCAGGTCGCTCTCCTGCAGCGCGAGCACCGCGGGCACCGCGCCGTGCATGCCGGGCATGCCCAGGTGCTGCTTGTGAGAGTCGGGGAACGCGCCGCGTGCCATCAGGGTCGTCACAACGGGCGCGCCGGTCTTCTCGGCGAGCTGGAGCAGTTCTTTCTCGGCCGCCGAGCGGATGACTCCGCCGCCCACGTAGAGCACCGGCCGCTCGGCCGCGGCGAGCAGCTCGGCTGCGGCGATGATCTGCTTGCCGTGGGCCTTGGTGACCGGGCGATAGCCGGGCAGGTCGATCTTGGGCGGCCAGATGAAGGGCGCGGAGTTCTGCTGGGCGTCTTTGGTGATGTCGATCAGCACCGGGCCCGGGCGCCCGGTCGAGGCGATCTGGTACGCCTCTGCCAGGGTCGCCGGGATCTCGGCGGGGTCGGTCACCAGGAAGGAGTGCTTCGTGATCGGCATCGTGATGCCCACGATGTCGATCTC
>Ga0068855_100010435_pt1 | contig 11207 bp, 9 predicted proteins | sample KBSCornC52_FD_66592 | JGI IMG/M metagenome (GOLD analysis project Ga0068855, IMG submission 66592) | Corn rhizosphere microbial communities from Kellogg Biological Station, Michigan, USA - KBS Corn C5-2 | ecosystem: Host-associated > Plants > Roots > Rhizosphere > Soil ... | reverse complement strand
TTCAGCTGGGAAGCCACGGACAAGGCCAATGCGCTTAAAGAAGCTGCACAGCCGGCCGCGGCAGCCCGCCGCTAGACTAGTCCTTGAACTGCTCGATTACTCTCGCGGCTCGGAAGCGCCAACTGAGCCGCGACAGTGATGGAGCGGTCGCGAAACACGACGTTTGGGAGAGAATGTGGCCTTAGTAGAAGGGTGCAAGCACGCCCTGGAAATCACTGTTCCCTTGGCCGAGGTGGAACAGGAAACCGAGCGTGCGGCCGCCCAAATCCAGGGAAAAGCGCGCCTGCCGGGATTCCGTCCCGGTAAGGCGCCGCTCAGCATAGTTAAAACCCGCTTCGCCGGGGATATCCGCCAGGAAGTGCTGGATGCCCTGGTGCCGCGTTTCCTGCAAGCCGCCGTCGAGCAGGACAATCTGCAGCTGGTGGGCCGGCCCAATATCTCCGACGTCCATTTTCACACCGGTGAGCCGCTACGCTTCAGGGCCGAATTCGAAGTCGCACCGACGTTCGATCTGGGTGAGTATCGCGGCGTGACCGTCACCTACAACGAGCCCACGGTTAGCGATGCCGACGTGGACGAACGCGTCGAGCAGATCCGCGATCAAAAGGCGCAGTACGTGAATGAAGATCCGCGTCCGCTGGTGGACGGAGACTACGCCGTCGTATCGCTCGAGAGCCTGGAAGGTGTGGCGGAGAAGGTCTCGCAGGAAGAGCTGATGCTGAAGATCGGCGACGAGGCCACCATGAAGGAATTCAGCGAAAGCCTTCGCGGTGCGTCTCCCGATGAGGCACGGGAGTTCAAAGTCACCTATCCCGAGGATTACGATCGCCCGAATCTCGCGGGAAAAACAGTAAAGTTCCGCGCGGTGGTGAAGGCCGTACGCCGCAAAGATCTGCCGGAGCTGAATGACGAGTTCGCCAAAGATCTGGGCGACTTCAAAACGCTGGATGAACTGAAAGAAACCATCCGTAAATCGATTTTCCAGGAGCGCGAGCATCGCGCTAAGGAAGATGCTAAACAGCAATTGATCGACAAGTTGGTGGACACGCATGAGTTCCCGGTCCCCGATGCCTATATCGATCGCCAGATCCAGATCAACGTCGAAAACCAGCTACGCTCGTTAGCGGCGCAAGGCGTGGATCCCAACCAGATCAAGCTGGATTGGGAAAAAGTGCGGGAAACCCAGAAGCCGCGGGCCATTCGAGATGTAAAAGCTTCGCTCCTTCTGGATAAGATCGGCGAGCGCGAAGCTATCGCGCCGACGCAGGAAGAGGTCGATCGCGAGGTTGCGCGGATCGCCCGCCAGCAGCGAGAAGCTTTGGCTGTTACCCGTGCGAAGCTCCAAAAGGAAGGCGGCCTGGCGCGGATCGCCGGGCATATCCGCACCGACAAGACGCTTAACTTCCTGTTTGACCAGGCTCGCAAGGAAGCCGGCAGACAAGAAACCGAAACCACTTAAGTCTCATTACATAAAATCATGCGAAACAAAATCACGGTAGTAGGCGGGGGCAATGTTGGAGCGAGCTGCGCCGTAAATCTCGCGTATAAAGAATTGGGCGACGTCGTTCTGGTGGACGTGGTCGAAGGCGTGCCCCAGGGCAAGGCGCTGGATATGCTCCAGATGGGTCCGATCGAAGGCTACGACGTGCGTATCACGGGTGCGAACGATTATGCGCCGACTGCGAATTCCGACGTAGTGGTCATCACCGCCGGTCTAGCTCGCAAGCCGGGCATGAGCCGCGACGATCTTCTGCTCGCCAATCATGAAGTGGTCAAGGGTGTCACCGAGCAGATCGTAAAATACTCGCCTAACTGCATCATCGTGCTGGTGACGAATCCGCTGGACGCGATGTGCTGGACAGCGCTCAAGACGTCGAAATTCCCCAAGAGCCGCATCATCGGCATGGCCGGCGTTCTGGATTCGGCGCGCTTCCGCACGTTTATTGCGGAGGAGTTAAACGTTTCGGTCGAGAACGTCACTGCCGTGGTTATGGGTGGACACGGCGACACGATGGTGCCTGTCGTCCGTCTGTCGGGTGTCTCTGGTATTCCGCTGACGGAATTGATCGCTCCCGATAAGCTGGCGGCGATCGTGGATCGCACGCGCAACGGCGGCGCGGAGATCGTAAAGTATCTCAAGACCGGTAGCGCCTACTATGCTCCGTCCGCTGCGGCGGTCGAGATGGTGGAATCGATCCTCAAGGACAAGAAGAAGGTCCTGCCGTGCGCGGCGTATCTGGAAGGCGAATACGGCGTCAATGGTTTGTTCGTCGGCGTGCCTGTGAAGCTGGGTTCCAAGGGTATCGAGCAGATCTACCAGATCAAACTGACCGACGAAGAAAAAGCCATGCTCGCCAAGAGTTCGGCGTCAGTGCAGGAACTCGTCGATATCCTGAAAACCAAGATGTAAACGGGCGGGCTAGCCCGCCTCACCGCCATCGATCCCCATCTGCGCCAGGCGATACCGTAGCGCATTGCGGGTCAATCCCAGTAATCGGGCGGCTTGGCTCTTGTTGCCATTGGCGCGCTTCAGCGCTTCGCGAATCACGGATTGCTCGTATTGATCGAGCGTCATACCTTCCGGCAGAAAGTGATCCTGCCCGCCCGCTGCCGATTGCCGCCGAGGAGCCGTGTCGATCCGCACCTCGCTGGCCTCCAGTCGGGGACCTGCTGCCAGCAAGATGCTGCGCTCGACAACGTTCTCCAATTCGCGGACGTTGCCCGGCCAGTGATAACTCATCAGGCGCTCCATCGCGCCTTCGCTGATCTGGCCGTTGAACTTCTTGGCGAAATGCTCGACGAGATAGGGGATGTCTTCCTTCCGCTCGCGCAGCGGAGGAATATCGATGGGCACCACGTTCAGCCGGTAGTAGAGATCTTCGCGGAAGGTCCCCTGCTCGAGCGCGGCGCGTAGGTCTACGTTGGTCGCGGCCACCACGCGCACGTCCGTGTGCATGGTCTTGTTGCTGCCTAGCCGCTCGAACTCACGCTCCTGCAGGACGCGCAACAGTTTCACCTGAATGGATCCCGGTACATCGCCGATTTCGTCGAGAAACACGGTGCCGGTATCGGCCTGCTCGAATTTGCCGGGCTTCGATACGTTCGCGCCCGTGAAGGCGCCCTTTTCGTAGCCGAACAATTCGCTTTCCATCAGGTTTTCCGGAATCGCCGTGCAGTTGATCTTCACAAACGGCCGATCCTTGCGCGGAGAATGCTGGTGGATCGCGCGCGCGATCATGTCTTTGCCCACGCCGCTTTCCCCCGCCAGCAAAACTGTCGCCCGCGTGCCTGCCACGCGCGTGATGGTCGCGAAAATATCCTGCATGGCGGCGCTGCGTCCGATAATGTTCTCGAACTGGTAACGCTGCCCCAGTGCTTCACGCAGATCGCGATTCTCGTCGCGCAGCTTGCGGACTTCCAGCGCCTTCGAAACTACTACCGTCAGGTGGTCGATCGAAAACGGCTTGGGCAGAAAATCGACGGCGCCCTTTTTCATCGCCTCTACCGCGATCTCTACGGTCCCGAACGCTGACATCACGATCACCGGCAGATGCACATTCTGCGTTCGCAACTGTTCCAGCAATGCCAGGCCGTCCATGCCCGGAAGCTTCAGATCGGTCAGCACCAGGTCGGCATCTGCTGCAAGTTTGAGCGCTTCTTCGGCGGTTCCTACCGCTTTGACGCCGTACCCGTCTGAGGACAGGTGCAGGCCTATGACGCGGCGGAGCTTTTCCTCGTCTTCGATTACCAGAACGGTCTGCTTATCGGCCATGAATGTCTGATCCTACTCTGCCACAGGCAGGTACACATGAAACACACTACCTTCGCCGGGAGTGCTTTCCACTGTGATCAGTCCACCGTGCTCATCCACGATTTTGGAGACGATCGACAGCCCCAATCCCACGCCCGCGGCTTTCGTGGTGAAGAACGGATTGAAGATATTTTCCAGATGCTTCGGGTCGATTCCTGAACCGCGGTCGATGACCGCGATTTCCGCCTTCTGTCCTTCCGGGGTGTCAGCCAACCGAGTCTTGACGGTCACCACTGCTCCCGCCGGACTGGCTTGCGCGGCGTTGGACAGCAGATTGGTGATCACGTGCTCCATCAGCTCCGTCTCGATATTCACCGGAGGCACATCGGGCGAATAGTTCTTAAACACGGTCACGGACGCTGCCTCGCCGGTTTTCTCCCGATCGAAACGGTCGATGGCCTGGTCCAACATGGAATGCAAGTTGGCCTTTTGCATGCGGAGATTACGCGGCCGCGCGAAGTCCAGAAACCTCGTAATCAGCGAATTGATCCGGTCTACTTCCTGCGTGATGTATCCCGCCATTTCGCGTGCGATGCCGTTATCCGCCGCCACCTGGCGCTCCAGCAGCTCGGCTGAAGTCTTCAACGTGCCCAAAGGATTCCTTAGTTCATGGGCAAGTCCCGCGGTCAACTGTCCCAGTGCGGCCAGGCGATCGGCCCGGCGCACCTGGGCCTCGGCCTCCTCCAGATGGCGATTCGCTTCGGCCAGCTCTTCCGCGGCAGCCTGCGATTTCCGCACCTCTTCTCGATTGGACTCAGCAAGCTGGCTCGTTAGGAATCCGATTGCGAACAAAAGAAGTCCACGAATGATCAGCTCTCCCACTTGGTCGGGCGGGATGAACTCGTCCTTCCCGAGGAAGAGAAGGAAAGACAAATACACGCCGGAGGCTGCCAAAGCGGACAGCATGGCGCCGAGCAGGTCGAAGCTAGTAGCTGCCGAAATCACCGGCAGAAACAGAACCAGGTAGAAACTACTCGAAACTCCGCCTCCGTAGCCGATCAGGGGATAACAGAGCGCCAGCTTCAGGATCACCGATGGAACCGCGCCGATCCTTGGCTCAAGCACCTGAACGATACCTAGGGCGCCGAGGGCGATAAAGATGACCGGATGCCGCTCCGGGCTGAAAATCGCCAACGCCGTGAAGAACAGCAGCCAAACGAAATCCTGCGGTCGGACGTATCGGCGCCAGGCGGAAGTCACGGAAGCCTATTTTAGCGCGCGATACCATAGTCTTATGAACGGAAGCCTTATGAAGCGAACAATCCTTCTTGCGGGTGGGGCGATCCTGGCCCTCTCGATTCTCCAGGCTGACGAAGGTATGTGGACGTTTGACAATCCGCCCACGAAGCTCGTGCAGGAAAAGTACAACTTCGCGATCACACAGCCGTGGCTGGATCACATCCGTCTATCGAGCATCCGTTTGAACGACGGCGGTTCGGGATCCTTCGTCAGTCCCACGGGATTACTGCTCACCAACCACCACGTCGCGCTGGGGCAACTGCAGAAAAACTCGACGCCCGAGCACGATTACGTTAAGGACGGTTTTTACGCGCGTACTTCGGAAGAGGAGATCAAGTCGCCCGATCTGGAAGTCAACGTTCTAGTGTCGATGGAGAACGTCACAACGCGAGTGCAGGACGCGCTGAAGGGCGCCCGTACGACCGAGCAGGAATTCGCCAAGCGCAAAGATGCCATCGCCGCCATCGAGCGCGAGAGTCTGGAGAAGACGGGATTTCGCTCCGATGTCGTCACGTTCTACCAGGGTGGCGAATACTGGCTGTATCGTTATAAGAAGTACACCGACGTTCGCATCGTCTTCGCGCCGGAGCAGCAGATCGCGTTCTATGGCGGCGATCCGGATAACTTTACGTATCCACGCTACGACCTGGACTTCGCGATATTCCGTGTGTATGAAAACGGCCGGCCGATTCAGAGCCCGAATTTTCTCAAGTGGAATCCTAAAGGCGCCGCGGATGGCGAGCTGGCATTCGTCTCCGGCCATCCCGGGTCCACGCAGCGGTTAGACACGCTGGCTCAGCTGGAAGCCGAGCGCGATCTGCGCGAGCCCGCGACTCTGAAGATTCTTCACAATCGCATCGACACGCTGAAGAAGTATTCGGCAACCAGTCCCGAGGCGGCGCGCCGGGCCATCACGCAGATTTTCAGCCTGGAGAATTCGCTCAAGGCCTACGAAGGCCGGCTGAAAGGCTTGCAGGATAAGCGTGTGATGGATGCCAAGCGCGCCGATGAGGCTAAATTCAAGGCCCAGGTGGCCGCGAATGCGCAGTGGAAATCGGCCTACGGCAACGCGTGGGACCAGATAGCGGCGGCGGAAAAGAAAGGCCAGTCGCGCTTCAAAGAACAATATTTCCACGGCCTGAACTCGTCGCTCGCCAATCTGGCGCAGCAGCTCGTGCAATACGTCGCTGAGATCAAGAAACCCGACGGCGAGCGCCTGCCCGGTTACCATGACTCGCAGCTCGAATCGACCAGGCTGGCCATGTTCTCGCCCGCGCCCATTTATTCCGACATGGAAATCGCGCGCATCACCGGCGCGCTGGAACTGGATCTGGCTGAGGTGGGCTCGAATGATCCATGGATAAAGCTGGTGATGAACGGGAAGACTCCGCGGGAAGTCGCCACAGAGCTGGTGAATGGCACGAAGCTGGCCGATCCGGAAGTGCGCAAGAAACTGGTCGAAGGCGGGGAGTCCGCCATCGCCGCATCCACGGATTCGATGATCGTGCTGGCTCGTAAACTGGATCCTGTGCGGCGCGAGCTGACCAAGTGGCTCGAAGACAACGTGCAGAGCGTGGAAGAGCGCGCGGGCGAGCAGCTTGGCAAAGCTCGCTTCGCGGCGTTCGGCAAATCCACCTATCCCGACGCGACGTTTACTCTGCGTCTTTCCTATGGCAAGGTGAGCGGTTACCCGATGAACGGCACCATCGCCCCGCCGATGACGACCTTGTTCGGGCTGTACGATCGCTCCGCCAGCTTTGGCAACAAGGGACCGTTCGAGCTGCCTAAGCGATACGTCGAAGGGCGCAACAAGCTGGATTTGGCGACTCCGTTCAACTTCGTTACCACCAACGATATTATCGGTGGCAACTCGGGATCGCCCGTAATCAACAAGAACGGCGAAATTGTGGGCCTGATCTTCGACGGCAACATCGAATCGTTAGTGGGCGATTTCGTCTATGAAGGCGAGACGAATCGGGCGGTTGCGGTCCACACGGCGGCGATGACGGAAGCGCTGCGGAAGCTGTACGGAGCGGAGAAGCTCGCGAATGAACTGCTAGGGCAGTAGTTCCAGCCGCAAGTTGATATCCACGGCGCGAGCCGAGTGCGTGATGGCGCCGCTCGACAGGAAGTCAGCGCCTGTCTCCGCATAGGCGCGCGCGTTTTCGAGCGTGATGCCGCCCGACAATTCGACTTTCGCCCGGCCGTCAATGTGCGCGATCCATTCGCGAGCCTCATCGGGATGGAGATTGTCCAACAGAAGATGAGTGGCTCCGCAGGCTAGCGCTTCATCCAATTCGGGGCGCGTCCGGACCTCGATCTCCACTGGAACACCCGCACTGCGCGTACGTTCCAGCGCCGCCCGAACCCCACCCGCCGCGGTGACGTGATTATTCTTGATCAGCACGGCATCGAACAGCCCCATGCGGTGATTCGTCGCCCCGCCGGCCGCAGCCGCCATTTTCTCCAGCCGACGCAGCCCAGGCGTGGTCTTGCGCGTGTCCAGAATCCGGCAACCGGTCCCCTCCACCGCACGGACATACGCGCTGGCCGCCGTCGCGATCCCGCTTAAACGCTGGACAAAGTTCAAGGCAGTACGCTCGCCTGTAAGAAGCGCGCGGGCCGAACCCTTTACCACGGCGATCTCATCACCATCCTTGAGGCGATCTCCGGATTGGCTACATAGCTCGACACGGCATCCAGTGAAGATCAGAGGCAATAGCTCCGCGCCGGCCAGAGTCAACGATTCGCGCGCGATCATGAAACCTGTCGCGTTCGCCTCAGCCGGAACACAAAGATTTGTGGTGATATCGCCTGCCCCGATGTCTTCGGCCAGCGCACGGCGCACGGCTTCTTGAACTTCACTTTGGGAAACGTCGAAGGCCACTAGCGGATGGCGAGCATCCGCTCGATGGGCAGCGCAGCGCGCCGGATGATGTCGTCTGAAAGCTCGATGCGGGGAGTCAGGGTTTCGAGACAATCGCGCAGTTTCTCGAGCGTGTTGCGTTTCATATACGGGCACTCGCTGCAGTTGCAGTTTTCATTGGGGACGAAATAGAAGCGCTTGTGCGGGGCGAGCTTTTCGAGTGAATGCCGCACGCCGCTTTCCGTCATCACGATATATTCTTCGGCCGGCGCCGATACGCACCATTCGATGATCGCGCTGGTGGATCCTATGAAATCCGCCATCGCGAGAACGTCCGCGGGGCATTCGGGATGCGCCGCGACCAAAGCTTGGGGATGTTCCGCACGAGCTGTGACCAGCCTGCGAGCCATAAACGTCGCGTGTACGATACATGCCCCCTGCCAGATCCGCATATTCTCGCGGCCGGTCTGCTGTTTCACGTAGTTGCCCAGGTTGATATCGGGCAGAAACAGGATGGGTTTTTCGGCCGGAATCGAGTTCACGATGCGCACCGCGTTGCGCGAAGTGCACAGGATGTCGCTTTCCGCTTTCACTTCGACGGACGTATTCACGTAGCTGACGATCACGTGATCGGGATGAAGCGCCTTGAAGGCCCGCACCTGCTCCGCCGTGCAACTATCCACCAGGCTGCAGCCTGCATCCAGATCGGGCAGAACCACGGTCCGCGTCGGATTGAGAACTTTGGCGGTTTCCGCCATGAACACAACCCCGCAGAACGCGATCACGTCGCCTTCGAAATCACGGGCCTTGCGAGCCAGCTCCAGGCTGTCTCCAATCGCGTCGGCCAGTTCCTGAATCTCGGATTCCTGGTAGTGATGCGCCAGAATGATGGCGCGCCGCTTCTGCTTCAATTCCAGGATTTCGTCGACGATAGATTGAACGACCGGCATACGGGGAGGTACCTGCTGCTTTGAGTTTACCGCAGGCGATTATTTGGGCGGGCTTCGTCGGGCTTATGGCATCATGATCGGAACGTGAAGCCGTTCTGGACCGGGTACCTGCTTTCGATCTCGCTTTGCATGGACCTGGGGATCGTGAATGTGGCGACCATCCGCGTAGCCCTGACGCAAGGCGGGACGGCCGCATTCCTGATGGGCGTCGGATCGTGTGTAGGTGATCTGATCTATTTCACACTTGCGGCTGTTGGCGCGGCGACGCTGGCCCAATGGGCTCCTGTGCGATGGAGCCTGTGGCTTTTCGGCACTGCCGTGCTCCTGTATCTCGCGTGGAAGATGGCGCGAGAGGTGGCTCATCCGAGACAAATTACTATGGACGAAAGTGCACGCCAGAGCCATCACAGCCTACTTCTGACCGGCATGGGGCTTGCGCTCGCGTCGCCTACCGCCATCCTGTGGTTCGCGGCTGTAGGCGGAAGCGTGATCGCGTCCTTCGGAGACAGCACGACCGGAGGAGATCGCGGAACGCTGCTGCCCTTCGCGGCTGGATTCGCGGCGGCGGGACTCACTTGGGCTGCGATGATTGCGTATGGGGCCGGCGCGCTCAGGGGCTCGCTGGGGAAACCGTTGACCCGGGCGTTGGCCCTGGTTTCGGCGGGTGTGTTTCTATATCTTGCAGCGGTGGTGTTTGTGCGAGGACTCCGCGCTATTTGAAGAAAGCGCCCATGGCCTGATGCTCGGCCTGGTAGTCCGAGAGCAGTTTGCCGAGCTTCTCTTCCGGAATACCTAAAGCCGCAATGACCGCCACATCCTCCGGGCCTGGAGCCTTCACGGCGACCGTGTTTGCGGCTACGATCGATTCACCAGTTGCATTGACGAATTGATTGGCGGCATCCAGGATGGCGCTCAGCGGCACGATTCCCTCTGGGTCGAACGCCGGGGGATTGTGGTGATCGCGTACGGCGATCTGCACCTGTTCTGGAAACTTCCAAACCTTCAGCGCATCGGCGGATAATGCCGCGTGGGTGAACCCGAGCAGCTCGAGTTCGCATTCCGTCCAGGGCCGTCCGGATTGCTCGTGCATCTTGATCAGACGGGCGAATTCTTCCGGCAATCCCAGCGCGATGAGCAAGCGCCCCAGATCGTGCAGCAGGCCGCCCACAAAGGCGCCTTCCGGATAATCCGAGCGAACCCGCGCTGCGATCTGATCGCTCAAGACCGCGACCGAAGCCGAATGACGGTTGAAGCGCGCCATTGACCAGATCGGAGGAGTCTTCACCTGCGCCCACATGCGCGAAATCGACATCCCCAGCAGGGTGTTGCGGACCTTGTCCATCCCCAACAGAGCCAGAGCATGACGCACCGATGTAATAGTGGCGCGGCGCGCGTACAACGCCGAGTTCACCAGGTGCATAATGTTCCCCGCGACCACCGCGTCTTTTTCAATCAGGTCGCCCAGCTTGGCGAAGGAGACATCCTCACCCGCCAGCGACGCCAGTAACTTGTTCAAAATCGGCGAGAACGGGGGAAGCTTGCCCAGCGCCGACAACGCGCGCTGCGACAGTTTATCGGTTGGAGCGGGAATGGTTTCTACCATAAAAAAGCCCTACAGCTTAATTCGGTTGGAATCCAGGAAAGCTACAGTGGCGTTTTTTCGGGTTTGCTATGCCGAAGTAGTAGAAAAATCAAGGCCAACGCAGTGACGGCACTCAATGCTCCCCCAGCCGGAAGGTATCGGGGGCGGAATTCGAGCGTCAGATCGTGCTGCCCAGCCGGAACCATCACCGCGGAGAAGGCGTAATCAGCTGGCAGGATGGGAGTTTCCGTTCCGTCTACGTGGGCCATCCACCCGGGAGAATTGGGCACGGCGACGCGCACTATCGTATCCGCCGCCGCGGAATAGCGGATCTTGTACCAGTTCTCGCGATATTCCGCGACTCGCAGCTCCGTTGGCTGCTGTTGACGAGCGTCCTTGGGCGGCCCTTCGACGAGCGTAGCTTGCGCTGGGTCCATCGACGCCAGCGCGGCGCGGGCAGCGGCTGCGTCCGTTACCCACGTGATCGCCGCGGGGACGAAAACGCGAGGCAGTGCGGACGGATTCGATTCCACGCGTCCTTTCATATCCACCAGGTAGTTCGCGCTCAGCCCATGCAGCAATTTCGGATTCGCCGGGATCGCTCGCATGTACTCGGAATAGCGGTTCAACTCTGCCAGACCCGCGCCCCAGGTCACTTCCGTGCGCGTTGCCAGCGATCCATCCGAAGGTCCGATGGCCAGGCTGGGGGCCGACGTCCATAGCCGGTAGAGCGGCTGAGCTTTGATTTCGCGGAGTCCG
>Ga0068855_100010434_pt1 | contig 11207 bp, 10 predicted proteins | sample KBSCornC52_FD_66592 | JGI IMG/M metagenome (GOLD analysis project Ga0068855, IMG submission 66592) | Corn rhizosphere microbial communities from Kellogg Biological Station, Michigan, USA - KBS Corn C5-2 | ecosystem: Host-associated > Plants > Roots > Rhizosphere > Soil ... | reverse complement strand
TCGCGCTGGGCCTGATCGGCGGCGGCGCCATCGGCAATCTGGTCGATCGCGTGCTCTACGGCCGGGTGACCGACTTCATCGTCTGGAAGAAGGGGTCCCTCGAGTGGCCGGCCTTCAACATCGCGGACGCGGCGCTGTGCATCGGCGTCGGGCTGATGCTGCTGGACATGTTCCTCAGCCGGAAGGAAGCGGCGCCATCGGCCTGAGCCGTTCGCCGAGGTGGTAACTTGCACCCGGTCCTGTTCGTCGTCCCGTTCGGCCGCCGCGAGCTCGCGATCAGCACCTACGGCGTCCTGGTGACCGTCGGGCTGGCGATCGGCATCTGGGTCGCGCAGCGCGAGGGGCGGCGGCGGGGCCTCGACGGCAGCCGCGTGATGGACCTGGCCTTCTGGACCATCGTGGCCGGCCTGATCGGCTCGCGGCTGGCGTACGGAATCGTGAACGCGCGCGCGTTCTGGACGGCCTGCGCCGACGGGCCGGGCCCGCGCTGGCACGACTGCACCAGCCTGTTCCGGCTGTGGGAGGGCGGCCTGGTCTTCTACGGCGGCGTGGCGGCGGCAGCGGGCGCGGCGTTCCTGTTCGCCCGCCGGCAGGGGTGGTCGTTCGGCGACGTCGGCGACGTGGTCGCGCCGGCGCTGGCCATCGGACACGCGTTCGGGCGGCTGGGCTGCTTCGCCGCCGGCTGTTGCTTCGGCAAGGAGACCACCTCGCGCCTGGGCCTGTCGTTCCCGCGCGACAGCGTGGCGTTCGAGATGCTCCGTCGCTCGGGCGCCATCCCGCTGGGCGCCGGCGAGACGCCGCCGCTGCATCCCACGCAGCTCTACGAGGCCGCGGGCGAGGCGGCCATCTTCGCGGTCCTGTGCGCGGCGTCGCCGCGGCTCCGGCGGCGGCCCGGCGCGCTGCTGGCCGTCTACCTGGGGCTCTACGCGGCGCTGCGCTTCGTGATCGAGATGTTCCGGGGCGACGCCATCCGCGGGATGCTGGTGGTCTGGCAGACGCCCTGGCTGGCGGCGCGGCTGGGCGTTCCGGCCGACCAGCCGCTGTTCTTCTCGGTCGGGCAGCTCGGGAGCCTGCTCATCGGCGCGCTGCTGCTCACGGTGGCGCTGCGCCGCGCGCGAGCGACGCGAACGCCCGCGCCTTGACCTCGGTCTCGGCCAGCTCGTCGTCGGGGGATGAATCGATGACGATGCCGGCGCCCACCGGCAGCTCCAGCCGGCCCTCGTGCAGCGTGGCCGTCCGGATGGCGATGGCCAGCTCCAGGTCGCCCGCCGCGCCCAGCCAGCCGGTCGCGCCGGTGTAGACGCCGCGCGGGGCCCCCTCGAGCTCGTCGATGATCTGCATGGCCCGGCGCTTGGGCGCGCCGGTGATCGACCCGCCGGGAAAGGTCGCCGCCAGCAGCTCGCGCAGGCCCACGCCCGGCCGCAACACCCCGCGGACGGTGCTCTCCAGGTGGTGCACCGTGGGCAGCGAGATCAGGTCGGCCAGGGCGGCCACGCCCACACTTCCCGGGCGGCAGACCCGTCCCAGGTCGTTGCGCTGAAGGTCCACGATCATGACGTGCTCGGCGCGATCCTTGGGCGAGGCCAGCAGCGCGGCGACGGCGGCACGGTCCGCGTCCGGCGTGCCCCCGCGCGGGCGCGTCCCCTTGATGGGCCGGGTCTCGACCACCCCGTCCGCGCCCAGCGACAGGAAGCACTCGGGCGAGTTGCCCAGGACGGCGCCGGCCCGCCCGCCGTCGCGGAGATAGAACGCGAACGGGGCCGGCGCGGCCTGCCGCAGCCGGGCCGCCAGCGCGAGAGGGTCGCCTTGAAAGTCGGCGGTCAAGCGCCGCGACAGGTTCACCTGGTACGTGTCGCCCGCTTCCTCGTAGGCGCGGATGCGCCGGACGCCCGCCAGGAAGCGCGCCGGAGGCTCCGCGGGCTCGAGCGGCCCCAGCTGCGTGACGACGGCGTCGCCCGGCCCGGGCTCGGCCAGGGTCTGGGTCATCGCCTGGATGGCCCAGCGCTCGTGCCCGACCAGCGTCGCCTCGCCGGGCCCGGTGCCGATCCAGACCGCGAGCGGAAGCCGCACCTGGAACAGCGGTTGCCCCGCCACGCGCGCATCGGGCGGCAAGCCCACCAGCCGGCGCCCCAGCTCGTACGAGAACCAGCCGGCGGCCACGGGGATGCCGGCCGGGACGGCGCCGCCGCGCGACCAGCGCGCCCTCAGCTCGCCCCACAGCTGCTCGAGCCGCGCCAGGTCGTCCAGGTGATGGCCGGTCAGCCACCCGCCGGGCCCGCTCACCAGCTCGCGCGGCCAGCCGGCCGGGTTCGGCGACGAGATCCAGAATCCGCCGCCGGGAGCGCCGGTCATCCGGCGCGCCGCCTGGGCCGGCGCCAGCCGCGGCGCGGGGGCGACGATCACGCCGGCGTGCGCGGCTGCGCCAGCGCCGCCGACAGGAAGTGGCGCATGTACTGCGCGCCGGAGAAGAGCGACACCACCGTCGACACGTACAGCACCACCATGCCGGCCAGGTGGTAGTCGACCGTCTTGCTGGTGCCCAGCATCGGGTACCGGAAGTGCACCAGCAGCATCATGATCGCGACCAGCTGCAGCGCCGTCTTGATCTTGCCGCTGTCGCTGGCCGAGATGATCATCCCCTGCGCGGCGGCGATGCTGCGCAGGCCGCTCACGGCCAGGTCGCGCCCGATGGTCACCACCACCACCCAGGCCGGCACGCGCGCGAGCTCGACCATGAACACCAGCACCGCCGTCACCAGCAGCTTGTCGGCCAGCGGGTCCAGGAACTTGCCCAGCGTGCTGACCTCACCGCGGCTGCGCGCCAGGTAACCGTCCAGCGCGTCGCCGGCCGCCGCCAGCAGATAGAGCAGGCTGGCGATGAAGCTGCGCAGCGGGCTGAAGTTGTCGATGAACACCAGCACGAACGGGATCAGGACCACCCGGCTCATCGTGACCAGGTTGGGCGCGTTGGTCAGCTCGCGGCGCAGCGACGAGGGCATGGCTAACCAGCGGCCTCCAGCAGCACGATCCCCTCGCCCTCGCAGGTGAGCTGGAACGGCGCCGCGCCGCGGATGGCCGCCGCGTGCGGCACCAGGCGCCCCACCCAGCCGTAGAGGCGCGCGGCCGAGACCAGCGTCTGCCCGTCGCCGGCCACCTCGAGGGCGATGGGATCGCGCGGCACCTCCAGCGCGATGAGCCCGCGCCCGCGGAACTGCAGCATGGCCACGCCGCTGTCCTTGACCGAGCCCGCCTCCCAGGCCAGCGCCCCCTCGAACGCGAGCACGCGGTCCTCTCGGACGTAGACCACGTCGTCGGTGAGGCGCAGCGCCATCCAGCGATCGGGCGGGCCCGCCACCCAGAGCGCGCCCGCGCCGGTCAGGCGGAAGAACGGCGCCGCCGGCGACGCGCCCAGCGGCTCGCCCGTGAACCGCCCCTGGGACCGGCGCACGCCGCGCTCCCAGCGAAGCGCGCCGGTGCCGGCCAGGACCGCGTCGGCCCGGGCGTAGACCTCGTCGGCCACCACCAGCCGGAGCGCGCCCCGCGTGGCGGGCGGCGCGGGTGCCTGCCCCAGGCGGGCCCGCACGTACGCCAGCAGCGGCGCCGGCTCGGCTTCCGCGCGCGCCGGAACCTCCGCCGCCGGCTCGCCGCGATCGAGGGGCGGCTGTGGCGCGATGGGCGGCTGCGTGGCGCGACGGCGCCGCCCGATGGCGGTCGGCTCGCCGAACAGCGGCGGCAGCGGCGCCCCCAGGGCGACCGGCCGCGACAGGCCCGACCCGATGCGCGCCAGCTCGGGCGCGGGCGCCCCCGCCAGGGTTCCCCCGCCGCGAATCAGCGGCGGCCGCTGCATCTTCGCCGCCTGTTCCAGCTCGACGGCCAACGCGTCCTGCCCGGCCCGGCGGAAGGCGGCCGCCGCCGCGACCACCTCGCCCCGCTTCGCGAACGCGTAGCCCAGGTAGCTCCAGGCGCGCGTGTCCTGCGGCGCCAGGCGGACCGCCATCTCCAGCTCCGGCTGCGCCTCGTCCAGCTGGCCCAGCTTGAGCGCGAGCAGGCCGAGGTTCCGGCGTGCGTCGGCGTCATTGGGCGCGGCGCGCACCAGCTGGCGGTAGGTGGTCCGCGCCTCGTCGAGGCGCCCCAGCTTGTAGCGGACCAGCGCCAGCAGCGTCAGCGCCTTGGGATCGCCGGGCGTGGCCTCCAGCGCGCGCTCGAGCGCCCGCTCGGCGTCCGAGAACTTCTTGGCAGCCACCAGCTGGCCGGCGCTGGCCAGGTGGGCGATGGCGGAGGCGGGCGTCATCCGGGCAGCTCCGTCACCGCTCGGCGGTGGCGGGCGGGGCGGCCGCCCGATACTGATCGTACCGGCGCAGCACCGCCGCCACGTAGGCGTGCGTGGTCTCGTAGGGCGGGATGCCGCCGTACTTCTCGACGGCCGCCGGGCCCGCGTGATAGCCGGCGATCACCTTGACCCGCTCGTCCGCCGAGCAGACCGCCAGCGGCGCGCCCTCGCCCCCGGCGCCGGCCGGCGGCGTCTTGCAGAAGCGGCGGGCCAGCACCTGCAGATAGCGGGCGCCGCCCATGATGTTCTGGCGCGGGTCGAAGGGGTCGGTGACGCCCATGAGGCGCGCCGTCGACGGCAGGAGCTGCATCAGCCCCTGCGCCCCGACGCTGGAGACCACCTGCGGATCGAAGTCGGACTCGGTCTTGATGACGGCGCGCAGGAAGGCCTCCGGGATGCCGTAGAAGGACTGGCCGTCCAGGATGTCGCGGTCATAGCGGCTGTAGCGGGCCGGCGACGCGTCCCGCGGGGGCACGATGTCGGTGGCGCCGCGCAGCGCCGCCGCCTTGCCGGGGCCGGTCCGGAACAGGACCTTCCAGTGGCCGCCGGTGGGCGTCTTGTTGGTGAACTCGACCACCCCGTCGGCCCGCTGCCGCGACCAGAACGTCCCGGCGCGGGCCGGAACGGCCAGCGCGGCGAGGACCAGGACGGCGGCCAGGCGACGCATCGAGGCAGATCGTAACACGGGGAACGGCGCGGTATGGTTCGGGGGTGCTGGAGACCGATTATCTGGTGATCGGGTCGGGCCTGGCCGGCCTGACCTTCGCGCTGCGCGCCTCGGCCCACGGGCGCGTGGTGGTGGCGACCAAGCGCGCGCCTGCCGACGCCAACACCTGGTACGCCCAGGGCGGCGTGGCCGGCGCCATGGATCCGGAGGACGCGGTGGCGGCGCACGTCGAGGACACGCTGCGCGTCGGCGACGGCTTGTGCCACCGCGAGACGGTCGAGATCTGCGCCGCCGAGGGGCCCGAGCACATCCGCTGGCTCGCCAACGAGCTGGGCGTGCCGTTCGATCGCGACGCGGCCGGCCACCTGGCGCTGGGGCGCGAGGGCGGGCACACGGCGCGCCGGATCGTCCACGTCAAGGACACGACCGGCGCCGCCATCCAGGAGGCGCTGCTGCGCAAAGTGGCGGAGCGCGGCGATCGCATCACGCTGCTGCCCGAGCACCTGGCCATCGACCTGCTGACCACCGCCAAGTACGGCGGGCCGAATTCCGTGTTCGGCGCTTACCTGCTGGACCAGCGCACCGGCCAGGTGGTGACGGCGGTCGCGCGCGCGGTGGTGCTGGCCACCGGCGGCTCCGGCAAGGTCTACCTCTACACGTCGAACCCCGACGTGGCGACCGGCGACGGCGTGGCGATGGCGTACCGGGTGGGCGCGCGCGTGGCCAACATGGAGTTCTTCCAGTTCCACCCGACGGTGCTGTACCACCCGGCGGCGAAGTCGTTCCTGATCAGCGAAGCCCTGCGCGGCGAGGGGGGGATCCTGCGGCTGCGCGACGGGACCGCCTTCATGCCGCGCTACCACGAGATGAAGGACCTGGCCCCGCGCGACGTCGTCTCGCGCGCCATCGACGCCGAGATGAAGCGCACCGGCGACGACCACGTGGTGCTGGACATGACGCACCTGCCGGGCGACTTCCTGGTCGAGCACTTCCCCAACATCCACCGCCGCTGCATGGAGCTGGGGATCGACATGCGCCGGCAGCCGATCCCGGTGGTCCCGGCGGCGCACTACAGCTGCGGCGGCGTGCTGGTCGACGAGCACGGCCGGTCGACGGTGAAGAACCTCTACGCCATCGGCGAGGTCGCGATGACCGGGCTGCACGGGGCCTGCCGCCTGGCCTCGAACTCGCTGCTGGAGGCGATGGTGTTCGGCGCGCGCGCCGCCGACGACGTCCGCGAGGCGCGCGTCGACCGCCCGCCGCAGGTCGCCCCGTGGTACGCCGGCGAGGCCGGCTCGCCCGACGAGGCGGTGGTGGTCAGCCACAACTGGGACGAGATCCGCCGGCTGATGTGGAACTACGTCGGCATCGTGCGGACCGACCGCCGCCTCGAGCGCGCCGCCCGCCGCATCGAGCTGATCCGCTCCGAGATCCGCGACTACTACTGGAACGCCACCATCACCGGCGACCTGGTCGAGCTGCGCAACATCGCCCTGGTCGCCGACCTCATCATCCAGTCCGCCCGCCGCCGCCCCGAAAGCCGCGGCCTCCACTTCAACACCGACCACCCCGGCAAGGACGACCGCCTGGCCCGCGACACGGTGCTGGCGAGAGGCGACGGCCCGGTCGTGTGAGGGCGGATTGGCTCGCGCGGGGGTGACCCGGTCGGGCCTGCTTCGGGGGCGGTGTGTTGCCTCGCCGGCACCGGGCAGCCTAACTGACGCCGAAGACGGCGTCAGATGGCGCCCTCCTACTCGCGCTGGCATCCCGCCGCAGACGGCGGGAGCGCGCTCGTAGGTGCCGGCGAGACAACACACCGCCCCCTCGCGCGGCCACTCCCTGCTCTCGTCGGGCGCACAAGAAGGCCGGGGAGGGGCGCGCGAGGGGGCGTGGTGTTGCTCCGCGGGCACCTACGAGCCTGCTCCTGCCGTCTGCGGCAGGACGCCAAGGCGAGTAGGAGGGCGCCATCTGACGGCGTCTTCGCCGTCAGTTAGGCTGCCCGGTGCCCGCGGGGCAATACCACGCCCCCGAAGCAGCCCCGACCAGATCACGCCCGCGCAGAAACGTCAGGTCAGGTCAGGTCCGGGCCGGTCAGAAGAAGAGGCCGATGCGGAGGAAGTCGATCTGGGGGAAGGGGTAGCGGACGATGAGCTTGGCGACGCTGCGGAAGTTGTCGCCGGTGGTGTGGGCTTCGTTGACCACGTCCTGGGGGACCGTGCTGGTGGCTTGGTCCGGGACCGGCTGGCCGTTGTACGTGGCGGTGACCACCGGCTCCTTGGGGATCGGGATCTGCAGGCCGAACGACAGGCCCATCGCGAACCCCGACTCGAAGATCCACATCCACCCGAGCTGCGGCACCAGGAACGCGCCGGACATGTCGGCGCTGATTCGGAGCTGTCCGTTGTCGATCGTCTCGCCGAACGACGCCTGGAAGTTCTGATAGCCGAGGCCGCCGCCCAGGTAGAACGCGTTGCCGAAGGGGTACCAGCGGAACACGCCCTGCATCGCCTTCAGATCCAGCTTGCCGTCGATGGCCGGCACCGAGACCTGGGGCAGGAAGCTGGCCTGCACGCCGAACCCGAACCAGCGCCCGACCTTGAACGTCAGCTCGGCTTCGACGGGACGGGGAAACGAGAGCAGGCCGATCATCAAGCCGACGCGCAGCGGGTCTTCCGCATCCGGAGCCACGGCCGGCGGCGGCCCCTCGACGGGCGGAGGGACCGGGGGCGGCGCGGACTCCTCGGGAATGGGCGCGGGGATGGCGGGGAGCGGCTCGACGCCGGGACCCGGAGGCGGCGGCACTGCGACGGGTGGCGCGGCCGGTGCGGGCGCCACGACGGGGGGCGCCGCCGGCGGCGGCGCGACCACGGGGGCCGGCGGCGCGGGCGGCGGCGGGGCGGGTGGCGGCGGCGCCACGCGCGGAGGTGGAGCGGCAAGCGCAGCGGCGGGCGGCGGGGCCACCGGATGGACGGAACCGGCCGAGGCCGATGCGGACGCCGGCGCGGGCGGGGGTGCCGGCGGAAGCGCCCCGAGCACCGGCGGGGGCACCTCGGCCTCTCGACCGCGCCGGATGATCACGTCGTAGATGGCGGCGGCGGTGCCGGCCTTGGTGACCGCCACCTTGTGGCCCCCGATCAGCAGGCGGATGGGCTTTCGGCGCGCATTCGCGGGGAGCAGGTCCCCGTCGATGGCGACGTTCGCCTCGGCGTCGACGGACAGCTTCAGGGTCCCCGTCTTCTGGCCCAGCTCGTTGAGCGCGCTCTGCACCGCCTGTCTCTGCTCGCCGCTCAGATCGACTGCGTGCTCGTGCAGCAACGCTTCGTACGAAGCGTAGGCATCCAGCGTTCGTCCGGCCCCCCGCTGGGCCTCCGCCAGGTCCAGCAGGATCTCGGTGGCCGGTTCGACGGCATAGGCCGACTGCAGCTTGAACAGCGCCTCGTCGAACTGCCCCTGCCGCAAGAGGCGCCGCCCCTCCGCCGCGTCCCGCTCGGCCTGGCGCCGCTCCCAGCCCGGTGACGGCGCTGCGCCCCGCGCCGTCGCCGGAATTCCGGCCAGCGCCAACAGGACGACGGTTGCCATGCGCGCGCGACGCATCAATTTTCCAACGATCGTCATGTCCCCGGCTTCCCTGTAGCCGGGGACAAAGTCTTCAGATTATTGGCCGGCGACTTCGCGAAGGCGCCGTTCGATGGCCGGAGCGTCCTCCGGCACGAAGCCGGTGTTCACGTACCGCACGATGCCCGCGCGATCGACGACGTACGAGGTCGGCATCTTGTCGGGCTGAAGCAGCTCCGCGATCTCACCGCGCGGGTCGTGCGCGACGGTGAGCGCCCAGCGCCCGCCCTGCGCGCGCAGGAACTTCTCGACGTTGGCGCGCTCCTGGTCGACGGAGACGGCCAGCACCTCGATGCCGGCGCTCTTCAGCCGTCGGGCCATCTCGTTCAGCACCGGCAGCTCCTGCTTGCAGGGGCCGCACCAGGAGGCCCACACATCCAGCAGCAGGACGCGCCCCCGGTAGCTCGCGACGTCGATGGTCTTGCCCGACAGCCCGTCGACCTTCAGCGGCGGCAGCGGCGCGCCCACCACCCCCTGCCCCGCCCCGCTCGCCGGCCCTCCGCTGGTGGCGCACGCCCCCACGACCAGCGCGGCCACGAACCAGGCAGCGCGCCGGCGGTTCACTTGGCCAGCTCGTCCTTGATCCATTCGCGCAGGCTGTCCGCGTCGCGCCCGTCGGTGTACTCCCGGCCGTCGATGTAGAGGGTCGGCGTGGCCTGCAGCCCGATGTTGGCCCCCTCGTCGTGGTCCTTGCTGACCTTGGCTTTGACCGGATCGGAGGCCAGATCCTTGCGGAACTTGGTCAGGTCGAGGCCCGTCTCCTTGGCCGCCTTCTCGATCTCGGCCGGGCCCAGATCGTCTTGGTGGTCCCAGAGCTTCTCCTGGTACTGCCAGAACTTCCCCTGCTTCTGGGCCGCGACCGCCCCCTCCGCCGCCAGCCGCGCGTTCGTGTGCTGGGGCAAGGGATAGTGCTTGAAGTACAGCTTCACGTCGTTGGGGAACTCGTCCAGGACTTGCCGCAGCACCGGCTGGAAGCGCTTGCAGTGCGGGCACTCGTAGTCGGCGAACTCGACCAGGGTGACGCGGGCGTTCGGGTTCCCCTTCATCGGGGCGTCCGAGACGTCGATCTTCTTGGGCGTGACGGGCCGGTAGCGCTTGGCGATCGCCTCGGACACCTCGGAGTCGGTGTACCCCTGGTCGACCAGACGCGCGACGTAGCGGAGCGCGTTCACCGACCGGCCGCACCCGCCCTTGGGCGCGTTGGCCGAGGCCAGCAAGCTCTGCGCTTCGCCGCAGACGGACGGCTCGCTGTTGGCGATCCGGAAGAAGACCTTCTTGCCGAAGTCGTCCAGCTTCGAGATGTCGACGCCGGGCGGGACCTTGTCGGCCGGGGCCGCGGCGGGGTTGGTGGTCGCGGCCGGGGCCGGTGGCTGAGCCGAGGACTTGGCGCAGGCCGAAGAGCCCAGCCCGATCGCCACGGCCCCGATCAACCAGATCCACGACGAAGGGCGGCGCATCGGGCGTCTGCGCATGGGGCGTCTAGATATAGAAACCTCGGCCCGCCAAGTCAAACATCGACGACCGCGCTGACGGAGCTGGGCTTTGCCCAGCGGAGTCGTCGCGGGAGGTCCAAGGAACCCTCCGAGGGTTCCTGTCTGATCGGACCCTGCACGAGGTGCATCCTCTTGAGTTGATTGACTGTCGTCCACGCAACCTCTATAAATCGCGGCGTCGCTCTCGCTCTTCCCGCGAAGGGACGGAATGACGGCCACCATGACATCAGATTACCTGTCTGCGTTGCTCATGATCCTGGCGGGGGTCGGGTTCGCGCTGGCACTGACCGCCGCCGCGAAGTACCTCGGCCCTTCACGGCCCAGCGCCGCGAAGGACTACCCCTACGAGTGCGGGTCCGAGGTGATCGGCAGCCCGCGCGCCCGGTTCGAGGTGAAGTTCTACCAGGTCGCCATCGTCTTCCTGGTGTTCGACATCGAGACCGCGTTCCTCTACCCCTGGGCGTTGAAGTACCGCGAGCTCTCCTGCGCCGGGTCGGTCGCGAACGGCGTCTGCACGGGCGGGGTCTCGTTCTTCGGGATCGGCGAGATCCTGGTGTTCATGGCGGTCCTCATCGTCGCGCTGGCCTACGTCTGGCGGAAGCGGGCCGTCGGCTGGGAGTGATCCCCGCTATAAGGATCAAATGGGCTTCGAGTTCCACACGACATCGTTGAGGTCCGCGGTCAACTGGGCGCGGAAGTGGTCGCTGTTCCAGTACCCGTTCGTCACCGCCTGCTGCGGCATGGAGTTCATGTCCGTGGCGGCGTCCAAGTACGACATCGCGCGCTTCGGCGCCGAGTTCCCGCGGTTTTCGCCCCGGCAGGCCGACCTGCTGTTCATCGTCGGCACCATCACCGAACGGCAGGGCCCGGCGCTTCGCCGCATCTACGAACAGATGTGCGAGCCCAAGTGGGTGGTCGCGTTCGGCGTCTGCGCCTCGACCGGCGGCTTCTATCAGAACTACGCCACCATGCCGGGCGCGGATCAGGTGGTCCCGGTCGACGTCTACATCCCGGGCTGTCCGCCCCGCCCCGAGCAGGTGCTGGACGCGCTGATGCTGCTGCAGGACCGCATTCAAAAGGGCGAAGGGCACAGCCAGATCAC
>Ga0068855_100010430_pt1 | contig 11209 bp, 10 predicted proteins | sample KBSCornC52_FD_66592 | JGI IMG/M metagenome (GOLD analysis project Ga0068855, IMG submission 66592) | Corn rhizosphere microbial communities from Kellogg Biological Station, Michigan, USA - KBS Corn C5-2 | ecosystem: Host-associated > Plants > Roots > Rhizosphere > Soil ... | reverse complement strand
AGCCGGACGAGTTTGCGGCGCCGATTCGAAGCCGATGTCGAGCCTGCGCTTGAACGCGGAGCGACCTGGCTGCGCCACGTGGACGGCATAGCCTGAAATCTGAGCGGCCAGGGATTGGTGCGTCAACGCACAGACCGGAACGCTGCGCACGCGGTACGCTCCGGCACGATTACTGGGGAATTTCATGACGACAGTCAACCGTATGTTCATAGTTTCGACAGCTTTCGTGTGCCTAGCTGTTGTGGGTTGTGCCGCAACGACAACACGCGATAGCACGGGTCAGTACATCGACGATAGCGCCGTCACAACGAAGGTGAAGACCGCCCTATTCAACGATCCGTCGCTGAAGTCTGACGAAATCAGCGTCGAGACCTACAAGGGTCGCGTTCAACTGAGTGGATTCGTGAGATCGCGGGCCAACATACAGCAGGCGATGGCGGATGCGCGTGGCGTCAGCGGTGTCGCGGCCGTCGAGAATGACATGCAGCTGAGGTAAGCGTGCGCTGCGGCGATCTCGAGGCTTGTGGCGGCTGAATAAAACGGCCAATGCAGATCGATGCTATCGACGCTCAGCGGGAAATTCTGCGAGCAGGTGCAGATGACCGTCGGGATCGCGCAGCAATGCGTCACGGTTGGACCGCCAGACGATGCGGGTTGCAGCCACGTCGTTCGCCTGCAACTGGCCGGCCGTGCGGCCGGTTGGATTTCGGTATCGGAGTAATTCGAGGTGCGGTGTACCGACCTGCGGCCACATGGGCAGGACATCGACACGGACCTCGGCTAGTCCATCGAGAGTGACCTGTGTCGGGCCTTGGTTGAGGGTCGGCCGGCCGGCCGTGAGACCCAACTCCTCGTAGAAGCCGCGGCTCGTGGCTGCATCGGCGACGCTTATCGCGGAGTGATCGATGCCCGACAGCCATTTGCTTCCCCGGCTATCCTCGGGCGCAGCTGGAAACTGCACGAACTCGAGCGGGTGCCCCTCCGGATCGCGGAACTTGACGGCCGTCAGGCCGCCGGCGGACGCCGTGAGCGTGACCGGACCCCCGATGGAGATCGGGGTCGCGCCATGCGCGCGGGCACGCTCCCATGCTGCTGCCGCATCAAGGGTGACCAGCGCAAAATGCTGGAAGCACAGGTCCGCAGCGGTCGCATTCTCGGGATAGGGACGCCCTTTGCGATCGAAAGCCTCGAGCTCCATCCGCTGCTCGCCCACATTCAGGGCGATACGCGTGCCGCCGCCTGTCAGTCCGAGAAGGGCCATGTCCGCCTTAGGCACCGGGGCTGCCTGCCCCACGGATAAACCGATGGCCTCGTAGAATCGCGCCAGCCGCTCCGGCACCGTGGTCGTGAGCCGAAAAGCCGTGATTGCGGTAAGACGCGCGTTCAAGGCCGAACGCAACCGCGCACGTTGGTATAGATGGCCATCAGCGTATGCGAGGCGCAAATGAATAGTCGCGACCGATTGCGGCCGCCAAAGGTCAGATTGGAGACTGGCGAGGGCGTAATGATCTTGCCGAGCAACTCGCCGTCCGGGCTGATGCAGTGGACGCCATCCGCCGCGCTCGACCAGATGTTCCCTTGCTCGTCAGCGCGGAAGCCATCGGCGAACCCGGGCAGCACTTTGTGGAATTGGGCGCCACCTGTGAGGTGGTTGTTGCTGCCCACATTGAAGCGGCGAATGTGTTGCCGTGGATCGGCATCGAACTGCCTCCCACTCTCTGCGACGTAGAGGATGCTCTCATCGGGCGAGAAGGCGAGGCCGTTCGGTCCCTCGAAATCGTCAGCTGCGATCGCCAGATCGCCGGTGGCAGGATCGAACCGGTAGAGGGCCGGCGGCAGCTCCGCTTGTTGCTTGCCGCTCTCGTAATCGGTGTTGATGCCGTATTGCGGGTCGCTGAACCAGATCGTGCCGTCGGACTTGCAGACAATGTCGTTGGGCGAGTTCAGTCGTTTACCCCGATAGTGGCTGGCGAGCACCGTCACCGTGCCGTCGAGCTCGGTGCGCGTGATGCAGCGGCCGCTGTGCGAGCAACCGAGGAGGCGGCCCTGCCGGTCACGGGCATGACCGTTGGCGAAGCCGGAAGGCTTCCTGAACACCGAGACGCCCACATCCTCGCTCCAACGGAGGATGCGGTCATTGGGAACGTCGCTGAAGTAGAGACAGTCATGATCGGCGTACCATACAGGACCCTCGAGCCAGCGATAGCCTTCGCCCAGCGTCTCGAGCGGGGCGTTGGGCAGCACCATCGCCCGGAAGCGCTCGTCGCAGATGACGATGCCGTTCATTGGCTTCTCAGCGGAAGTGGCAGGGGTCGCGACTCGGATCGACGTGCAGGCGCACCGTCATTAGCACGGCCGGTGCATCGCCGATCGTGCCTGAGCGATGCCCCTTCTTGCCGTCCGTCTCGATGCAGCCCTGATCTTCGCCGAAGGAGAATTCGCCCGCGCCCTGCTCGATGCGGGTGCCGTCCATGCTCTCGATGAACCATCGGCCGGACAGCACCACGATCCACTGCGGCGCCGGGTTCTCGTGCCATTCGCCCACCCAACCGACCGGCAGCACGGTGAAGACCACCGTGGAGGAATGCGTGCCCAGCTCGTCGTTCCATTGCGGGTCGGCGGCACCGATGCGCCGAAGCTCGTAGCCGGTCAGTCGGCACTCGCGCTGATGACTGACGCCGTCCTCGTTCACGTAGAGGTGCCAGTATGGAACCGAGGGCTTGGGTCCGGGGGTGCTCATCGTGGCTTCTGCGCGGTCGAGTAGGGGTGGCTGGAGGCAAGCGGGTGGGCCAGGAAGGGCCGCAAGCCCGACCCGTTGGTGCCGACCAGGATCAGCAGGAAGCCCGCGCCCAATGCCAGATTCTTGAGGAAATCCCAGAACAGGGCGCGGCCCTCGCTTTCTCCCGCGGCCCAGAAGTCTCCCTGTGCCCAGAACCGCTTGAAGAGCACGGCGGTTGCCGCGCAATAGCCAGCGATCACCAGAGCGCAGGCGCGGTCGGCAATTCCCGTCACCACCCCGAGCGACATGAATATCTCGATGGCCATCCCGCATATCAGCACCATGGCCGCAAGGCGCCGACTCGCGAAGACCTCCTGCGCCTGCTTTACCGCGCCCTCGAACCTGACGATCTTGTCGAGTGCGCTGAAGGGCAGAAACAGCATCACCAGTCCGTAGCGGACGACGAGCTCGACGATCGCCGCGGCGCTCATTTGAGCCGCTCTGCGATGCGGTCGGCGACCCGCAGCGCGTTGGCGATGATGGTGAGCGTGGGGTTCACGGCACCGATCGCGGGAAAGAAACTCGCGTCGGCAACATAGAGATTGTCGAGCTCGTGCGCCTTGCAGTTAAGATCGAGCACGGATGTGGCTGGATCGGGCCCGAAGCGCGCGGTACCGGCCTGGTGCGCGGTGCCTCCGAGCGGGATATTCTTGCCGAGGTACAATGAGCGCTCGAGCAGCACTGCCTTGTGGCCCGCGCGGCTCAGCACCTCCTTCAATTTGCGCTTGAGGTGAATGAGCGCCTGCGGATTGGTCTCGATGAGATCGAGATGCACCTTGCCGTCCTGGTAGTAAACCCGATTCTGCGGGTGCGGCAGGTCCTCGGACTGCAGCCAGAAGTCCATCGAGCGGCGCGCCATCACCTCGAAGGGCATCTGGGGCAGCCATTCCAGCCATTCGGGCAGGGCCTCCCCGCGGATCTGATCGGCGTGGGATTTGGCGCACATCTGCACGAGCCCAAGGGGGTGGTTCCAGTCGTCTGCCCCGAAGTAGAAATCGCTGAACGCCAGCGTCTTTTGAAAGACGGTGTCATTGGCATGCGGCAGGATTGCCATCAGCACGCTCATGTTGTGACGCATGTAATTGCGTCCCAGCTGACCGGAACCGTTCGCAAGCCCGTTCGGATGCGCATCGTTCGCTGATCGCAGCAGCAGCAGAGCCGACGATAGCGCACCGCATGCCACGACCACGATGTCGGCCGAATAAGCTTCCTCATGACCCCCGCGCGTGACGCGGACCGTATCCACCGTCCGGCCCGATGGATCGGTGTCCAGGCGCGAGACGTAAGCGCCGGTCAGCAGCGTCACGTTCGAATACTTGGCCAGCATGGGATCGACGCAGATCACCTGCGCATCCGCCTTGCCGTTCAACAAGCATGGAAAGCCATCAAAGAAGCTGCATCGCATGCAGATGCTGGTCGGCGTGGGCTTGCCGTTCTTCTCATCGAGAAGGATGCCGAGCGGCAGGTGGAATGGATTGAGCCCGATGTCCTTCAGATCCTGCGCCAACTCGGCGATCTTGGGCTCGTGGCTGACCGGCGCGTGCGGATAGGGCCCGCTCGCCCAGGGCTCGAGCGGATCTTCGCCACGCAGCCCGTGAACGTGGAACAGCCGCTCCGCCTCCGCGTAGTAAGGCTCGAACACATCATATCCGACCGGCCACGCGGGCGAGATACCGCCGGCGTGGACGACCTCGCCGAAATCGCGCTCGCGAAGGCGGAACAATGCCGCGCCATAGACCTTCGAGTTGCCGCCGACGTAGTAATGGAGCGCCGGAGAGAACGTTTCTCCCCGTGAGCTCGTCCAGGTCTCCTTTGCCTGATACTCGCCGTCGACAAAGACCGCCTGCGCGCTCCAGTTCTTCTCGGTCCGCTCGAGATAATCGCCGCGCTCGAGAATCAGGATGCGCTTGCCGGTCGGCGCGAGGCGCTGGGCCAGCGAGGCGCCGCCGGGTCCGCTGCCGATGACGATGATGTCGTAGCGATCTGCAGCCACGGGTCTCCTCTGGAGCGAAAGACGATGGATGAGGTCGCCGTTAGCCGCCGGTTGCGAAGCCAGGATAGAGCGTCATGCCTCCGTCAACGAACAGCGTCGTACCGACCACGTAGTCGGAGTGATCGGAGGCCAGCCACACCGCGGCGCGCGCAATGTCCTCGGGCTCACCGATGCGCCCGTAGGGTACGAGTGTCATGAGCCGCGCATAGGCGTCCGGGGTCTGCCATGCCACGGTGTTTATGGGGGTACGGATAGCGCCGGGCGCAATGCCATTGACGCGGATCCGATGCGGAGCCAGCTCCTGCGCCATGCTCTCCATCATCAGCTTGATGCCTCCCTTGGAAGTGGCGTAATTGGCGTGGCCCCCCCAGGGAATCTCCTGGTGCACCGAGCTCATGCAGATGATCTTGCCCGCAGCACAGGAGACCTCGGGTATCACGCCGCGGCGCAGGAACTCGCGCACCGCTTCGCGCGCGCACAGGAACTGACCGGTGAGGTTCACGCTGAGCACCTTGTTCCAGCGCTCGAGGGTCATGTCCTGAAAGGGCGCGTCGCGCTGCAGGCCGGCGTTCGCGACCAGGATGTCGATGGTGCCGAACTGCTCGCGCATGTTCTGGAACATGGCGGCGACCTCATCCTCCGCGGAGACATCGGCCTTGTAGGCGGCCCCGCGCGCCCCACTGCGACGGATCTCGTCGACGACAGCCGCAGCAGTATCATCGCCCACGACATAATTGACCATCACGTCGGCTCCTGCCTGAGCGAGGCCGACCGCCACGCCGCGCCCAATACCGGAATTCGCTCCGGTGACGAGCGCCTTCTGCCCGGACAATAGCTTGTGAGCGGGGAGGGGCGGCGCCGTCGAGACTGAAGGCGCGGGTTGCGGTGGGATCACGGCTGTCCTCTCGAGCGGTTACATCACATCAGGCCCGAAAGACGAGTCGATTGGGCGCGGTCCGCACTCCGATCCCGCCGGAACATAAGTCGGCAGCCGCCGCGCAAACTTCCTGAGCGCAACGAGACCGCTGCCTTCGGCCTCGGCGCACAGGCCGCGCAACTGCTCTAGCGCGCGCGCGTGACTCGCAGATGTCTCATCCCAAATCTGCTGCAGGCGGTCCCGGAACTCGACCACGGCCCGTAGCACCTCGTACCGGCCGACGAGCTCGCGCAGCTCGCCGCGGGCCTGCTCATCGAGCAGTTTCGGGTGTCGGGCGAGCAGCTGCGCCGAGCACCGTGAGAGACCGGCAGCGTTCCGGTGCCGCGTCAGCTCGCGGAACACCGGCCGTATCACTCGCTTGCGGTAGTCGCGCAGGACATGCATGCGCTGGGTGAACAGCGCTCGGACGGTATCGGCATCGAGACTCGAGCGATCACGCATGATGTTCGGTGTCGGTGCCAGGCTTCTGACGCGAGCGAGGCCGAGCGCCCGAAACACGCAGATGAGCAGCCAGCCCACGTCGATCTCCCAGCGCTGCACCGAAAAGCGCGGCGATGAGGCAAATGCATGATGGTTGTTGTGCAATTCCTCGCCGGCGATCAGCACTCCCCAGGGCACGATGTTCGTGGCCGCGTTCGGCACCTCGAAGCTCCGATAGCCGACATGATGGCCGAGTCCATTGATCACACCTGCCGCGAAGAATGGCTGTGCGGCGAGCTGTACGGCGAGCATGGTGATGGCCGGCACGCCGAGCAGGGTGAGTTGCAATAATACGAACGTTGAGACACCGGCCTTCGGATAGCGGCTGTAGAGATTGCGCTCGAGCCAATCGTCCGGCGTGCCACGCCCGTAGTTCGCGACGATCTTTGGATCGTTTGCGGCCGCGACATAGAGCTCATAACCCTGCAGCAGGACGCGTCTGATTCCGAATACCACCGGGCTGTGGGGATCTCCGGGCTGGTCCGCAAACGCGTGGTGCCTGCGGTGAACGGCGACCCACTGGCGAGTCACCGTGCCCGAGCAGAACCACAGCCAGAACCGGAAGAAGTGCCTGAGCAGCGGGTGCAGGATGAGTCCGCCATGGGACTGATCGCGATGAAGATACAGCGTCACGCCGAGAAACATCAGCTGGACCAGGGCGAACGTGAGCGCGGCGTAGCCCCATAGGGGAAGGCGAATCACGCCGTAAAGGAGGTGAAGGGGCATCACGCCGCCCCCCGCGGCCGGTGCCGAGTCTCGCTCCGGAAGGGAATGATGGCGCACGCAACTTGCTCGCGCCTCAGGAGCGCTCCGTTCTCGATCCGAGGAGCCACTGACATGTCAGGAGCAATAGCCCGAGCGCGCAGGCGGTTCCGTACGATAGCGCACATAGGGCTGACGCGCGCTCTTGTGAAGCTCAGCCTCACGCTCGGGTGGCTGCTGCTCGTCGGCTCCGGCGTCGCCGCGGGGCAAACGTCCGCCTGCCAGGGAATCCACGTCACGATATTGAACATTCGCAACAATATCGGCATGGTTGATTGCGCGCTGTTCGACGCGCCGGAGGGCTTCCCGGCGGAGGTGCTCCGTTCCGCGATGCGGGTCGTGGTCATGAAGATCCGGAAAACCGAGGCGCGCTGCGACTTCGAGGACATTCCATCCGGTACCTACGCGCTGGTGGTCCTCCACGACGAGAACATGAATGGCAAGGTCGATACCAACTGGCTCGGCATGCCAAAGGAAGGTTACGGCTTCTCGAACGACGCCAAGGCGTCCTTCGGGGCGCCTTCGTTCTCTGCCGCGAGCTTTGCCTATGACGGAAAGAATCTCGACCTGACGATCGCTTTGCGGTACTAGGCGACGAGCCGAGCTCCTCTGTTCGCTGTCGTACAGATATCGCGGCGACAGCCGTCTACCCTCGGCGCTAGGATGAAGTGTCGAATGGCACTGCAGCCGCCCGCTGCCTAGCCGTTCCCGGCCGCTCTGGCAGCGCACTGTTGGCCAAGCGGCTGAAGATCTGAATCTGCGCCAATCTCAGGGCACGTGCGACTTCCGAACGGAGATTCGCAGAAGTTTGCGTGCCTAATCAGGGCTTCAGCGTGACCGGGCATGCGGGCTGAGAACCGCGCATTCCACGGCGATCGAAGCCAGCAGCGATCGGACACCACGCGGCGGGTCCGCAGACGATGATCGTCAGAGTCGGGTTCACCGCGCCGATCGATTCACGTCCCTGAGCGGCGTCGCTGCGCGTTGTCGGTTCGCGAAGGTTCGGGTAACTTGCGACCCTGTACCAGACGTGAATCCCGCTACGGTCTACGGCTTTCACGTGCACGGCCTACGAGCCGGAGGCGGGCTATCATACCCGGCGCACGAGCCAAACAATGAGAAGAACGAGCAGAACTGTTCCGAGTATGCCACCACCGATATACATGGAATTCTCCACTAATAAGTGCTCTGCAGTTAGCACCCATCGATCGGGGCCGTCTGTGCGCTACCGCGCGCATGGTCTAGTGGAGCAAGGAGCCTCTGCGATCCAAGGTCCGCTACAAGTGCGCCAACACGCGTATTCCGCCTTCGACGTGCTTCCCGGGTACGGCGACGACTTCTTCGCCGATGCGGTGAAATTCCAGATCGATGCCCGCATCGCCCACCGGCAGACCGCGGATGTTGAGCGACTCGGTACCACTGGGCAACAGCGGCCGCTCGATGTGCACTTCCTTCCGCCGGCCATCGATGCTCACCCCCAGACAGGACTGCAACAGCATGAAAACGGCGCCGGAGGACCACGCCTGCGGCAAGCAGGCAACTGGATAAGGCGCCGGCCCCTGGCCGGGGTTGCGTGGAAAGCCGCAATACAGCTCCGGCAGACGCATGGCAAAATGATTGGCGGCCTCAAAGAGGCCGCTCAGGATCTGCACCACGGGGGCGCGCCCGCCATAGCGCGAAATGCCCGCTGCGCAAAGCGACGTATCGTGCGGCCAGATCGAGCCATTGTGGTATGACATGGGATTGTAGCGGACCTCCCCGCTGGCCAGCGTCCGGATGCCCCAGCCGCTGGAAAAGCGGTTCGATAACAACTCCTTCGCAACGATAGCTCCGCGTTCTTCGCTCGGTACGCCGCAATACAGAAGATGCCCTGCATTCGAGGCGTGAACGCTGCACGGCTTTCCGTCGCCGTCAATGGCGATCGCATAGAAGTTCAGTTCCGGGACCCAGAACCGGCCCTCGATCGCCGCACATAGTCGCTCAGCGCGGGCTCGCCATGCTGCACTTCTCTGCAGATCGTCGCGCACGGCCGCGAGCTCCGCCATTGCATTAAGCGCCGCATAGGCGTAGCCCTGCACCTCGACGACCGCGAGCGGACCACGCGGGAACCTCCCATCCGCGTAGAACATCGAATCTTGACTATCTTTCCAGGCCTGATTGGCCAGACCGCTCTGCTCGCCGCGGGCATAGTCGAGAAAGCCGGTAGAGCTGTGGTCGAGCCGCCGCTCGATCCATGCGGCGGCCGCGAGCAGATTGTTCCAGATTCCATCGTTCAAGCTGCGATCGCCGGTGTGCCTTTCGTACGCACCCGCCAGCATCACAAACAGAGGCGTCGTATCGACAGCGCCGTAGTACTGGCCGAAGGGGACCTCGCCCAGCGACGCCATTTCGCCACGTCGCGTCTCGTGCATGATTTTTCCCGGTTGGGAGTCGCGGAACGCCGACTCGTCCTCCGCTTGCGTAGAGGCTAGAAAGCGGAGCACGCCCGCGGCAAGCCGTGGATTCAGCCACAACGTCTGCAACGACGTGATGATCGCGTCGCGCCCGAATTGGGTCGCGAACCATGGAATGCCGGCGTAGGGATACGGGCCCGTCGGCAGCGCCGTTGTCAACAGTGCAAGATCGGAGCGCGATCGGTCAATCCACTCATTGAGAAGCCGTCCCGACGTACGGATCGCCGCGCCTTCTTGTAAGCGCTTCTGCATGCTCACTGACAAGCGCTGCAGAGCCTTGTCGAAACGTTCCGAGGAAGGCACGCCGCCTTCCTGCGCGCCGATCTCGATGAAGACTTCCGCGATGGCACCGCGTGGCAGCTCGATCAGAAATTTGGCGTCCTGCGAGGATATCGATACAGGCTGTCGAGAGAACTCCATTTGAGTCGCACGCACCAGATCGTCGCGACCACGGTAGGCCAGGCGCACTGTACGGCCATCAACGGCGGGCGGCAGATACTCGCCGCGTTCCCTGCGTACATGTCCTTGCACCTCGAAGATATCGGCGAAATCGGCGGCGAAGGAGAACTTCAGCGGCACTTGCGCATCGAGGTCGCTGAAGTTCGTAAGCCGCAACCGCTCGAACAGTCGACTCTCGCACAGGAACCGGCTACGTTCGATATGGATGACGCCTTGCGGAATCGAGCGCTCACCCAAGGCCGGCAAGGGCAGGTTCGTCAGGTGCGCCGTGAACAGGGTGTTGTCCTGGCTGATCGCCGCGCCCAGAAGCGATGGCCGCCGGCCGGCGACGGCAAGCTCGAAGCGCGACAACATGCGCGTGTCGTTCGAGAACAAGCCGTCATCGCTCCCCTGAATATCTCCGAGGGCATCGGCAAGCAGGAAAGTGTTCGCGTCCTTCAGCGTGAATCGCGGCAGCAATCCCCGACGTTCACCGGGCTCATCCGTCAAGGTGACAATCTCACGGTGCGGCGCTCGCGATAAGCGGACGACCGCTGCGCATCGAGCAATTCATATCGCGGAGCAATCTGTGCGATGTTCATGTCACGCCGTACACCCGGGTCTGCATGAGTCCGAATCATTGGATATGAAGAGCTCGAGGCGGTCCGGGCGCTACCGCACGTAGTTGCGGACGAAATGGCCCATCTCTTGGTCCACGCTCCCCCATGTGAGCTTCACGGGCGCCGGCGAGCGGCTTCTCGACTCGCCGCGCGCGCCGGGAATCGAGCGTCATCACCCTCTTCACTGCCGTGCGTGCGGTAGCGCACGGATGGAGGCCGCCTTACCGCTAGGATGAATCCCGTGGACCTCGGAGGAAGGGCATCTATGCGCATTGCGCAAATTGCACCGTTGCACGAAGCCGTCCCGCCGAAGCTCTACGGCGGCACGGAGCGGGTGGTGTCGTACCTGACCGAGGAGCTCGTTGCGCTCGGGCATCAGGTGACGCTGTTCGCAAGCGGCGACTCGGTCACCTCGGCTCGCTTGCACGCCGCGTGGCCGCGGTCGCTGCGACTGGACCCCGATATCCGGGACGCGATTGCGCCGCACATGCTGATGATGGAAGAGGTGCGCCGTCATGCCGAAGATTTCGACGTGCTGCACTTCCACCTCGATTATTGGCCGTTCTCGATGTTCAGCCGACAGAAGGTTCCATTCGTGACGACGCTGCATGGGCGGCTCGATTTGCCGGAGCTTCGGCCAATATTCAATGCCTTCCCCAGCGCTCCCGTCGTGTCGATCAGCAATGCGCAGCGGCTGGGGCTCCCGCAGGCGCGGTTTGTGGCGACCGTGCCGCACGGAATCCCCGA
>Ga0068855_100010428_pt1 | contig 11210 bp, 10 predicted proteins | sample KBSCornC52_FD_66592 | JGI IMG/M metagenome (GOLD analysis project Ga0068855, IMG submission 66592) | Corn rhizosphere microbial communities from Kellogg Biological Station, Michigan, USA - KBS Corn C5-2 | ecosystem: Host-associated > Plants > Roots > Rhizosphere > Soil ... | reverse complement strand
TTTGCGTGAAGCGGAGATTGGGGCGGCAACAAAAAAGCCACGGGTCTCGGCTTCGCATCGGTGTGCGTCGCGCCCGTAGCTGTCGGGGAGGTGGTTTATTAGGTCTGGAAGCCTAAGTGTTCGTTCCTCCGAAAGGCGGGCGGCGGTTCGCCACACGGGCGACGCATCCGGCAAATGCGCTCTGAGTGAGAGACGCAGTGATGCCCAGCGGCGCGTAATGCGGCTTATCGCACATGAGGGTCCAGTCGAAAATCACTTTTTTGACTGGGAGCCGCAAGTGCGGCGCCCGCTCCTTTCGAAGATTTGGTACTGCCAGAGTAGCGAGATTATATACGCCCGCTTACAATCATGTCAACCCCTCTATCGATTCTTTTCGCAGATTCGCTAAACAACCGGCCGTTGACGCACTTACAGATAGGTTGGTATTATCGGTACAATGACGGCAGAGGAGAAACCGGTTGGTAACAAGGGTTCCGAGGTATTCGAAGGAGGAGTTCGCTCGGCGGGGCGACGAGATCTACCAGCGGGACATCAAACCCGTCGTCGAACCCGACAACATCGGGAAGTTCGTTGCCATTGACATCGAATCGGGCGAGTGGGAGATGGACGCGAACGAGATGGAAGCAGGCGATCGCCTTTTCGAGCGCGTGCCTGATGCCCAGACGTGGATGGTGCGGGTCGGATCGCGATGGGTGCATCGCTTCGGCGGTCGCCGCCCGCGAGCCCAGGAGTGATCAGGGGCGTCGTAGAGCGAGGATTTGCAGCGATTATACCTATCGTCGTCCGCGGACCACACGGCGAGCCTCAACAATTGAGCGGGTTGATTGATACAGGATTCGACGGGTTCCTGACCCTTCCGCCCGAAATTATCGCTGCCCTGCAACTTCCCTGGTTGCGCGTCGAGAGGGTGTTGTTAGGCAATGGGTCTGAAACCACGGACGGCGTCTATGAGGTAGTGATCGAGTGGGATGGCTTGGAATTCGCGGTCGAGGCGGGCGAGGCCGACACAGAGCCATTGGTGGGAATGTCGATGATGGCAGGATATACGATCCGAATTGACAATGTGGAGGGCGGAGCCGTGGAGTTAACGCGGCTGTAGCTTCACCTTCCGGTCTGTCTTTTCGCGTCAAAATCCATGCCGAGGAGAATGTTGTCGATGAGGCGGGTTGCGCCGACCTTTGCGGCGACGAGCGCTACCGCCTTCTCATGAATTGATTCGAGCGGCTCCAGCGTGTCGGCATCCACCACGACCGCGTAATCCACCTCCGCGCGTGGGTCTTCGGCGAACACGCGGGCCATCTCCGATTCCAGGGCAGACCCGCTCCGCTCGCCGGAATCGAACAGGTCGCGGGCTGCGTTCAGGGCACGGGAGAGGACGCGGGCGCCGCGCCGCTCCTCCGGGCTAAGGTAGGCGTTGCGGGAGGAGAGGGCGAGCCCATCCTTCTCGCGTACGGTCGGGACCGGTACGATGACATGCGGAAAGAAGAGGTCGGCGCTCAGCCGCTCGACGATCTTGAGCTGCTGGTAGTCCTTCTGTCCGAAGTAGGCGCGGTCCGGCCGGACGATCTGGAACAGCTTCGCGCAGACCGTGGCGACGCCCCGAAAATGTCCCGGCCGCCGCTCGCCTTCCCACCGAATCCCCAGCTCTCCCACCTCCACGACCGTCCTGTCGCCCGGCGGATAGATCGTCTCCACGGACGGCGTGAAGAGCGCGTCCACGCCGGCACGCTGGGCCAGCGTCGAATCCGCGGAGAGGTCGCGCGGGTAGCGCGTGAAGTCTTCGGACGGGCCGAACTGCGTTGGATTGACGAAGATGGAGACGACCACGATATCGCAGTCCGACTTTGCGCGCTTCATCAACGTGACGTGGCCCTCGTGGAGCGCGCCCATGGTCGGAACGAACCCGATGGTCTTGCCGTCCTGCCGGGCGGCGCGGACGAAAGCGCGAAGGGCTGCGACGGAATCGAAGGTGCGCATGGTGCGGAGGCTCTCTTTCGGGGCGATGGCGGGGGAGCTACGCGTTCGGCCCGGGCGGGAACTGGCCGGCGCGCACTTCGCAGACGAACTCGCGGGCGGCTTCGAGGATGGTCTGGCCGACCTCGGCATAGCGGCGGTTGTGCTTGAATCGGCGGTCGGGATAGAGACCGAAGAGGTCGTGGAAGACCTGCACCTGCCCGTCGCAGTGCGGCCCCGCGCCGATGCCAATGGTGGGGACCGGAACCGATTCCGTTATGCGCTTCGCCAGCTCCGCGGGAATCATCTCCAGCACCATCGAGAACGCGCCCGCGTCGGCCAGCGCCTTCGCGTCGGCGACGAGCCGATCCGCGTCCGTCTGGCTTCGGCCCTGAACGCGATAGCCGCCGAGCTGATGGACCGACTGCGGCGTGAGGCCGAGATGGCCCATGACCGGAATTCCCGCGCTCACCAGCCGCTCCACGACCGGAGCCACGACCGCGCCTCCCTCCAGCTTGACCGCCTCCGCCCCGCCCTCCTGCATCAGCCGGCCCGCGTTGCGCAGCGCTTCTTCGGGCGAAATCTGGTAGCTGAGGAACGGCATGTCCGCAAGGAGCATCGCGTGATGGACGCCGCGGCGCACCGCCTTCGTGTGGTGGACCATCTCGTCCATCGTCACCGGGAGGGTCGTGTCATAGCCGAGGACGTTGTCGCCCAGCGAATCGCCGACGAAGACGATATCCGCTCCTGCGCGGTCGAGCAGCAGCGCCGACGGATAGTCGTAGCACGTGATGACGACAATCTTTTCGCCGCGCTCCTTCTTCTTCTGGAGCAGCGGAAGGGTGACTCGTGGTTCCATCGGGTAGGGCGCTCGGGTATTCAGGTGTTCGGGTATTCAGGTATTAAGATGACTGACTGGCAGGCTCTTGCATGCCAGACGCCTGTATGCCGACGCGCTCATTGTACCGGCTGAATCGGCCGGAGTCAACGCGGATTCGCACCGGGCGAGGAATCGCAGGATCGGGAATTGAACATAAATCCCGCGACAGCATTACACGTGACGGGAGACCGGTATGTTCGACGTAGCAATTGTTGGGGCGGGCAACATGGCGTCCATGCATGGGCGAGGTTATCTGAACCTGCCGAACGTCCGCGTGGTCGGCGTGATGGATACGAACCGGGAGCGGGGCGAGCGCCTGGCAGGTCTCGGCGGGACGCGCTATTTCGACGACTTCGACATGATGATGCGGGAGACGAAGCCGGACGTGGTGGATGTCTGTACGCCCACGCCGTTCCACGCCGATTATGTCTGCCGGGCAGCAGCGTACAAGCCGCGCGGCGTCGTCGTCGAGAAGCCGATGGCGCTCACGACGGCCGACTGCGAGCGGATGATTCAGGCGTGTGATTCGGCAGGAGTTCCGCTCTTCGTTGCGCATGTACTCCGGTTCTTCCCCGAGTTCGCGACCGCCAAAGCACAGGTGGATGCAGGCGCGGTCGGACACGTTGCCGCGGTGCGGACCCGGCGCGGGGGCCCCTGCCCGCGTGGGACCGACAACTGGTTCGCGAAGCTCGCGATGAGTGGAGGCTGCATCCTCGACCTCATCATCCACGACTTCGACTGGCTCCGCTGGACGTTCGGCGAGGTCGAGAGGGTATTCGCGAAAGGCGTGGCCGCATCCAGTCCAGAAGTCGACGAGGTCGAGCGGGATTACGCACTGGTGACCCTGCGGTTCGCGTCCGGCGCGGTGGCGCACGTCGAGGGTACGTGGGCCGATCCTGGCGGCTTCAAGGTGGGACTTGAGATTGCGGGCGACGAGGGTCTGCTGGAGTACAACTTCAACCAGCCGGCCGGTGCGCCGCTGGTCTCGGCCCTCGCCGAATCCGACTCGAGCCGTGCCGCCGTGCCGATCCCGGAGAGCCCGACCGCCGTAAATCCCTATCAGGCCGAGCTGGCGCACTTCCTGGATTCGCTGGAACGCGACGTGCCGGCCATGGTGACAGGCCGTGACGGGCTGGAAGCCGTAAAGATAGGGGTCGCCGCCATCGAATCGGTCCGCACAGGCCAGGTGGTGTCGTTAAGCCGGTAGGGGAGGAATTAGCCGGGATAAACGGGATGAACAGAATGCGGAAACGGCTTTGAAACCACGAATGAACACGAATGAACACGAATAACGGCCCGAGACATGGGTTTCATTCGTGTGTATTGGTGTGTATTCGTGGTTAAAGCTCTTGACGTTATTCTGTTCATAACGTTCATCCCGGCTAATGAATCCCGGCGATTTGAGAGGAATGGCTATGAGTGTCAGGCTGGGGATGATGAGCTTTGCGCACATGCACGCGCATGCGTATGCGGCGGCGATTAAGAGCCTCCCGGGCGCAACATTGGCCGGCGTCGCGGACCATGACCCGGAGCGGGCGCAGCAGGCGTCCGCTCTGTACGGCGCGCCCGTCTTCGATACCTACGCGGCGCTCCTGGCCGCCGACATCGACGCGGTGGTCATCGCCTCCGAGAACATTCGGCACGTCGAGCTGACGCAGCAGGCGGCAGCGGCGGGGGGACACGTGCTCTGCGAGAAGCCGCTCGCGACCTCGAGTTCGGACGGAATCGCGATGATCGAGGCGTGCAAAGAGGCTGGCGTGCAGCTTATGACCGCGTTCCCGTGCCGCTTTAGCCCGGCGATGGTGCGTCTCAAGGCGGCCGTGGACGAGGGGAAGATCGGGAAGGTGCTGGCGATTCGCGGAACGAATCGAGGGCGCTGCCCGTTCGGGTGGTTCGTCGAGCTGCCCCTGAGCGGCGGCGGCGCGGTCATCGACCACACCGTTCATGTCACGGACCTGATGCGCTGGCTGCTCGGCAGCGAGGTGAAGGAGGTCTATGCCGAGATCTCCAACCGCATGAATCACAGGGAGTTCGACGACGTCGGCTTCCTCACGATGGAGTTCCAGAACGGCGTCTTCGCTACGCTGGACACGAGCTGGTCGCGCCCAAAGTCGTTCCCGACGTGGGGCGACGTGACGCTCTCGGTCACGGGCGAGCAGGGTGTCCTCTCGCTCGACATGTTCTCGCAGAACCTCGTCCTCTACTCGGACAAGACCGGCGGCACGACCTGGGAGCCGTGGGGGAGCAACATCGACGAGCTGATGATGGCAGCCTTCGTTCATGCAATCGGGTCGGGTGAGCCGGTCCCCATCACCGGTGAAGACGGCCTGCGCGCCGCCCAGGTCGCCCTCGCCGCCTATGAATCCGCGAAGCAGGGCCGGCCGGTTAGCCCGGCGGCGATGCAGTAGGATTCTCCGTCGAACAGCCGCCAAAAACAAGCGAGGCCGAGTTTCCCCGACCCCGCCGTACATTCTGTGAGCCCCGCAAACTTAGCCGCGGCTCGTTCCCTGCTTTACTACAATTCCGGTCTTCACCGAAAACCGCGAATTCGGTTATTGCCGCTTCCTGAAGAAGAGTTGTGCTCCCCGTGGTGGACTCGAACCACCAACATTTCGGTTAACAGCCGAACGCTCTGCCATTGAGCTAACGGGGATCGTAAATGGCCGCCTGCCTCTTCGGACCTCTCCGGCACGCTCAATTATATCCATTGAGCGTCGCTTGTGTCAACGCTGAGCGGCCCATTTGCAGGGCTTCCCCGCATTTCACTTTATTGCGGCGCCTCAGTCCCGGCACGCATTGTACAAGATTATCGGCAGGCACGGCAACGATCTCAAGCCGCCCAGGCTCACGCGGCGACAACGGTCTCCTTTGCAACCTCGACCTCGACGGAGTACGGGTTGTCCACCATATCGGTGGCGTCGAGAATCTCGATCGAGACGATTCGGCCCCCCGGCGTCGTAATCGACGATAACTCCATCCCTCAGCTCGTCGCTCGTCTCGACCTCGGCGTCTCGAAAGCGAATCACGAGTGCATCGACCGACGGTGAGTATTTGACCTTCATAGCAACTGCCTCTCTGCTCTTCACCCGCCCACGTCACTTGCGTTCTGCCAGTACTTTGCCACATTGTCCGTAATGTAGGCGCTCACGACCAGTGCAGGTTGAAGCCGAGTTTGCACAATTATGCGCAACAGGAACGCCTTACCGCGCATCTGTACCTTCGACGATAGACGTCCCGCCCCTTCCTGCCAGGCACAAACTGCCCGGGATTCTGGAGGACATCGTCCACAAGTTGGGCCGAGATGCGCCGGGCGCGCATCAGGGCCGCGGCATGTTCGTCGAGCCGGTGTTCCATCTATTATGCCACGGTTGGAATCGAGCGCTGCCGTCCCGTCGTGTTAGTCGTCAGGCGCCTGCCACGGAATCGATCGCAGTCAGCCGGAATGATTGCCCATCCGCTGGCGGGCGACGACGCGGCTGAGGGGGCGGTTGACGGCGGCGAGGACGCAGGAGGCAGCGGAGCGATAGGGGTCATCGCCGAGGACCGCGGAGCCGGCGAGCGCGACCGCATGTCCCTCGATGACGAACTGGCCGACGGCCGTGATGATGGTCTGGCCGGTAGCAATCTGGTTGAGAACGATGTCGGAGAGCGAGAGATCATAACCGGCCGGTAGGAAGTTGCGGAGCGCGGCCACCGTCGTTTCGGCGACCAGCTTGAGAACCCCTTCGACGTCCGTATCGGCGGACATCGTCGCGGAGTAGCGTGCTCCGGGCTCCGACACCAGCGATTCGATCTCGGATTCTGGCGCCTCGGACCCCGATTGCAGGTCCACCTGAACCCGGGCGGTTCGGTGCTCCCACTGCACCTCGATTCGCGCGAGCCGCAGGCGCGTTCCGGCCTCCGGCGCGCTCATCGCCATCACCGCCGGGCTCGCGCCGTCCGTTCGCTTCTTGTTCGCGGTGCAGGCGCGGCTGGCCAGGTTTATCAGGCTGTTCAGCGTCGCGGCATAGTGGACGTGCTCGCGCTCCCGAGTCCGCTTGCCGCCGTACTGGCCCACCGCGCACGTAACAGAGCCGCCCTGTAAAGAGGGGATGTCGATGCCGGCGATCCGCTCGGATATCATCTCGCCGAGAGCGGCCGCCTCGTTCGCATGCCGGAGCGTCGCGATACAGAACTCGTCGCCCCCGTAGCGGCAGAGGAAATCCAGTGCCGGATCCGTGAGAGCGGAAAGGGCGCGCGATGCCGCCTCCAGCACCTCGTCGCCGACGATATGGCCGTACACCTTGTTGAACTGCCCGAAGTTATCGAGGTCGACGAAGAGGACCGTGATCTCGTCGCCATTCTTCAGGTGGCCGATAGACCATTCGCGGAGCGCGTCGGACCAGGCGAGATCGGTAAGGGGATCGAAATTACGGCCGACCTCCGGCAGAAGGTCGCCATCCGTGATGACGCCGACGAGGCGGCCGCCATCGGTGACCGGCAGGCGGCTCGTGCCCGTCAGCCGCATCATCGTGGCGGCGTCGCGCACCGTGGCGTCGAGAGCGATCGAGCCGGCCGGCTCCGACATCACCTCGCGCACCTGGCGCGACGGTTCCACGCCGAGCAGGTTGCTGTAGTCGATCATGCCGGCGAGACGGCCGCCATCCATCACGGGCAGGCCACCGATGTTGTGCCCGCGCATGAGGACAATCGCCGACTCGACGGTATGTTCCGGGTTCACCCATACAGGCGCCCGGCGCAAGACTTCCCGAACAGTCTTCATGGAATATGTGGCAGCCCGTTTACAGTTTTCTCGACCGGTATACTGCTGGATTTGGGTGGAACTGCACATCCCGCCATAGCGCGTTACTGCGTACTGCGGAAGAAGACTATCAGCGTGGGATGTTCGCGGCGTTCTATCCGTGAACAGGTCTGGGGGAGCGTCCTGCTCGGCGTCCGGCTGGCTGTCAGCCGGATTACTATTAGATAGTATAGAACGCCTAACCTGCGACATGGTTGTGGAGGGTACGAAAACGAGTAAAAAAGTCAGGTACGGTCTTCGCGACGCAGGAAGGGTTCAGAATCGTGATTCCGGGCGATCTCAACCCTGTCACCGCGAAGCTCATGGCGATTCGATGGTCCTCATACGTCTCGATTCTCGCGGGGAGAAGACGTGCCGCCGGTCGAATCGTCAGACCGTCAGGTCGCTCATCCACGGTGACACCCAGCCTGCGCAGCTCGGTGGCGACCGCGTGAATCCGGTCCGTCTCCTTCACGCGGATGTTGGCAACGTTGCGAATCGTCGTCGGTGAATCGGCGAAGGGAGCGATGGCGGCCAGCGTCATCACGGTGTCGGAGATGTCGTTCATGTCGACATCCACGCCGTGTAGCCGACTCGGTCCGCGCACCTCGGTATACGATTCCGTCCACTCGATTGCGCATCCCATCCGCCTGAGCACGTCGGCGAATCGAACATCCCCCTGCAGCGAATCGCGGCCGAGCCCCTCCACCCGGATGCGGCCGCCCGTCACCGCAGCCGCCGCCCAGAAATAGGATGCGGTCGATGCGTCCGGCTCGACCGAGTAAGTCCGCGACCGATACGCCTGTCCGCCCGTAATCTGGCAGCGGTAGGATACATCTGAATCCGGCGTCGCCTTCTCTTCATACTTCAGCCCGTCCGCCCACTCTTCCATCATGGTGAGTGTCAGGTCGACGTAGGGGCGGGAGGCGAGCGGCCCCTCAATCGCGATCTCGACGCCCCGCCTGGACAGCGGAGCGACCATCAGTAGCGCGCTGAGGAACTGGCTCGACGCATCTCCGCGCAGCCGCGCCGTCCCGCCCTCCAGCCCCTGCGATTTGATAAGGACCGGCGGGCATCCGGTGCCCAGCTCATCCAACGCGTTCACGCCAAGCTGCCGCAGCGCGCCCAGGAGGTCGCGGATGGGCCGCTGCCGCATCCGCTCAACACCATCGATTCGATATAAGCCATTACCAAGGGCGAGCGCGGCCGTAAGAAAGCGCGTCGCCGTTCCCGCGTTGCCCAGAAAGAGGTCCGCCGACGCGGCGGGTATCCGGCCGCCCGCTCCACGAACCCGATACGTGCATGCCGATTCGTCGCCGTCAACCGCGATTCCGAGGTCGTTGAGCGCATGCGCCATGTACCGCGTGTCGTCGGAAAAGAGCGCGCCGTGTATGAGTGATTCGCCGTCGGCCAGCGCGGCGAGTAAGAGCGCGCGATTCGTGATCGATTTCGACCCTGGGAGCTGAACGACAGCGTCAACCGGCACTGCCACCGGCACAATTTCAATCGAATCGGGCAGCGCCGTATCACTCATCCGCCACCTCCGAACCACCAAATTCCGCCTTCGATGCCGATGCACGCTCCAGCAGCTCGCGCAGCCGGGCGGCGTCACGGTATTCGAGAGCCGCCTTGGCCTGCTCCACCCACCTGCCATGCGCGGTGAGCGCGTTGATTACCTCGTACCGGTTATCGATGAGGATGTCCGTCCAAAGTCCGGGGGAGCTCGCCGCGACGCGCGTTCCATCCCGGAAGCTCCCGCCGCTCACGTCGCGCCACTCCTCAGGAATCTGGTCGCCGGCAGTCTGGGCAAGACCGAACGCAAGAAGATGGGGAAGGTGGCTGAGCACGGCGACAAGGCGATCGTGCTCCTCCGGCGCGCAGATTCGCGGAATGGCGCCGCACGCCTCCACGATTTGTTTCACGAGGTCGAGCGAACCGCCGCCGGTAGCCGGGGTGGGTGTGAGGAACCAGGGCGCTCCGCGGAAGATGTCCGAATCGGCCGCCCCAATGCCGGACCTCTCGGAGCCCGCCATCGGGTGGCCACCCACGAATCGACCCCCGAACCGCGATTCGCCGGCCGACACGAAGTGCGCCTTGGTCGAGCAGACGTCGGTCACGGCAGCGTCCGGCGGCAGATGGGGGCGAATCAAATCGAGCAGGCGAATGGCCGAGGAGACCGGCGTCGCGAGAAGCGCCAATTGCACGCCCGCCACAGCCGATTCGAGCGAGTCCACGGCGGCGTCAATCGCGCCTCTCTGCATAGCGACGCGGGTAACCGCACGGTCAATATCCCAGCCCGTTACGTGCCAGCCGCCGGCTTCGCGCAGCGCCAGTCCGATGGATCCGCCGATAAGGCCGACGCCCAGAATGGCGATTCGCGTCTGCGTTTCCGGCCTGTTCACAGCGTGCGGTTGACGGCGGCGGCCACAGGGGCGATGTCCCGCATCAGCTCGCCAAAGGAGTCGAACGTGAGCGACTGGCCGCCATCCTTGAGCGCCTTGGCCGGGGTGGGGTGCACCTCTATCATCAGGCCGTCGGCACCCGCCGCCAGCGCGCCGCGCGCGACCGCGTTCACCAGCGTCCACCGGCCCGTGCCGTGGGCGGGATCCGCGATGATTGGCAGGTGCGACAGCTCCTTGACCGCGGGGATTGCGTTGATGTCGAAGGTATTGCGCGTGTAGGTCTCGAAGGTACGGATGCCGCGCTCGCAGAGGATAATGTTGTAGTTGCCGCGCGACGCGATGTATTCGGCGGCCTGCATCCACTCCTCGATGGTGGACGCCCAGCCCCGCTTCAGCATCACAGGCGTCTGCGACTGGCCGACCTCGCGCAGCAGCGAGTAGTTCGCCATGTTGCGCGTCCCAATCTGGAGGATGTCGGCGTAGCGCGAGACCATTTCGACGTCCCGCGTGTCCATCACCTCCGTGATGACGGGCAGCCCGGTCTGCTGGCGCGCCTCGGCGAGCAGCCGCAGCCCCTCTTCACCCATCCCGTGGAAGCTGTAGGGAGAGGTCGAGGGCTTGAACGCGCCGCCCCGCAGGACGTGCGCGCCACGCTCCTTGACCAGCCGCGCCGTGTCAAAGAGCATCTGCGGCGATTCGATCGTGCAGGGCCCCGCCATCACGCAGAGCTGTTTGCCGCCAATCTTCACTCCACGGACGTCGAGGATGGTCCCCTCCGGACGGAACGGCCTCCCGACGACCTTGTATGGCTTCGAGATGGGCACCACGCGGTCCACATAGTCCAGCGCCGCGAACTGCTCCGCGAGCTGCGACTTCTCCTCGTCGAGGGCGCCAATCGCCCCGACAATGGTCGTCTCCACGCCGCGGGAGAGGTGCACGCCGAGCCCGCGCGCCTTCAAAATGTCCGTCAGCTCTTCGATCTGCGCGTCATCGACGCCCTGTTTCAATATGATAATCATGGCCCTGTCCGTTCGGTAATTGGGGATTCTATTATAGCACGCTGCCCGGACCTGTCCGGCAGGCCGCGACTGGCTGGTCCGTCCGGCAGGACGTCCGGCCGCAGGCCCGCGAGACACGGATTTTACATCCGTGGCGCCGCAGGCCCGCGAGACACGGATTTTACATCCGTGGCACC
>Ga0068855_100010427_pt1 | contig 11210 bp, 7 predicted proteins | sample KBSCornC52_FD_66592 | JGI IMG/M metagenome (GOLD analysis project Ga0068855, IMG submission 66592) | Corn rhizosphere microbial communities from Kellogg Biological Station, Michigan, USA - KBS Corn C5-2 | ecosystem: Host-associated > Plants > Roots > Rhizosphere > Soil ... | reverse complement strand
CTCGGCCAGGCCGTCGCGCGCGGTCGCGGCCGCCTCCGCGCCGGCGAGCGCCGCCTCCGCAGCACCTCGCCTGATGGAGCAAGGCCACTACCGCAACGTCGACGGCGCCGTCGTGCACTCGCCCGCGCACACCGACACCGGCGCCGCGCCGGTCGGCGCGTCGGCACGCTGTCGCGACGGCAGCTTCTCCTTCAGCGCGCACCGCCGCGGCACGTGCTCGCACCACGGCGGCGTCGCGCGCTGGTTGTGAGCGCGCATCGAGTCCATCCAGGACTTCGAGGCCTTCATCGGCGGCTGCCCGCCGGAACGCATCCACGCGCCTGTGTGACCTTGCCGGCAAGAGCGCCGGACGGCCGGGCGCCGCCGGGTCAGCGGCCCGTCGCCGCCCCGCGCGCGAATCCCAGCGCCGGGTCGCCGGGTCGCATCCGCACGCCCAGGAAGCCCTCGGCGAGGAGGCGCTGCTGTTCCTGCAGGTCGTCGGCCGCGGCCCAGGACAGGGCGGGTTCGCCCGAGGCGGGCGCGGTCCACGCCGGCCCGGCGATGGGTCGCCAGAGGATGTGCCGCAGCGAGCCTTCCCGCTGCACCCCGAGCCAGGCGACGGCGAAGCCGAAGGACAGCAAGGTGCGCCGCGACACCGCATTGGCCGGCGCCGCGCGCACGAGCAGCTCCGGCACGCCCAGGTCGCGGGCGAGCGCGATGCGGCTCGCGATGAGGGTCCGGTGCAGGCCCCGGGTGCGATGCGCCGGATGGACCATCGCGGCCGACAGCAGGGCCACGCGCCCCGCGCGCCCGGCCGGCCAGCCGAGGTCGCCGGCGTAGTTGTCGACATCGGCGGGCGCGGGGCGCGTGAGCGCGCCGTACCCGACGAGGACATCGTGTGCGAACACGCCCAGGCTCTGGCCACGGGCGCCCAGGTGGTCGGCCAGGAAGCTCTGCGCGCCGCCGAAAAGACGGAACAGTCCCGGATCGGGCAGTGCGCCCAGCACGGCCTGGTGGAGTTGGTGGAGTGCCGGCAGGTCGGCGGCCGTGAGCGTGCGCAGCACGTGCCCGGGCGGCAGGGGGCGGGTCGTCATCAGGAACTTCCGTTGCGTGCGTCGCCGACCAGCTCGGCGTAGTTGAACATGTCCAGCGGCGGCAGCAGCCCCAGGCGACGCGCGACCGCGAGGTCGATCTGCAGCGAGAAGCGCGTCAGGGTCTCGACCGGGATCCGCGCCGCGGGCACCTTGCCTGACAGGATCTGTTCCGCCTTGAAGGCCGCGAACTGGCCGACGTTGTAGTAGCGGCTGACCAGCCCCAGCAGGGCGCCGGCCGACATCAGCTGCTCGGTCGACGCGAACGCGGGCAGGCCCAGCGCGAGCGCGGCGGGCACGACGACATCGCGCGCCTGCGTCGACAGGAACGAGTCGGGCGGCATGTAGAGCCACTGCGCTCCTTGGGCGTGCAGCTGGCGCACGAGTTCCGCGGCGCCGTCGGCGCTCGGCTGCCCCGAGGCGTTGGCGCGGAACGGCCGGGCCAGCACCGCGATGCCGCGGCTGCGCCCGAGTGCCTGCAGTTCATTGAGCACCGCCGTGGAGTTGGGCTCGTTGGGCGAATGGAGCATGCCCACGGTGCGATAGGGCCGGTAGTCCGCCATCGTCTGCAGTTGCACCGCGAGGCTGGCGACGTGGCTGACGCCGGTGACCGGGCGGCCTGGCGCATGCACGTCCGGCACGATGCCCGCGCCGACGGGGGCCGCCACGAGGCTGAAGACGACGGGGATGTCGCGCACGTAGCGGGCCGGGTCCGGCGCATCCCAGCGGCCTGCGATGCCCAGCGTCACGCCGGTGCCCCAGGTGTGGACGAGGTCGGGGCGCTCGCGGCGGATCTCGTCCACCAGCCGGGGCAGGCGCGCCGGGTCCAGCGCGATGTCGCGCCACGTGATCTGAACCGGGATGCCGCGCGCCGCGAAGTAGTCGGCAAAGCCGCGCTCGACATCGGTGCGCCCGCGGTAGGTCACGGCGTGGATGCGCCACGGCGTCGGCCGCGCCCCGCCCGCGACCGCGGCGGCCGCGCCGGCGGGCAGGGCGGGCGCGCCGGCCAGGGCGAGCAGGTCGCGCCGCTTCATCGCGCCATCCTGCGGGCCAGCAGCGCGAACGCGAGGCCGCAGGCCAGGATGAGGCCGGCCAGCGCGACGAAGGCCGATGCGGTGCCCAGGGCCAGTGCCAGCGCGCCCGCGAGGACCGGGCCCCCTGCGTTGCCCAGCCGCTCGAGCAGCCGGTAGGCGCCGAACGCGGGCCCGCTGCCGTGCGCGCCGATCTCCGCGGCGCAGACCTGCGCCAGCAGGCTGCTTTGCGCGGCGATCGACAGGCCCTGGCCCAGGCCCAGCAGCACCGTCACGAGATAGACCGGCAGGACGCCGTCACCCAGCACCAGCGCGAAGCCCCCGAGGGTCGACACGCACAGCCCCGCGCCCACCAGGCGCGCGAGCGGCACGCCGCGCTCCACCCAGGCGGTGGCGCGCGGCAGCACCAGCACCAGCGCCACGGCGTACAGCATCATGGCGCGCCCGGCCACCGCCGGCGAGCCGCCCGCCGCGAGCACGTGGATCGGCACCAGGTAGAAGACGGCGCCGGCCAGGATCAGCTTGGCCGGCACCGCCGCGAGCGCCGTCACCCACAGGAAGCGACCCTGCCCGAACACGCGCGCGTAGTCGCGCAGCGCGGGCGCGGCCAGGCCGTCGTCGGCGCCGCCGGCGGCCTCGCGGGGCACGCCGCGGGCGGCCAGGCAGGCCAGCGCGGCCAGGACCGCGGCCAGCGCGAATCCCGCGCGCGGTCCCACGTGCTCGGCCAGCATGCCGCCGATCGGCGGGCCGCACACGGCGGCTGCCATGATCGCGCCCACGAACAGCGCGAAGCCGCGCGTGCGGCCGGCCGCCGTCGTATGCCGCAGCACGAGGCCCTGGCCGGCCACGAACACCATGCCGTAGCCCAGCCCGCACAAGCCGCGCCATGCAACGAAGGCGGCGACGCCCGACGCCAGCGCCGCGCCGGCAAGCCCGACGACGCCCAGCAACGCGCCGCGCAGCAGCATGCGACGCGGCCCGGCGCGTTCGCTCCACGTGGCCAGCGCAGGCTGGCCGAGTGCCACGACGAGCATGAAGACGACGATGGGCAAGGCGGCCAGCAAGTCGGGCGACAGGGCCGAGCCGGCAGGCGCCAGCGCCCGCGCATACCCGGGCAGGAACGCCCGCGTCGATTCCTCGGCCAGCATGAACAGGAACAGCGGCAGCCGCAGCCGCGCGAGCGCGGACGCGCCCGCCGCCGCGCCCGCCGCCGCGCCCGCGCGCGGCGGCGCGCCGACGCTCACGAACGTGTGCAGCAGCTCGCGGGTGAGGAAGATCGCCACGACGAACACCACGCCCAGGTCGAGCGCGGCCTCGAGCATCGTGTGGCGGATCCAGGCGTCGCTGACCTGCGTCTCGACGACGCCGACCTGCCGGCCCTGGTGCAGGAGCGGCACCGCGACGCCGTGCATGCCTTCGTCGCGGCCGCTGGAAAACAGCACGGCGCCGGCGTCATCGCGCAGTGCCAGCCAGGCCAGCTCGCGGTGCTGGCGGCGCACGGCGTCCAGGTGCGCGGGCACGCCGGCGAGCTCGGGCAGCGCCAGGCCGTGGTCCAGCGCCTTGCCCACCAGCTCGCCGACGGAGCCGCCCACCACGCCGGCCTTGCGCTGGAGCTCCGGCCGCAGCAGCTCCTGGAAGGCGCGCTGCGTCGCCCACGTCACGCCCAGCATGCCCAGCATCACCGCCACCAGGATCGTCGCGACGAGGCGGGATTGGAGGCGCTGCGGGTCCGGGGGGAGGGCGCTCATCGCGGCGTCGATTCGCGACGAGCCGCCAGCACGATGCCGGCGGCCGCCAGCAGCGTGGTGGCGGCCCAGCCCACCGCGACGATCGCGACGAGGCGCTCGCGCATGCGCGCCAGGGCGCCGCGCGAGGAGGCGCCCGCATAGCGCACGACCACGTCGCCCAGCGGCTGGTCGAAGGTGTTGCGCATCGGCATGCGCACTTCGTCGACGTCGGCGGCAGCGGCGGCCGCGCGGCCCGCATCGGAGCTCAGCAGCGTGCGACCCGCGGTGTCGACGACGGCGATCTCGACGATCTCCGGATCGGCCGCCCGTTCGCGCTGCAGCAGCGCGCGCGTCTCACCCGCGAGCGGCACGCCCAGCGACAGCGACGCCTGCGCGCCCGCGCGCACCGATGCCGCCGGCACGCTCATGCGCGAGCGCGCGGCGGCCTCGACCGCCGACTTGAACTTGAAGTAGCCGAGGAAGCCGCACATGACCACGCCGAACAGCGCGACGACCGCCGCGACCCCCATCAGGCGCACGATGCCGGGCAAAGCGAGGGATAGTTGGATGCGGCGGGGGAACATCCTGTGCACGGCGGGGCGTTTGTGAACTATCGTAGCAGCCGAAATTCCGGGGAGACCGCGCTTCATGGAGAAAATCCATGCCATCGTTCACGCTGGCGCGCCCGGCTCGCCCGAAGACGACGACGCCACGCTGATGCACCCCGACTCCGACCCTGACTCGAAGCACGTCCCCCCGCAGACGGGCCCTGACGCGGCCACGATCCGCCTCGACCCGGACGCCGACGCCACGCGCGTCCTGCCGGGCGCGGGCCCCGACGCGCCCACGATCCGCCGCGCGTCGGATGTCGACGTGACCCGCGTGCTTCCGGGAACCGGGCCCGATGCGCCCACCCTGCGCCGCGCCGCCGATGCCGACGCGACGCGCGTCTGGGGGGCCGGGCCCGATGCGGCGACCATCCGGCGCGCCGCGGAGGACGCGGCCACCCGCATCTGGGGCGCGGGGCCCGATGCGCCGACCATCCGCCGCACCGGGGAGGCCGAGGCGAAGCACGCCTGGGGCGCGGGCACCGATGCGGCCACCGTCCGCCTCGACACGGACCCCGACGCGACGCGCGTGGCGCCCGACCTCGCGCCGCCCGCCGCGCGCCCGCTGCCGGGGCGCGATGCCAGCGCCCGCGTGGCGCCCGACGCGGCGTCGTCCCACCCGTCCGCGTCGTCCGCCAGTGCGGGAACGGGTACGGGCACGGGTACCGGCGCCGGCGCCGGCTCGGGCGCGCGCCGCACCCTCGCGCCCATCGCGCTGCCGCAGGGCTATCGCCTGCACGAATACCGCATCGACGACGTGCTTGGGCAGGGCAGCTTCGGCATCACCTACCTCGCCACCGACGTCAACCTCAACACCAAGGTCGCGATCAAGGAGTACCTGCCGGCCGAATTCGCGATCCGCACCACCGACAGCACGGTGCGGCCGCGCAGCATCGAGGTCGCCACCACGTTGCTGGACGGCCTCGACCAGTTCCTCGTCGAGGCCCGCACGCTGGCCACCTTCCGCCACGGCAACATCGTGCGGGTGGCGCGCTTCTTCGAAGCCAATCGCACCGCCTACATGGTGATGGACTACGAGCGCGGCAGCCCACTGCTGAACTGGTGGGCCGAGCAGTTCAACGCCGCGCCGCCCTCCGCGCCCGACAGCACGCCCGCGTCCCAGCAGCCGGCGCCGGGCATCACCGAGGCCGACCTCGTGATGCTGCTCGCCCCGCTGCTGGACGGCCTCGCGCTCGTGCACCGCACCGGCGTGCTGCACCGGGACATCAAGCCCGGCAACATCTGCGTGCGCGAGTCCGACGGCAGCTTCGTGCTGCTCGATTTCGGCGCCGCGCGGCCCGCCAGCGGCGACCTGCCCGACGCGCCCAGCATGCTCACGCCGGGCTACGCGCCCATCGAGCAATACGTCGGCGACAACCAGGGCCCCTGGACCGACCTGTACGCCATGGGGGCGACCCTGTACTGGATGGTCAGCGGCAAGCGCCCGCGCGAGGCGGTGGAGCGCAAGCGCTCGCCGCAGGCCGACATCAGCGCGGAGCAGGCCGGCGCGGGCCGCTTCGGCCCGGACTTCCTGCGCGCGATCGACTGGGCGCTGCAGGTGCGCGCGGAGGATCGCCCGCGCGACGTCGGCAGCTTCCGCCGCGCCCTGTTCGCCGCGCATGCGTCGAGCCTGGGCCTGCAGGAAGCCCTGGCCGGCGACGCCGCCGCGCCCGGCGCCGGCCGCGGGCTCGTCGCGCGCCTGCTCGCGCATCGCGTGCTGCACCCCGGGTCGTGGCCGCTGGTGGTCAAGATGGTGATGGCGCTGGTGCTGGCCGCCGTGCTGCCCATGAGCATCACCGCCTGGTACAACTACACGCAGAACGTCGACGCGCTCGCCAACTCCGAACGGCGCAACCTGGAACGCCTGGCGCTGGCCACGTCGGGGCGGCTGTCGCAGCTCGTCGAGGACAGCCGCAAGGTCACGGCCTTCGTCGCCGCGGGCCCGGACGTGGCCGACCTGCTGGCGCATCCGGCCGACGCCGACAAGCGCGCGCTGCTGCTCGCGCGCCTGTCCAGCATCGTGGGCACCAACCCCGACCTGCACCTGCTCACGCTGATGGACGCGCAAGGCACGGCGCTCGTCTCGACCGCGCCCGAGGTGATCGGCGGCAACTACGCGTTCCGCGAGTACTACAAGGTGGCGATGGGCGGGCACTCGTTCGTGACCAGCATCATCGTCGGCTCGGTGGCGGGGCGCGCGGGCGTCTACATCGCCTACCCGGTGCTGCGCGACGGCCAGGCCATCGGCGTGGTCACGCTGCGGCTGCGCGCGGAGGCGATCAACGCGATCGTCGACGGCGCGCGCAACGAGAACCGCGAGCCCTTCCTCGTGGACGGCGACGGCGTGCTGCTGCACCACCGCATCGAGAGCCTGCGCTTCCACAGCCTGGCCGACCTGCGCCCCGAGTCGCAGGCGCGCATCGCCGCCGACCAGCGCTTCCGCCTCAAGCGCGTCGTCAGCCTGGGCATGCCGCAGCTGGCCAGCGCGATGATCGGCACCCGCAGCGAGGGCACCATCGACTACGAGTCGTCGATCTCCAAGACGCGCGAAGTCGCCGGCTTCGCGCCGATCGGCGGCGTCGACTGGGTGGTGGGCGTGACCGAATCGCGCGACAGCTTCGAGGCGCCGCTGCGCCGCATCTTCGTGCAGCTGCTGCTCAGCGTCGCGGCCGTGGGCACGTTCTTCGTCCTGCTGGCCATCGTCTTTGCCCGCAGCATCAGCAAACCCGTCCAGGCGCTGACCCACGCCGCCGACGCCCTCAAGCGCGGCGACTACGACGCCGCCCGCGTGCGCGTGACCAGCGGCGACGAGATCGGCGCCCTGGGCCGCACGTTCAACGTGATGATCGACGTGCTGCGCCAGCGCGAGCGCGAGCATGGGCTGCGCGAAGGGCGGGGCCCGGAGGGGCGGCGCAAGCGCTGAGCGTGGAATCGGGCGGCGAGCGGGCGGCGCCTGGCCCAGGCTCGGATGCGTCGCAAGGGCTGGCGCCCGAGCGGAAGCTGCCCAATCGTCAGGGCTGCGAATTCATGGCGCCCTGGCCAACCAGCAGGCGCACGGGCCCGAGCGCATCGCGATGCTTCGAATTGCACGCGCCCCGGCGCGCCGCAAGCTCCCCCTGCGCATAGCCAATCGCGTCCTGGATTTCCGGATAGCCGTCGAAGCGTGCGCGGTCCTGGTGCGCCCACCGCGTGAGTACATCCAATGGCGCGCCATCGAAGATGGCGCCTTCGCGGCCCCGGATGGCGCGCCACCTGATGACGAATTCCCACCGGCGCGCGGTGATCATGCAGTGCAAACGTTGAATCATGCTCGTCCCGATCGGACGGGCAGGGCAATTCGTGGTCCCGTTGTCCAGGCGCTTGGCCTGGGCGCGGCAGCGAAGACTTCGGGCCCGGAGGGCGGCGCAGGCGCTGATCACCGTGGCCTTCGCCGCTTCGGTGCGGCGGATGCAAGAATGCGGGCGCCACACGGTCGCCGAGTCGGGCCGGATCAAGAACGATAAAGGGAGAGGGGCGCATGGGTTCGCACGCTTCATGGCTGCTGGCGGCGCTGGCCGTGCTGGCGTTGGTGTTCACGGTGCCGTGGATCCGGCTGTTCCTGGGGCTGCGCGCCTTGCGCCTGTCGCCCGCCGACGCCCCCGACGACGCGACGCTGGCCGCGATCCCGCTGCGGCCGTTCGAGCAGGCGGCCGTTGCGGAGCTGCAGGCCTGGGGCTTCGAGCGAATCCGCGACAGCTTCGACCGTCTCGGATGGGAGCCGGTGCGCGTCGTCTTCTTCGCCCATCGGGAACTGCCGCATTGCGCGCGCCTGCACCTGCGCGGCACGGCGCCCGTGGGCCTGCCGGTGACGTTCGTGTCGTTCGGAGCCGACGGCCGGCCGATCGCGACGGTCAACCGTGCGGCCTGGAGCGCGGCGCTCGGCTGCGACGGGCTCGGCGCGGTGGACGCGCGCGTCGATTCCATCGAGGCGCAATGGGCGCTCCACCGGGAGCGGGCCGCGCAGGCCCGGCCGCTCGAATCCACCGAGGCGGCCGACCGCGTGGAGGCGGCCCTCGCGGCGGCGTACGCCGAATCGCTGGCCACGGGCCGCTGGATCCAGGGGCGGGACTTCGTGCAGCCCTCGCTGCGCACCGCCTGGCGTACCGCCGCGGTCCTGCGGGCCGATCGCCGCCTGCTGCAGCGTCCGCTGGACTCGGCGGCGACGCGCGGCGACAACGCCGACGGGTTCCTGGCAGCGAGCCTGGAGTTGCAGGAGCGGCTGCGGCTGCGGCATCGCACCGAGCGCGCCATCCGGCTCGGGCTGCTGGCGGTGACCGTCGTCCTCGCCTGGCTGGCCTGGGGTGCGCTGTTCGACTGGGCGACCGCGGGGGAACTGGTGGCCATCGTGTTCGTGCACGAGATGGGCCACGCGCTCGCGATGCGCGCGTTCGGCTGGACCAACCTGCACGTCTTCTTCATCCCGATGCTGGGCGCCGTCGCCACGGGCGGGCGCCCGCGCGCGCCTGCGGCCTGGAAGGACGTCCTGGTGCTGCTGGCCGGACCCGTGCCGGGCCTGGCCGCGGGCCTGGCCGTGCTCGCGTCGCCGCTGGCGGCCGATCCGTCCTGGCACGGCGCGGCGTTGATGGCCGTGACCATCAACGCCTTCAACCTGCTGCCGCTGCAGCCGCTGGACGGCGGACAGTTGCTGGCGATCGCGCTGTTCAACCGCTGGCCCCGCGCGCGGCTGGCCTTCATCATCGCGAGCGCGGGGGGCCTGCTGCTGGTCGGCTGGAAGCTCGAGGCGCCCGTGACCTACTTCATCGCGCTGATGCTGCTCGTGGGCTGGCGTCGCGAATGGCGGCTGGCGGGCATCGAGCGCCAGGCCGCGTCGTCCGCCGGCGCCGGTGGCACGATCGCCGACGTCTGCGCCGCGGTCGGCGCGCGCCTGCCGGGGCTCGCGCTGCTCCAGCGCAGCGTGCTCGCGCAGCTCGTGCTGGCCCGCCGCCAGGTGCCCCGGGCCGGGGTCGCGCTCGGCCTGTCCGTCGTGGTCGGACTCGGCGCGCTGTGGGGCGTGGCGGCGGCACCGCTGGCCGCGGCCTTCGCGCCCCGGCCGCAGGTCGCGCACCGCGACCATCGTTCGCCGGCCCAACGGGCGTTCGATGACCAGTGGTATGCCGCGGGCGATGGCGACGTGGCGGCGGACCTGCCCAAGCTCGTTGCCGACGCGGGGCGTCTCGACGCCAACGATCCGCGTCGTCGCGACGTCGACTGGCTGCGGACGCGTTCGCTGCCGCCGGAGCAACGCGCCAGGGCCGTCGCGAACTGGCTGGCCGCGGGAGACGGGCACATGGTCTCGCGGCGCAGCGCGGCGATGCACGAAGTGGACGACCAGGTCGGAGCGGCGTCCACCGTCGACGCCACCCGCCGCCTGGCCGCAATGCGCCAGCTCGCGGCATGGACGCACGGCATGCCGGGCTTGCCCGTCGAGGATGTCATCGCGCGCCTGCGCCTGGCCGAGGCGATGGATCTGGCCGGCGACGAGGCCGGGGCCCGCAGGTCGCTGGACGAGATCGTCGGCGCCGCCGCCGCGCGCGTCGACTGCCGGTGCGGCCTGCGCCAGGCCATCGCGGCGCGGGCCTGGTTCGAGATGACGCATGACCGGCCCCTGGAAGCGATCCGCGTCCTCGACGGCCCCGTCGCGCGCACGCTGGGCGGTACCGCAACCGACGACCTCGCGCGGGTTCGCGCCTGGGCGTTCCTGCAGGCGGGGGACGTCGCGGGCGGGCTGGCGGAGATGAAGACCGCGCTGCACGCGGACGACCTCGACGCCGATTTCCGGCCGCGCCGCCCGGCCGGCCAGCAGGAGGACGAGGCGGACGAATTCGAGCTCTGGAACGCGCCGGAACTCGCAGTGGCACTGCACGCGGCAGGGCAGCGCGACGCCGCGCGGCGCCTCTGCCGCACGACCGCGCGCGAGGCCTGCGAGGACGATGCGGCCCGCACCGTGGGCGCCACCGTTGGCGAGGGTGCGTGGCAGGCGCGGCACGTGCGTGAACGCGCGACGCTTGCCCGCGAGCTGCTGATGGACGAACGCGGGCGGGGCGCGCCCGTCGCGCATGCCCCGGCTTCGGGTGCGCGGATGTGAGCGTGCGCGGGCGCGTCGGCCGCACCGGCCGGCGCCCCGCCGGGATGAACGGTGGAATCGCCATTCGCACCCCGGCAGGGCGCTTGACCCTCTCCTGCTCGACTAATGCCGCACGACGCGCGCCGCGATCGGCAATTTTGTCCAGCCAGGACGACTGATCAGTCGCAGTCGCTTCCCTCGGCCTCTGGCCGAGTGAGCGCCTGAACCCAAAACTATAATCACGGGCCAACCTGCTCCCGCTTGAACGAGCACGTGCGCCGCCGGATTTCCCGCGGCGCAGCACGAGAAAATCCATGAACACCGCAGAAATCCGTTCGACCTTCCTGAAGTTCTTCGAATCGAAGGGCCACACCGTCGTCGCCTCGTCGCCGGTGGTGCCGGGCGACGATCCGACGCTGCTGTTCACCAACGCAGGCATGAACCAGTTCAAGGACGTGTTCCTGGGCTTCGACAAGCGTCCGTACACGCGCGCCACCACCTCGCAGAAGTGCATCCGCGCCGGCGGCAAGCACAACGACCTCGACAACGTGGGCTACACCGCGCGCCACCACACGTTCTTCGAGATGCTGGGCAACTTCTCGTTCGGCGACTACTTCAAGAAGGACGCGATCAGCTACGCCTGGGAGCTGCTGACGGTGCACTTCAAGCTG
>Ga0068855_100010423_pt1 | contig 11212 bp, 9 predicted proteins | sample KBSCornC52_FD_66592 | JGI IMG/M metagenome (GOLD analysis project Ga0068855, IMG submission 66592) | Corn rhizosphere microbial communities from Kellogg Biological Station, Michigan, USA - KBS Corn C5-2 | ecosystem: Host-associated > Plants > Roots > Rhizosphere > Soil ... | reverse complement strand
ACCAAAAAAGAAAAAGTATGTGGATCCCATTTCTGCAAATATGAGGAACCCGGGAAACCACACTCCGAGGATGACTAAGCGCGCGTATGTTCCAAGACTCCCAATCACGCTCGCTACTTCCTTGATTGCTGTTTCCATCTATGCCTCCCTTCTTCTCAGGGCCGTTTGAGGATACCGGTCGGCGACAAAGTCTGATTTACTTACGGTGGCTGAAAAACCTGCTTTTCCGGTTTTCTCATGATGCGGCTAGCAATGATGGTCAAGCTAAATCTACTCATTCAAAGCTCGTCGAATGGTTCGTCGGCAAACTGCTATCGCATGCCTCCTAATTGAGCGTCAAAAGTGTCGGACCGTTTCCGATACTTTGTCAACGCGAGGTTGTTTACGCGACAATACCTTGACCACGGACTCCGGCGTGTCGCGGGCGCGCCGTCTCGCAATTGACGCCCTCTGTCCCGACAGAGCATGATCTGTCAACAGAAGCCTCGCTTGGCCAAGCAAAGCCTTGCCTTCCACCGACGGCCAGATCGGGCTATCCCCAAGGAAATTAATGCCGAGCAATGCGCAGACATGATCCAATCCCGGGAATCTGTTTTTTGGGTCGACAACCAACGTAGCCTCGGCGGCTAGCTTCTGCAGATCTTTGCTCCGGCGCCAACTGCTGTGCGCCAACTCGAGGACGACAGTCCCTGGGAAGAGTCTTTCAAGAGGGCTAAGGCGACGGACACATGACGCTTCCGCCAATATGATTGGGTTCCTACCCGCTGATGCACCCTTCCGCTGGAGCCTCAAGCGCGTCGGTATGGCTATGCGAGGAATTGGAAGTACTGAGGGATCGTGTCCAGTGGGACGCAACGCGAGTGCCTTCGGGCAACCCAGCCGACGCCGCGGCAATAACGAGCTACTCGATGACACTTCCCTCGCCTGCACGGACGATGAGCCCCCTGCCCGGAGGAGGGCATCCCATCCCGCAACTGCAATGTCCCAACTGAAGTTGAGTGCAAATGTTCGAGCGGCCGCAGATCGCGTGTTGAGTAGATCTGGGTCATCAAAGAGTGCCTGCAGCACTGAGGCAGCTTGACGCCGATTAATAAACTTTCGGACGAGGCCAAACTCGTCCCTCGCCCACGAGTCGCAGGGAATCGCGAACCCGTGGCCGCCAACCAGTTCCGTGCTCGCGGAATTTGCGGGGGCGATCGGCACAACTCCCGAGCTTGCCGCCTGCAGCGTGGGGAGCCCAAAGCCTTCGCCGAACGATGTCAAAATGTGGACGTCGGCCGCCGCGTAGAGACTGGCCATATCAGCCATGCTAAGACCAACAGGGTCGGCATAGCCGTGGACTCCGGTTACGAAACTTAGTCCCAGCAGTTCCATGTCGGCGCGCAGATTGTAGCGATATGACTCTGCGTCTTCTTGGCCCGATTCTGCAGTGTGCAAATGAAACACAAGTCTGTCGCGAGGAATTTTGAGCTGTCGAATGATATCGAGCGTGCGTGGGATCAGCTTTCGTCGATGATTGCGTACATCCGAGAAGACGACGAATTTGCCCTCATAGCCGAAGCAGCGCTTCGCATCCTCCTTGCTTTGAGGCGGGCGAAACAACTCCGTATCGCATCCGTGAGGTATGAGTGTTGCGCCGATACCGCACCGAGCGGTCGCCGCAAGTCCGAACTCGCTCATGGTGACCGCGAGATCAGCTTTCGACAGGACACGCACCCAATCTTTTGGAAGGCTACCGTCGGGAAGAGCGCCATCCACCGGGTAGTAAAGACACCACCGAGTACCGCTAGCAGAAAGGAAGTTCTGGATATCGTCAGCGGCCAGGTAGCTGAGCCACGGGATGTCGCCGAGGGTGACTAGGTAATGAGGCCTGAATTCGGCGACATACTTCGCGATCGCAGAGGCTGCCCCAGTCGGAGAGACGGGACACGGCTTCACTTGAAGCCCCAGGTATGTCGTCGCTTCGCCTGACCACCAGCCTAGAACCAGGATTTCATATCCCAGAGCGGCTAGGCGCTTGCAAATTTCGCAGGTTACGTAGCCGAAGCCACTCGGACGACACGGCGTATCAGACATCCAGAGTATTCTTGTCATCCTAGACTGCCGTAGCCAAAACTAACCTCTTAACATCGCACGAAGTACCCACACCCCGCGTACACGCGCGAAACGGCCGTGGAAACGGTCAATGGGCTGCCGTCCAGGTCCAGCGCGTAATCTCACGGTCGGCTCGGCACCCCAACTGGATCTGTCGCCGAGCGTTTCGGACGGTTGTGCCTTCAGTTTGCGTCAACCCGCGATGGCGGCTAGCTATTGCTGGGGTAGTGACAGAAATGCGACTGGCAGCGTTTATCGATGCTACACGGTAGCTGGCTTTGCGACACCTCTGGTGGCACGACAATGCTGCGAAAGCTATTGCAGGTACGATCGTGAATAACAAGTCCATGGAGCAAACTCTGACAGACGCGCTCGGGTCCAGGCTCCTCGAAGTGGTACGCTCGCCAGTGTGACGTGAGTGTGACGCACACCCCGAAACTTCGGGATACAAGACGGCACAAGAGAGGCTCGGGCACGTATTCCGCGCGCAGCGGCTGATCACTGAGTCCAGGCGAATTACCTAGACGAATCAAAGGTTTGAGGCGCTCCGGAAGGGGAAAGGATGGAGCCGATGAACGGATTTGAACCGTTGACCTACTGATTACGAATCAGTTGCTCTACCAACTGAGCTACATCGGCGTTTCCACTTTATTTTACAGAGTGCGGTGTGAACCCGCAAAGGCTTCGTGGCAATCGCGAAGCCCATTTGTTTTGTAGGACAATAGAAGTTTGGGCCGAACCCTACCGTCTTGCGGCACATCCAAGCCGATAGCTTGCGGATGGCATGAGACGGGCAGGCGGACCCGGCAGGAGAAGTGGACCACATGGCTGAAGAGAGCGCAACGCGAGTCGTTGGAATCGATCTCGGAACTACGAACTCGCTTGTGGCATTCATGCAGGGCGATCTGCCCACCATCATCCCGGGCGAGGACGGTGACCGGCTCGTTCCGTCTGTAGTGGCCTTCGATCAGAATCGAGGCGTTGTGGTGGGCAATGCGGCGCGAGCGACGCTGCTAAGTGATGCCTCGGGCGCTGTCTACTCGGCGAAGCGTTTGATGGGGCGTGGCATCGATGATTTCCAGAACGAATTGCGTCTGTTTCCGTTCAAGCTGGTGCCGGGACTCGAAGCCGGCGACGTGCTGAAGCTCGAGGTGGGCGGTCTGCAACTCACGCCGCCGGAGATCTCGGCTTATGTCCTGCTCCAACTGAAGAAGAATGCCGAGCGGTTTTTCGCTGCGCCCGTCACGAAGGCCGTCATCACTGTGCCGGCATACTTCAACGATGCGCAGCGCCAGGCCACCAAGGACGCGGGCCGCATTGCGGGACTGGAGGTGCTGCGGCTGGTCAACGAACCAACAGCCGCCGCGCTGGCCTACGGGCTGGATAAAAATCGTGACGGTTTGATCGCCGTGTATGACTTCGGTGGCGGCACCTTCGACATCTCTATTCTCAAGCTGCATGAGGGCATCTTCGAGGTGATCGCAACCGGCGGGGATACACACCTCGGCGGGGACGACATAGACAATGCGCTCATCGCTGTGGCGCTGGATGACATCGCGGGCGACGCGGAGCTCCGAGCAGCCGATCTTATCGCCAACCCTTCGGGTGAACTGATTCAGTCCGTGCGCAAAGCTGTCATTGAAGCGAAGGTTGCGCTCTCCGATGCCCAGTCAGCGAAGATGCAACTCATGCTTCCGAACGGGAAGGAGTATGCGCGTGAGATCACACGCGAGCAGTTTGAGCAGCTTGCGAGCGGCGTCATCGCACGTACGGCCGCGCCGTGCAGGCAGGCACTCAAGGACGCTGCTGTCACGCCGGAACAGATCGATGAAGTGGTGTTGGTCGGCGGCTCGACCAGAATCCCCGCGGTGCGCAAGCTGGTCGATGATCTGTTCCAACTCTCTGCGCGCGGCAAGCAGCCACACACTGAGCTGAATCCGGACGAAGTGGTTGCACTGGGAGCCGCAGTGCAGGCGCAGATCCTCGCTGGTGGATCGAAGGCGACGGAAGACCTGCTGCTGCTGGATGTGACGCCGCTCTCGTTGGGTATCGAAGCGCTGGGGGGCGTTGTGGCGAAGATCATCCAGCGGAACTCAACCATCCCCGCAAGTGCCACCGAGCACTTCACGACCGGTGTAGAGGGCCAAACGAATGTCGCGATCCATGTTGTCCAGGGAGAGCGCGAGCTTGCGAAGGATTGTCGCTCTCTCTCGCGGTTCGACCTGAAGGGCATTCCGCCCATGGCTGCCGGACTGCCGCGTATTGAGGTGAAGTTCCTGATTGATGCGAACGGCATTCTGCACGTCAGCGCGCGTGAGCAGCGCAGCGGGAAGGAAGCAGAGATTGAGGTAAAGCCCACCTACGGACTCACGGATGAGCAGGTGGAATCCATGATCCTGTCCTCCTTTGACAATGCAGAGGCAGACATTGAGGCGCGTCAGCTGATTGAGGCGAAGAACGAAGCGGAGACCATCCTGAGCGCAGTGCAAAAGGGAAAGCGTCACGAGGCCTGGCAGAAGCTCTCGTTCGACGAAATCCAGAAGATCAAAGCCGCCGAGGACGAGTTGAAGGCGTCGGTGGAGGGCGGCAACTACCGAATCATCCGGCAGAGCATCGAGCAGCTCGACAAAACAACGCGCCGCTTCGCTGAAGTGATGATGGATATGGAAGTGATGGGCGCGATGAAGGGCCAAACGATGCAGTCCGCAGGGGAGAGCATCGGTGCCGGACCCACGGCGCCTCACCCGTTTGCTCCGGCAGAGTTTAGTGAGAGCGGCGGCGATGCGGCGGCTGAGGCCGACCATCCGGACCGAAAGAGTTCGCCGGATTCGAAGCTGTGAGATTTCGAGTCATAGAATGGAGCATATGGTTGACCAAGCAACAAGTTCGTCTGAAATTGATCTTTCCAAGCCCCCGGCAGAGGGGATCGTTCGTGTTACGTTCCTTCCGCAGGGGCGGACCGTCGAATTTCCCTTCGACTCGCTGCCCTACGAGGGGCACGGTGAGCCAATGTCATTTCTGGATGTCGCAGAGAACTTCGGCGTGTTTCTTGACCATGCCTGCGGTGGGGTCTGCGCGTGCACAACCTGCCACATCCATATCCGCGAGGGTGACTCCGGAATCAGTGAGCCTGAGGACAAGGAACTGGACCGCCTGGAGCAGGCCGCCGGAATTGAGCTGAACTCAAGACTTGGTTGCCAAGCTGTGATTGAGAAGCCCGGAGCGTACGTGGTGGAGATTCCCAAGTGGAATCGCAACTATGTGCAAGAGGGCAAGCCTGCCCATGGACCGGGCAGTTAGCGGGTTGCGCTTCACGTTCCGGATACATGCGCAAACCCAGGGATCGCACTTAGCTCTTAATCCCGCTCATCGCAAAGCGGATCACCTCTGCGCAGCGGCAGTTCGACTCCGGCCGTCTGTCGCGCCGCGCTGCACCACCCAGCTTGCCCCGGCGGCCTCAGGGCGCATGGCCTCAGTCAGCACACGTCCCACGGCGGCACTCGGCCGATTGATGCGAAGCAGCGAAGCCAACGTCGCCGCGATATCCACCGGCGCCACCATTTCGTGATACGTACCAGGAACGAAGGGCGCACCGTACATGTCCAGTGGCACATGCCGGTCATAGCTATTGGCGGTGAAGTGCGTCGTCCCGGTTCCGCGCCACGGAAGCTGATACGGGCCGAAGTTGATATGCAGCGCCCAACCCAAGTACGGGGAGTAGCTATGCGCGATCAACCGCGAATACTGCGTATCCGGAAGCTTCCCAGTCCGCATCTCCGTCATCGTGATCACGTGCGTAAGAAATGCCGCCTGAGTTGTGCGCCCGATAGCCGCTCCGGTAGCCGTGTGGTACAGGTGCGGAAAAATCTGTTGCAGCAGGTCACGTGTCGTGTTCTCTGCCTCTTCCTCGCCGACGTGCGCCGCTTCGAAGGCTTGGCGATTCAGTAGCAGATAAGGATTGTCCATCTGGAGGATGTATCGCTGGCCCGCCTTGACCGGCCATTTTTTCTCCAACGCCTGCTCCAGCGGACGCGTGAAAGTATCCGCGCTGAAATCAGCAACCGGCATGCGTTCCGCTTCGCCTGCCTTATGCGTGGTGGCTACACCATGGTCGCCGCTCAACGCGACTACGATGTTCTTGAGTCCTACCGTCTTGTCCAGATGCGTGAAGAAGTCGTCCAGAATCGCATCCGACTGCTCGATCAGAGCCTCCTGCGACGGGTCATCCGGCCCAAACGCATGTCCGTTGATATCCGTCGACGAAACCGAAATTGTGATCAGGTCCGTGACTCCCGCCGGATTCTGACCCAGCTTCTCCGCATCAATCAGAGCTCGCGCAAAGTCGAGCTCATACTTCACGCTCGCCGAACTCTTTCCTGCCTCTTCGTAGAAGCTTCCGGTCGGCTTGCCTGCTGCATCTCTCGTCGCTTTTGCGCGGCCACTCGCATTGAACTCCTTCGCCCACAGAGGAAGCTCCGTCATCCAGTAGGTTGAACTTACCCAGGCGCCGCTGTCATGGTCAATCCAGAATGCGCCATCCGTTGCATGCCCGCTCGTCAGGATTGCCGCGCGATCTTTCAACGAGACGCCATATACCTTTGCGCGTCCTTGCGTCGCAAGCACCAGCTCGTCTCCCAGCGTCGTCGCGGTCTCACGGTACGGAGAAGCGCCGGTCAGGTCGAGCGTTCCCGCGGGCGCTCCCACAAGCCGATACCGCGGGTCTGCCACCGAACTCACTGAGTGCATGATGCCGTCTGCGCCTGGCTCCCACCACTCGTTCAAAGGAATGCTATGGCCATCCGTGTACGCTCCAGTCCCTATGGTCGCGTGGCCTGCGGCTGTTACCAGGTTGGCATAGTCGTAGTAGCAATCGGTAAAGTGCGCTCCCTGCTTCAGGAAAAGGTTCCAACCATTTCTCGCAGTGAAGTGAGAGCGGTAGCGATCCAGATAATCGCCCCGAAACTGGTCAAACACCAGGATCACAATCAGCTTCGGCTTCGCATCGTACGCGTCGGCGCGTGCAGTGGGAACACAAAAGCAGGACAGGCAGAGGCACAGCGCCAGCACGCGATTCAGCATACTGTCAGCTTAGCAACCTCGAAATCGGTTTGTCGCCGGAAAGCGATGCGCACAAGCAAACGGCCGCCGCGGCCCGGAGGCTCTGACGGCGGCCGATTACAGTCGGCGTTTCGCTACGCGGATGTACGTGGGTCAACCTGCCAGACATGCTTGGCGCTAGGATCGGCCAGCGGGCCCGGAGTCCTGGTGTCCCCAGTTGTTTTGCCGAACAGGTCATTGTTGATATGGTTCACGACGTTCACCTTCGGCAACGGCCGGCTGCTGTTCATCGTCAGCTCCAGCTTGTCAGGGTCGAAGTCGATCTGCATATCATCCACCACGCTGTTCTTGTCCCAGCCATGGGCCTCGCGCCATGCTGCCAAGTCCGTAAACTGCTTCGAGTCTCCCTGGATAAAGCCCAGAAAGTCCTTAGGCATCGCGGCATACACATTCCCATCCGATTGGTTTTTCGGGTTCAGGAACACGATGGCCGATTTGCCGCAGCGCGCAAAGATATTGTTGGAAATGTTGTTCTCGGAGGCCAGTCCGCTGCCCCCACGGTCCGGCCGAACGATGGCAAAGATGCCAGAGTTGTCGACACGGCCAATCAGATTTTGCGCAATGATGATTTGATCGCTGGCATTGATGAAGATGCCTGAACCGGCGCATCCTCTCTGCCCAGGCGTCCCGGGCTCCGCGTTGCGCACATCCCAGATGATGTTGTTGTCGATCTGGTTTGGCTGGCGGTTCATCTCCATGTGTATGGCGGCGCTCACCGAGAGAGTATCGGCGAAGACATTGCTCGTAATCCGGCAGTTCCTGTTGCCGCTGTCCATCCAGATGCCGTTCGCGTGCCGCATATGTCGCACGACATTGCGCCGGAAGAGCATGTTCTGAGCGCGGTGGAACTTCGCCCCCGCCGACTCCCACTCGCGCTCTGCGTCGGCCCAGCCGCACCATTCGATCAGGTTGCCTTCCACCAGCACATCGCCGCTCCCGATTCCCGCGACGCCTTCGATACCGCAATAACGGAAAGTGTTGTTGCGAATAATGTGGGCGTTCGGGGACTGCTGCGCTCCAAACCCGCCGCCTCCGCCGCCGATCTCCAGCCCAATCGCATTCGCCCATTCGAACGTGTTGTCCTCGATGAGCCAATGGGTGCCGCCTTGGACATCCACCATCGCTCCCCTCTGCGGCAGCGGGAACCCGTTGCCCGCGTGCTGGAAGGTGAGCCCCTTCAATCGGATGTAGCCGAGCCCCTGGGTCGAGGGCGCGAAGACCTGCTCACGCATCGTGGCCTCCATCATGTGGTCCGCCGGTGTGCCTTCGGCCAGGCGCACATGAACCGACTGGCCGTTGGCATCGGTGTAGAACCTGGCATTCACCGTCCCGCCGATCTCCTGCATGATTGGACCGGGACGCGTACGCGGCGGGGTACCGGCCATCGAGACTGGCGCTCCGGGAGGCGGCGGGCCAGGCAGCTGGGCTGCAGTGAGTTCGCGCTGCTGCTCCACTGGTTCTAGCGGTTTGCCGTCGACGAAGACAAGACCGCGCCGCCGGAAGTATGGACCCATGTCATTGGCCTTGGTATCCAGCCACACGCGGTCGCCTGCCACGCTCGCCAAGGCGAACGGATTGTACGCATCGGGGAACATTGCGCCTGTGAACTTGTAACCCCAGGTGGCCACCTCAGGCGGCGGAGGCGTCGCGGAAGCATTTGGGCCTGCGGGTCGACGGACGGCATTGGCCGGGTCCTTCGTCCAGCCCTCCTTCAGGACCTCGGAGCCCTTTATGAAGACCTTGGCGCCGGGCGCTGCCTCATAACTGATCATCTGCTCCGGACCCGAGCCGCCCCGAACCGGCCGCACGCACTCCCGGTAGGTGCCCGCGGCAATCACAACCCGCTCGCCTGGCTGCAGCACTTCGGCTGCCTTACTAATGGTGCGGAACGGCCGCGCGCTGGTGCCCGGCCCTTTGTCGTCGGCCTTGGCAGAATTGTTGTCCACGTAATACGTCTTCGAAAACTTGAGCGGCCGCTCCCACGACACATACTCAGTCCCATCGGGCAGGCGCGAATCACTCGCTCCGGCACCCGCCGACTGGGTCGCCGTGGTCTGGCCGAACATCCGCCCGCCAAACCCGGCCACCGCTCCCACACCTGCGGCGTACTGAAGAAAGCGCCGGCGATCTACGCCTTGGCTGGAGACAGGATCCGTCATCGAGTCCGGATCGGAGAGGAACTGCTTTTGTTCTGATTTCATAGTGGTCACATTCGAAATAGAAATATTTGCCCAGATAAAGATAGGAAGGCTTAAGCTGCCGCGTCAAATCCCCGTCCGGCCTAGGGCCAGAAGGGTTTCGCACTCCATCCAGTTGACAAAGTGTTAAGGAGACGCCCAACCGCGCCCGTAAGTCTCAATTCGGTGTAAGACATGCTTAGGCCGCATCGCCAACTCGGGCTGGCCGGGGGGCAAGCTGTCAAATGTGTCGGGACTGACGAAGGGAACAATCAGGAGAACGAAATTCCCACAGGCGCGACTTGGCTCATCGGTACGAGCGATGCGCTTTTCGGCTCTTCGTACAGGGTGCGGGCGATATGCCACCCGCACCATTCGTGACCTACAGATTCCGCGCTCTGTTTCCAGTCACCAGACGGAGCAGCCAGGTCAGGACCACGGCGCCGAGGATGGCAATGAGGATGGTGTAGATCATGCCTCCTTGCCCGGAGAATCCCAGGGCTCGCATGATAAAACCGCCAATGATCGCACCGACAATGCCGATAATGATGTCCATGAGAGTGCCGTAACCACTCCCCTTCATAAGCTTTCCGGTAATAAAGCCTGCGATCAGACCAACGATAATCCACCAGAGGATAAACATTCGTAGTTCTCCTTTTCTTGTAAGTTCGGAACCCAATCACCTGGAAAAAACACAACACGCCGCTCCGACTCTCCCGATTGCGGCAAATGGCTCGCCGCCGTCCGAATCAGATGTAAACAATTTATGTCTTGCTGCCGCCCAACATACCCGTCACCGAACCCAGCACGCTGCCCAATCCCCCGGATCCTTCAGCCGCGGAGGTCGCCTCCCCAGGGCCGACGCCTGTTCCAAGTACAGAGCTCAGCATTCCTTGAAACTGAGGCGGAACCCTGGCCATGATGTGCTCAACCACAATCTGTTCCACTTGCTGAGCCTTCTCGGGGCTCAATCCAGCCCTCTGCTGCAACAGGTTCGCAATCTCGCTCATATGTGTTCTCTCCTCCCGCTTCTAGTCCCGTCACGGGAGGTCCCAAATAATAGGACCGCAACGCGATATTGTCCAACAAGCTCGCTCGCGGAGCCATGTCCTTACGTCACGTCCAGTCATGGCGCAAATGCCACGACCGACCCGGTGCGGAAACAAGCGGACGCGACCGTTCACGATCGAATCCACTAGCTGAACGCATTTCGCGACTGGAAATCAAATTGCCGGCTCTTCTCGAGGACCTCCAACTTCTCGATGGTCATCCTTATCCAGTCTGAGTTGAATGGTGCCTGTGGTGCGGCTTGGGCCTGAGAAGAGGAGCCGTAGAGGTAGACACGGCAAACCACCCGTAGCGGTCGCGCAGAACGAAGTCTGTCTTCGATGATCAATAAAAAAGCTGAGATCTCAAAGAGTGTCATCAGCCCGTGCAGAGTGGTGTTTATGAACAATTCAAGCGGTGGACAGCCTACGCTCCTAGAAACCCGCTCTTCGAGTTCGCCACAGGTGGTAGACATCGGGCAACGTCAGGTTCGTGTTAGCAATTGCTTCGGTTGGCTGTACGTTGGCATTGGACGATTCGCAAACGAGACCCGCCCGCATGAGTGGTTCTGCTCTAAGAAGCGCCTTCTGTTAATCCAAGCGTTCTTGTTCTCGAGACCCGCCATTGTGGGTTTATCCCCAAACGATTAACTCGCTTCGATCAGAACGAAGTGAATTATCGAATATCCTGTAGGGCTGACGCCCATCAGCTTTCTCACTCCACAAAAGTGGAATAGACCTTCTACCCTCACAGTCCTAATCTGTCACTATCAGCTA